>Ga0153932_1000042_pt1 | contig 107051 bp, 97 predicted proteins | sample TSNJ016MetaG_FD_102273 | JGI IMG/M metagenome (GOLD analysis project Ga0153932, IMG submission 102273) | Attine ant fungus gardens microbial communities from New Jersey, USA - TSNJ016 MetaG | ecosystem: Host-associated > Fungi > Mycelium > Unclassified | place: USA: New Jersey, Wharton State... | reverse complement strand
GAGTTCGAACGCCAAGTACACTTTGGACCGCTACGGGCTACCGGAGAGGCTTGCCCGAAATGACTGCGTACGCTCGGAACAGGTTGGTTGAAAGAAGCAAACCGAGATTCTAACCGCAAAAAACCAGCAAAATCAACTCTTTTTGGTATCGAAGTAGGTCCCCGGGCACGCCGCGCACAGTTGATTTCGTGACTTTTCCGCCTTGTATGGGCCGTCTGGACAATGTTTCGCCGTTGTTCGCCGATCAAACGCCGGTCAACTTGGCATCCAGCCCTGTCGCGAAAAAGAAAATACTTCGTTCGACGCCACGACCAGATGATCCAGCAACCGGATATCGATAAGGGCCAGCGCCTCGTGCAGCAAGCGGGTCAGCCGGCGGTCGCTCGCGCTCGGCGTGACGCCGCCCGAGGGGTGATTATGCGCCACGATCAGGCTCCCCGCGTTCAGCGTCAGCGCCCGGCGCACGATTTCCCGAGGATAGACGGCTACGCGCGAGAGCGACCCCTTGGCCGATTCGTCTACGGTTATCAGGCAATGCCGTACGTCCAGGAACAGGGTGACGAACACCTCGTTCGGCCGGTTGCCGATCAGCCACTTCAGATAGTCTTCGACCGCCTGGGGCGCATCAAGCAGCGGCCGGTCCCGCGTTTTCTCGGCCAAGGCCCGCTGGCATAGCTCGGACACCGCCAGCAGCAGCGCCGCCTTGGCCGGCCCGATACCGCCGAACCTGCGTAATTCGGTCGCACTCGCTCCGAGCACGCCGCGAATCGATTCGAACCGTGTGAGGAGGCCGCGCGCAACATCCACCGATGTCATCCCCGGCCGCCCCGTGTTCAGGAACAAAGCCAGCAGCTCGGCATCCGACAACGCGTGCGCACCTTGCTGCAAGAGGCGCTCACGCGGACGATCATGCTCAGGCCAGTCGAGCATGCGCGGTGCAGCGAGACTGTCATCGCCAGGAAGAGGAAGAGGAAGAGGCGCTGTCCGAAAGGCATCGGCAATGCAGGGAGAATCGGTTTGCACTAATTCAAGACGGGCGTTCATGGCGTGCTCCAGTTGAGGGCGAGCCGCTAGCGCGCGGCTGCCCGATGTCGTTCAGGGCGCCTGGAGAGACTGAGGCGAGGCCGAGGCACTGTGGCTTACAATGGGAGTTTCGCGCCTGCCTGGGCGCCTTGCTGACGGTCTGGCGGCCATTTACGCCCGTTATCAGGCCGCAAGTGGCGCGGCTCCCGGGCGTCAGCCAGGCTTTCGCCAAGACAGCGTCCCGTCCGGACGCACGGTCCTTTATTGGGCGGCAGCGCCGACTGACAAGGTGATTGCGGCTTTTACGGCTAATACGATCAAACATGAGCATCATCGATATCTCCGAAGTGAAACCCGGTTCGCACGTCACGCTTCACTACCGGCTGGCGCTTGAGGATGGTGCGGACATTGTCAGCACGTTCGCCGACAAACCCGCCACGCTTTTGCTGGGCGAGGGCCACCTTGCTCCGCCGCTTGAAGACATTCTGATGGGTCTGAAAGTGGGGCACCACTCGACCTTTCGGCTGACGCCCGAGCAGGCGTTCGGTCCGCGCAACCCGGACATGCTCCAGTGGGTGTCGCTTGCCACGCTGCGCGAGAACGCCATGATCGGCGAGAATTTTTCGCCCGGCGATCTCGTGGAGTTCAACGCGCCTGGAGGCGGCCGCTATGCGGGCGTCCTGAAGGAAGTCGGCGAAACCTCGGCGCTGTTCGATTTCAACCATCCGCTTGCCGGCCAGCCGCTGGCGTTCGAAGTGAAAATCATCGGAATTCTGTAGCCATGAGCTCCACTGACACCCTTCTCGATGTCGAAATTCTCCTCGCGCAGCCGCGCGGCTTCTGTGCGGGCGTCGATCGTGCGATCGAAATCGTGGAGCGGGCCATTGCGCTGTTCGGCGCGCCCATCTACGTGCGTCACGAGATCGTGCACAACGCCTATGTCGTCGAGGACCTGCGCAAGAAAGGCGCGGTGTTTATCGAAGACCTGGCGGATGCGCCCGAAGGCAGCACGCTGATTTTCAGTGCGCACGGGGTGTCGAAGGCGGTTCGCGCCGAGGCCGAGACGCGTGGTTTGCGTGTATTCGACGCTACGTGTCCGCTCGTGACCAAAGTGCATATGGAAGTCGCGAAGATGCGCCAGGACGGCTTCGATATCGTGATGATCGGGCACAAGGGCCATCCCGAAGTGGAAGGCACCATGGGTCAGAGCGGGCAGGGCATGCATCTGGTCGAGGATATCGAGGACGTGCAGGCGCTGGCGCTTGCGGACCCGAACCGCATCGCCTATGTGACGCAGACCACGCTCTCGGTGGATGACGCGTCGGCAATCATCCAGGCGCTGAAGTCGAAATATCCGTCGGTGAAAGAGCCGAAGAAACAGGACATCTGTTACGCCACGCAGAATCGTCAGGATGCGGTGAAGTTTCTCGCGCCACAGTGCGATGTGGTGATCGTGGTCGGCAGCCCGAACAGCTCGAACTCCAGCCGCTTGCGCGAAGTGGCAGAGAAGCGCGGCATTCCAGCCTATATGGTGGATTCGCCCACGCAGATCGATCCCAAATGGGTCGAAGGGAAAAAGCGCATCGGCGTGACGGCGGGCGCCTCGGCACCGGAAGTGCTGGCGCAAGCCGTGATTGCGCGGCTGCGTGAGTTGGGCGTACGCAATGTGCGGCCGCTTGAAGGTATTGAGGAAAAGGTGTCGTTCCCATTGCCGCGCGGGCTGACTCTGCCGTCGGAGAAGTAAGCCGCCTTTATACATAGGGCTGGATACATAGGGCTGGACAGCCGTCGCAGCTGAAAAACCGCGCCGACTTGAGTTGGCGCGGTTTTTTTTATCAAGAAAACGCACTCGCTGAAGTCAATTAATGTCAGCGAGGCTCGCGACAACGGAAATCCAACTCTCCGCGCAGTAGAATCGATGCACTTTTCAGGTGCATTCGACGAAATAATTTTCCTTCCGCAATCCACAGGCACAGCTCAGTGTTTACCCACAGCGCCAGCGAATGGTGCAACTTGCGCACCGTCGTGGAGCGCAACCCGGTTGCGCTCTTGCGCTCATTCGCGTTGAAAAATGGGGTTGCAATGGAGGAAAACCCCTGTCAATCAACAATATTGCACGTCTCAAAAACCGAGTTACAATGCGCGCGTTCCAAGCCGGATGGGCTGGAAACACCAGCTTTTGAAGGCGCCGGAGACCTACTGAATGCGAATTAAGTTTGGCTTTGTTGTGACCATCGCGGCTGCGGTTGCGATGGCAACGGCATGCAGCAAAAAGAGTGAAAACGAACCAGCCGTTGGGGCGTCGGCGACGCCGGAAGCATCGGCAAGCGTCGCGGCAAGTGCGCCGGCGGGGTCGGCAGCTTCGGCAGCGGACGCAGCGGCAAGTGCGGCGTCAGCGCCCACGCCTGCCAGCAATGCAACGGTCGTGAAAATTGGCCATGTCGCTCCGCTCAGCGGACCGCTGGCTCACCTCGGGCAAGACAATGAAAACGGCGCGCGGCTGGCTATCGAGGAAATCAGCGCGCAGGGACTGACCATCGACGGTCACGCGATCCATCTCGAACTCGACGCGCAAGATGACGCCGCCGATCCGAAGAAGGGCACCGCAGCAGCGCAGCAACTGGTGGCGGATCACGTCGTGGCGGTGGTCGGCCATCTGAACTCGGCGGTATCGATTCCGGCATCGAAGATCTACAGCGACGCGAATGTGGCGCAGATTTCCGGGGCCACGACGAATCCCGCGTACACGCAGCAAGGTTTCAAGACGACCTTTCGCGTAATCCCGACGGACACCCGCCAGGGCGCGGTCCTCGCGAACTACGCGGTGAAGACGCTGCGCGGCAAGCGCATCGTGGTCGTGGACGATGCCAGCATCTACGGTCGCGGTCTCGCTAACGAATTTGCGAAAGCGGTGGTGGCGAACGGCGGCCGGATTGCAGGCCACGAGGCCACGACCGACAAGTCCAGGGACTTCAAGGCGATCCTGAACAAGATCAAGCGCGTCCAGCCCGACGTGGTGATGTTCGGCGGCATGGACGTAACGGGCGGCCCGTTCGCGAAACAGGCGGCGGCGCTCGGGCTGAAGGCGAAAATCCTCGGCGGCGACGGACTTTGTTCCGTGGACATGGCCACGCTCGCGGGCAACGCGTCGCCGAACGTGGTGTGCACGGAACTCGGCGTGAGCCTGTCGAAACTCGATAAAGGCGCGGACTTCGAGAAACGTTATGAAGCGCGTTTCCACTCCCCGGTCCAGGACTACGCGCCGTTCACCTACGACGCGGTCTACGTGATTGTCGACGCAATGAAACGCGCTAACTCGGTTGAAGCACCCAAGGTGCTGACGGCAATCGGCTCGACGGATTTCAATGGCCTGACGGGTCATATCGCGTTCGATGACAAAGGCGATTTGAAAGGCGGCGGCGCGATCACGCTAATCGATTTCAAGGATAACAAGAAGAACGTCATCGACGTCATAACGCCCTGACCCTGTGCTGCAGCGCCGCGCGGCGCATGCGCGGGACTCAAGGCAATCCCTTAGATACGTAGTCAGTTTCAGACGTTTTAGAGTTATTTTTCAAGTACGCGCGGTGCCGTTGCGTTTTTTTCTTCCCTTCGGTTTATCGGCCAGCGATAAAGCGTAAATCTAGTCGCACGGGCTAAGGAGCCTTCAATGGATATTTTCATCCAGCAGATTATCAACGGGCTGGTGCTAGGCAGCGTCTACGCCATCATCGCGTTGGGTTACACGATGGTGTACGGGATTCTCGGCATCATCAACTTTGCGCACGGCGACGTGCTGATGGTCGGCGCCATGGTCGCGCTTTCTGCGATTGGCGTGATGCAGAATCATTTTCCGGGCTTGCCGTTATCGCTGGTGCTGGTCATTGCGCTGGTGGTCGCCGCGGTCGTCTGCGCGCTGGTCGGCTACACCATTGAACGCGTGGCTTACCGGCCGTTGCGCCGGGCGCCCCGCCTGGCTCCGCTGATTACAGCCATTGGCGTGTCGATTCTTCTCCAGACGCTCGCCATGATGATCTGGGGCCGCAATCCGCTGGCCTTCCCCCAGCTCCTGCCGACTGATCCAATCAACGTGATCACCGCCACGGCCGATCGTCCGGGCGCCGTCATCTCGATGACGGAAATCGTGATCATCGTGGTGGCGTTCCTCGTGATGGGCGGCTTGTTGCTGCTGGTGCACAAGACGAAGCTCGGCCGCGCAATGCGCGCCATCGCCGAGAACCCGGGCGTCGCGTCGCTGATGGGCGTGAACCCGAACTTCGTGATCTCCGCGACCTTCATGATCGGCTCGGCGTTGGCTGCGCTGGCCGGCGTGATGATCGCGTCCGAGTATGGCAACGCCCACTTCTACATGGGCTTCATCCCGGGGCTGAAGGCATTTACCGCGGCGGTGCTGGGCGGTATCGGCAACCTGGGCGGGGCGATGGTCGGCGGCGTGCTGCTGGGACTGATCGAGCAACTGGGGGCGGGGTATATCGGCAATCTGACGGGCGGTGTGTTCGGCAGTAACTACCAGGACGTGTTCGCGTTCGTGGTGCTGATCATCGTGCTGGTGTTCCGTCCGTCGGGCTTGCTCGGCGAACGTGTCGCAGATCGCGCTTAAACAGGGAGACCAAGCATGACTTCAATTCAACCAATCGAGCCGTCGACCACGCTCATCCCTGAAAGAAAAACGGCGAAGAATTACGCGGTTACCGTGCTGGTCGCAGCGCTCGTGATCCTCGCGCCGATGATCATCGGCGCCGCGGGCGGCAATTACTGGGTCCGCGTGCTCGACTTCGCGATGCTGTACGTCATGCTCGCGCTGGGCCTGAACGTGGTGGTGGGTTTCGCCGGGCTGCTGGACCTGGGCTACATCGCGTTCTACGCCGTGGGCGCTTATGTGGCTGCGTTGCTTTCGTCGCCGCAACTGACCTCGCAGTTCGAGTGGATCGCGCACCTGTTCCCCGGCGGCCTGCACGCGCCGATCTGGGTCATCGTGCCCTGCGCGATGGCGCTGGCCGCCACGTTCGGCGTGCTGCTGGGTGCGCCTACGCTTCGTCTGCGCGGCGATTACCTCGCCATCGTGACCCTGGGCTTCGGGGAAATCGTCCGGATCTTCATGAACAACCTGGATCGTCCGGTCAACATCACGAACGGGCCGAAGGGGATCACGGGCGTCGATCCGGTGTCGTTGTTCGGGTTTGATTTGTCGAAGACGCATTCGTTGTTCGGGTTCAACTTCCCGTCCGTCTACAACTACTACTACCTGTTCGTGCTGTGTTCGCTCTTCGTGATCTTCGTGTGCGTGCGCTTGCAGCACTCGCGGATCGGCCGTGCATGGGCCGCAATCCGCGAGGACGAAATCGCCGCAAAAGCAATGGGCATCAACACGCGTAACGTGAAGCTGCTGGCGTTTGCGATGGGTGCGTCGTTCGGCGGTTTGTCGGGCGCGATGTTCGGCACGTTCCAGGGATTCGTATCGCCGGAATCGTTCACCTTCTGGGAATCGATCGTGGTGCTCGCCTGCGTGGTGCTCGGCGGCATGGGCCACATTCCGGGCGTGATCCTGGGTGCGGTGCTGCTCGCCGTGTTCCCGGAATTCCTGCGCTCGACCATGGGTCCGCTGCAGAACGCCATCTTCGGTCATCAGATCGTCGATACCGAAGTCATCCGCCAGTTGCTGTACGGCCTCGCGATGGTGCTGATCATGCTGTATCGCTCGGAAGGCCTGTGGCCGTCGCCGAAACATGAAGACAAGATCGCGAAGATCGCAAAGCGCGCCGGCAAGAAGCCGGTCCGCGCCTGACGCCACAAGAGAGCGGAGAAAACACAATGAGCGATAAACCCATTCGACTGTCGGTCAAGGGCGTGAACAAACGCTTCGGTGGCCTGCAGGCGCTGTCCGAAGTCGGCCTCGAAATCAGGGAAGGCCAGATCTACGGTTTGATCGGCCCGAACGGCGCCGGCAAGACGACGTTCTTCAACGTGATCACGGGCTTGTACACGCCGGATTCGGGCTCGTTCGTGCTCGACGGCACGCCTTATACGCCGACCGCCGTGCATCAGGTCGCGAAGGCCGGCATTGCGCGCACGTTCCAGAACATCCGTTTGTTCGGCGGCATGACCGCGCTTGAGAACGTGATGGTCGGACGGCATGTCCGCACGAAGCACGGCTTGATCGGCGCGGTGTTGCAGACGCCTTCGGAGCGTCGCGAAGAGAAGGAAATCAAGGAACGCGCACTGGAACTGCTGGAGTACGTGGGCGTCTTGCAATACGCGGACTACACGTCGCGCAACTTGTCGTACGGTCACCAGCGGCGTCTGGAAATCGCACGCGCCCTGGCGACCGATCCGAAGCTTCTCGCACTCGATGAACCCGCCGCCGGCATGAACGCCACGGAGAAGGTCGAACTCACGCGCTTGCTCGACAAGATCCGCAGCGACGGCCGTACGATCTTGCTGATCGAACACGATGTGAAACTGGTGATGGGATTGTGCAACCGGATGACGGTGCTCGATTACGGCAAGGTGATCGCCGAGGGTCTGCCGCAGGACGTGCAGAAGGACCCGAAGGTGATCGAGGCTTATCTCGGGGCAGGGGTTCACTGATGGCGACGACGAACGGTATGAATAACGGAATGGCGGCCGGCACGGCGATGCTCAAGATCAAGGGCCTGCAGGTGAGCTACGGCGGCATCCATGCGGTGAAGGGCGTGGATCTGGAAGTCGGGCAGGGCGAGCTCGTGACGCTGATCGGCGCGAACGGCGCGGGCAAGACGACCACGATGAAAGCCATCACGGGTCTGAAGCCGTATTCGGCGGGCGACATTGAATACATGGGCAAGTCCATCAAGGGCGTGCCCTCGCATGAGTTGCTCAAGCGCGGTCTCGCGATGGTGCCGGAAGGCCGCGGCATCTTCGCGCGCATGTCGATTCTGGAAAACATGCAGATGGGCGCGTACTTGCGCAACGACAGTGACGAGATTCAGAAGGACACTGATCGCATGTTCGGTTTCTTCCCGCGCCTGAAGGAACGTGCGGCGCAATATGCGGGCACGTTGTCGGGCGGCGAGCAGCAGATGCTGGCGATGGCGCGCGCATTGTTGTCGCGCCCGAAATTGCTCTTGCTCGACGAACCGTCAATGGGTCTCTCCCCAATCATGGTCGAGAAGATCTTCGAAGTGGTGCGCGAGATTTCTTCTGAAGGCCTGACCGTGTTGCTGGTCGAGCAGAACGCACGGCTTGCGTTGCAGGCGGCGAATCGTGGCTACGTGATGGATTCGGGTCTCGTCACCATGTCCGGCGACGCCAAGACCATGCTCGACGATCCGAAGGTTCGCGCGGCTTACCTGGGCGAATGACGCGTTGTTGATAAAAACCGCATGCCTTCATCAGGCATGCGGTTTTTTTACGCCTGAAGCCGTTTGCCGAGGCTCACGACTTCGTCCATGTGATACCCGAGCTTTGCATAGAAAGCCCGCGTCTCCGGCTTGTTCGCCATGATCTGCAGATTGAGCTTCGGACATCCAAGCGATGCAAGCGCCCGTTCCGCATGTTCGACCAGCGCCCGCCCGTAGCCGTTCCCGCGCTGATCCTCGGCGACGGCGAGCGAATAAAGCCATCCGCGGTGTCCGTCGTAACCCGTCATCACCGTCCCGATCACGCGCTCGCCCAGCACGCCGACAAAAAACAATTCGGGCTGCATGGCCAGCTTGTTTCGTATCGATAAACGCGGGTCCCGCTGCGGTTTTCCCGGTACCGCATATTCCGGAAAAACCTCCGACCAGAGCGCGAGCACGGCGTCCGTGTCGCGCTCATCGAAAATGCGGATGATCACAGCTTGTCGAGGATGGAACGCAGCATCGACAACATCTGGTCGATCTCGTCCTTCGTCACGTTCAGTGCCGGCATGAAGCGCAACAGGTTCGGGCGGGCGGCGTTCAGCAGCAAACCGTCCGGACCCATGTCGCGTGCCATTTCGACTATCTTCGGGCCGTTGTCGTTGTTCAGCAGCAGCGCGCGCAGCAATCCTTCGCCGCGTTCACCGTTAAAGCCGCGTTCCTCCGAAAGCTGCAGCAACTGCGCTTTCAGATACTCGCCGCGTTCACGCACGCCTTCGAGGAAACCCGGCGCCGTCAGTTGCGAGATCACCGAAAAACCGACGGCTGTGGTCAACGGATTGCCGTTGTACGTGCCGCCCTGATCGCCCGGTTCGAAGCATGCGACTTCCTTGGTCGACAGCAACGCCGCCAACGGCACGCCGCCGCCAATACCTTTGCCGAGCGTCATGATGTCCGGCTCCACGCCCGACAATTCATACGCGAACAACGTGCCGGCGCGGCCGCAACCGCTTTGCACTTCATCGACGATCATCAGCAGGTTGTGCTTCTTCGTCAGCTCGCGCAACGCCTGCATGAACTCGCGCGTGGCCGGGATCACGCCGCCTTCGCCCTGGATGGGTTCGAGCATGACGCCGACGGTTTTATCGGTGATGAGTTTTTCAACCGATGCAATGTCGTTCAAATCGGCCTTCGGAAAGCCCGGCACTTGCGGTGCGTAAATGGTGTCCCAACCCGGTTTGCCCGATGCCGACATGGTCGCGAGCGTGCGCCCGTGGAAGCTGTGGTCGAAGGTGATGATCTCGTACGCGCCGCCCTTGAACTTCTTGCCCCACTTGCGCGCGAGCTTGATCGCGCCTTCGTTGGCTTCGGCGCCGCTGTTGGCAAAGAACACTTTGTCGAAGCAGCTATTGGCGCTCAGCAATCCGGCGAGCTGGGCCATGGGCGCGTTGTAGAACGCCGGCGAAGGGTTGATCAGCGTGCGCGCCTGCTTGTTCAGGGCTTCGATCATGCCGTCGTTGCAATGGCCGAGACTGTTCACGGCCCAGCCCTGGATGAAATCCAGGTATCGCTTCTCGTTGTTGTCGTAGAGCCATGAACCCTTGCCGTGCGTGAACACGATCTCGGGACGGTTCGTGATGAACATCAACGATTCGACGGGATACTCTTGGAAATTCATGACGGCGGGCTCCACAAAAACAGCAAAGGAAAAAAGCGGCGAAGTTCAAGACGGCACCAGAAATGCAAAAAGCCACGGATGTCCGTGGCTTCATGGTGGCGAAATGTGCGCAGGCTTGAAATCAAGCGCCAATCCGTGACGAGCCAGCGGCATCCCTAAGGGAGCGGCGAGCGGCGACGTCGAAGATTGGTCTGGAGGCTGAGCATCTGCGAAGAATACGATAGGAAGTTCCTGCATGTAAACCGTGACGGCCGATTTTTATCGAACCGTCACGTCCTGGACCTTGACGAACAGACCCGATCAGACCGGATTCGCGAGATCGGCCGCGCTGGTGAAGGAGTCGGCGAAGAATTCGTCCTCCGGCAAGCGGTGATGATTCGTGAAGTCGCGTTGCGCCGATTCCACCATCACCGGCGCGCCACATGCGTAAACCTGGTACGCGCTCAAGTCTGGCAGATCTTCAATGACAGCACGATGGACAAAGCCGGTCCGGCCGGTCCATGCATCGGTTTCATCGGGTTCTGACAAAACCGGCACGAACGAGAAGTTCGGCACTTCTTTCGCCCATTGTTCGGCGAGCTCCATCATATACAGGTCCTGCTTGCGGCGCCCGCCCCAATAAAGCGTCATGGGCCGGTTCAGGTTCTTGAACACCGCATGTTCGATAATCGCCTTGATCGGCGCAAAGCCCGTGCCGGAGGCGAGCAGGACGATCGGCTTCTCGGAATCTTCGCGCAGGAAGAACGTGCCGAGCGGGCCTTCGAAGCGCAGGATGTCACGCTCTTTCATGTTGCCGAACACGTGGTCCGTGAAGGTGCCGCCGGGCATGTGACGGATATGCAGCTCGATCGGGCCTTCATGGTGCGGCGGGCTTGCCATCGAATAACTGCGGCGCTTGCCGTCCTTCAGAATGAATTCGATGTACTGCCCGGCCAGATACTGCAGCCGTTCGTTCGCGGGCAACTGCAGCTTCAGCTCCACGACATCGGTGCCCTTGCGCTCGAGCGCGTTCACGCGGCAGGGCAGCTTCTTGACCTGGATGTCTCCTACGCCGGCGACTTCGCGCACGTCGACCACGAGATCGCCCTTGGGCGTCGCACAGCAGAGCAGCGCCATGCCGCGGGTTTTTTCATCGTTGGACAAGGCCGACGACGAATGCGGCGCCTGCTCCACCTCGCCGGACACGACCGTGCCCTTGCACGAACCGCAGGCTCCGTTCTTGCAACCGTAAGGAAGTCCGATGCCCTGGCGCAGCGCTGCGAGCAGCACCGCTTCGTCAGGTTCTACCTGAAACTGCCGGCCGCTTTGCCGGAGCGTAACGTTGAAAGCCATAGATCCTGGATGAGTTGGATGAAACAAAAGCCAAAGCGCTCGCGGCTACAATCGACAGCATGATCGCCACTCGAAAACTTCGCCGCGCGCGCGTGCTGATTGCCGGTTGCGGCGATGTCGGCATGCGCTGCGTGCCGCTACTCGCCCAACGTGCGGCAGCGCCCCGCGTGATCGCGTTGTCGAGCCAGCCCGCACGCGCCGCCGAATTGCGTGCAGCCGGAACGACGCCGCTCATTGGCAATCTCGACGATCGCCGCAGCCTGCGCCGCCTCGCCGGGCTTGCCTCGACGGTCCTGCATTTCGCACCGCCCCAAAAATCCGGCGATGACGACTTGCGCACCCGCGCACTGATCGCAGCATTAAGTGCGCCGCGACGTTCCGTGGCACGGGTTGCGACCACAGCGGTGGCCCGCCAACGAGCATGGCGCGGCTGGTTTCGTGCGACCTTTGCGCGCGGTGCCAGCACCACAAAAAGAGCGTCCATTGTACCCGAGCGGGTTTCGGATTCCCCTGCGCGCGGCCGGCCGATACGCGTGGTTTACGCGAGCACGTCCGGTGTTTATGGCGATTGCGGCGGGGCCTGGATCGATGAAACCCGTCCTGTGCGGCCGGACAACGAGCGGGCGAAACGGCGGGTATCGGCGGAAACGCAATTGCGCCGGGCGGCACGGCGCGGTCCGATGAGTGCATCGATTGTGCGGATTCCCGGCATTTACGCGGGCAACCGCTTGCCGCTTGCGAGGTTGCAGAAGGGGACGCCCGCTCTCGCGCCCGCGGACGATGTTTTCACCAATCACATTCATGCCGACGATCTCGCGGCCATCATGGTCCTGGCGATCCGGCGTGGACGGCCGCAGCGTGTGGTGCACGCATCGGACGACAGTGAATTGCGCATGGGCGATTATTTCGACCGCATCGCCGACGCTTATGGGCTGCCGCGCGCCCCGCGCGTTTCGCGCGAAGAAGCCGAAGCGCAACTCGAACCGATGATGCTCTCGTTCATGCGCGAGTCGCGACGCTTGAAAAACGCCCGATTGCGTCAGGAGATGCGTTACGCGTTGCAATATCCGAGCATCGACGACTTCTTGAAGCGCGTTGAGGTCACATCAGGACCGGCAGCGTCTCCAGCAGGATGAAGCACAGCAATGCGCCAATCAGCGCCCCGATCAGGTTCGGTTGGTACCGGTGGCGAAGGTGCATCGTCACCATCAAACCGGCGATAAACACCACGCTGATTGCCACGAACGCGATCATTGCAAGGCTCATGTGGGCGGCCATGACGGCCCTCCTGCTTTTTTTAATAGTCGTGAAAGCAGTATAGATTTAGGTCCGACGAAAGGCATGCTGCAGTGCGGCTACGGTGTTTGCGTTTTTGCAACGCTAACAAAAAGCTAGCGTGAATCGATGAACGCCGAGACATCCGCAAGTACGGTCGAGCGTCCCCGCAAGGGCAGCGCCAGCGCCGCGACGATCCGAACGTGGCTGAACCCGTCGTAGTGTTTCACTTCCACCGAATCACCATGTTTGCGCAGCACCGCTGCGAGACGGTCGGTGTTGCCAGGATCGACGGTGGTGTCGTCGGTGCCGGCGGCAAGGAACATCGGCGGTTCGTGGCCGGTGACGTAGTTGACCGGCTGGCTTTCCGGACGCGTGCTGGCCGGGAAGACATCGAGCAGCGTGCGATCCTGTATTGGCAGGAAATCGTAAGGTCCGGCGAGGCCGATCACGCCGCGCAGATCGGCCTTCGACATCGATTGCGACGCCAGATAACGCGGGTCCGTCGCAATCAGCGCCGCGAGATGCGCGCCGGCCGAATGGCCCATCACGAACAAGCGGTCCGGATCGCCGCCAAATTCCTGCGCATGATCGCGGGCCCAGCGCACGGCGGCAGCGGCGTCATCGACAAAACCGGGAAAAGCCGTCTCCGGATACTTCCGGTAATCGGGCAACACGGCTACGTAGCCTCGCGAGGTCAGCGCCTGAGCCACGAAAAGATAGTTGCTGCGGCTGCCGTTCTGCCAGCTTCCGCCGTAAAAGAACACGACGACAGGGCGCTTTTCACCTGGCGCGGCCGGCTGCGAGGGAACGTAGACATCGAGTTCCTGTTCCTCGTCCGAGCCGTAGGCGATATCGGCCGTTTTCCGATAACCGCTCGACGGAATCGCTGCGTTCAAAAGTCTGACAGGGCTGCATGCGGCGAGCGCCGTGGCGCACAAGCTGGCGAGACCGAGCATCAGGGTACGGCGTTTTTGTTGTACTGGCATGAAGTTCTTGATGCGAAGGGATGCCAGGATTTACGTTTGGCCGGCCCGGATGGATGCATGGCGATCAGCTTTGCCTGAGCATTGCGAGATCGGCGTCGTTCAGCCAGCGCCATTGGCCTTCAGCGAGGTCGGGCGGCAAAGCATAGCCGCCAATGCGTTCCCGATGCAGTCCATCCACGCGATTCCCTGACGCCGCGACCATGCGCTTGACCTGGTGATACTTACCCTCCAGCACGGACAGTTCCAGCAGCCGTTCGCCGCGTTGATTTGCCGAGACGGCGGTGATCGGCTGCGACTCGCCGTGCAAAAGAACGCCTTCGCGAAGCGCGCCGAGCTGGGTCTCATCGAGTGGATGTTTGGTGGTTGCGAGGTAGACCTTCGGCACTTTCTTTTTCGGTGATGTGAACGCATGGACGAACGCGCCATCGTCGGACAAAAGCAGCAGGCCGGTCGTGTCCTGATCGAGCCGTCCGACGCACTGCACGCCACGCTCCGCGAGTTGCAGCGGCAGCAGGTGGAACACGCTCAAATGATGCTGCGGGTCCCGCGAGCATTCATAGCCTGGCGGTTTGTTCAGCACCAGATACGCTTTTTCGCGATACTGCCAGCGGACGTCATCGACATGGAACTCGAAGGACATCAAGGCATCCGGGGTAATCGTGGTGTCCGGATTGGTGCATGTCGCTCCGCCGATGGACACGCGCCCATCCGCGATCAGCGCGCGGCATTGCCGGCGTGAGCCAAAGCCCTGTGTGAAGAGAATGCGTTCGAGATCCATCGGGGCGTTGCCTGGCTCAAGTGAAGTGAAGCGAATTGAAGGGCGGGCGCACATTCTAGCAACGCGCATGAAAGGCCATTTTTCATGGATATGCCTTCCACTGCCGTCTATGCTTTTCCAACCAGTGAGAACGAATCACACGAGCTACGCAAATTACGCGAACCACGAAAGGAAGCTGAAACCGCATTGACGCATTATCGGTTCGACACCCCTCTTTTTCCTCAAGGAGCACGACATGGCAAAAAACACGGTCGCGGAATTTCTGGCGAAGACATTGGCCGCAGCGGGCGTCGAACGAATCTGGGGCGTGACGGGCGACAGCCTGAACGGACTTGCCTATAGCCTCGATCAGGTCGGCTCGATCAAATGGATGCACACGCGGCACGAGGAAGTCGCGGCGTTCGCGGCCGGCGCCGACGCTGCGTCGACGGGAAAACTCGCCGTCTGCGCCGGCAGTTGCGGCCCGGGCAACCTGCATCTGATCAACGGCTTGTACGACTGCCACAGGAACCAGCAGCCCGTCCTGGCGATCGCTGCGCATATTCCGTCGTCGGAGATCGGGCTCGGGTACTTCCAGGAAACGCATCCTACCGAACTGTTCAAGGAGTGCAGCCATTACGTCGAGCTGGTCTCGAACGCCGCGCAGTTTCCCCGCGTGCTCGCCCGCGCAATGCGCACGGCGATCGAAGAGCGCGGCGTGGCGGTGATCGTGCTGCCAGGGGATGTGGCGTTGAGCGAAGCGCCTGCCGAGACGCCATCGTGGTCGTCGACGGGTCCTTCGACCATCCTGCCTTCGGATATCGATATTGAAAGGCTCGCGGCCATGCTGAACGAGTCGGACGCCGTCACGCTCATGTGCGGCAGCGGCACTGCCGGCGCGCACGACGAAGTCGTCGCACTCGCGGACGCGCTCGGCGCACCGGTCGTGCATGCAATGCGCGGCAAGCAGTTCATCGAATGGGACAATCCGTATGACGTCGGCATGACGGGGCTGATCGGCTTCAGCTCGGGTTATCACGCCATGATGTCCTGCGACACGCTGCTGCTGCTCGGCTGCGATTTCCCGTACCGCCCGTTTTATCCCACCGACGCCAAGATCATCCAGGTCGACTGGCGCGGCTCGAAGCTCGGCGCGCGCGCGCCCTTGTCGCTCGGATTGGTGGGAACGGTGAAGGAAACGGTCGCGGCCGTGTTGCCGAAGATCACGCGCAAGCCGGACCGCGGTTTCATCGATACCGCGCGCAAGCACTACGCGTCGGCGCGAAAGGGACTCGATGAACTCGCGACACCCTCGGGTCCCGGCCGCCCGATCCATCCGCAATACCTGACGAAGCTGATCAACGAAGCAGCCGACGAAAACGCCATCTTCACCGCCGATGTTGGCACGCCGACCGTCTGGGCGGCGCGCTACCTGACGATGAACGGCAAGCGGCAGCTTCACGGCTCGTTCAACCACGGCTCCATGGCGAACGCGATGCCACAGGCGCTCGGCGCGCAAGGCGCGCATCCCGGGCGGCAGGTGATCTCGTTGTCGGGTGACGGCGGTTTGTCGATGCTGCTCGGCGACTTGTTGAGCGCCCGCCAACTCCAGTTGCCGATCAAAGTGGTGGTTTATAACAACAGTCTGCTCGGCTTCGTTTCCATGGAGCTGAAGGCCGCTGGTTACCTCGATACCAACGTCGATCTGGCCAAGACCAATTTCGCGGCGATCGCGCAGGGCGCGGGCATTTTCAGCATCCGCGTGGAAGAGTCGGAGGACATCGCAGAGGCGCTGCAGAAGGCTTTCGCGCACCCGGGGCCGGCGTTGGTGGACGTGGTGACAGCGAAACACGAACTCGCCATGCCGCCCAAAGTGGAACTGGCGCAGGCAAAAGGCTTCAGCCTCTACATGCTGCGCGCGATCCTGAACGGTCGCGGCGACGAAATCGTAGAGCTCGCGAGGACTAATTTTCGATAGGAATATTCTGATTTCGTTGAAATTCTGGTTATTTCGAACAACAATGCGTTGCTGCAATCGATTTACAACTCCAGGGAGATTGGCAATGAAGAAGTTCTCGCAGATCGCATTGGTTGGTGCACTCGCATTTGCGTTTGCAGGCGCGGCAATGGCTCAGGGAGCAGGCGGTGGCGGCGGTTCGAAGACCGACGAAAGCAAGCCGCCGGTCAGCCCAGTTGAACCGAAGCCGCATCTGCCGCATTTGAAGCATCATAAGAAAGCGGCATCGGAAGCTGGCGGTACTACGCTGCACAAGCAGGACAAGGCATCGCACATGAAGGGCGCATCGGCGGCTATGGCTGCATCGGCGATGGGCACGAACGACAAGGGCGCACCGCAATAAGCGGCCCTGAAGTAGATACGAAGAGCGGCACGCGTGAGCGTGCCGCTTTTTTTATCGCCGTCGCGAGCTTACTCTTCGCTGGTCGCCGCCACTTTGGAGCGACTGCGTGGCGTAGTCTTGCGAGACGCTTTTTTCGCCGCTGTCTTCTTGACCGCGGGTGCTTTTTGGGACTGGACGGTATCAGGGGCATCGACGTTTGCATCCGGCTCCGCATGGGTCGGCGGTGCCGCAGCTTTCTTCGATGCCACCTGACGCCCGCGCCTTGCCGCGCCGCGCTTCGGTTGCGGCGCCTCGGTGATCTCGCTCAGCAACGCAAGCGCTTCTTGTTCGCGCTCCTCGATGGCGGGTATCGGAGCAATGGCCGGTTCTTCGACAGTCACCGGCGCATGATCGAAGAAGGGCGGTTCAGCCTGGACGTTCGGCGCATCGGCGAACAGCGGTTCGCGGACCTGCTGCGGTCGCGCGTTGCGTCCATTCCTGCGATTACGCTCCCGGCCTGATCCTTGACGCGACTCGGCCTGAACTTCGGGTTGCGTCGCGGGGTGCGCTTCGGGCTCTTCTTCATAAAACGGCGATACCGGGCGCTTTGACTGCTCGCTCGGCTCGCTTCTGCGATGCCATTCGTCACCAAAGTCGGTTTGTGCTTCGATCGGGGCATCGGCTTGCGCTTCGGAAGGTGCCTCGGCTTGCGCTTCAGCAGGCATATCGGCCTGCGCCTCGGCGAAGAGCGGTTCGGAAGCCTGAGGCCGCGTGTTGCGTCCCCGCCGGCGATTGCGCTCGCCACCTGGTCTCGCCGCCTGACGGTTTTCCGCCGCGACAACCGGCGCTTCGACTTCGCGCACCGTTTCGACTGCAGCGACCGTCTGCGTCCTGTACACGAACGCGCCCGATTTCTCGTCGCGCCCGACTTCCAGCAACCCACGCGACTGCGCTTCCTCCAGCAAATTGCCGAACGCGCGGAAGCCGTAGTACGACTCGTTGAAATCAGGCTTGCGCCGCTTGATCGCGCTCTTCAAGACCGATGCCCAGATCTTCCCGCTTTCGCCGCGCTCGGAAGCGAGGTCATCGAAGGTTTCAACCGCAATCGCGATGGCTTTCGCCTTGCGCGCTTCGATTTCCTGCTTGGGCTGGCGGTCTTCGTCGGAGCCGCGCTTGTTCGATGAAGACGCCGTTGCCGCCGCCGCATTTGCATCGCGCGCGTCGCGTGCTTCACGGGCCTCGCGCGCTTCACGTTTGGCGATGGCGCGTTGCTGCTCGCGCACGAGGTCATCGTAGAAAATGAATTCGTCGCAGTTCGCGACGAGAAGATCGGAGGTCGAGTTTTTGACGCCCACGCCGATCACTTTCTTCGCGTTCTCGCGCAGCTTCGAGACCAGCGGTGAGAAGTCCGAATCCCCGCTGATGATCACGAACGTATCGACGTGGGACTTCGTATAACAGAGGTCGAGTGCATCGACCACGAGGCGGATATCCGCCGAATTCTTGCCCGACTGACGCACGTGCGGAATTTCGATCAGCTCGAAACTCGCTTCGTGCATGGCGGCTTTGAAACCCTTGTAGCGATCCCAGTCGCAGTAAGCCTTTTTCACCACGATGCTGCCCTTGAGCAGCAGACGTTCGAGCACCGGCATGATGTCGAACTTGTCGTACTTCGCGTCGCGCACGCCGAGGGCGACGTTTTCGAAGTCGCAAAACAACGCCATGCTGACGCTTTCGGGGAATGAGGCCATAGAAACTCCAGCAGAATGCCGGGCGTACACGGCAGTATTAATGTGCGCACATGATATCTGTTTGTGCGGCGCGGTTTGCGGCGTGAAAAACAATCAGCACGCGGAATGGAGTGTTGGCGCGGCCGGCGGAAAACATCGCTCACATATGAAGTCGATGAACACCCGCAATTTCGGAGCCACATGTTTGCCCGATGGCCACATGATGCGAAACGTCCCGCCGCTCTGCGCGCAGTCGTCGAGCACGTCGACCAGCCGGCCCGACGCCAGATGCTCGTGGATCGCGAAATCCGGCAGATAAGCGATTCCCACGCCCTGCAACGCGAAGCAGATCCGCGCTTCAAGGTTGTTGCAGACTATCGATGGCGGCAGTTGAAAGTCGGTTTGCACTTCGTCCCGGTGAAGAGGCCAGACCTCCAGCTTTCCTGTATTGGGATATCGGAACTGAATGCATGTGTGCTGCATCAGATCGTTTGCGCTCAGAGGTTTCCCATGTGCCTCAAAGTACGCGGGCGAGCCGACCAGCAGCATGTGGTACGCGCCCATGCGCCGGCTCGTGAGACGTGAGTCGAGCACATCGCCGGTGCGAATGACGGCATCGAATCCTTCTTCGATGATATCCACCTGCCGGTCCGTGAAATCCAGATCCAGGTCTACGGCCGGATAAGCCAGTTTGAAGCCGGCGATCACATGCAGGAACGGCTCGGTGACAAGCGGCAGGCTGACCCGCAAGCGGCCCCGCGGCGCGACATTCACCTGCGACAACTCGGCTTGCGCCGCCTCGATTTCAGCGAGGATGCGGCGGCTGCGCTCAAGGAACAGCGCGCCTTCGGAGGTCAGGGTGACGCTGCGCGTGCTGCGGTGAAACAGCCGCACACCGAGCCTTTCCTCCAGCGCGCTCACACGCTTGCCGACCGCCGAGGCCGATACCCCGAGCAACCTGCCCGCCGCCACGAAACTTCGTGTCTCCGCGACTTGCACGAATACGTTGAAGGCGCTGACGCTGTCCATCTTCATCTCCCGATTACGGATACAAATCTCCGCATAGAGCGGAACTCTACCCTACTTACTCCGGACCCCGGCGCTGCCTAGCATTAGACATCGCCAATTACGGAGTCCAACGCTCATGAACACCACCATCAATCGCTGGGAAGTCCCGTCGCTGGGCCTCGATAAACTCGCTTTGCGCATCGCGCCTCGTCCCGTGCCAAAGCCGGGCGATATGCTCGTGCAGGTCGAAGCGGTCTCGTTGAATTACCGCGATGCCGAAGTCGTCGACAACGGCATGGGCAACACTCTGGAATTTCCGTTCACGCCGGGTTCCGACATGGCCGGACGCGTCGTGGAACTGGGCGAGGGCGTGACGCGCTTTGCGGTCGGTGATCGCGTGATTTCGGCCTACATTCCGGGCTGGATCGATGGCGCACCGCGCTCATGGGCCGAGGCGCCCACGCAAGGCGGACCGCTGCCCGGCATGCTGGCCGAGTTCATCGCGACGCCGGCGGAGTGGTGCGTGGCGGCGCCGGCATCGCTGACGGCGGGCGAGGCCAGCACGCTGCCCGTCGCGGCCGTGACGGCGTGGATGGCGCTCATCGAGCTAGGTCATCTGAACGCCGGTCACACGGTTGTCGTGCAGGGAACCGGCGGCGTGTCGCTATTCGCGGTCCAGCTTGCGGCGGCGAACGGCGCGACGGTGATCATCACCAGCAGCAGCGACGAAAAGATCGCCCGCGCGCTCGAACTCGGCGCAACGCACGGCATCAACCGCCACAAGACGCCCGATTGGCAGCACGAAGTCCGCAAGCTGACTCATGGCCGTGGCGCGGAACACATCCTCGAGATGGCCGGCGGCGATAACCTTGCGCGTTCGCTTCAGGCCGTGGCGACGGGCGGCCGGATCTCGGTGATCGGATTGCTGGAATCGGATCGGCTCACGCTGCCTATCCTGCAGTTGCTTGGCAGCAGGGCATCGGTGGTGGGAATCGCGGTCGGGCCGCGCCGCGTACTGGAAGACGTGGTGCGCATGATCGACCGGCACGAGATCAAGCCGGTTATCGATGCGGTGTATCCGTTTTCAGAAGTGCCGCAAGCGTTCGAACATCTGAAGCGTGGTCCGTTCGGCAAGGTCGTGGTGCAGGTCGCCAAACCAGGACCCACGCGATAAAACCCGCCATCGCGATGCCGTATATTGCGCTGGGTTTGTTCTCTGCACACGCGGTGTCGCTGGCGTTCGTGGGACATCGTTTGGTCTTGTGCTCGGCATACCCGCGACAACCCGGGTCGCCGACAAGTTTTCCTATGAGGCGTCGTCCCTGTTCTGCGCGGCTGTGGATTTTTGCGGCGCTGCCGATGGTGGTGATCGTGGCGAAGGCCGCGATGTTCGGCGCGCATGCTCAAAGGCGGGGTGTGTCGGCCCAGCTTAGTTGATCCGTCCGTAGCCCATGTCTTGCAGGAGCATGGCGTAGGCGCGTTGTTCGTCGCCGCCGCACTCGGCGATCAGGCTTTGCCAGTTGCGTCGCGCGAAGTAGCGGCGAATCACGGAAAAGACCGCAAAGCGCATTGCCCATGCAACGATGGTCAGGCCAATGTACTGGACACCGGGCAAGAAGTACCACGCGCTCAGGGTGAAGCCGGTGAGGACGAGCGTGGCCAGCACCATTAGCGCGTTGACCGTCGCCATCTGTACATAGAGTCTTCGCGCTGGGTCTGCCATGTCGCTCTCATCGCTTGCGTTGCCTTGTACGCCCGGAAAGCAATGCATTTCCCGAGACCATGGAAGACTTTACGGCAAATTTTGAGGAAACTTGAGAACGCCGGTTCGTATTCGTGTGGGAACGAACATGGGCCGCAGCCAAGAGAGGCTTTTGCGTGTGGACTCAGATAAGGACTTCAGATATTTGCGTGGTGCCCGGGGCCGGAATCGAACCGGCACGCCTTGCGGCGGGGGATTTTGAGTCCCCTGCGTCTACCAATTTCACCACCCGGGCAAACAGCATTTGAACTTGCCAGCAGACCCGGAGTAAATCCGACGCCAACCGGCAAGTCAGCGATTATGCCTAAATTCGTTTGCGGCGGCAAGCCTCTGAACGTCTGCCCCGGATAACACAGTTCACTGGCTCAAATACGTGAACTGGCCGTTTTTGATGATGCCCATCACGCTCGCCCGCTGGTCCAGCCCGACGTGATCCGTGACGCTGGTGCTGACCACGCCGTTCGGCACGACCAGCTCATGCGCATGTTCCAGTTCCGCGCGTAACGCAACGCGAAACGCCGGCGTTCCAGGTTGCCCCGCCTTCAACGCGCGCCCGACCGCATCCTGCAAGCGCGGATAAACACCGGCTGCATCGCCGGCAAACTGGGTCACCGTGCCTTTGCCGTACCTGGCCTCGTAAGCATCGACGAAAACAAGCGCCGCTTTCTTCGATGGATGATCCGCCGGCAACGTCCGCGCGACCACGACCGGTTGTGTCGGGAAGAGCGTGCCTTCCACGTCCTTGCCGCCGAGCTTGATGAATTCCGGCGTCGCAATGCCGTGCGTCTGGTAGATCGCGCCCTTGTAGCCGCGCTCGACCAGCGTGCGCTCGGGCAATACAGTCGGCGTACCCGCGCCCGCAATCAGCACTGCGTCCGGCTTCGCTGCCATCAGCTTGAGAATCTGGCCGGTCACGCTGGCATCGGTGCGATTGAACCGCTCGCTCGCGACCACCTTGATATGCCGAAGCTCGGCGAACTTGGAAAACTCGTTGAGCCAGCTATCGCCGTAACTATCGGCGAAACCAATGAAACCCACCGTCTTCACGTTGCGATTGACCATCGTGCGGGTTATCACGTCGGCCATCGCGCGGTCTGTCTGGGCCATCTTGAACGCCCACACTTTCTTGCCTTCCTGCGGCTCGACCACCGATGCCGATCCGATCAGCGTGATCATCGGCGTCTGGTATTCCGCGACCGGATCGAGCGCCGCGAGCGCTGCCGGCGTGATGTTCGGTCCGACGATGACATCGACCTTGTCTTCGGTAATCAGCTTGCGGATATTGCGCACGGCGGCGCCCGGGTCCGATCCGTCATCCAGGATGATGTATTCGGCCTGCTGACCCGCGATGGTCTTCGGCCACATCAGCATTGCGTTCTTGCTCGTGATGCCGATAGCGGCCGCTGGCCCCGTACTCGACAAGTCGATGCCAACCTTCAACTGCGCGCTGGCCGCTGCGCTAAAAAAAGCGACCGCGCTGAACACGAGCGCCGGCCGCATGAACTTCGACAACTTCATTGGATGGTCTCCGCGAAGAGGTGTGGTTAGGAAAATTCGATCAAAGCTCGTAGCTTTCGTGCTCGCCCGAAAGCGCCTGTTCTATGAGCTTGCGGTTCATGGAAGGCGAAAGCAGTTCAACGAGCGTGTATACATAACTGCGCAGATACGCACCTTGTTTCAACGCGAGCCGCGTGACGTTGGTGCCGAACAGATGGCCAACAGGCATCGCGCGAAGATGTTTGTCGCGTTCCGGGTTGAAAGCGATGTCCGCGAGAATCCCTACGCCCAATCCGAGTTCCACATACGTCTTGATCACGTCGGCATCGATTGCTTCCAGCACGATGTCCGGCGTCAGGTGGCGCAGCGCGAACGCCTGATTGATCTTCGAGCGGCCGGCGAACGCATTGTCGTACGTGATGATCGGGTATTGCGCCAGGTCGTCGAGCGTCAGCAGCTTGCGCTCGAGCAGTGGATGATCGGGCTGTACCACGGCCACGTGATGCCACTGGAAACACGGCAACGAGACCAGTTCCTTATAGTTGGCGATTGCCTCGGTCGCGATCGCGATGTCCGCCTGATCGTGGATGACCATTTCGGCAACTTGCGTCGGGCTTCCTTGCAAGATCGAAAGGTGGACCTTGGGAAAACGCTTCTTGAACTCGGCGATGGCGGTCGGCAACGAATAGCGCGCCTGGGTGTGCGTGGCGGCAATTACGAGGTTGCCCTGGTCCTGCGCGGCGTAATCCTTACCGACCCGTTTGAGGCTCTCGACTTCCTGCAAGATTTTTTCCACCGATGCCAGGATAATTCGCCCTGGCTCCGTCAGCGAACGTACCCGTTTGCCATGACGTGTGAAGATTTCGACTCCGAGTTCATCCTCGAGCTCGATGATTGCCTTCGATACCCCCGGCTGCGACGTAAACAGCGCTTTAGCAGCTTCGGTCAGGTTGTAGTTCTGCCGGACGGCTTCGCGCACGAAGCGAAACTGGTGCAGATTCATATATAACCCATCCGCATATCAAAGTAATTTATCAGTCGTTTGCAATATATAGGAAGTTTATTACCATCGAGACAATTTTTCCAATATCGATATCTGTATTTGTCATAAGCAAATGAGGGCAATGTCCGAACGGCATTGCGGCGCATGACTCTACTGATATTGATGTGCGGCGTGGCTAGGACGCCGTACTGACGGAACTACTAAAAACTGGGGCCCCCCGAATGTATCAATACGATCAGATCGACCAGAAAATCGTCGACGAACGCGTCGCTCAATACAGCGACCAGGTGCGCCGACGTTTGTCCGGCGAGTTGAGCGAAGAGGAATTTCGTCCGCTGCGCCTGCAGAACGGTCTCTACATGCAGCGCCATGCGTATATGCACCGCATCGCGATTCCTTACGGCAATCTGCGCAGCGACCAGATGCGCATGCTCGGCACCATCGCGCGTGAGCACGACCGCAATTACGGCCACTTTTCGACGCGCACCAACATTCAGTTCAACTGGATCCAGCTCGAAGAAACGCCCGAGATCCTGCGCAAGCTGGCGTCGGTGCAAATGCACGGCATTCAAACGTCGGGTAACTGCATCCGCAATATCACGGCTGATCAGTTCGCCGGCGTGGCGCCCGATGAAATCGTCGATCCGCGTCCGTGGGCGGAAATTCTCCGTCAATGGTCGACCTTCCACCCGGAGTTCGCGTGGCTGCCGCGCAAGTTCAAGATCGCGGTGAATGGTTCGGTGGAAGATCGCGCGGCCGTGCAAGTGCACGATCTGGGCGTGTATCTGAAGAAGAACGAGGCCGGTGAAGTCGTCGCGAGCATCCTGGCGGGCGGCGGTCTGGGACGCACGCCGATCGTCGGCGCGGTGATCAAGGAAGATCTGCCGTGGCAGCATCTCCTGACGTATTGCGAAGCCGTATTGCGTGTGTATAACCGCTACGGCCGCCGCGACAATATGTATAAGGCGCGTATCAAGATCCTCGTGAAGGCGCTGAGCCCCGCCAAATTCGCGCAGCAAGTGGAAGAAGAATGGGCCCACTTGAAGGACGGTCCTTCCACGCTCACGCAAGAAGAGCTTGACCGGGTATCGCAATTCTTCGCTCCGCCCGCATATGAAAAGCTGCCGGACACGGATGCATCGTATGAAAAGCATCTCATCGACAGCAAGCCGTTCGCGCGCTGGATCGAACGTAACGTGCGGCCGCACAAGGTGGCGGGGTATGCGTCGGTGACGTTGTCGCTGAAGCCCACGGGCATTGCTCCCGGCGATGCAACGGACGTGCAGATGGAAGCCGTCGCCGATCTCGCCGATGAATATTCATTCGGTGAAATTCGCGTCTCGCACGAGCAGAACCTGATCCTCGCGAACGTGAAGAAGCGCGACTTGCATGCGGTTTGGGAACGCGCGAAGGCCCTGGGGTTTGCGACATCGAATATTGGTTTGCTGACCGATATCATCGCGTGCCCGGGCGGCGATTTCTGCTCGCTCGCCAACGCGAAGTCAATCCCGATTGCACAAGCCATTCAGGAACGCTTCAGCGATCTCGACTACGTATATGACCTGGGCGATCTGACGCTGAACATCTCCGGTTGCATCAATGCGTGCGGTCATCATCACATTGGCAACATCGGTGTTCTTGGCGTCGATAAGGACGGCTCGGAGTGGTATCAAGTGACGCTTGGCGGCGAGCAGAGCTCGGGCGCAACGGGCGCGCATCTGGGCCGCGTGATCGGCCCGTCGTTCTCGGCGGAAGAGATGCCCGACGTGGTGTCGCAAGTCATCGATACCTTCGTTGAGAATCGCATCGAGGGCGAGCGTTTCATCGAGACGTACGGCCGTATCGGCATTGCGCCGTTCAAGGAACGCGTGTACGCATCGCGCCAGCCGGCGCATGTCTGAGGAATAAAGCACATGGCTTCGATTATCAAGAATCGCGAAGTGGTTGAAGACACTTGGCACGTGGTGCGTGCAGGTGAAGACGGTACGCTGCCTGCTGTCGATGCGTTGTTGCCCGGCAAGGTGATCGTGCCGTTCACGTGGTGGAAAGCGCACAAGGCATCGCTAGGTTCGGCGCACAAGAAAGAGCCGATCGGCGTCTGGCTTGCTCCCGACGACGAACCCGCCGAACTGGTCGAAGACTTCGACAAGATCGCGCTGATCGCGGTGGACTTTCCGAAGTTCAGCGATGGCCGCGGTTTCAGCATCGGCCGCTTGCTGCGCGAGCGTTATCACTGGAACGGCGAGTTGCGCGCCATTGGCGACGTGCTGCGCGACCAGTTGCGCTTTCATGAACGCTGCGGTTTCGACGCGTTCGCCGTTCGCGCCGACAAGGACATTCACGACGCGTTGAACGCGTTCAGTGAACTGAGCATCCCGTATCAAGGCGCGGTCGACGATCCGAACCCGCTGTTCCGCCGCCGTGAAAAAGCTGCCGGGGCCGCTGCATGAATGTCGAACTGCAAGCCAAAGTCGAACGCCTGGACGCGTTGCTCGATTCCATCGCGCAACGCCATGCGAACGTCAAACTAGCCAGCAGCCTTGCCGCCGAAGACATGTTGCTCACACACGCGATTCTTTCGCGTGGGGTAAAGATCGGCATCTTCTCGCTCAACACTGGTCGTTTGCATGCTGAAACGCTCGGCATGCTCGATCGCGTGAAAGAGCGCTATGGCTACGACATCGAACAGTTTCACCCGCAGGCGGAAGCGGTCGAAGAATACGTTCGCGACCACGGTCTGAACGCCTTCTATGAAAGCGTCGATCTGCGCAAAAGCTGTTGCGGCATTCGCAAGGTCGAGCCGCTCAATCGTGCGCTGAGCAACGTGAGCGCATGGGTCACGGGACAGCGCCGCGAGCAGTCGGTGACACGCGTGGAACTGCATGAAGAAGAACACGATGCACCGCGCAGTATCGCCAAGTTCAATCCGCTTGCGGACTGGACCGAGGCAGAAGTCTGGGATTATCTGAAAGCCTTCGATGTCCCCGTGAACCCGCTGCATGCGCGTGGTTATCCGAGCATTGGCTGCGAGCCATGCACACGCGCAATCCGTCCGGGCGAAGACAGCCGGGCCGGCCGCTGGTGGTGGGAGTCGCGGGATACGAAGGAATGCGGCTTGCACGTCACGAACATCAAGATCGTGGAAGACCGGAGCGTCGCGCCCAGTTCGGCGCTCTGAACGTATTTGATATTGACGCACGGCGCCTCCACCTGGTGCCGTGCAAAGTAACCGAGGAACGACGCATATGAGCAGCACGCTCGATTCAACAGTCAACGCGCCCATCGCCAATCGCGGGACGCGGATGGACCATCTGGACTGGCTCGAAGCTGAGTCGATTCATATCCTGCGCGAACTCGTCGCCGAATGCAGCAAGCCCGCGCTGCTGTTCTCGGGCGGCAAGGATTCGGTCGTCGTGCTGCATCTCGCGTTGAAGGCGTTTGGCCTGGGCGCGGGCCGCAAGACCGTGCTGCCGTTTCCGCTGGTTCATATCGACACGGGCCACAACTTCAATGAGGTCATCGACTTCCGCGATCGCCGCGCCGCTGAAATTGGCGCTGAACTGGTGGTCGGTCACGTCGAGGATTCGATCAAGAAAGGCACCGTGCGCCTGCGTCGCGAAACGGACTCGCGTAACGCGGCGCAAGCGGTGACATTGCTCGAGACCATCGAAGAACATGGTTATACGGCGCTGATCGGCGGCGCGCGTCGGGATGAAGAAAAGGCCCGTGCGAAAGAACGCATCTTCTCTTTCCGCGATGAGTTCGGCCAGTGGGACCCGAAAGCGCAGCGCCCGGAATTGTGGAGCATCTATAACGCGCGTTTGCATAACGGCGAGCACTTGCGCGTGTTCCCGATCTCGAACTGGACCGAACTGGATATCTGGCAATACATCGGACGCGAGAAGCTTGAGTTGCCGTCGATCTATTACGCGCATGATCGCGAGATCATCCGACGCAACGGCTTGCTCGTGCCACTGACGCCGCTCACGCCGCTGCAGGAAGGGGAAGTATCGGAGGTGGCGCAAGTGCGTTTCCGTACCGTTGGCGACATCAGTTGCACGTGCCCGGTTGCAAGCGACGCTGACGACGTCGAGAAGATCATCGCGGAAACGGCCGTGACGGAAATCACGGAACGCGGCGCCACGCGCATGGACGACCAAGCGTCCGAGGCGGCCATGGAAACGCGCAAGAAACAAGGTTATTTCTAAGCCTCACGCTGGCACAAGGAACAGGGAAACATCATGAGCATTCATCAACCCGAAGACCTCGGCGTGTTGCGCTTCATCACCGCAGGCAGTGTGGACGACGGCAAGAGCACGCTGATCGGCCGCTTGCTGTTCGACAGCAAGGCGGTGTTGTCGGATCAGTTGTCGGCGTTGTCGCGCGCGAAGAACAAGCGCACCGTCGGCGATGAAATCGATCTGTCGCTGCTGACCGATGGCCTCGAAGCGGAGCGCGAGCAGGGCATCACCATCGACGTGGCATACCGCTATTTCGCGACGGCGAAGCGCAAGTTCATCATCGCCGATACCCCCGGACACGAGCAGTACACGCGCAACATGGTGACGGGCGCATCCACGGCGCATGCCGCGATCATTCTCGTGGACGCCACGCGCGTCACGTTCAAGGACGGCGTTGCGCAATTGCTGCCGCAGACCGTGCGTCATAGCGCGATCGTCAAGTTGCTCGGGCTGCAGCACGTGATCGTCGCGATCAACAAGATGGACCTGATCGACTTCAGCGAGTCGCGTTTCAACGAGATCCGCGATGCTTATGTCGAGCTCGCGCGCCGGCTCAATATCAGCAATGTGCGCTTTGTGCCGGTATCGGCGTTGAAGGGCGACAACATCGTGACCGCCAGCGAACGCATGCCGTGGTACGCGGGCGAACCGCTGCTCGATCTGCTCGAAGCATTGCCGGTAGCGCAGCCTGTCGAACAGGCGCTGCGCTTTCCGGTGCAATGGGTCGCGCGTCAGGACGGCAACAAGGCCGACGATTTCCGCGGTTACATGGGGCGCGTGGAGTCGGGCGAAGTGAAGCTCGGCGATTCCATCACCGTGCTGCCCGCCAACCGGGATGCCACGGTGGCCGAGATCATTGCGCCGGTGCCGGGCGGTGTCGGGCAAGTAGATCGCGCATTTGCGGGCCAGACGGTGACCATCCGCCTTGCGGAAGATATCGATGTCTCGCGCGGCGATACGTTCGTGCCGCGCAACGCGACCGGCGTGAAGGTGGAGCCGGCGAAAAAGCTCGATGCCGACCTTTGCTGGTTCGACGAAGAACCGCTTTCACCGCAACGCAAGTACTTGCTCAAGCAGACCACGAACACGGTGTTCGCGCGGATCGGTGCGATCAAGGAAGTGCTTGACGTGCATACGCTGTTGCATTCGGTTGATCGTCGTGACCTGAACATGAACGACATCGGCCGCGTGGCGCTGACGCTGCAAAAGCCGATCGTCTGCGATGCCTACGATACGCATCAGGGTACGGGCGCGTTTGTTCTTATCGATGAAGCGACGCATCACACGGTTGCGGCCGGGATGATTCGCTCGTTCTCAGCCTGAGCAATGACTATGGGTAAGGTTTATCTGATCGGCGCGGGGCCTGGTGCTGCAGACCTGATCACGGTTCGCGGCGCCCGGCTGCTGAGCCAGGCGCAAGTGGTTCTGCACGATGCGCTGATCGAGCCCGCCATGCTTGACTACGCGCCCGACGCGCATCGGATCGCCGTCGGCAAGCGTTGCGGACAGCGTTCGACGGCGCAGCATTTCATCAACAAGCAGATCGTCGATGCCGCGCGCGAGCATGACATCGTCGTGCGTCTGAAGGGAGGCGACCCCATGCTTTTCGGTCGCGCCGATGAAGAAATGCGCGCACTCGAAGCCGCAGGTATCGAATATGAAGTGGTGCCGGGGATCACGGCAGCGCTGGCGAGCGCCGCGACGCTGAAGCGCTCGCTCACGTTGCGCGGGGTATCGCGGAGCGTGGCGTTGGCGACCTATAGCCGCGCGCCGGACAGCGACGAGATCCGCGAGCAGGCCAGCGCCGATTCTCTTGTGTTCTACATGGGCCGCGACAGCGCGCCGGAGATTGCGCAGCAATTGATCGATGCAGGACGGGCGGGATCGACGCCGGTTGCTATCGTCGAGGCCTGCAGTACCGAGCGCGAGCGTTCGTTGACGCTGACGCTGGGTGAAATGGCACGTGGTGACGCACAGGATTGGCTCGATGCATCGCAGCCGAGTTTGCTGATGATCGGTGAGGCGTTCGCGGAGCGCGCGCTGGCAGAAACCGGTCAGGTGAAAGCGGCCTTGCAAGCGGCGGCTTGATGTCTTTCGATTGAAAGTCCCCTGCCGGTCGATGACCGGCAGGGGACTTTTTTATTGCGCTAAACCTTCTCGACTTCGCGCAGCCCTATGCTCTGCGGTTTGCGAAACGCTGAGGCGATCTTGTCGCACTCGGACTTGGGGACATCGAACGCCTCGAAGTAGGTTCGCCACTCGCGTACTACGCTCGACAGATGCTGGATGATTTCCGCTGCAGCGTGTTTGAGAAGCCCGAACCGCCCCGCAGCAGAGAGAGCATTATCGAGCGTCGCCAGGCGGCCCATTGCCGGACCGACGCCTAGCACCAGGAAACGTTCGGAGCCGACCTGCGGCTTCGGGACTACATCGTAAAGCTCGCTCAGGCGCCAACCCTTGTTCGCACCGTCCCACACAAACGCATGATTACGAAGATGATCGTCGTCGTTCGTCACGAGGATGTTGAACACCATGCGTTTGAACAGTTCGAGCTTGTCAGCCGCGACAAAACCAACCGCGCCGCGCTCGCTCAGCGTATCCGACAGATCCGTGTAGCTGGCAGAGGCAGTATCGCTTTCGTGCATCTTGAGCATGGTTAGAGCGCTGACGACGTGCCGTTTGCCAAAGCTACCCTCCGGCAACGGCACGCGGTCGAACCGCTCGATCAACATGACATCGCGTCCGTCGGGAAGGTGAACGGACCGGGTCGCCGGGACCCGCATGCTGCACTGACGGGCAAGCTCCAGCGTTGCGCGTTCTACCAGCGGCACGTTGAAACCGTCGCGGGCAACCGGGAATTTTGCGACCCACTGGCGGTTATCGTCGAGCAGCACGGCTTTTGGCCTTGCGCCGCCGAACGTCGCGCCTACGCTAAATAGCAATTGCAGTTTCTTCGGAACCGGCTTGCCTTCCTGAATCATCGCGGCGGCATCGAGTAGATAGGACAGCGCTTTTGCATCCGGCAATTTGCCCGGCTCCGCAGGTGAGGTCGGCGAGTCCCTGAAATCGAGCGCGCCCGTGCGGTGCGGACCGGCATGAGCGAGATAGTCGGTCTCGGGCAGACCATCGGGCGCTGCCCGCAGCATATTCTCGATAACCCGCCGGCCCCAGGAGTCCGGCGCCGCGTCGCGAATCGCGCCAAATAACGCCAGTCCCGCTGGTGGTTGAAACACCACTTCTTTTGTTTTTTTTGCCTCGCTCAACGGCATGCTGACCGGGTCTACGGCCGTGGCGTTCGCGCGTTGCAGATACTTGTTTCCATAGACGAAAGTCGATGCAGTCGGTCTGATTCCTTCCTCGAGGAGTTCGAGCTTGCCGGCAGGTACGGCCTCCGACGACCCTTCCAGCGTAATGAAGACGTATTTGCTCCACGTCGAGGTATTAAAAATCATAGTCGTCCGTCTTCGCTGCGCTCTTGCGTGGGCGCACACGGGACTCTATCTGGCGGCGTGCTTCGCCTATCCGGTCGTTCTGGGGATTGGCAAGCGGCTCGAGCGTACCGAGAAGGCCTGCGCGGTCGAATGCTTGAAGCCAGGATGCGAAACTCACGGAGACGTCGCCGCTTTCAATGCGTGCCAGGGTGCTCGGGCTCATGTTGGCCCGCTCGGAAAAGTCTTGCCGCGTCATGTTGCGCGCGATGCGCGCGGCGGCAACCGCGCGGCCGAACGAGGTCGCCCGCTGGTCCAGTTCAGGAGAGATGAAGTCCTTGTTGTTGCGTTTCATTTTGTCTTATCTGACATATAAACCCACTTAATTAGTCAGTATAGACAAATTAGACGCGACATCAATCTTGTTGAGCGAAAAAAATAGTCATATCTGACCAATAAACCGGTTTAATTGGTCAGATATGACTGTTTTTGCTATTTCAATAGGGTGCGCAAGACTGGCAGCGCTTGAATCTGCCGAGCTTATCCGATCTGCCGCAGGCAATACTGCGCAACTGCGTCCAGCACCGCGTCATCTTCCCCGACCGCCACCGCGTACTTGATCTCGACCGATGGAAACATTGCGCGGCATCGATCCAGCAACTCAGGAAGATCCCGCCGGATATGGCCGCCCTGGCCAAAAAACACGGGCACGACGGTAACGACATCACACCCGTCCGACCCAAGCTTTTCGATCGCCATGGGCAAATCCGGCGTCATCAATTCGAGGAACGCGAGGGAAACCGGATCGCTGCGCTGGGCGCGCAGCTTTGTCGCGAGGCGTTCGAAGGGCTCGGCCCAACGCGGATCACGTGCGCCGTGACCAAACAAAATCATGCCGTGCTTGCTCATTGCATGCTCCACAGAGGGCGAAACCGAGTGCCTGGTGTCTCTAGTGCCGATCGACCCAGCGCAGGCCGATCAATCCGACTATCAGATAGGCCAGTGCAGGCGCCGCGGCCGTGACGGGCGCGGGCCAGGTATTCAACGTGCCGATGTGCGAAAACAGCGTGTTGATCAACTGGAAACTCATGCCGATCATGATGCCGCCAAACACCTTCACGCCGACTACGCCAGCACGCGTGTGCAGGTACGCGAACGGCAGCGACAGCACCAGCATCACCAGCACCGCGAGCGGATACAAGATCTTGCGCCAGAACGCGATCTGATACCGCTGCGAATCCTGATGATTTTCCGTCAGATGCTGGATGTATCGAAACAGGTTGAACATCGACATCCGGTCGGGCGAAACCAGCAGCACTGAGAGAATCTGCGGCGTCAGTTCGGAGCGCAACGAATACTCGGGCAACGTTGTCTGCTGCGCACGATAAACCGGATTCAGGGCGTCGCCGGGGTTCACCGTTTGCGGCGGTGCATCGACGAGTTGCGTGTCCGTCACGCCCGTGAGCTTCCAATGACCCGGTGGCTGGAATACGCCGCTTTTTGCAATGCGCACATTGGTCAGGCGCAACAATGAATCGAACTCATAGATCCGCACGTCCGCAATGGTCGTGTCAGGATTGAGGGTGCCGACGTTCACGAAACGCGTGACCTGCTCACCGTCGGCGCGTGCGGTCAGCGTGTCCTTCACCCAGACGCCGGATTCGAAGTTCATCGATACCGACGACCCCAGCGCCTCCAGCCGGACCTTTTCCGAAAGCTGATCGGAGTAGGGGCCCACCACTTCGCCGATAACATAAGTGAGCAGGACCATCGGAATGCCGATTTTCATCAGCGAACGCAACGCCTTGCCGGTCGACAATCCCGACACACGGAAAATGGTGAATTCCGACGCCGCAGCCATTTGCGCGAACACGTAGATGGCGCTGATCAACGCGGCGACGGGGATGATTTCGTAAAAACGCGACGGCGTTTGCAGCGCGACCCGAAGCACCGCCAGACCGAATTTGTAGTTGCCGTGCCCGACCGTATTCAGCTCATTGATCAGATCGAAAAAGAAGAACAGGCCGGAGAATGCAAACAGAATGAAAATGAACGCGAGATAAATCTGACGCGCGAAGTACCGTTCATAAATGCGCATGCGTCAGGCCCCCTTCGAGCGCGTGAGGCTCGACAGCCGGAACAGCGGCCGATTGCGGATGCGCATCCAGAAGATGAACGCCACCAGCACCGAAACCAGTATGTGCAGCCCGAGCAGCCCGACGACAAACGAAACGCGTCCCTGCTCGATCCATGACTGCACAACGTTCAGCAGGTTCGAATAAGTCAGGTAGATCAGCACGGCCATGACGAGATTGATGGTGCGGCTGCGTCGCGGATTCTGGTACGAAAGCGGGATGGCAAGCAGCATGAGGTTGAGCGCGATGAGCGGCAACCCGGCGCGCCAGGCGATTTCAGCAAGATTCGTGCGGCTTGGGTCGGCAAGCAGTTCGTTCGTGTACATGCCCGTGGTCGACGGCGTATTCACGAACTGCTGGCTCTGGATCTTCACGCCGTATCGCTCGAATTCCATTATCCGGAAATTCGGCTGGCCGGGAATGCCGTCGTATCGGCGGCCGTTTTCCAGCACGACGAAACGGTCACCGTTCGCATGCGTTTCGGTATGACCATTCTTCGATACCACCACGTTCACCTTGCCGCCTTCCGTGCTGGTCACGAACACGTTCTGCACGTGCCCCTGGTCCGGCGACATCTTCTCGATGAAAAACACGCGGTGACTTGTCGGCGATTCGCGGAACTGGCCGGGGGCGAGCAGCGACACTTCATCGCGCTGCTGGAAACGTGCCTTGATGAGTTTGCTCTGCTGGTTCGACCAGGGCCAGCCGATGAACGCAAAGAAGATGATCAGGATGATGATCGGCGTGGAAAATACGGCGACGGGCCTGATCAGTGCGGTCTGGCTCACGCCGGACGCAAGCCACACGACCATTTCCGAATCGCGATACCAGCGCGTGAGCACAAAAAGAATGGAGACGAACAGCGTGACGATCAGCATCACGGCCAGATAACCGATCACGGTGAGTCCGATCAGCACGACGACGTCGCGCGGATCGACCTGGCCTGACGCCGCGAAGCCGACGATGCGGATCATCATGGTGGTCAGCATGATGGTCAGCAGCACCATGAATACGGCACCGGCGGTGTACGCGAGTTCACGCTGAAGGGAGCGTTGGAAGATCATTGATTGATAGCTTGAAGCCGGCGGCGACTGACGGTTGGACGATATGCGGGCCCATCTTGGCGGCCGCATCTGGCCGCCATGCGATGACAAACGTGCAAACTGGACGAAGTCATGAGGGCAGACATTCGATCCGGGCATCGCTACCTGTGACCGCCTCGGAAAAAATAGCGGATAATTGCGGCTTTCATCCTTCAGCCAAGATTTTATCCGAGGATAAGCGCGATGGACTTTAGCATAAAAGCCTGTGATTGGAGCAAAGGCTCGGCAAATGGTTTCCTTAACGGAAAAGCCGATGTAGTAGTGCTCGGCGTGTTCGAAGCGCAGACGTTGACGGGCGCAGCCCGCGAGATTGATTTGGCGACCAAGGGTCTGCTCACGCGCACGGTGAAAGCCGGCGACATGAGCGGCAAGGCAGGTTCCACGCTGATGCTGACCGAAGTGACGGGTCTGGGCGCATCGCGTATTTTGCTGGTGGGTCTCGGCAAGCAGGACGGTTTCAACCAGAAGGCTTATGCGGAAGCGGCACGCGCCGCGTGGCGCGCATTGCTCGCCACGAAGATTGCAAATGTTGCATTCACCCTTGCCCAATTGCCCGTGCCCGAGCGCACCGGGGACTGGGGTGTGCGCTGCGCCATCCTCGCGCTGCGCGAGCTGACCTACAAGTTCACGCAGATGAAGAGCAAGCCGGAAAACGGCGATCGTGCGTTGAAAAAGGTTGTGTTCAGCATCGACGCAACCGACGAAAAAGCCGCGAAGCTCGCGGTCAAGCACGCCACGGCGCTCGCCAACGGCATGGACCTGACGCGGGACCTCGGCAACTTGCCGCCGAACGTCTGCACGCCGACGTATCTCGGCCATACCGCGAAAAAACTCGGTAAGGAATTCAAGCTGAAGGTCGAAGTGCTCGGCCAGAAGCAGATCGAAGCGCTCGGCATGGGCTCGTTCCTGTCGGTGGCGAAAGGCTCGATCGAACCGCCTGCGTTTATCGTGATGCATCATCAGGGCGCGGGTGCGAAGGCTGCGCCGGTCGTGCTCGTCGGCAAGGGCATCACGTTCGATACCGGCGGCATTTCCATCAAGCCGGGCGACAGCATGGACGAGATGAAGTACGACATGCTCGGCGCCGGTTCCGTGTTCGGCACCATGCGCGCCATCGCGGAAATGGGACTGAAGCTCAACGTGATCGGCGTGGTTCCGACCTGCGAGAACATGCCGGCTGGCAACGCAGTGAAGCCGGGCGACATCGTGACGTCCATGTCGGGCACGACCATCGAAGTGCTGAACACCGACGCCGAAGGCCGCCTGATCCTGTGCGACGCGCTGACCTACGTGGAACGCTTCAAGCCGGCCGCCGTGATCGATATCGCCACGCTGACCGGCGCGTGCGTGGTCGCGCTCGGCCATCACAACACGGGTCTGTTCTCGAAGGACGACGCGCTCGCGGGCGAGCTGCTGGATGCATCGAAGGAAGCGATCGATCCGACCTGGCGCATGCCGCTCGACGACGAATATCAGGACCTGCTGAAGTCGAATTTCGCCGATCTTGCAAATATCGGCGGCCGGCCGGGCGGCGCGATTACGGCCGCGTGTTTCCTCTCGCGCTTTGCGCAGAACTATCCGTGGGCTCACCTCGATATCGCGGGTACGGCGTGGAAGAGCGGCGCTGCGAAGGGCGCAACCGGCCGTCCGGTGCCGTTGCTCACGCAATTCCTCGTGGATCGCGCGGGGTAATGAGTTTGCGCGTATCGAGCATTACGGGCGCCGGCAGGGAGGCGCGGGCATGACGCGGATCGACTTTCATTCGAATGTGGGCGATTCGATTGCGTACGCCTGCCGCCTCGCACGCAAGGCGTACATGAGCGGCCAGCCGTTGATCGTGCTGGCCGAACCCGAGCGGCTGAAACGTTTCGACGAACAATTGTGGACGTTCAAGCCGCTCGAATTCGTGCCGCATTGCATGGCGGACAGCGCACTTGCGGCCGACACGCCGGTGTTGCTGGCGGCGTCGCTCGATACGGTGCTGGAGAACCAGCAGCATCAGATCCTGCTGAACCTCGGCGCCGCCGTGCCGCCGCAATTCGCGCGTTTCGAACGGCTGCTGGAAGTGGTCGGCAACGACGAGCATGAACTCGTGGCGGGGCGGGAGCGCTACCGGTTCTATCGCGATCGCGGGTATGTGCTCAACAACTACAAACAGGGCGCCGGAGCGTGAAACCTCCGGGATGGCGCGCCGCCGCGTACAGGGTATGATCCCCGAAAACGCCGGCCGTTATCCTAAAGGCGTGCCTGCCATCAAGACGGAGTCCACTCGTGCCCATCACCACCGCGCCCGATACGGCCGAATCACCCGATAACTTCGATTCCTCCATCCCTGTTCTCACCGATGTCATCGTGCCCGGACGCGCCGAGCGTGCCCGCGTGGCGCCGCGTGCGCCTGAGCCGGTGTTGTCGCCTGCGGTGGCTGCGCCTGGCGCAGTCGCGCACGGCACCGACCGCGATGCCGACCAGATCGCGGAACGGCTGCGCGGCCGGTTTACACATTTCCTCACCGGCGATGGACGCACGCTGATCGAAGAGCGGTGCCGCGAATCCTTGCAGGAGCATTCCACGTGGCTTGTCAGCCAGATCACGCGCGAAGTCGCGCTGGCGCTTGAAACGGAGCTGACGGAGTGGGTGCGGGAAGCTGTGGCGGACGAGCTGGAACGGCGGGGCCGTGGCTAGGGTTCGGACGTCATTCGGACATCACTTCAACGAAAGAATCCAGTCCGCCAAAGCGTGCGCCTGATCGGGCGTGACTTGCGTATTGGCGGGCATCGGCACGACGCCCCAGTCGCCCACACCGCCTTCCGCAATCTTGCGCGCCACGATCTCATGGGCGCCGGGAACGTCCGCGTATCGGGCGGCGACATGTTTGAACGATGGCCCCATGAAATCGCGCGATATCGAATGACAGCTCATGCAGTTGCTGCCCTGAGCGAGCACAAGACGCGGATCGGAGTTTGCCGGCTGTTGCGCATGAACGTTTGCTGCGCTGCAAACAAGCACCCACGCAATTCCCCATTTGCTCAATCGAATACCGAACGCCATGTGGTCTCCGTTGGTTTTTAACCTGGCCGGTTGCGCCACAGTATAAAAGACAAGGGGCGCACGATCTGCATCGTGCGCCCCTGGACGTTCGGCTGCGAACTTAGACGATCAACCCGTCACAGCGCCCTTGTTCGCCGGCAACGCCAGCGCGGCGTACTTGGCCAGCACGCCGCGCGTATATCGTGGCGCGGGTTTCTTCCACTCGCCGCGGCGGCGTTCGATCTCCTTGTCGTCCACGTTGAGTTGAAGCAGCAGCTTGTGCGCGTCGATGGTGATCGAATCGCCTTCCTTGACCAGCGCAATCGTGCCGCCCACGAACGCTTCCGGCGCGACGTGGCCGACCACCATGCCCCAGGTGCCGCCGGAGAAACGGCCATCGGTAATGAGGCCCACGGATTCACCCAGGCCCTGGCCGACGATCGCCGACGTCGGCGCCAGCATTTCCGGCATGCCGGGACCGCCTTGCGGCCCGAGGTAACGCAGCACGACGATATCGCCGGCCTTGATCTGCCCCGCGACGATCGCGGTCATTGCGCTTTGCTCGTCCTCGAACACGCGGGCCGGGCCCGTGATCACCGGGTTTTTCAGGCCGGTGATCTTGGCGACCGCGCCGTCCGTGGCCAGATTTCCCTTCAGGATCGCGAGATGACCTTCGTCGTAAAGCGCTTTGTCGATGGGGAAAATCACGTCCTGGTCAGCGCGCGGCTTCGACGGAATGTCCTTCAATTCTTCCGCGAGCGTCTTGCCCGTGATCGTGATGCAATCGCCGTGAAGCATGCCGGCGTCGAGCAGGATCTTCATGACTTGCGGAATGCCGCCCGCCTTGTGCAGATCGGTCGCCACGTACTGGCCCGACGGTTTCAGATTGCAGATCACCGGCACTTTCTTGCGCATGCGTTCGAAGTCGTCGATGGTCCATTCCACTTCCGCGGCGTGCGCAATAGCCAGGTAATGCAGCACGGCGTTAGTCGAGCCGCCCGTGGCCATGATCAGCGCGACGGCGTTTTCGATGGACTTCTTCGTGATGATGTCGCGCGGCTTGAGGTCGGCTTTCACGGCTTCGACCAGCACGCGCGCAGATTCCGCCGCGGACGTGACTTTTTCCTCGTCGGGGTTCGCCATCGTCGATGAATACAGCAGCGACATGCCGAGCGCCTCGAACGACGAACTCATGGTGTTCGCCGTGTACATGCCGCCGCACGAACCGCTCGACGGGCATGCGTTTCTCTCGATGCCGTCGAAATCTTCCTTCGACATCCGCCCGGCCGAAAACTCGCCCACGGCCTCGAACGACGACACGATGGTCAGGTCCTTGCCCTTCCAGTTGCCCGGCCGAATGGTCCCGCCATACACGTAGATGCCCGGCACGTTGATGCGCGCGAGGCCGATCATGCCGCCCGGCATGTTCTTGTCGCAGCCGCCGATCACGACCACGCCGTCCATCCACTGGCCTTGCACCGCCGTTTCAATACAATCCGCGATCACTTCGCGCGAGACAAGCGAGTACTTCATGCCTTCGGTGCCCATCGACATGCCGTCGGAAATCGTCGGCGTGCCGAAAATCTGCGGATTGGCGTCCGACTTGCGGATGGATTCGACGGCGGCGTCCGCCAGCTTTTGCAGGCCCGAATTGCACGGCGTGATGGTGGAGTGACCGTTCGCGATGCCGATCATCGGTTTGTCGAAGTCTTCTTCCTTGTAGCCGAGGGCGTAATACATCGAGCGGTTCGGGGAACGCGCGACGCCTTGCGTGATGTTTTTCGAGCGGCGATTGAAGGCCATGTGGGGGCTCCTTGAGAATATTTTTGTTTGATCGCAGAAGGATGGAGCTTCTGCGAACGCGTGTCCAATATATTATTCAGGGTCTATAAGGTCGCGGAAGGTATCAGTGGAAACGCGAAACATCGAACTCAGATTGTTGCGGTATTTTGTGACGGTTGCCGAGGAAATGCACTTTGGGCGGGCGGCCGGACGGCTTGCGATGACCCAGCCGCCGTTGTCGCAGGCCATTCGCTCGCTTGAGGAGATGCTCGGCGTGGCGTTGTTCGTGCGGACCAAGCGCTCGGTCGAGCTGACGCCCGTCGGCAAGGATTTGCTGCCGGAGGTGCGGCGGCTGCTGGCCGGCGCCGACGCGCTGCGGCCGCTCGCGCAGTCGCTTGCGCGGGGCGAGGCGGGAGTTTTATCGCTGGCGTTCGTTTCCACCGCCGATTACGGCCTCTTGCCTTTGCTGCTGCGCGATTTCGGCGCGCGATACCCTGGCGTGCGGCTGCAACTCGTGGAAGCGACCAGCGACGTGCAGGTGGAAGAGCTGGTGGCGGGGCGAATCGATGCCGGTCTGGTCATTCCGCCGTTGCCGCCGCGTCACGCGGTGGCGTTGTCGTATTTGCCGATCGCGCGCGAACCACTCGTCATCGCGATGTCGAGCGATGCCGCCGCCGAACTGGACCTGGGCGCCGATGAATGGTCGGATACGCCCGTAAGCCTCCACCAGCTCGCCGACGCCCCGCTCGTCGTCTTTCCGCGGCGTTTCGCGCCGGATTTCTATGACATGATCATGGGCTGCTACGGCGCCGCCGGCCTGATGCCGCGCATTGGGCAGGAGGCCATCCAGATGCAGACCATCGTCAGTTTGGTGTCCGCTGGAATGGGCGTCGCGCTCGTGCCGCAATCGCTGCGTCATCTGCGAAGGACCGGAGTGGTGTATCGTCCGTTGCTCGAATCCGGGCCGGTCGTCGAGACGGGTCTGATGTGGCGCGCGGCGGAGGTCAGCCCGGTGCTCGCCGGTTTTATCGATATAGTGCGCGCTCATGCGGCCACCGTGCCCGCGCTGCCGTGACTCCTACACGTACATAGAAACATGCTCATTCACCCGAACTTCGATCCGATTGCCATTCATCTCGGCCCGCTCGCCGTGCGCTGGTATGGCCTCATGTATTTGCTGGCGTTCATTCAATGCATTGTGATCGGACGGATCAGGCTGCGTTTGCCTTACGTGTCGGCGCAGGGCTGGACCACGAAAGACATCGACGACATCCTGTTCTACGGCGTGCTCGGCACCATTCTCGGCGGCCGGCTGGGTTACGTGGTGTTCTACAAATCGAGTTTCTATCTCGCGCATCCGCTCGATATCTTCAAGGTATGGGAAGGCGGCATGTCCTTTCACGGCGGCATGCTCGGCGTGATCACCGCCATGATCCTGTTCGCGTGGCAACGCAAGCGGACGTGGCTGCAGGTCACCGACTTCGTCGCGCCCATGGTGCCGCTCGGCCTTGCCGCGGGACGTTTCGGCAATTTCATCAACGGTGAGTTGTGGGGGCGTGTGACGAACCCGAACGCGCCGTGGGCGATGCTCTTCCAGAACGCGTCCCCTGATGACGCCATCTGGCTGCAAAAGCATCCCGACCTCGACGCGCAATGGCATCTGCGGGAAATTTTCGATCGATACCAGATGCTGCCGCGCCATCCGTCGCAGTTGTATGAGATTGCGCTGGAGGGTTCTGCGTTGTTTATCGTGATGTGGCTGATGTCGAGAAAGCAGCGGCCAGTTGGTGCGATTTCGGCGGTGTTTCTGATTGGTTACGGTATCGCGCGATTTACGGTGGAGTTCGCTCGCGAGCCGGATGACTACCTGGGGTTGCTGGCCGCGAACCTCTCGATGGGGCAGTGGCTTTCATTGCCGATGATCATCGTGGGAATTGGAATGCTGGTCTGGTCTTACAAGCGGGGACGTATGGTGCCTTCTGACCCGGCGAAGGTTTCCTGAGCAGCAAATCGATTCGTGGAAAATGAAAAGCCTCGCGTAAAAGCGAGGCTTTTCATGCCGAGGCGGCAAAAGTGCTTAACGATTCATCTGCACCGAGCCCGACACATTCACCGTCACGGTCGACGTACCCGCTTCCAGCGCCATTGGCGCGGCCATCTTCGCGTCCGCGTTCATGCTTCGGGCGGCCATCATCATGACCGGTCTCGGCGATGACCCGTTATGCCCGATATTCACTTCACGAATCGCATAACCGCTGTACCCGAACGCCTGCGATGAAGCCTGCGCCTGCTGCTTGAACGAAGCGATCGCGCGCGTGGAAAGCTTCTGCTCCGCCTCGCGCTGCGCCTCGGGCGACAACGAGAACGTGACGCTGCCCACCTGCATGGCGTCGCTCATCTTGCCGGCGAGCTTGGTTGCTGCCGTGAAGTCCTTCGATTCCAGCACGACTTCCGTGCGGCCGCGCCATGCGGAGATGCGGCCATCGCGATCGGTCGATGGATAGACCGTGAACGCGCCGCTATGTGCCGTCACGTTATCGACACCCTTCGCCATGCGCAACGCGGCATCGGCGCGCTGATTCAGCACGCTTGTCAGCGACCCCGCGTCCTTCGCTTCCTGCTCGTAGAAGAGCGTGATATCGACGACATCCTGAGGCACGTCCTCGCTCGCCTGCGCCGCCAGCGACAACACGCCGGACGGTTGTGCCTGGGTGACGGAGCTTTGCGCGAACGCGTTCTGCGCCATGGCAGCGCCTGCAATAAGCGCGATGGCGGCAAGTGCCGAAGTGGTATTTTTCTTTGTCATCGTTTAACTCCGTAAGCATGAGTGCACGTCAATGTGACCGTTGCTTAGGCGACGATGGCGCTCGCGAAGTTCCCTTCAATCGAGTTACAAAAGATGTTCGGTGATAAAGCGCCATTGCGCTTCGGTGACAGGCGTGATCGATAACCGATTGCCGCGCGCAAGCACCTGCATATCCGCAAGCTCCGCGTGTTCGCGCAGCGTCGAGAGGGGAATAAGCGGTGTTTTCCTGACGAAGTGGACATCGACGAGAAGCCAGCGCGGCTTGTCCTGCGATGACTTCGGATCGAAGTAAGGACTCGACGAATCGAATTGCGTGGGATCGGGATAAGCCGCCGACGATACCTTCGCGATTCCCGCGATACCCGGTTGCGGGCAACTCGAGTGATAGAACAGCACGCCGTCGCCGAGCTCCATGCCGTCACGCATGAAGTTGCGCGCCTGATAATTGCGCACGCCGGTCCAAGGCAAGGTTTTTTTCGGAGCGTGAGCGAGATGGTCGATGCTCGCTTCGTCCGGTTCCGACTTCATCAGCCAGTAGCGCATGAACGTCGCCCGCAAAATGTGTGCGCCGCGTCAATGTTCGCAACGCACACGATACAAAAGAAAACGGCATCGGAAAAAATCCGACGCCGTTAGCTTGATCAACCTGTTGCTTGCAGCTTCACGTCTAAAAAACGCATGCTGCAGAATGAGGTCCCCGCCCAAGCCGCTAGGCCGGCATCCTGAACCTGGGTTCAAGATTGGTCGCAGTAAGCAGCACCTTGGGCTCATCAGACAGAGTGACGCGCTCGCCAGTGCTACAAGATCCCACAACCGTGCACAATGGCATTGGTTCAAGGAATATATGACCTTGGCAAACCAGGCAGGGAACAACCACTGTACACCAATCGCCCCGCCGATGCAGCACTGATACGGGAAAACTTTATGTCAGTCGCAACACAATAACGTTCGTGACACGGCGCGCGCAGCGTTAGCAAACATATACGCAAGTATGGCCATTGCGAATTACTGCGCTTCGTATTGTGAAATCACGACACCGAGTTGTTCGTTCATTTGATGCATCGTGCGGCGAATTTCTTCGGCGGGGAACGCTTCGCCATGACGTACGCTGCTTTGCAGCTTGAGCAATTCCGAAGCAAGCGACAACGCCGCCATCACCGCAATGCGGTCCGTGCCGCGCACGCTGCTTGCATTGCGCACCTTCGACATTTCCGCATCCACTCGCGCGACCGCTTCACGCAGCGCAGCTTCGGTTTCCGGTGAGCAGGCGAGCCGGTACGGCGCGCCGAGAATGGATACCTCGATCTGCTTGGTCGTCATGCCTTTTCTCCGTGATGGTGTGATTCCTCATGCAACGCGCCGTTCGCCGCTTCGGCGGTGTCCGGTTCGCTGCTGGCATCGGGAGGCAAAAGGGCAAGCTGGTTATCCGGCTCGGGCGCGTTTTTCGCACGCGGCAATTTTTCGAGGATTGCGTTGAGGCGAACCTGTGCATCGTCGATTTTCGCCGATAACGAATCGCGCTCCGCCACCAGGGCGTCGCGCTCTTCACGCACGTTGGCAAGTTCCTGCTGCGCGAGCGCAAACTCCGAGCGCAACTGGTCGAGTTGCTGAGAGAGAGCGTCATGCGCTTGATGATGCCGTTCGCTGATTTTGATCAGCCGGCCAATATTTTGTGACAGTGATTCGAGTTCGTTGAGCATGTGCTGCGTCCTCTTAAGACCTCGCATTTTAGCGCGCTTCGCTGGCGCTTCAGAAATTTGGTTCGTTTCCAGACGTAACAGCAGTTTGAAGTCAATGCATCGGCGCGAGCCTTTATTCGTAAGGGGAAATGATTTATCGAGTTGTTTATCGACAGTTTTTAACGCTGGCTCGATGGCTCGCTTATCGGCTCGCGGAACGACTTTTGAACGTCTCTGAAAGTACCCCTTCAATTCCGTTTGAACGTTACCGGTACGACCAGAATGCAGGTGAATCGAATGCTCGCGCGACTGCATGATCCTGCTTTCTTGACGGGTCCCGGTGCCGCTCTTAAACTCGCGGCACCTTGGTGCTCGCGCATGCCCGATCCGGCATGCGCAGTTAAACGGGAAGCAGGAAGCAACGTCCGCCCGGACCGCGCCAACCTGCGCTGCCCCCGCAACGGTAAGCGACCGCAACGCAAGTTGCAAGCCGGTTCCACGCGTGACGTCCGCCCATTCTACGACTCGATACCGCTCGAATGGCCCGGACAGCACGCTCATGCCACTGCGCCTTTCGCGCGGGAAGGCGGGCCGATATGTCGCCAGCCCGGATACCGGCCTCGGGGAGAGCGCGGCCTCGCGGCTGCGCTCGTCACGCATGGACCTGCGGGGAGCGGGTCGCGCATGCCTTTACCGGATCTTCCTGCAATCATGGCTTCACCTATTGCCCGCGCCGTCCTGCTGGTTTTCGGCAGTTTACCCGTTGTTGCGAACGCTCAGTCCTCGACCAGTTCCTCAGGATCTCCCAGCGAGCCCGTCACGCTCGCGCCTGTCGTGGTGACCACCACCCGCGCGCCGCAAAAGCTCGCGGATTCCATCGCGCAGACGACGCTCTTCGACCAGCAGGATATCGCCGATTCCAATGCTACCGATGTCGCCGGTCTCCTCGCACTTGCGCCCGGCGTGCAGATCACGCGCAACGGCGGTCCGGGTTCAAGCGCGGGATTGTTCCTGCGCGGCGCGTCGTCGGCGCAATCGCTCGTGTTGATCGACGGCGTGCGTGTCGAGTCGGCCGGACTAGGCGCGGCCCAACTGTCGCAACTCATGCTCGATCAGATCGACCACGTGGAAGTGGTCAACGGCAATGTGTCGGCGCTCTATGGATCGAACGCGGTGGGCGGCGTCGTGCAGATCTTCACGAAGGATGGTGGCAATCACCCGCCGCGCTTCAACTTCGAGACCGAGGTGGGCAGTTATCACACGCAGCGCCAGCAGGTCGGTGCGAACGGCGCGCTCGATAAAGACGGCCGCACCACGTTCAACGTGACGCTCTCGCGCGAGAAGACCGACGGGTTTTCATCGATCGATCCTTCGACCTCGCCGAATGTGAATCCGAACGCGAACGGGTATTTGAACGAGAGCGTGTCGGCGACGTTGCGTCATCAGTTCAGCGACAAATGGGACGCGGGCGTGCGCTTTTTGCAGTCGAACGGTATCAACAGTTTCGACAGCGCCTACGGCCTGCCCACCGACGACAACGAATCGCACAACCGCGTGCGTTCCACTTCGGTCTTTGCAAACGGCAAGATCACCGACACCTGGACCACGCACTTCACCGTGGCGCAGGGTCAGGATCGTGCGGACACGCAGTTGAACGGCGTCTACAACAGCAAGTTCAATTCGGAGAACCGCCAGTACACGTGGCAGAACGATATCGCGCTGACGCCCGATCACAAGTTCGTATTCGGCTACGAACATCTCGACCAGACGCTTGATTCGGATCAGGTCGCGGCTCCCGATCGTCATGTGAATTCGGGTTTCGCGGGTTATGTCGGCAACGTCGGGGCAAACCAGTTCCAGGCGAATGTTCGTCGCGACCAGTATTCGGATTTCGGCGGCGCCAACAGTTATTACCTCGGCTATGGCTACCATTTCGATGCGCACTGGAAAGCCACGCTCAGCTATTCCGATGCATTCCGCGCGCCGACCTTCGACGATCTGTACTATCCGTTCAGCGGCAATCCATCGATACAACCCGAGCGCAGCCATTCGGTCGAGGCCGCGCTGCAATATGCATCGAACGCGGTGGGGATCTTGCGGCTGACCGCGTTCCAGACGCGATACACGAACCTGATCAACTACGTATCGGACGGCGGCGGTTTTTTCATCGCGCAGAACGTGGGGCGCGCGAAGGTGCAGGGGCTCGAGGGATCGTGGCAGGGGCACGTCGGGCGCACGGATGTCCGGGCGTCGTTCACGCTGCAAAATCCCGTCGATGAAACCGATCAGCAGGACCTGACGCGCCGCGCGCGGCGCTTTGCGACGCTTGCCGTGAACCGGTCGATCGGCGGCTGGCGCGTCGGCGGCGAATGGATTACGAGCGCGGCGCGCGAAGACTTCGACTCGACGCTCGGCGGTTATGGTTTGGTGAATCTGTCGGCGCGCTACGACATCACGAAGTCGTGGTACGTCGGCGCGCGGATCGACAATGTGTTCAACAAGGACTATCAGCTTGCGTATTCATACAACACGCCGCGGCGCGGTGCCTACATCACGCTTGGCTGGCAGCAGCGGTGAACGCTAAGCGTATCGACGCCCGGCGTATGGACGCCCCGCGCGCTTTCGCAATCTGGATCGCGCTCGCCCTTGTGACGCTGGCTGTATTCGTCGCGTCGCTGGCCATCGGAAGCGTGCCGATAGCGCCTGTGCGTGTCGTGCATGCACTTTTATCCTCATCGAATGACGTGCTCGATGAAATCGTGCGCAGCCTGCGGTTGCCGCGCGCGCTGGGCGGGTTTGCCTCGGGCGCGCTGCTTGCGATGGCCGGCGCGCTGCTGCAAGTCCTGTTGCGCAACCCGCTCGCCGAGCCGTATGTGCTTGGTGTATCGGGCGGCGCGGCGGCGTTCGCGCTCGCTGCAATGCTGTTCTCCATGTCGTGGTGGAGCGTCGATGTCGCCGCGTTCGCCGGCGCATTCTTGTCGATACTGCTCGTCCTCGGACTTGCGCGGCGCGAGTTGTGGCGGGGTGAACCGCAGGATGCATCGCCGAGATTGTTGCTGACCGGCGCGGTGATCGCTGCAGGGTGGGGCGCGTTGATTACATTGATGCTCGCCGTTGCGCCCGAGAACCGCTTGCGCGGCATGGTGTTCTGGCTCACGGGCGATCTCAACGGCGTTGCGATGCCGTGGCCCGCGTTGATCGCGTTGCTGATTGCGTTGATCGCGATTGTGCCGGCCGCGCCCAAGCTCAACGTCCTGCTGCGTGGCGACATTGCGGCCGAAGCGCTCGGCGTGCGGGTCGTGCGCTTGCGGTTGCGCGTGTATCTCGTGGCATCGCTGGCGGCGGCCGCTGCCGTTACGACGGCGGGGACGATCGGGTTCATCGGGCTCGTCGTGCCGCATGTGTTGCGGCTCGCGTTCGGTAACGACCAACGCATGTTGCTGCCTGCATCGGCGATAGCGGGCGGACTGGCGGTGATGGGCGCGGACCTGATCGCGCGCACGGTGATCGCGCCCGCACAATTGCCGGTGGGTGTCATCACGGCCTTGATCGGCGTGCCGGTGTTCTTGTGGATGCTGCTGAGGCGCACGCCATGAACGAACTTCACGTTGCTCGACTCACTTTGCGCGCGGCGGATCGCGTCTTGATCGCCGATCTGACGCAGACCTTTGCGCCCGGCGAGATGTGGTGCATCGCGGGGCCGAACGGCGCAGGCAAGACGACGCTGATTTCGGCGCTGGCGGGTTTGTCGAAAGAAGCGTCGGGCGCGATTTCTCTGGATGGCCGCGTGCTTCGCGACTGGCGCCCGAACGACCTGGCGCGTCGTCGCGCATTGATGCCGCAAGCCTCGCACGACGCCTTCAGCGCAACCGTTCTCGACACCGTCATGCTCAACCGCTTCCCGCACTTGACGGGTTGGGGTTGGGAAAGCGATGCGGATCGCAGCGCTGCGCACGCGGCTTTGGAAACGCTTGGCCTCGCTCCGCTCGCATTGCGCGATGTCCAGTCGCTTTCCGGCGGCGAACGCAAGCGTGTATCGCTTGCTGCGACCTTGTGCCAGGACGCGCCGCTCTTGTTGCTCGACGAACCCCTTTCCCATCTCGACCTGCATCATCAGATCGATTGCCTGGAAGCGTTGAGCGGCTGGAGCAAGGCTCCCGGGCGCAGCGTAATTTTCTCGTGTCACGATCTGAACCTGGCCCGGCGTTTCGCGACGCACGCATTGCTGCTCGATGGCGCCGGCCACGCGCATGCCGGCCCGGTCCGCGAAGTCCTCACGCCCGAGCGCGCGAGTGTTGCGTTCGGCTATCCGCTAACCTTGATTCAGCAGGACGGACACGAAGCGCTCGTGCCCGCGATGCGCTCACCTCAACGATGAACACGACCATGCCCGAAACATTTCCCCGCGTTGAACCGCTCGACCGGTCGATGACAGCCGAGCTGCAACATGTCATCGATACAAAGACAAAACCGCCCGGCAGTCTCGGACGGCTGGAATTGCTCGGGCTTCAGATCGGGCTGATCCAGCGGACGGTGAGACCGCGTATCGAACGTCCGGCAATGATCGTTTTCGCGGGTGATCACGGCATTGCGGCCGAAGGCGTGAGTCCGTTTCCGCAAGAAGTGACCGTGCAGATGGTCGCGAATTTCATCGCGGGCGGGGCGGCAATCAACGCGTTGTCGAAGGCGTCGGGCATGACGCTCGAAGTCGTGGATGCGGGTGTGGCGAGAGCATCGCCTGCAGCGGAAGGTTTCGTCGATGCCGCCATCCGTCGTGGCGGCACGCGCAACTTCGCGCACGATCCGGCCATGACACGCGACGAAGCGTTGCAAGCCATCGCAAAGGGCGCAGAACGTGTGCGGCATCACGCGGCGCTCGGCACGAACGTGATCGGCTTCGGCGAGATGGGGATTGCGAATACATCGGCGGCGGCTTGTTTGATGAGCCGGCTGTGCGCGCTCGAGATCGACGCGTGCGTGGGACGAGGCACAGGTCTTGATGACGCCGGCCTCAACCGCAAGCGCGACGTGCTCGCTGCAGCGCTGAAAAAGCATGCAATTTCGCCAGACCCGGTCGATACACTCGCCACCTTTGGCGGCTTCGAAATCGCGATGATCGCCGGCGGTTTTCTTGCCGCGGCCGAAGCGCGGATGACGATACTCGTGGATGGTTTTATCGTCACGTCGGCGTTGCTGGTTGCGCACGCCATCAACCCCGCCGTACTCGATTACTGCGTGTTCGCGCACGCGTCGGATGAAACGGGGCATGCGCGAATGCTCGAATATTTCAATGCGAAACCATTGCTGCAACTCGGATTGAGGCTCGGTGAAGGCACGGGCGCTGCGCTCGCGTTGCCGTTGTTGCGTGCGGCCGTGGCGTTCATCAAAGAGATGGCGAGTTTCGAATCGGCGGGCGTATCGGATAAGGCCTCCTGATTACGCCATGAACCGGCTATCGCAGGAACTTCGATATTTCTTCACCGCGCTCGGGTACTTCACCCGCGTGCCGGTGCCGCGCTGGGTCGGCTTCGAGCCACATTACCTGAACGCGGCAGCGCGCTATTTTCCGTTGATCGGCGTGATGGTCGGCGGCGTCGGCGCAGTGGTTTATCTTGCGGCGTTGCAGGTTTTTCCGGCGGGCGTTGCGGTGTTGTTATCGATGGCCGCAACGCTGCTCCTGACCGGCGCGTTCCACGAAGACGGGCTGGCCGATTGCGCCGATGCCTTCGGCGGCGCCTACACCCGCGAGGACGCGCTGCGCATCATGCACGACTCGCGCATCGGCGCGTATGGCGCGATTGCGTTGATCGTGGTGCTGGCGTTGAAGTGGCAAACGCTGGCTTCCACGTTGCCGCTGCGCACTGCATGGATGATCGTCGGCGCGCATGCCGCGAGCCGCACGTTCGCGATCAGCTATCTCTGCACGCTCGAGTATGTGCGTGCCGAGGGCAAGGCGAAACCGGTCGCTCAGAAGATGGGTTCAGGCGCGTTCGCGTTGGCCGCAGTGATCGGCTTGCCGTGCTTGTTTTGGCCCGACTGGCGGCTTGGCTGCGTGCTGCTCGTGGCGCTTGTCGTGATGCGGTTTTTCATCGGGCGATACTTTGTCAAGCGCATCGGCGGATATACCGGCGACTGCCTCGGCTTCGCGCAGCAGCTTTTCGAAGTCGCAATCTACTTGATCGGACTCGCATGGATCTCGTCCTGATTCGCCATCCGGCTGTGGGTATCGACGCCGGGATTTGTTATGGCCGTACCGATGTTCCGCTCCTCGGCGACGCAGCGGAATCGGCGCGTTTATTGGACGAGCGTTTGACTGCGCTAAGGGTGCCGGCCATCAAAGGCTCCTGGTACACGAGTCCGTCAAGCCGATGCCGTCTGCTGGCCGAATCATTAGGCCCGGTCCAAACCGATCCGCGCCTGCAGGAACTCGACTTCGGCGCCTGGGAAGGTGAGCGTTGGGACGGCCTCGATCGCGCGATGCTCGACGCATGGGCCGCAGATCTGGAGCATGCGCGCGAGCATGGCGGCGAGAGCGTTGCGCAGTTTGCCGGGCGTGTAGCCGGTTGGGCGGATTCGGCTTTGAGCGCTGATAACGAAGAACCAGTTCACGTTGTCACACACGCCGGCGTCATACGCGTTCTCACCGGCCATCTGCTCGGCATAAAACGCGCGAACGTCATTCAATGGCCGATGGATTTCAGCGCGATCGTGTGGCTCAGACGCGTGCGCGGCGAGTGGCTGCTCGTGCGATGGAACGCGTGACCTTACTTCGGACGCCTGGCGCGGGCAGCGTCCAGGTCCTTACATAGCGCCTTGGCGCCAAGCGCGAGACGCGGTGTTGGCCGGTTGATCAGATCGCCGTCTATGCCGAAGAGATTGCCGCGCTCGACGGCTTTCATCGAAGGCCATTTGTGCCATGTTTCAAGCGACGGCAACGCGCGTTCCGATTTCGTCGCGCCGGGCGTTGCGGTGACGATGGCTTCAGGATCGGCAGCGAGGACGGCTTCGGTCGAGATCGTCGGAACAAGCGGTTTCAGGTCGGCAAATACGTTGCGGCCGCCGCATAGTTCGATCACTTCACTCACCGTGTTCGAGCCGTTGAGCGTCATCAGCGGATCGTCCCAGACCTGATAGAACACGCTCACGGGCGGCTGATTTGCATAACGTGCCCGCAAACCATCGATGTCGTGACGGAACGCATTCGACGCTGTGTTCGCTTCATTCGATGTGCCGAGCAGGACGCCGAGTTTATCGATGGTCGCGGGGATGTCTTCGAGCTTGTGCGGCTCGCTGAAGAACATCGGCACATGCAGTTCGCGCAACCGGTCGAGCTGGCGCAGCGCATTGCCATGCCGCCAGACGACGATCAGATCGGGTTTCATTGCGACGATGCGTTCGAGATCGAGCGATTTGTTGTCGCCGACACGCGGTATCGATTTCGCTTGCGGCGGGTAATCGCTGTATTCCACTGCGCCCACGATCCGGTCGCCGCCGCCCGCTGCGTAGAGCAACTCGGTGACATGCGGCGCGAGGCTGACGATGCGCTGCGCCGGTGTGTTCAACGTGACAGCCGCGCCGGAGTCGTCGGTGACGGTGAGGGCGTGGGCTTGCGTGGTGACAAAAAAGAACAGCGCGACCAGGAGGCGGAAGGTCATGTCATTGGTTGCCGGCGGCTTGTTTAAACGCTTCTGAGAACCTCGACCATTCGCCTTCCGATCGCGTCAGCCCGATCCGCAGACTCGGCGATTTGCCATGCTCGAACAGCCGCGTCCAGATCCCTTTTTGTGCCAGCGTGTGTTGCAACGCTGCGGCGTTCGAGGTTTCGAACCACGCAAAAAGTGGCGTCGAAAAAGCCTCGAAACCCCGGGCGCGAATCAATGCTGCGAGTCTCGCGCTATCTTGAGCGAGCACTTCGCGCGTCGCTGTTTGCCACGCGTGATCATTGAACGCAGCCGATACCGCGTGCCGTGCCGGACCACTCACGGTCCACGCGCCGAGCGTTTCGTTCAACGCGTCGCGTAAAGGCTGAGACGCGAGCACGAACCCGGCGCGAATTCCCGCCAGGCCATAGAACTTGCCGACCGAACGCAGCACGACCAGCCCTTCGCGGTCACTTTCGGATGCCAATGAAGCGTCGTTGTACGCATCGGCGAAGGCTTCATCGATGATCAGCGTACCGCCGCGTGCCGACAGTTGCCCGTGCCATCCGAGCAGGACGTCGTGGCTTATTCGTTGTGTCGTCGGATTGTTGGGATTGGCAACGATCACGTGATCGACGTCCTCCGGCAAAGTCGTGGACATCACATCCAGCGGCACGATCCGATGCCCGGCGCGTTCAAATGCCGGCGCATATTCGCCGTAAGTCAGCGCCGCAACCGCCGCGACGCCCGTTCGCAGCAATGAAGGCAATGCGCGAATTGCCGCCTGACTTCCCGCAACGGGCAACGCGCCCGGCGCACCATAATGTCTCGCCGCAAGCTCGGCAAAACCATCGGCGTCTTCGGGCAAGCGACGCCAGGCATCGACGGGAACAGGGGGAACCGGATAGGCCCGCGGATTGATCCCCGTCGACAAATCCAGCCAGTCCTCCAGCGCAATCCCATACCGCCGCGCGGCTTCGCGCAGATTGCCGCCGTGTCGTATCGGTTCAGCCATGAAACCCCGCGCCCATGAAAGCCAGCACCAGCAACAGCACGAGCCAAAGCACTGTAGTGCGTTCGACGAGCCGCAGCGCCGCGACCACGTGCTTGGGCGTCGCGGTCACGCCGAAGCCGAGCACGGGTCGCGTCTCGAGCGTGCCGTGATACATCGCGGCGCCGCCGAGCAGCACGTTCAGACTGCCCGCGCCCGATGCCATCACCGGCCCCGCGTTCGGGCTGTCCCACAACGGCGCCTGGGTCCGCCAGCAGCGCCAGGCCGTGCGGGTATCGCCGAGAAGGGCGTAGCTCGCCGCGGTGAGACGCGCGGGCATGTAGTTCAGGACATCGTCGAAACGGGCAGCCGCCCAGCCGAAGCGCAAATAACGCGGCGTCCTGTAACCCCACATGGCATCGAGCGTATTGGCCAGGCGAAACATCAGCGCGCCCGGGCCGCCCGCGACCACGAACCAGAAGAGCGCGCCGAAGATCGCATCGTTGCCGTTTTCCAGCGCGGATTCGACGGCGGCGCGAGAGAGCGCGGCTTCATCAGCGTTGGCGGTTTCACGCGAGACGATCCGCGCCGTCAGCGTGCGCGCCTCCGGCAGATCGCCGCGCCCGAGCGCGCGTGCGATCGGCACGATGTGGTCTCGCAGGCTTTTGGCGCCGAGCGCGAACCACAGCAGCGCGATGTGCACGGCGCAAGCGGCGGCAAACGGCAGCACGCTCACAAGAATCCAGCCGATGAAAACCGGCGGCACAACCGCCAGCAGCCACGCGAGAATGCCGGCGGGCCGCGCACGGAAACCCGTGTTCAACCGGGCTTCGATCCGCGTGGCAAGCCGGCCGAACGCCACCAGCGGATGGCGCGTTGCCGGTTCACCAAAGACGCGATCGACGACCACGCCCGCTATGGCGAGCATGGCCGTGACGTAAAACGAGAGCAGCAACATGGTCAGCCTTTGAGGACGAGTGGCAAGCCTGCCACCATCATGGTCACGTGCGTGCTCGCGGCGGCGACGCGCTGATTCAGGCGGCCGAGTTCATCGACGTAAAGGCGCGTGACCGACCCCATCGGCACCACGCCCAGTCCTATTTCGTTGCTCACCACAATGACCTTTCCTTTTACCTGCGACAGGGCCGCGTCAAAGGCGCTGAACGCTTCCAGAGGAGGACCGTCGGGCGTGGTTCCATCGGCGGGAAAAAGCAGGTTCGCAAGCCACAGCGTCAGGCAGTCGATCAGCACGACATGTCCCTCGCGATCCAGTTCGCGCAGCACGCCGCCGAGATCGAGCGGTGCTTCGACCAGCGCCCAATGCGCCGGCCGCCGCTCGCGATGCAACGCCACGCGCGCCGCGAATTCGCTGTCACCGACGCGCGCTGTCGCCACATAAGTGACGGGCAATTCGCTGTCGGCGGCCATGCGTTCGGCAAACGCGCTCTTGCCCGAGCGCGCGCCGCCGAGAATGAAGGTAAGGTCGGGGGAAGTCATCGCAATATTGTACCGGTGGGCGCTAACATGACGACTTTCGTGAAACCGGGCACCCCTATGCAATTCGCACCGCGCGGCACGCTGATGATTCAGGGCACGACCTCCGATGCCGGCAAGAGCACGCTGGTCGCAGGCTTATGCCGATTGGCCCGGCGCGGCGGGATGAAAGTCGCGCCGTTCAAGCCGCAGAACATGGCGCTGAACAGCGCGGTCACGGTGGACGGCGGCGAAATTGGCCGTGCTCAGGCGCTGCAGGCGATCGCGGCGGGCGTGGATGCCGAGATCGACTTCAATCCCGTGCTGCTCAAGCCGACCAGCGACCGCGGTGCGCAAGTGATCATCCACGGCCACGCGCACGCCAATCTCGATGCCCGTGCATACCACGAGTACAAGACCATCGCCTTCGACGCCGTGCTCGCGTCCTACGCCCGCCTGCAGCAGCGATTCGACACGATCATCGTGGAAGGGGCGGGAAGTCCGGCCGAGGTGAACCTGCGCGACCGGGACATTGCCAACATGGGTTTTGCGGAGCGGGTGGATTGCCCCGTCGTGCTGGTGGCGGATATCGACCGCGGCGGGGTGTTCGCGCATTTGCTCGGGACGCTTGCGTGTTTATCGGAGACGGAAAGGGCGCGGGTTCACGGCTTCGTGATCAACCGTTTTCGCGGCGATATCGGCCTTCTGCAACCCGGTCTCGACTGGCTGGAAGCGCAGACCGGCAAGCCGGTGCTTGGCGTGGTGCCTTATCTGCATGGCCTGACGCTCGATGCCGAGGACATGCTGCCGAGCCAGCTCCATACGCGCGGCGACGGCGCCGAGGTGCTGAAAGTGATCGTCCCGGCGTTGCCGCGCATCAGCAATCACACCGATTTCGATGCGCTGCGCGCACATTCCCAAGTGGATTTTTCATACGTACGAGCCGGAAGCGCGCCGCCGACGGCCGACCTGATCGTGTTGCCGGGATCGAAAAGCGTGCAGCGCGACCTTGCGTGGCTGCGTGAAAACGGCTGGGATCGCGCGATTGAACGGCATCTTCGGTACGGCGGCAAGGTCCTCGGAATTTGCGGCGGCATGCAGATGCTCGGGCGTACCGTCGACGACCCCGAAGGCTTCGAAGGCCCCGCCGGCTGCGTGAACGGCCTGGGCTTGCTCGAACTCGAAACCACGCTGACCGCCGACAAACTGCTCGACAACGTGAATGGCCGGCTGACCATCGGCGATGCTTCAGCGCCGGTTCGCGGCTACGAAATCCACATGGGCCGCACGACGGGCGCGGCGCTCGCCCGGCCGGCCGTCATGCTCGACGGCGAGCGCCCGGACGGCGCGATTTCCACCGATAACCAGATCGCCGCAACCTACTTGCACGGCCTCTTCGATACCCCCGAGGCCTGCGCGGCGCTGCTCGAATGGGCGGGTTTGCGCGATGCGCAGGCGCTCGACTACCCCGCATTGCGTGAGGCGTCGCTGGATCGTCTTGCCGATACGCTCGGCGAATCGCTGGATTTGAACGCGCTTGGCGGCTTGTTCGCCTGAAAACTGCCGCAGCTTCAATACAGGATCATCTGCGTGCATCGAAACAACGCGATGGTCTTCCCTTCGCCGTTCGTCACGATCGCGTCCCAGACCTGCGTGCTGCGCCCGAGGTGCACGGCCGTCGCCCTGGCGGTGATCACGCCGTCGCGCGCGGTCCCCACGTGATTGCTCTTTAATTCGATGGTCGTGAAATTCTTCGCGCCCTCGGGCAAATGCGCGATGCACGCGTAGCCGCAACAGGTATCCGCCAGCCCGACGACGGTCGCCGCGTGAAGGAACCCGTTCGGCGCGAGCACTGCGGGCCGGACGGCGAGCTTGCCGGTCAGTGCGCCGCTTTCCACCGACACCACTTCCACGCCCAGCAAATCGGGCAGCGTGCCGCGCTGGCGTTCGCGCAGGTGTTCGACGGTGACATCGGGACGAAGTACGGCCATATGGGGGAGTCCTTGGCTGAAAAGGTGGCTGATTGATGGGTGCGTGGATTGAAACAAGCAAATCCGATAGTATCAACGGCTCGAACTTTTCACTTATTACAGCGCTTACAGTACGACAGCGTCTCCAGGCATCCATTTTGGAACCCGTCGTGCCGGCAAAACACGTGGAATGGATCTATGACGGTGATCGTGGTGGCAAATCCTAAGGGTGGCGTGGGCAAAAGCACGCTTTCGACGAATCTGGCCGGGTTTTTCGCTGCGAACGGCGAATGGGTCGCGCTGGCGGATCTTGACAAGCAGCAGTCCGCGCACGGCTGGCTGGGGCTGCGGCCCGAGACGCTGCCGAAGATCGAAGAATGGACCACCAACGTGGACGCACCGACCAAACCGCCAAAAGGGCTGGAAAAAGCGGTCATCGATACCCCCGCAGGGATTCACGGCACGCGTCTCGCGCTGGCGCTGGAACTGGCGGACAAGGTGATCGTGCCGCTGCAGCCGTCCATGTTCGATATCCTCGCCACGCAGGAATTTCTCGAACGCCTGCAGAAGGAAAAGGCGATTCGCAAAGGAAGTATCGAGGTGGGCGTGGTCGGAATGCGCGTCGACGCCCGCACGAAATCCGCGGATCAACTGCACCGGTTTGTGGAGGGGCTCGATCTGCCGGTGCTCGGATATCTGCGCGACACGCAAAACTACGTGCAGGCCGCCGCGCACGGCCTGACCATCTGGGATGTGGCACGAAGCCGGGTGGAGAAGGATCTCGAGCAGTGGCAGCCGATTATCGAGTGGGTATCGAAGAAGTAGGGATCACCATGAAAAACGCCGGTGGCTTTTTAAGGCCACCGGCGTTTTTTACGTCCAGCTTTGCGTCGGAACGTGATCGCGGTTTCCCTTGATCCGGTTCTTTTCATCGACGAAAACCAGGTCCGGCTTCCAGCCCGCTTTCAGTTCGGCTTCCTCGACCAGCGCGAACGCAGCGATTATCACGAGGTCGCCCAATTGCGCGCGCCGCGCCGCCGAACCATTCAGCGAAATCATGCCGCTGCCGCGCTCGCCCTTGATGGCGTAAGTGGTCAGCCGTTCCCCGTTGTTCACGTTCCAGATATCGATCTGCTCGTTCTCGAGCAGATTTGCCGCTTCCAGAGGGTCTTCGTCGATTGCGCACGAGCCTTCGTAATGCAATTCGCAATGCGTCACCGTTGCGCGGTGAATCTTCGATTTCAACAACGTTCGCTGCATGCGTTCCTCGTTCAGACTTCCAGATTGTCGATCAGCCGCGTCGTGCCGAGCTTCGCTGCAGCCAGCACCACGAGCGGCGCGGCGGTGTCGCCGGGACCGGGCGGCAGCAGGTCGACGCGCTTTCTCACCGCAATGTAATCCGGCTGCCAGCCGCGCTGAGCAAGCGATTCCACAGCTTCTTTTTCTATCGATGCAAAGTCGCGGTTGCCCGAAAGCACGGCGTCGCGCACGCGATTCAGGGCTTGCGCCAGCACCGGCGCTTCGGCGCGCTCGGCTGCTGCCAGAAAGCGATTGCGAGAACTGAGCGCAAGACCGTCGGCGTCGCGCACGGTTTCGGCGGCGACGATCTCGGTCGGCAGCGCGAATTGATGGCACATCTGCCGCACGATCATCAGTTGCTGGTAATCCTTCTTGCCGAACACGGCCACGCGCGGCTGCACGCACGACATCAGCTTCATCACGACCGTGCACACGCCCTGGAAGAACCCGGGACGGAACTCGCCCTCGAGGATGTCGCCCAGATTGGTCGGCGGATGCACGCGATATTGCTGCGGCTCCGGGTACAAATCCGCTTCGGTCGGCGCGAACAGCACATACACATTCTCGGACTGAAGCTTCTCTATATCGTCCTGCAGCGTGCGCGGATATTTCTCGAAATCTTCATTCGGCCCGAACTGCAGCCGGTTCACGAAGATACTGGCGACGACCGGATCGCCGTGCTGGCGCGCGAGGCGCATCAGCGAAAGATGGCCTTCGTGCAGATTGCCCATGGTCGGGACGAAGGCGGTTCGGTTCTGGCCGCGCAACTGATCGCGCAGTTCATGGATCGAGCTGATGACTTTCATCTAGCGGGTGACTCCTTGCGGGCCGCGCGAAAAAACAGGCGGCGCCGAGGGGGAAAAGGAAAGGGTTGTGCAAGATCGCGACAAATAGACGGCATTCAAGCTCAAGCCGGTGAATACGCGAGTCTCACGTAGATGGGCGCATACGGTTCGGCCTGGGTAATCTCGATCAGCGATTCGCGCGACAACTCCAGCATGGCGATGAAGTTCACGATCACGACGGGTATGCCGCGCGTGGGATCGAAGAGATCGCCGAATTCCATGAAACGGGCGTTTTGCAGACGCCGCAGGATCACGCTCATGTGTTCCCGCACCGACAACTCTTCGCGCGAGATCTTGTGGTGCTCGACCAACCTTGCGCGTTTGATGACGTCGGCCCAGGCTGCGCGCAGGTCGTTGACATCGACGTCGGGAAAGCGCTGCGCCGAGCTTTGTTCAACGTAGACTTCGGCGCGCAGGAAGTCCCGGCCAAGCTGCGGGATGTGATCGAGGCGCTGCGCTGCAAGCTTCATCTGCTCGTATTCGAGCAGGCGCCGCACGAGTTCGGCGCGCGGATCTTCGGCTTCTTCGCCGGTATCCGCCTTTTTCACCGGAAGCAGCATGCGCGACTTGATCTCGATCAGCATGGCCGCCATCAGCAGATATTCCGCCGCGAGCTCCAGGTTCGATTCGCGGATCTGGTCGACATAACCAAGATACTGGCGCGTCACGTCCGCCATCGGGATGTCGAGGACGTTGAAGTTCTGCTTGCGGATCAGGTACAGCAACAAGTCGAGCGGACCTTCGAACGCCTCGAGAAATATCTCGAGCGCGTCCGGCGGGATATACAGATCCGTTGGCAGCTTCCAGAGCGGCTCGCCGTACAAGTGCGCGAACGCTACGCCGTCGATGGTATTTGGCGTGGAATCGGTCGCGGGCGCGGCGAGCGCGGCGGCGCGGTCGTCCTTGGCCGTTCCCGAATGATCCGCAGCGTGCTGCGCGTCGCGCGCGGAACTCACGTTCAGAAGTTCTGGTAATAGACGTAGGACGTTTGCTCGACTCGCGATGTTTTGAGCTTCGCGCGTTCGTCGAGGTCGACCGGCTGCTTGTCCCACAGGAGCGCGCGGCCCTTGCGCTGTTCGTCTTCCAGCGACGGCTTTTGCTCTTTGAGCTTGTTGATGAATTGGGTGATGTCCGACTGGTACATGATTCGACTTCCGTTGGATCAGAGCGATTCAGAAACGGGCGCGGCGCTGCGAAAAGCGAAAAATTTGAAACGCCGCCGGGAACAAGCGCAATTTTACCGCAAGCGTCAGGGCACGGCGCGGAAACCGGGGGAAACAGCGTGCGTTGGTCATTCGGTCTATAGAAATGGCCGGGATCATGAGCTTGCGAGGGTTTATTGGAAACGCTGTCATTAATTGCAAAACTGCGGAACAAGCACGCTCACGCGCCGTCCAAGCCGCACTTTCTGTATTTTCAGGCTGCGCCAGACGCTTGTTCTGCGCGCCTGAGCGGCGGGTGGCGCCAAGAAATTCGAACCCGTCCGAACGGCCGTTTTTAGGACAGCCGGCGCTGCCGATGTGGTGAAATAGCGCCTGCCGGATCGACCTCTCGTCCGGCCCGAGCTTGTTCATTGTCTTTATTCAACCTGGAGGTCACGTTTGGCGGGGCGCCTGTTTGATCCGCTGCGCTTCAAGCGCGGGCAAGCCGAGCATCGGCGGCTGGAAACGCCGCTGGTTGCATCGTCGAAAGCGCCTTTTCGTGCGTCCTCAATCGTGCGGCGCGCCGTCTGGTCGCTCCACGCGCTGGCGCTTTGCGCCTTCGCCGTGCCCGCGCACGCCAAATATGACGTGGATATCGATGCGCCACGCAGCATCCGGTCGCTCCTGAAAGACCATCTGGATCTGTCGCGATTCAAGAAGCGCGACGACATCAGCGACGAACAATTCGACTTCCTGGTCACGGCCACGCCGCAGGAGGTGCGCGATCTCGTCGCCACCGACGGCTATTTCACGCCCGTCGTGCGCACCGACGTCAAACATGAAGGCGACAAACGCTCGGTGACCATTTCGGTCGATCCCGGTCCGCAAACCAAGGTCGCGTCCGTTTCGCTCACCTTCAAGGGCGCGATCACGGAAGAGGATCGCGCGCAGGAAAACACCGCGCGTTTCGCCTTTTCTGTCCATGAGGGCGATCCGTTCTCGCAAGGCGCGTGGGACGACGCAAAGAACGCGTCGCTGAAAGCGCTCCAGTCGCGGCGTTATCTGGGCGCGAAAATTTCGCAATCGAAGGCGAGGGTGAATCCGCGCACGCATATCGTGGATTTGTCCGTCACGTTCGATAGCGGCCCGACCTTCACCTTCGGCAAGCTCGACGTTTCGGGCGTGCGGCGTTATCCCGAGCAGATCATCCACAACGTCAACCCGATCCACGAAGGCGATATCTACGACGTCGCCCGCGTGAACGAATTGCAGCGCCAGTTGCAGAACACGCCGTATTACGCCTCGGTTGCCGTCGACGCCGATAACGACGTGACCAAGCCCGTCGAAACGCCGATGCACCTGAAGGTCAGCGAGTACCCGTACAACAGCGTGCGCTACGGCGTGGGTTACGCGACCGATACCGGGCCGCACATCCAGGGCGCCTACAGCTATCTGGATACCTTTGGAAAGGCTTATCCGTTCACGGTGTCGGGTCGTATCGACCAGACGCAGCAATACGGACAGGTCCAGCTCGCCATGCCGCCGGGCAGCCGGGCGTGGGTGAACAGCGTGCTGGCGTCGTACACGAACACCAATGTGTCCGATACGCGCATCTACAGCGCGCGTGCCGGCGTGCAGCGCTCGCGCTCGCTGCAGAACATCGACACCACCTATTCGCTGCTTTTCTATGCCGATCGGCTGACGCAGAACGTCGGACCGCCTACAACAAGTCGCGCGCTGGTACCTTCGTGGCAATGGGTGCGCCGTAACGTGGACGATCCGCTGTTTCCCCGCTCGGGCAACCTGATTCGTGCCGAGGCCGACTTTGCTGTCAAAGGCCTTCTCACCGACCAGACTTTCGGCCGCGTGTACACGAACCTGCTGCAGTACCTGCCGCTCGGCAAGAACGACTTGTTCGTATTCCGCGCTGAATTCGGCGGGGTGTTCACCGCGGGCGGCTCGAGCGGAGTTCCGGCGTCGCTGCTGTTTCGTGCGGGTGGTGCGAATTCGGTACGAGGTTATGGCTATCAAAGCATTGGTCATGACGTCGACGGCTCGGTGCTCCCGGTCAAGTACCTGATGACGGGAAGCGCGGAGTATCAGCACTGGTTTTCACATGACTGGGGCGGCGCGACGTTTTTCGATATAGGCGCGGCCGCCGACACCTGGAGCGAGCGCGTGTTCGAACCGGGCGCGGGCGTGGGCGTGCGCTGGCGCAGCCCGGTCGGCCCCGTGAACGTGGACATTGCGTATGGTTTCAAGAACCGGGATATCCGTCCGTACCTGACGCTCGGGATCGCCTTTTGATGACTTTGCATAACGTGTTTTTTCGCGCATGACGGAACAGAACGGCCGGTCGCCCGCAGAACAACCGGATCCTTCGGAGGGCCGGGGAGAGGGCGCGCCGGTCCCGGGCAAGCGCGGCGGCGGGCGGCGTTTCGCCAAATGGCTGGGCGGCATCGTTCTCGTGCTGGTGCTGTGCATGGTGCTTGGTGTCGCGACGATCCTGTATGCCCTGAACAGCGAGCGCGGGACGCATTATGTCTGGCAGGCGGCGACGTCGCTGCTGGGCAGGCGTTTGAGCGGCACGCTCGACGGCGGCGCGATCTCGACCGGTTTGCGGCTTCGCAACGTTCACTGGAAAGGCACCGACGGTACGGATGTCGCCGTGGACAGCGTCTCCGGCCAATGGGCGCTGACGCGCGCGCCGTTGCGTTTCACGATCGATTATCTGCATGTGGGAACGGTCGACGCCCGGATCGCGCCATCGCCGAAAAGCAGTGGGCCGATCGAGTTGCCGAAGGATCTTCGCCTGCCGATCCAGCTCGTGATCAGCGACGTCACGCTCGACAAACTGCGTCTGCATGACGGTGCCACGACGACAGAATTTTCGCGTCTCGCTCTATCGGGTCACAGCGATGGCCGCCATCACGCGGCCACCGTCCAGCGTCTCGATACCCCCTTTGGCGCTGTCACTGCGGCGTTGAAACTCGATGGCGGCGCGCGTCCGTTTCCATTGACGGGAGACGTTGGATATTCGGGCAAGGTGAGCGACGAAACCGTGCAGGTCGCTGCGCGCCTGAAGGGATCGCTTGAGAACCTGACGGCGGATGTCGATGCAAGCGGCATGAAGCTGAAGGGCAATGCGCATGTGGAGGCCGAGCCGTTTGGCGTGGTGCCGCTCAAGCGTGCGCTCGTCACGGTGGATCATGTGAATCCGCAGGCGTTCAGCGCGAGCGCGCCGTTTGCGGATCTGGCGTTGCGCGCTGAAGTGAAGCCCGATCCGGCTGCGCCCGACGCGCTGGTGGTGACGGGGCCGGTTTCCATTGTGAACGCGAAGCCGGGTTCGGTGGACAAGAAACTGATCCCCTTGATCGACGCCCATGCGAATGTGAAGCTCGACGCTTCCGAGCAAACCATTTCGGGCTTGAACGTGCGGCTCTTGAAGGAAGCAACGCTCACGGGTAGCGGAACCCTCAAAGACGGCAAGGGCGAGTTCGACCTGAAAGTGGCGAAGCTCGACCTGAGTCAGATCGAATCGACCATCCGGCCGACGCAATTTGGCGGACCCATCGGCATCAAGCTTGCCGGCGATACGCAGATCATCACGCTCGATCTGAGCGACACCAAGGCGGCTTTGCGTGCACAAGGCAAGATCACGCTCGATGCCAAGCAGACCGCCTTTGATGCCGTGAAGGTAAGCGTGGGGAAGGGGCATATCGAGCTGAGCGGCGCGCTCAAGAAAGACGTGCATTCGAGCTACGACGTGAAGGCGAAGATTGTCGATTTCAATCCGTTGTTGCTATCCGATCAGTTGCTTGCAACGCCGCCGCCAGCGAAGGGTGCAAAAAAACCTGCCGCCAAGCCACGCACAATAGAAGCGCGTGTCAACGGCACGCTTTCCGCAACCGGCGTGCTCGCGCCGACGCTCACCACCAAAGCGCAATTCAAGCTCGGTGAAAGCGTCTACGACAACCTGCCGCTCACCGGCGCGGGCACGATCCAGGTCGTGGGAACGCGCATCTTGCCGAGCAACGCGACGCTTTCCATCGCGGGAAACAACGTCGATCTGAACGGCAGTTTCGGCGCGCCGAGTGACCGCTTGCGGTTTCGTATCGATGCCCCGCAACTCGAGCGGCTGGGCTTCGGTTTGGCGGGTCTCGTGAAGGCGGACGGCGATCTCACCGGTTCCTTCGCGCATCCGAACGTGGCCGCGAACTACCAGGCCGACAGCGTGGTGTTCGGCGCGAACCGCGTGGGTCACGCAGAAGGACGGGCCGAAGCGCGCGACGGCGCGAACGGCGCGCTTGTCTTTACGTTGAAGGCACGCGATGTCAGCACTGACGGCGTCGATCTTTCCAGCCTCGATGCCGACCTGAACGGCACGCGCGCCAATCACACGCTCAGCGCAACCGCCGTCGGCAAGTTGCACGGCAACGCGGTCAACCTGACGCTTGCTGCCAACGGGCGCCTGACCGACGCTCGCGACGGTGCGCATTGGGACGGCACGGTCACGCGTTTATCGAACAAAGGCACGCCGAACCTGACTCTCGACGCACCGCTAACCGTGAGCTACGCCCCAAATCATGTTGTGCTCGGCGCGACGCGGTTGTCGGCGGAAGGCGCCGTGCTCGACCTGAAGTCTTTCGCGTTCGACAGCGGGCGCATCAGTTCCGTTGGGTCGCTCACCAACCTGTCCGTTCTGCGAATGCTGGAGATACGCCAGGAGTTGATGGGCGGTCCGCCGCCCATCAAGACCGATCTCGTCTTCGACGGCGACTGGAACTTCGCGCTCGGCGCCACCGCGACAGGCTACGTGCAAGTGACGCGGCGCGGCGGGGATGTGTCTATCGATGCCGCCCGTGGCGTCGCCGCGCTCGGCATTACGGACATCGCCGCGCGAGCCGATTTCACCGGCGGCAACCGGCTCAACGCGACGTTGCATGCGCAGGCGTCGCGGATCGGCGTGATCGATGCCAACGTCCACACAACGCTGGTTTCACGCGACGGCACGTTGACCGTGGCCGACGAAGCGCCGGTGAGCGGCGGCATTGAAGCCAACGTGCCTACGCTGCGGACAACGGGCGGGTTGATCGGCCCGGCGTATCTGCTCGATGGGCGCCTCGGGCTCAAGCTGACTATCGCGGGGATCGTCGCCAAGCCGACGGTGTCGGGCATGCTGACGGGCGACGGCTTGTCGGTGACGGTCATCGACCAGGGCGTGCAGTTGAAGGACGGCGTGATCCGGATCGCGCTTTCCGAGAACCTCGTCGATCTGCAGCAGGTCGAGTTCCACGGGTCCAGCGGCACGTTGCGCGCGACCGGCAAGGTGCGGCTCGATCAGGATCAGCCGGACCTGACGGCAAGCATCATTGCAGACAAGCTTGAGCTGTTTGCGTCGCCGGACCGGCAACTGCAATTGTCGGGCAGCGCGTCGGTAGCGAATGCGGGGTTGAAGGGCGGCATGAATATCGATGGCAAGTTCACGGTCGATCACGCACTCTTCGATCTGCCCGAGCAATCGGCGCCTTCGCTCGGTGACGATGTCGTGATCGTGCGTCCGGACGGCACGGTGAAAGGCGAAGACCAGACGGTGGTTGCGACCGGTGACAAACCCGTAGGCCCGTTTGCGCCGCGTGCGAATATCGATATCAATCTTGGGCAGAAATTCCGGTTCCGCGGCGCGGGCGCCGACCTGGGTCTCGCCGGAACCATTACCGCGATGAGCGCCCCGAACATGCCGTTGCGTGCGGTCGGCAACGTCCGGGTGACGCCGGGTTCCACATACACTGCATTCGGCCGGAAACTCGGCATCGAGAACGGATTCTTCACCTTCAATGGCCCGGTCGCGAATCCCGGCATCAATATTCTTGCGATGCGCCGCAATCAGGAAATCGAAGCGGGCGTGCAGGTGACGGGCACGGTCCAGGCGCCCAACGCCAAGCTGATCTCCGAGCCGAACGTGCCGGACAACGAAAAGTTGTCGTGGCTGCTGTTCGGGCATGGCACGGATCAGGGCAACAACGTGGGTCAGCAAAGTGCGATGACGAACGCGCTGGCATTGCTTGGAAGCGCAAGCGGCAAGCGGATCGCGCAGACCTTCGGGCTCGATGAATTTTCAATCGGTACGAGCGAGGTCGGGTTGACCGATCCGCAAGTCGTGATGTTGTCGAAGGCGATCAACGAACGGCTCGTGCTGGGTTACGAGCAGGGCCTGCAGTCGGCAAGCAACGCCATCAAGATGACGCTGAACCTGTCGCGTTTCTGGTCCGTTTCCGCTTACGGCGGCACGTTCCAGGGTCTCGATCTGCTCTATACGCGACGCTTTGATTCGTGGGCGCGCAGGAACGGGCCGTCGGAAAAGTAAAGATGAAAAAAGAGCCGTTCAACTTGCGTTGGAACGGCTCCTGTCTTTGCGCTTATCCCGGCGTTTGACTCAGCTTTACTTCACGCGCATTCCCGGCTTCGCGCCGCTATGCGGTTCGAGGATATACAAGCCCGGTTCAGCCTTTTCGTCGTCGGACGATGCCGCCAGAACCATGCCTTCCGACAAGCCAAACTTCATCTTGCGTGGCGCAAGGTTCGCGACCATCACCGTGAACTTGCCGATCAGATCCTGCGGCTGATACGCCGACTTGATGCCTGAAAACACATTGCGCGTTTTCTCTTCGCCCACGTCCAGCGTCAGTTGCAACAGCTTGTCCGAACCTTCCACGGCCGTGCAATCCACGATCTTCGCGATACGCAGGTCGATTTTCGCGAAGTCATCGATGGAAATCGTGCCTTCTGCTTCCGGCGCTTTCTCCTTTGCGGCTTTCTTCGAAGCCGAGTTCGATGCTGCAGCCGGCGCAGCGACCACCGCAGCTTGCCCCGGCGCAATGGACTCGCGGTTTGCTGCAATCAACGCCTCGATCTGCTTCGGATCGACGCGCGTCATCAGGTGCTTGTACGCGTTGATCGGCTGCGCCGAGCTGAGTGGCGCCGGGACATCCGCCCAAACCAGCGGCTTGATGCCGAGGAACGCTTCCACCGATTCCGCCAGCAACGGCAACACGGGCTTCAACGCCAGCGACAACAGCCTGAACGCTTCCAGGCTCACGCTGCAGGTTTCGTGCAACGCGGCTGCATTTGCCGGGTCCTTCGCCAGATCCCAGGGCTTGGAGGTATCGACGTAAGCGTTGACTGTATCGGCGAGATCCATGGTCGTGCGCAGCGCGCGGCCATATTCGCGCGCCTCGTACAGCGCCGCGATTTGCGGAACCGCCGCCCGCAATTGCAGCAGCAAAGAATGGTTCATTGCACTGTCCTGCACACGGCCTTCGAAACGCTTGATCAGGAACCCCGCCGCGCGGCTTGCAATGTTCACGTACTTGCCGACCAGATCGCTGTTCACACGCGCCTGGAAATCATCGAGGTTCAAGTCGATGTCTTCCATTGTGTGGTTCAGCTTCGCGGCGAAGTAATAGCGCAGCCATTCCGGATTGATGCCGGTATCGATCACGCTTTTTGCCGTGATGAAGGTGCCGCGCGACTTCGACATCTTCGCGCCATCGACGGTGAGAAAGCCGTGGGCGAACACGTTCGTCGGCGTGCGGTGGCCGGAAAACTGCAGCATGGCCGGCCAGAACAGCGTATGAAAATACAGGATGTCCTTGCCGATGAAGTGATACTGCTCCGTCTTCGATCCCGGCCGGATCCATTCTTCGAAATCGAGTCCGCGAGCGTCCGCCAGATTCTTGAAGCTCGCGTAATAGCCGACGGGCGCGTCTACCCACACATAGAAATATTTGCCCGGCGCGCCCGGAATCTCAAAGCCGAAATACGGTGAATCGCGCGAGATGTCCCAGTCCGCGAGCTTGGCTTCGCCTTTCTCGCCGAGCCATTCGCGCATCTTGTTCGTGGCTTCGGGTTGCGCGAGACCGCTGACCCAGCCGCGCAGAAAGTCTTCGCAACGCGGGTCGGACAGGCGGAAAAAGTAGTGCGTCGAGGTCTTGCGCACCGGCGTCGCGCCCGACACGACCGAATACGGGTTGATCAGGTCGAGCGGCTGGTACGTCGAGCCGCAGACTTCGCAGTTATCGCCGTATTGGTCCTTCGCACCGCACTTCGGGCATTCACCCTTGATGAAGCGGTCCGGCAGGAACATTTCCTTGACCGGATCGTAGGCTTGCTCGATATCCCGTGCATCGATCAAACCGGCTTCCTGCAGCGACTTGTAGATGGATTCGCACAGGACGCGGTTTTCCTCGGCGTCGGTGGAGTAGTAGTTGTCGAAGGAAATGCCGAAGCTGTCGAAATCGCGCTTGTGTTCCTTGCCGACGCGCTCGATCAGTTGTTTCGGCGTGATGCCTTCCTGCTCGGCGCGCAGCATGATGGGCGTGCCGTGGGTATCGTCGGCGCCGACGTAGTAGACCTCGTGACCGTGCATTCGCAGCGTCCGGACCCAGATATCCGTCTGGATATATTCAACCATGTGGCCGATGTGAATCTGGCCGTTCGCGTACGGGAGCGCGGACGTGACGAGAACTCGGCGGTGGGCGGACGCGGAAAGCGGTGCTGACGATGACGGTGCTGACGATGACATAAGGCGCTTGCCTGCAGTTGAAAATTCGGTGAATGCGTGAAAAAGCGAACCACGATTCTAGCAGGAGGCAGATAGGGCGCTTGCGCCGGGGGAAAGTGGAGGACATGGGGCTCGAAGTCCCCGCCGCCTGTAAATTCCAGGCGAAAAAAAACCGGGGCAAATAGAGCGGCCCCGGAGCAACAACGACAAGAGGAGAATGGCATGTGGCGGCACAATACGGCGCCAGCCACCTACCGTTAATACAGACACGCGGTGTGCGGCCAAAGTTTCAACTATTTTTCGATTCCATCGATATTTTCCAGGAACCGATCAAACCTTGGCCGTACATCAAAACGGTCAATTCCCCTTGTAAATCAATCCGCTTACTGAACCTGTCCCGGCTGAGCCGTGGCGCGCAGATAAATTTCAACGCGACGATTCTGTGCACGGCCGGCTTCGGTGGCGTTGTCAGCGATAGGCTGGGTCTGACCCATGCCTGAAGCTGCCAGACGCTGGGCTGCCACGCCATGACCCGCGAGGTACGACGTCACGCTTTGTGCGCGATTTTGCGACAAGGTCTGGTTGTAAGCCGGCTGACCGGTGCTATCCGTGTGGCCAACCACTTGTGCGATCAGTTCCGGGTGCTGCACCAGCGTCTGCGTGACCTGGTCGAGCACCGGCGCGAACGTCGGCTTGATGGCGTAGCTGTTGGTATCGAAGGAAATGGCGTTCGGAATGTTCACCTTCAGCGAGCCGTCCTGCTGCTCGGTCACTTGCGTGCCCGTGCCCTTCGTTGCGCCCGTCAGCTTGCCCTTGATGGCCTGCCAGTTGTAACCGGTGATGCCGCCAGCCGCCGCACCAACGCCCGCGCCGATGGCCGCGCCCTTGCCGCCGCCGAAGATTGCGCCAATGCCCGCGCCGGTCGCGGCGCCAATGCCGGTGCCGACTGCGGCGTTATTGCCCTGCTGCGAGGCGCAACCGGCGACGAGCGCCCCGGCAACTGCGATTACGGACAGGCGGGTCATCATTTTCGTGTTCATTGTCATTTCTCCAGGATTCAATCAAGGCAATCGCCTCGGCGAACGGAAGAGCACCCCGTGGGGTCTTCCGGCGAGCCGTTGCGCCTGCCACTACAATACGGCCAAGGATTCAACCGCTTAAAACGATGCGTCCCCGGACCATGGCAGCGTGGGATAGTGCAGTGCACGCCTCCGTCACGCAATGTCGTGCAACAATTCCTTTCAAATTTCATACCACGTGCGCGAAAGTGTTCGATCCCTATTCGCAACAAGCGTTCCCACGGAGTCTCGATGAGTCTTGATCGCGCCCGGATCGACGCCGCCCTCGGCGGCCTGATCGATCCCAATACCAGCCGCTCTTTTGCAGACGCGAAAAGCATACGCAATGTGACCATAGATGGCGCCGATGTCAGCGTCAACGTCGTGCTGGGATATCCGGCGAAAAGCCAGTTCGGTGCAATCCGGTCGCTCGTCTCCGAAGCTGTTGCCAGGGTTCCGGGCGTAAATGGCGTGAAAGTGGACGTTTCGTCGCAGGTCTTGGCGCACGCCGTCCAGCGCGGCGTGAAGCTGCTGCCGAACGTCAAGAACATCATCGCCGTGGCGTCGGGCAAGGGCGGGGTCGGCAAAAGCACGACCGCCGTCAACCTTGCGCTGGCGCTGGCTTCGGAAGGCGCGTCGGTGGGCATGCTGGACGCCGATATCTACGGCCCGTCGCTGCCCATGATGCTCGGCATCAGCGGCCGCCCCGAATCGCCCGACAACCAGTCGATGAACCCGCTCATCGGCCATGGGATCCAGGCGAATTCCATCGGCTTTCTGATCGAGCAGGACAACCCGATGGTGTGGCGCGGCCCGATGGTCACGTCCGCGCTCGAACAACTGCTGCGCCAGACCAACTGGAAGGATCTTGATTACCTGGTGGTCGATATGCCGCCGGGCACGGGCGACATCCAGTTGACGCTGTCGCAGAAAGTGCCGGTGACCGGCGCTGTGATCGTGACCACGCCGCAGGACATTGCGCTGCTCGACGCCAAGAAGGGCCTCAAGATGTTCGAGAAGGTCGGCATTCCGATCCTCGGGATCGTCGAGAACATGAGCACGCATATCTGCTCGAACTGCGGCCATGAAGAACACATTTTCGGCGCGGGCGGCGGTGAACGGATGTCGAAGGAATATGGTGTGCCGGTGCTCGGCAGCCTGCCGCTGGATATCGCCATCCGCGAGAAAACCGATGCCGGACAGCCGACCGTGGTGTCGCAACCTGACAGCAAGATCGCCGATGCGTACCGGTCGATCGCGCGCAAGGTCGCGATTTCGATTGCGGAGCGCCAGCGCGACATGACGTCGATGTTCCCGAGCATCGTGGTGCAGAACACCTGAGGACCTGAATCGCTTGCGGGCATGGACTCTGGGCGCCGGGCGTGTCGCGGTATCATGTGGCCTTCGACGGGCGTGATCCAGTGAGCACACGGGGTGGTCGCGGGTCGCCATGAGGATTGCATGAAACGAAGATTCGACGGGCCTGGATCGGTTAGCCGTGTTGTCACGACAAACCCGGCCTTGAGCCTGATTGCACGTTGGAGCACGAGCGCAGCCACAGGGCTGGCGCTCACCGTCGGCACATTGCTGCTCGGCGGCTGCGGCATCTTGTTCCAGAACCATGAGAAACGCGCCGACGCCATGTTGCAGCCCACGGCGGGCAGCAGCGCGAGCGGGTCGCTCACGTTCATCGAACGGGCGGATGGGGTACAGGTTTCCTACAACCTGTCAGGCATGGCGCCCAACAGCGAGCACGCGCTGCAAATTCATGAGCGCGGCGACTGCATCGTGTCGAACTCATCGGATGGCGGCCCGGTCTTCTCTCCCGCAGCCGAACGCAGCCACTCATCGAAACCCGAGGGCGACCTGGCGACCATCCGCGCCGACGCAAATGGTTCGGCGACCGGATTCATCGTGGCGCCCGATGTTTCCCTCGACGGCGTGCGCTCCGTCCTGTCGCGCGCGGTCCTGCTGCATCGCGATACATCCGACTCGTATTCGCTCAGCCCGCACGGCGCCGGACCGGCGCTCGCATGCGGCGTGATTCGTCAATGAAATCAGGCTCCTGAAACGTCAGACCCGGCTTCTTGGCCAGGTCGCGTCGCATGAGCCATCACATCAAGTAAAATACGCGCTTCCCGGCGGGTCCCACTGAGTACCGCATGCATCTGCATGCAATCCAGTCTTCCGGCCACGCCCCGTTTCAAGCACGGCGGCTTTTCTCGAGCCGCTTCTTTCGTTGGGTACGTTCCCTATGAGCATCAAGTCCGACAAGTGGATCCGGCGCATGTCCGAAGAGCACAAGATGATCGAGCCATTTGTGCGCGATCAGGTGCGTGTGTCCGAAGACGGCCGAAAAATCGTGAGTTACGGCACGTCGAGCTACGGCTACGACATTCGCGTGGCCGACGAATTCAAGATCTTCACGAACATCAATTCCACGATTGTCGACCCGAAGAATTTCGATGAGAAATCGTTCGTCGACTTCAAGGGCGACGTCTGCATCATTCCGCCGAACTCGTTCGCGCTTGCGCGTACCATCGAATATTTTCGCATTCCGCGTTCTTGCCTGACCGTGTGCCTGGGCAAGTCCACCTATGCACGCTGCGGGATCATTGTGAACGTGACGCCGTTCGAACCTGAATGGGAAGGCTACGTGACGCTCGAATTCTCGAATACGACACCTTTGCCTGCCAAAATCTACGCGAACGAAGGCGTGGCGCAGGTCCTGTTCTTTGAGAGCGACGAAATCTGCGAGACTTCCTACGCTGACCGCGGTGGCAAGTATCAAGGGCAAAGCGGCGTGACGCTGCCGAAAACCTGACGTTTCTGTCACAGGTTTTGCTGTGTAGAAACGTCATTGCAACGCTTTTTGAAAGACCGCTGGACTCGAGCATGCACAACTCGGTCAGCGGTCGTTCCATTTGGAGATTCGCCTCATGAAGTTCCGTTTTCCCGTCGTCATCATCGACGAAGATTTTCGTTCCGAGAACATCTCGGGTTCCGGTATTCGTGCGCTCGCCGAGGCGATCGAGCGCGAAGGCGTCGAGGTGCTCGGGCTGACGAGTTACGGCGATCTGACGTCGTTCGCGCAGCAGTCGAGCCGCGCGTCGTGTTTCATCTTGTCGATCGATGACGACGAGTTGCTGCCGTATGCGGACAGCAACGTGGTGCTGGCCGAGGGCGATGCGCCGGAACTGGCCTCCGCGATCGTCGCGTTGCGCGCCTTTGTGCAGGCCGTGCGCCGGCGCAATGCGGACATCCCGATTTTCCTGTACGGCGAAACGCGCACTTCACGTCATCTGCCTAACGATATCCTGCGCGAACTGCATGGCTTCATTCACATGTTCGAGGACACGCCGGAGTTCGTTGCGCGCCACATCATCCGCGAGGCGAAGGTTTATCTCGATGCGCTCGCACCGCCGTTCTTCAAGGAACTCGTGCAATACGCCGAAGAGGGTTCGTACTCGTGGCACTGCCCGGGCCACTCGGGCGGCGTGGCGTTCCTGAAGAATCCGCTTGGCCAGATGTTCCACCAGTTCTTCGGCGAGAACATGTTGCGGGCGGACGTGTGCAATGCCGTCGACGAACTCGGTCAACTGCTCGATCACACGGGACCGATTGCGGCATCGGAACGAAACGCGGCGCGCATTTTCAGCGCGGATCATCTGTTCTTCGTGACGAACGGCACGTCGACATCGAACAAGATTGTCTGGCACGCGACGGTTGCGCCCGGCGACATCGTGCTGGTCGACCGTAATTGCCACAAGTCGATCCTGCACGCCATCACGATGACCGGCGCGATTCCGGTCTTCCTGACGCCCACGCGCAATCACTTCGGCCTGATCGGACCGATTCCGCGCGACGAGTTCAAGCCGGAAAACATCCGCAAGAAGATCGAAGCGAATCCGTTCGCGCGCGAGGCGCTTGCAAAGAACCCGAAGGTGAAGCCGCGTATCCTGACGATCACGCAAAGCACGTACGACGGCATTGTCTATAACGTCGAGATGATCAAGGATCTGCTCGGCGACATGCTCGACACGCTTCACTTCGACGAAGCGTGGCTACCGCACGCCGAGTTCCACGAGTTCTATCAGGACATGCATGCCATTGGCGCCGGCCGTCCGCGTACGGGCGCGCTCGTGTTCGCCACGCACTCCACGCACAAGCTGCTGGCGGGGATCTCGCAGGCATCGCAGATCGTGGTGCAGGATTCCGAAAACAGCACGTTCGACAAACACCGCTTCAACGAAGCGTACTTGATGCACACGTCGACCAGCCCGCAGTACGCGATCATCGCATCCTGCGACGTGGCCGCGGCCATGATGGAACCGCCGGGCGGCACGGCGCTGGTGGAAGAATCGATTGCTGAAGCGCTCGATTTCCGCCGCGCAATGCGCAAGGTCGACGACGAATACGGCGACGAGTGGTTCTTCAAGGTGTGGGGACCGGAAGCGCTCGCCGAAGAGGGTATCGGCAGCCGTGAAGAATGGGTGTTGAAGCCGAACGATCACTGGCATGGTTTCGGCGCGCTTGCCGAAGGCTTCAACATGCTCGATCCGATCAAGGCGACCATCATCACGCCGGGACTCGATGTGGACGGCGAGTTCGGCGAGTCGGGCATTCCGGCTGCGATCGTGACGAAGTATCTGGCGGAGCACGGGATCATCGTGGAGAAGACCGGGTTGTATTCGTTCTTCATCATGTTCACGATCGGCATTACGAAGGGCCGCTGGAATTCGATGGTCACCGAACTGCAACAGTTCAAGGACGACTACGACAACAACCAGCCGCTGTGGCGCGTGCTGCCGGACTTTATCGCGCAGCATCCTTCGTATGAGCGCATGGGTCTGCGGGATCTTTGCGAGCAGATCCACAGTGTTTATCGTGCGAACGATATCGCGCGGCTGACCACCGAGATGTATCTGTCGAGCATGGAACCGGCCATGAAGCCGTCCGAAGCGTATGCGAAGCTGGTGCACCGGGAGATCGACCGGGTGCCTATCGATGAACTCGAAGGGCGCGTGACGACCATCCTGTTGACGCCGTATCCACCGGGCATTCCGTTGCTGATTCCGGGCGAGCGTTTCAACAAGACGATCGTGGATTACCTGCGCTTTGCGCGCGAGTTCAACGAGCGTTTCCCGGGCTTCCATACGGATATCCACGGGTTGGTCGGTGAGATGATCAACGGGCGGATCGAGTATTTCGTGGATTGCGTCGCGCTCGAGCGCTAAGTCGAAGATGTAGCTTGCAATGAAGAAGGCTCGCATGAGTGATGCGGGCCTTCTTCCATTTACGTCACGATAAACCTGCGCTCCGTCACGCCCGGCTCCGGCAAGCCTTTCGGTGGCCGCTTGAAGTCGGGATCGGCGGTCATGTCATGGAGCATGGTTTCGAGCGCATCGCAGAGCGCGCTCAGCGCAAGATCGTTTTCCTCCAGGCCGAACGGGTCTTCGATCTGCGCCGCAATCGCCTCCAGCGACATGAACGCATACGCCACCAGCAGCGCGAACAGAGGCGTCAACACGCCCGCGCCGTCGACCAGGCCGAACGGCAGCAGCACACAAAAAATATAGACGGTCCGATGGATCATCACCGAATACGAGAAGGGCAAAGGTGTGGATGCAAGCCGCTCGCAGCCGCCGATCACGCCCGACAACTCGTTGAGGTTCTGCTCGAACGCGAGGGTGCCGTAGCCATCGAGCGCGCCTTCGTGTGAGCGTGCAGCGGACCATTCGCCGAGCCAGCGGAGGATCGATGTCGATCGATTCTGCGCTTTGACGGTGCGCTGATATAGCGCAGGCGTCAGGCGCGTGGCGAGATCCGGAAGGGGATCGGTGCGGCGCATTTCGTGGCGCAATGCGTGACCGAGCGCCCCGATTGCCGCGATGAACTCATGCCTGTCTGTGGGCTCGACGCCGCGCGGCAAGGTCAGCGCCTGACGCGCGAGGGACCGGCCGTGAATGGACAACGCTCCCCAGAGTTTGCGCCCTTCCCACCAGCGCTCGTAACTCGCGCTATTGCGAAAACCGAGAAACACCGCGAGCGCAATGCCCACCAGCGCGAACGGCGGCGTGCCGAGCCCGACCGGGTAGGAGCGCATGTGGTCGTGCATCACGATCGCCAGGACGGACAGCACAAAGATCAGCGCAAGCCGCGGCAGGAGTTGCGGCAGCACGGACCCGCGCCAGACGAACAACATGCGGAACCAGTTGAGTTTGGGGCGGATGATCATGGGCGGGTCGGACGCAAAGTGTGGAGAGCCTGCTTGCTACGGCCCGGCGAGACTGTAGCCAAATCGGCTACGAACGTAGCCGATTTGGCTACGTTCAGCGTCGACGACTATTTCACCCCAACGCCACCCGAGCCGCCTTCGCCGCAGCCCGAACCTGTTCCGGCGCTGTCCCGCCGGCGTGATTGCGACTCGCCACCGATCCTTCCAGCGTCAGATATTCGAACACATCTTCACCGATCAAATGCGCGACGTTCGGCAACTCCGAGCGCATTTCATCAAGCGTGAGGTCCGCCAGATCGCAGCCGCGATCCACGCAGATGCGCACGGCGAGCGCCACGGCTTCGTGTGCATCGCGGAAGGGCAGACCGCGCTTCACCAGGTAGTCCGCCAGATCCGTCGCCGTCGAAAATCCTTGCAGCGCCGCGGCGCGCATCGCGTCCGGCTTGACCGTGATACCCGAGGCCATCTCAGCGAAGATGCGCAGGGTGTCCGAAACGGTATCGACGGTATCGAACAGCGGTTCCTTGTCTTCCTGATTGTCCTTGTTGTACGCGAGCGGCTGGCCCTTCATCAGCGTCAGCAACGACACCAGATTGCCGTTCACGCGTCCCGTCTTGCCGCGCGCCAGTTCGGGTACGTCGGGGTTTTTCTTCTGCGGCATGATCGACGAACCGGTGCAGAAGCGATCCGCCAGGTCGATGAACCCGACCCGTGGGCTCATCCACAGCACGAGTTCTTCGGAGAAGCGCGACACGTGCGTCATGATCAGCGCAGCAGCCGCCGTAAATTCGATGGCGAAATCGCGATCGGAAACGGCATCGAGCGAATTGGCGCAGATGCCATCGAAGCCGAGGGTCTTCGCAACGGCGTTGCGATCGATCGGATAGCTCGTTCCTGCCAGCGCCGCAGCGCCGAGCGGCAAGCGGTTCACGCGCCTGCGGCAATCGATCATGCGTTCGCTGTCACGCGTGAACATCTCCACATAGGCGAGCAAGTGATGCCCGAACGTCACCGGCTGCGCGACCTGCAAATGCGTGAAGCCCGGCATGATGGTTTCGGCGTTTTGCTCGGCGATATCAATCAGCGCCCGGCGCAGATCGATCAGCAACGCGCCGATCCGGTCGATCTCGCCACGCAGCCAGAGACGGATATCGGTGGCGACCTGGTCGTTGCGCGAACGGCCAGTGTGCAGGCGTTTGCCGGCATCGCCGATAAGCGCCGTCAAGCGTGCCTCGATATTCAGATGCACGTCTTCAAGGTCGAGTTTCCACTCGAATTCGCCGCGCTCGATCTCGCCCTGGATCTGCGTCATGCCTTTCTGGATGGCCTGGAAATCCGCATCGCCGATGATCTTCTGCGCGGCCAGCATGGCGGCGTGCGCAAGCGAGCCCTGGATATCGACGAGTGCGAGACGCTTGTCGAAGAACACCGATGACGTATAGCGCTTCACCAGATCGGACATTGGTTCGTTGAAGCGAGCCGACCAGGCTTCGCCTTTCTTGTGCAGTTGGGACGTCATAGTGATGTTCTTAAGAGGACAAAAACGCGGAATTGCCGATTTTACAGGCAATGACAAACCTGCAGCCATTTGCAAAGCCGTGAAAAGAAAAAGGGACGCCTCTCGACGTCCCTTTCGGATCAACTCACGAAAACTGCTTCAAGCCTGTCACGCTGCCGGAATGACCTTACCCGTATAAACCACCGGCCCGGTCGGACCATTCGGATTCGGCGACCCGCCGACCGGCTCGACGGAGACCGCCAGCACCGGATACGCGCTCACAGAAGCAGCCTTGAACTTCGCGGTTCCGCCGACCGGCAGCACGCCGAGCGATACCGGATGTCCTGCCTTCGGCAAACCCCAGAGCTGCATGGATTTATCGGAGGGATCGGACGATCCGCTCAGGCGCCGCACCGTCACTTCCGACGTCCGGTCATCCCACGTCACGAGCATGCGGGCGTTGGACTTTTCGTCGGCGAGTGTCGCCACATAGCCGATGCGCGGTTCCTGCGCCACTTGCGGAGCAGGCACGGGCGCGGGCACCGGAGCAACGGTCGACAACTCGCGGATCGACACGACCAGCGCGATCGCGGCAATTGCCGTCGCTGCGATCGACCATCCGCGCCAGAACGACAGGTTCTCGAACCAGCCGGGCTTCGGACGCGCAACCGGCGTTGGCGGAACCGGACGCGCCGCAGTCGCATCGCGACGGGCATTCACGAGATTCAGCCGGCGTTCGATAGCCGTCCAGATTTCGGGCGGTGCCGCGACGCCCGGTCCGAGTTCGGTCATGGCCGCGAGGCGCAGGCGCCAGGTCTCGACCGCGAGCCGGATGGCCGGATCGTGCTGGGAAATACTCTCGAAGCGTCTTCGCGACCCGCCGCGCAGCACCCCGAGTGTGTACTCGGCGGCGAGCTGATCGACGAGGCCCGCGTATCGATGCAGATCCATCACAGCCCTCCCAGGCACGTCTTGAGTTTTTCCAAGCCGCGACGAATCCACGACTTCACTGTGCCGAGCGGTACTTTGAGAACGTCGGCCACTTCGCTATGGCTCTGGTCACGCAGATATGCAAGCGCCACTGCCTGACGCTGATTGGCTTCGAGCCGGTCCATGCAGATGGCGAGTTGCCGTGCTTCCTGGCTCATCAGCATCTGGTCGGAGGGATCCGCCTCGTTTGCAGGCAAGGTATCGTCCAACGCATCGCTCCATTCGGTTTCGGCGCTCGCCCCGTTGGCTTTCTGCCGCCGCAAATAATCGAGAGCCCGGTTGCGGACAATCGCCGCCATCCAGGTCATGGGCGCGGACAGGCCTGCTTTGTAGTCGCCCGCGTATCGCCAGATATTGACGAACGCGTCCTGCAAAACTTCTTCGGCCCACTCACGCTTCACCAATATACGAAGCGCGAGGCCAAACAGTTTCGATGAAGTTAAATCGTAGAGCGCGCGCAACGCGGCGGCATCTTCGCTGGCAACACGGTCGAGCAATTGCACGAGGGTGTCGGGGGTCGGGTCGTGAGAAAGGATTGTCGTCATGGGACCGGTCGGGTGGGCGGCGCGATTGATATTACCGAAATAATCGCTGTGAGCCGCATTGGTTTTTTTGCATCCGGATGAATCCGTTTCACTTTTCCAAACGTAATTACGGATACGAGCCCGTTTTGGCATGCGCGAAAACACCGCATGACCGGCGCAACTCACCATGTGTCCCCGTTCTCCTCCGGCCCTGCCGGGGAGAAGCGGCTTTGCCCGGTCCAAATAGGCCGGGCATTTTTTTGTGCATCGTGTAGCGCTCTTCGTGCTGTGAAAGCCGCTGGGCATTCCTCTGCTCAAACTCCCACCAGCATCACAAGTTTCAAATCTTCCCGGTGCGCGGGCTTGAACGTAATCTGGTCGTACACGAGCCGGCCGCGCGTGGGGTGATTGAACTCCCGCGTGCCGCCTTCACGTTCACCGACGTCTTGCGACGCCCAGAAGCGCGCGAAAGCATCGCTGGCGCTGCTGAGCGAATCGATCAGCGCACGCGTCGGGGCATCGTTCAGGTGACGGATCGAGTCAGCCCGGAACTCGGCTACCAGCCGGCGCGCCCGTGTTTCCCAATCGACGATAAGACTCTGTGCTCCGGCCCCGGTAAACGTGAACGAGAGCAGATTCCGATCCCGCTCGCCATCCAGCCAGCCAACAAACAACGCCGCCGCCTGCGCGTTCCATCGCAACGCGTTCCATTGCCGGTCGAGCACGTAGGCGGGGGCATCGATCAATTCCACGGATTTCAGCAGCGACGCCGGCGCATCCTGCGCGGCCGGATCGGGCTCGGCGGGATCGCGCTGGGCGGCGAGTTCAAAGAGATATGCGCGCTCGGCCCGCGAGAGCTGCAATGCGACCGCGATGCGCGCGAGGGCATCGGCGGAAGCGGAAACCGGCCGGCCTTGCTCGATCCACGTGTACCAGGTCGGGCTGACGCCGCACAACTGAGCGACTTCCTCACGACGCAAACCCGGCGTGCGGCGGCGCGGACCGGGTGGCAAGCCGACGGCCATCGGCGAAAGCCGCTCGCGATGCGCGCGGATGAACTCGCCGAGCGCGCGCGCGGGCGTGGCATCGAGCGGCAGCGCGACGCTGGGTGCGTTAGAAGGAGAGGGCGACGACAGAGTCATGAATGGGCGTTGAGATGAATTCGATACGCGGTCGGGTACTTTAGATACCAGAATAACTGCACAACTTGTACCGGTACAGGGCGGCGCTTATTGTAGCGTTGCTGTCGCTGGGAAAATACTGACAAAAACCTGGAGCTACCCCATGAAACACCACGATCAGGTCGCCGATGCATTCGGCTCGACCGCCGCCGCCTATCTCACGAGTGCCGTGCATGCAGCCGGCGCCGATCTGCAGGAACTGGCGCGCGAAGTTGCCGCGGTTCCGGATGCGGTCGTGCTCGACCTGGGTTGCGGGGCGGGTCACGTGAGTTTTTCGGTCGCGCCGCACGCCAAGAGCGTGGTGGCGTACGACATCGCGGAACAGATGCTGGCGACGGTCGCCGGGGCGGCGCAGGAACGCGGGCTTGAGAACATCACGACGCAGCAAGGTCCCGCCGAACGTCTGCCTTTCGCCGATGCCATCTTCGACCGCGTGCTGAGCCGCATGAGCGCTCACCACTGGCACGATGTGCCGGCGGCGCTGAAGGAAGTCCGGCGCGTGCTGAAGCCGGGCGGGCGCGTGGTGTTCGTAGATATCGCGGGCGCGGACCATCCGTTGCTCGATACCCATATCCAGGCCGTCGAAGTGCTGCGCGATGGCTCGCATATCCGGGATTATCGTGGGGACGAGTGGCTGGCCTTGTTTGAACAGGCGGGCTTCAAGGCCGGGATTCGCAGCCGATGGCGCTTGCCGCTTCAATTCGATACGTGGGTCGCGAGAATGCGTACGCCGCCGGAACGCGTGACGGCGATTCGCTCGCTGTGGAAGAACGCGCCCGACGAAGTGCGCCAGTATTTCGCGGTTCAGGACGATGGTTCGTTTGAACTGGATGCGTTGATGGTCGAGGCGGAATAACGAAAAAGCCGGCAGATACCTCGCCGGCTTTACTCAACGCAACTGCGAAAGATCAACCCGTATTACGCAACCCCGCCGCAATCCCGTTGATGGTCAAGTGAATCCCGCGTCCTAGCCGCACGTTGTCATCCCCCGCGCGGTGCCGTTTCAGCAACTCGACCTGCAAGTGATTCAGCGGGTCCAGATACGGGAAGCGGTTCTTGATCGACCGCGCGAGCAGCGGGTTGTTCGCGAGCCGCTCGCTGTGCCCTGTGATCTCCGACAACACGCTCGACGTCCGCTCCCATTCCGCCACGATCCGGCTGAACACGTGCTTGCGGAGTTTTTTATCGGTGACGAGTTGCGCGTAACGCGAAGCCACCGCAATGTCCGTCTTCGCCAGGACCATGTCCATGTTCGAGAGCAGGTTCGCGAAGAACGGCCAGGTCTTGTGCATCTTCTTGAGCGTGGCGAGCCGCCTCGCGCGCTCGGCGGCGTCGGACGCGGTATCGAGGAAATTCGTGACCGCGCTGCCGAAGCCATACCATCCCGTCAGAAGCAGACGGCATTGGCCCCACGAAAAGCCCCACGGAATCGCCCGCAGATCCTCGATCTTGCGTTGCTTCGGATCCTGCAATTTCCGCGATGCCGGCCGGCTGCCGATATTCAGCTCCGCAATTTCCGAAATCGGCGTCGATTCGAAGAAATACTCCTTGAATCCAGGCGTTTCATAAACCAGCGCACGATACGCGGCCATCGCCGAATCCGACAGCGTCTGCATGGTTGCTTCGAACGCGGGCAACTGCGCCGGCGTATTTTCGTGTGGCAAAAGCGAAGCTTCCAGCGTCGCCGCCACCACGAGCTCGAGATTGCGCCGCCCGATCTCTGGATTGCCGAATTTGCTCGCGATCACTTCGCCTTGCTCGGTCGTGCGGATCTGGCCATCTACCGTCCCTGGCGGCTGTGACAGGATTGCCTGATACGTCGGACCGCCTCCGCGACCGACCGTGCCCCCACGGCCGTGAAAAAGGCGCAAGGTGGTCTTGTGCTGCTTGAACAACGCGACCAGCGCCAGTTCCGCGCGATACAACTCCCAGTTCGACGTAAGAAAACCGCCGTCCTTGTTGCTGTCGGAGTAACCCAGCATGACTTCCTGCTCGCCGCCTTGCAGCTCGACCAGCTTGTTCACGCCCGGCAGCGCGAAGAAGTCGCCCATGATGTGCGGCGCGTTGCGCAAGTCGGCGATGGTTTCGAACAGCGGAATCACCATGAGGCCATCGTGCGCGGGATCTTTCGCGTGTCCGAGACGCCCCTGCAGCAGGCCGGTTTCCTTTTGCAGCAGCATCACTTCAAGCAAGTCGCTGACCGTTTCCGTATGCGAAATGATGTAGTTGCGCACGGCCCGCGTACCGAATTTCTCACGCGTCACGCGCGCCGCTTCGAGCACGCCGAGTTCGCTCTTAGCGAGATCCGAGTAATCGAAATACGGCAGGCGCAGCGGCCGCGGCTGGGCCAGTTCGTTGAGCAGCAACGCGACTTTATCGGCTTCGGGCAGCGCGGCGTAATCGTCCTGCACGCCTGCGTGCGCCAGCAACTCCGCGATCACCGCTTCGTGAATGTCCGAGCTCTGACGCAAATCGATACTCGCCAGATGGAAGCCGAACACTTCGGCCGCGCGCGCCAAAGGCGACAAGCGCGGCGCCGACAGATACTCGCCGTGATGCGCGGCGAGCGATTCGATCAGCACGTTCAGATCGGCGGCAAACTCAGTTGCCGATGCATACGGCTTCGCCGGATGACGGCTGCGCGCTGCGACCACACCCGCGCCCAGACGTTCGTCGGCGGACGCGACGAGCCTTGCGTACACGCCGATCAGCGCGCGCCGATAAGGCTCATCGGTACGATGCGGCGACGCATCCGGGGAGTTATCGGCGAGTTTCTTGAGTTCGGCGCTTGCGCCGGCCAGCAAGTTCGACACCGATAATTCCGCGCCGAGCTTATGCACCTGCTCCAGGTAGTGTTCGAAAATCACCGTGGCCTGGCGCGTGATGGCGTGGACCAGCGTGGGCGCGGTGACGTTCGGATTGCCGTCGCGATCTCCGCCAATCCAGCTTCCCATTTGCAGGAACGGGGGCAGGCGCGCGGGCAGTCCGTGCTCGGCGAGCGCGGCTTCTATATCAGCGTAAAGCGCAGGAATTTCTTCGAGGAACGTTGCACGATAATACGAAAGCGCATTTTCGATTTCATCGGCGACGGTCAGGCGCGCTTCGCGCAACATCCGCGTTTGCCAGAGCGACGTGACGCGGGCGCGCAGCATCGACTCGTTGTGCGCACGTTCGCGTGTGGTCAGGTCCTGATCGCGTTCGGCCAGCAGCCGCGCGACTTCGTGCTGTGCATCCAGAATGCTCTTGCGCGAGACTTCCGTGGGGTGCGCGGTCAGTACGGGCACGATCAGGGCGGCATCGAAGAACTTCTGGAGCGTCGCCTGCGCCGATGAAGCATCGGGACTCGCTTTCAGCCGCTCGATTGCATAAGCCATTGTGCCGGCCTGCGGCGTCGAGCCGGCGAGCGCATGAATCCTGCGGCGCCGGTTGTGATGCCGGTCCTCGGCGATATTCGCCAGATGCGAGAAATAGCTGAACGCGCGCACGACGCTCACAGTCTGCTCGGGCGAAAGCGATTTCAGGCGCTTGTCCAGCGCCTGCGATGCCTCGCTGTCTTCCTCACGACGAAACTTGACCGCGGTCTGACGAATCGTTTCGACGACATCGAAGACCTTGTCGCCTTCCTGTTCACGCACGACGTCGCCGAGCAGGCGGCCGAGATAGCGGATGTCCTCGAAGAGGGGAAGGTCCTTGTCGTCGCGTGTACGCGATGCGGCTTTGGGCGGCTTACTGGCGGCCTTAGCAGCGGGCTCTTTCACAGCAGGCTTCTTGACGGCGGTGGCGCGCGCCTTGGAGGCTTTGGCGGCAACCGTTACATCGGCCGCAATGGCCTTGACGGACGAACCTTCATTCTTCGATACCGCGTTGCGGCGGGGGCGGGCATTGCGCGCCGATCCGGGAGACGTCACGTTGAATTCCTCTTGCTTGTCGTTCAGTTAGCCAACTTTAAAGCCACAGACTCGATATGGAAGCGTGCAGGCGCCGTGCATGAAAGAAACGGCGTCCGCTTGCCCGCCAAGCTGCTTACAGTGTTACTGGCGTTGCGGCTGAGACTCGGGAAATCCAAGGCGACAGGCACGGCAGCGCGAGAGAATGCGTGCCTCAACCATGACGCGTGCCGCATGTTGCGGCTTTTGTGCCCTGCTGTCTCCGTCCTGCCGCAGCGCGCCAGGCCCGTTTCCGCGGCGCTTCGGCGCGGTCAGGACTGTAATTGGGCTTGGGCGTGCGTGCTACCATTGTTTGTTATCCATCCCGTCATTCGATTGACCCGCAATGAACTCCGAGACGCCTTCCACGCCACCGCCCCGTACTTTGGTCATTGCCTCGCGGGAGAGCCGTCTTGCCATGTGGCAGGCTGAGCACGTGCAGTTTGCGCTGCACAAATTATATCCATCTTGCGACGTCAAAATCCTCGGAATGACGACGCGCGGCGATCAGATTCTTGACCGGACCTTATCGAAGGTCGGCGGCAAGGGACTCTTCGTGAAGGAACTCGAAGCAGCGCTCGCCGACGGCCGTGCCGACCTCGCCGTGCATTCGCTGAAAGACGTCCCCATGGAACTGCCCGACGGCTTTACGCTCAGCACGATCCTCGAACGCGAAGATCCCCGCGATGCCTTCGTTTCGCCGCACTTTGCGTCGCTGGCGGATTTGCCTCACGGCAGCGTCGTCGGGACGTCGAGTTTGCGACGCGAAGCCATGTTGCGCATGCATTTTCCTCATCTCGAAGTCCGCCCGTTGCGCGGCAATCTCGATACCCGTCTGGGCAAGCTCGACCGGGGCGACTACGCGGCAATCATCCTCGCGGCCGCCGGGCTGATCCGGCTCGGGCTGGAATCGCGGATTCGCGCGTATCTGTCGCCGGAGGAAAGTTTGCCGGCGGCGGGGCAAGGCGCGCTCGGCATCGAGATCCGTGCCGGCCGTGACGATCTCGCCGCGTGGCTTGCCCCTTTGCATCACGATGCCACGGCTGCAGCAGTGGAAGCCGAGCGCATGGTGTCGCGCTCGCTTGGCGGCAGTTGCGAAGTGCCGCTCGCGGCGTACGCGCAATGGCGCGACGGCGCGCTGCATTTGCGTGGATGTGTATCGACGGTCGATGGTACGCGCGTCCTTCGTGCCGAAGGCTCGGCGAATGCCACCGGTGTCGAAGCCGCGCTCGATCTCGGCGCGCGCGTTTCCGCCGAGCTCGAAGCGCAGGGCGCGATGGACATCGTCCGCGAGTTGAGCACGGCAAGCGGTGCGCGCATTCCTCCTGCTGCAACGCCTGCCGACTGATGGCGAGCGCTCACGATTCGACCCATACCCCGGCCGAAGCCACACCCCGGCCATCCACGGTTGTCATCACGCGTCCGTCCGGCCAGTCGGCCGAACTCATGGCGCTGCTCGAACGCGCGGGTTTCGAGCCGTTGGAGTTTCCACTCATCGATATAGGCCCCGTCGCCGATACCGCACCGCTGCAGGCCGCGCTCGGCGAGCTTTATGCGCCCGCTGAACTTGGCTTTGCGCTGGTCGTCTTCGTGTCGCCGAACGCCGTCCAGCACGCGTTCGCCGGGCTCAGTGCGCCGTGGCCAGCGCATGTTGCGATTGGCGTGGTCGGTCCCGGCAGCGTGGCTGCTTTGGCGCGCCAGGGCATCGCACCACCGGCTTATACGGTGATCAGTCCCGGCGCCGATGCCACGATCACCGAGACGCCCACCGATCCCCGCTACGATTCCGAAGCACTGCACGCAGCAATCGTGGCGCATTTCGGCGCGGATGGCCTCAGGGACAAACGTGTGTTGATCGTGCGTGGCGATGGCGGCCGTGAATGGCTTGCCGACACGCTCGCCGAGGCCGGCGCGAAGGTGGAGAAGGTCGCGGCCTACACGCGCATCGTGCCGGAGCCGTCCATGCGCGACTGGGAGCGCATCCACGAACTGCTGGCGGGCGAACCGCACGCGTGGCTCCTCACCAGTTCGGAGGGCGTGCGCAACCTCGAAGAGCTGGCCCGCGAATATCTGACCGTCGATGAAACCCTGACGCTCAAGCACGTTCCGCTCGTCACGCCGCATCCGCGTATTGCCGAAGCCGCGCGGCAGGCGGGTTTTGATAGGATTACGGTGTCCGGCGCCGGCGACGAACGCATTGTTCAGGCGTTCAGCACGCTCTTCGGCACTGCTTCACTATCGGACGGGAAAGCGGACCCGAAAGCGGAGGCGAAACCGGACGCGCAGGTTGCAGAGGCACAAGAATATGGATACACGGCCCCGGCGGCAACGCCGCCTGGCCAGTCCAGTCAAAAAACCAACCAGGAGTCCGCGCCGACGGATTCCAGGCCGGCGTCCGCGCCGGCTCACCAACCGGCTCAATCACGCATGACTGATTCGATCGATTCAAGCAAGACCGCTTCCAAGTCCGACGCAAAATCCGATGCCAGGTCCACGGCGTCGGCTCCGCCTTCGAATCCGCCCAACACGCCGTTCACGCCGTATGAATCGCAGCCGAAAGAGCGGCGTGGCGGCGCGGGCACGGCGCTGCTGTGGCTGGTGCTCGTGATCATCGTGATCGTGGCGGGCGTGGGCGGCTTCATGCTCAACCGCAAATTCGATCAACGCGACGCGCAACTCGCGCAACGTCTGCAGGCAAGCGACGCGCAAACCGCGGCGTTGCGCGCGCAAGCCGACCAGGCGGCGAGTTCGGTCACGGCCATCAACACGCAGATCATCCAGTTCCAGGGCAAGCTCACGGACGCACAGGCGCAAAGCCAGGCGCTGCAGCAGCAATATCAGGATCTGGCGAGCAATCGCGACGACTGGACGCTGGCCGAAGTCGAGCAGATCCTGTCGAGCGCAAGCCAGCAACTGCAGCTCACGGGCAACGTCCAGCTCGCGCTCTTCGCGCTGCAAAGCGCCGACACGCGTCTCGCCGCCACGACCGGCCCGCAGATCGTGACCATCCGCAAGGCCATCGCGCAGGACATGGACAAGCTGCACGCCACGCCATCGACGGATTTGACGGGCCTGGCCATCAAGCTCGACACCGCCATCGACCAGATCGATCGCCTGCCGCTCGCCGGCGAAGCGCCAATCGTGCCGTCGACCGCGCATGCCGATGCACCCGGCGATAGCGCCGCAATCGCCGCCGCGACGAACCAGCCGCGCTGGAAAGTCTGGCTGCAGCAGATCGCGGGCGGCATCGGGCAGCAGTTGTCGAGCCTCGTGTCGGTACGCCGTATCGATAACGCCGACGCCATGCTCGCTTCCCCCGACCAAGGCTACTTCGTGCGCGAGAACGTGAAGCTGCGCTTGTTGTCGGCGCGGTTGTCGCTGTTGTCGCGCAGTGAACCGGCACTCAGGTCGGATCTCAACGCCGCGGATACGGCGCTTGGCCGCTACTTCGATCCGTCGTCGGGCAAGGTCAAGTCGGTGCGAGATCTCGTCAAGCAGGTCAATGACGCATCGACCGCCGTCGCCGTGCCCGACCTGAACGCGAGTCTTGCGGCGGTCCACCAGTTCAAGCGAGGCGGGTGATGACGATGCGTGGACTCATCTGGTTTGTGCTCCTGTTCGCGGCGGCGGCGGCGCTCGCGCTCGTCGGCGTGTTCGACGGCGGCCAAGTGCTGCTCGTAATCCCGCCGTATCGCGTGGACGTGTCGCTGAACCTGTTCGTGGTGGCGCTGGTGGTGTCGTTCATCGTGCTGTACGCGGTCCTGCGCGCCATCCGCAGCGTGTGGAAGATGCCGCAGCGCGTGTCGGCGTACCGGACGCGCTCGCGGCTGGCGAAGGCGAACGCGGCGTTGCGCGATGCCATCGGCCACTTGTATGCCGGGCGGTTCTCGAAGGCGGAAAAATCGGCGCGCGATTCTCTCATCGTCGATGAAAACGCCGGTGCCGCCGGCCTGATCGGTGCAAAAGCGGCACACGAGATGCACGAGTACGCGCGCCGCGACGAGTGGCTCGCCAAGGTGGCGGACAGCGACTGGCAGGACGCCCGTCTGATGGCGACCGCCGACATGCGTGCCGATGGCCGCGATGCCGACGGCGCACTCGTCGCGTTGACCGAAATGCAGGCCCAGGGCGGCCGCCGCTTGCACGCGCAGCAGATCGCGTTGCGTGCGCAGCAGCAGTTGAAGAACTGGGGCGAAGTGCTGAAGCTCGTCAAGACGCTCGAAAAACGCGAGGCGCTGCATCCTGCGGTCGCGGTGCGTCTGCGGCAGGTTGCGGCTGAAAACCTGCTGCGCGATCGCCGGCACAATCCCGATGCGCTGCTTGAATTCTGGCAGTCGTTGTCGCCGGTGGAGCGACAGTCGCCGCGTCTGGCCGATCTCGCCGCCGAGTTGTTGATCGCGCTGGATCGCCGCAACGACGCGCGCAGGATCGTCGAGGAAGCGCTGAACCATAATTGGGATGCGCGTTTGCTGCGCCGATATCCGGATTGCGCGTCGCCAGGCGATGCCTTGCCGCTGATCCAGCGTGCCGAAGCCTGGCAGAAGGAGCGCACGGAAGACGCCGATTTGCTGTTCACGCTCGGCCGTCTGTGTCTGCATCAGCAGTTGTGGGGCAAGGCGCAGGCGTTCCTGGAAGCGGCTTTGAAACTCGCCGATAACGAACCGCTGAAGATCCGCACCCATCGGGCCCTGGCGCGTCTGCACGAACAGCTCGGCGACAGCGACAAGGCGAGCCAGCATTATCGTGAGAGTGCGCTGGCAATGAACGTGGTCTGAGGTTTTGTTGGCTGCTATAAAAAACCGCGAGCTTCCTTTTGTACGAAGGCTCGCGGTTTTTTATCGCTTATTGCGGCAGGGAGCGCCGGCCGGCTGCCGGATTCGCCGTGCGCGGATGCGGCACGGTCGGGACCACGGGCAGGGCGGTGAGCGCCGTGTCGTCGGTGGGGGAGAGCAGCGAGTTCAGCGAGAGCACGTCGCTGTCCGTTAGGCTCGCCGTGGACGCCTTCAGCTTCAGCGAGTTGACCAGCGTGTCGTAGCGCGCTTTCGCAAGATCGCGCCGTGCCGAAAAGAGCTGGTCCTGGGCGTTGAGTACATCGATATTGATCCGCACGCCCACCTGATAACCCAGCAAGTTCGATTCAAGCGATGTCCGCGCGGACCGCTCGGCGGTTTCGAGTGCGCGAACCTGCGCCAGTCCGCTCGATACCCCCAGAAACGCCTGTCGCGCAGATAACGCCGCCGAGCGCCGCGCGGTATCGAGGTCGGCTTGCGCCTTGTCTTCGAGCGCGAGCGTCTGCCGCACGCGGCTTTGCGTTGCGCCGCCTTCGTAAAGGGGAATGGTGAGTTGAACGCCGACCGTCGCGTTGGTGTAATACGCACCGAAGTTGCCGAGTTCGGCCGCCGCAGCCGGAATGCCCGGACCGATCGTCCCCGCGCCGCTGCCAAAACCGCCGCCGAAATTCCCGCCGAAGTTGCCCGCGCCCGCCGCGCCCAGGCTGCTTTTGGAATAACTCGCGACGAGATCGAGCGACGGGTAATGACCTGCTTTCGCCTTCAATGTCTCGCGCTGCGAATTTGACGTCGCCAGTTGCTTGAGCACCACGTTGTAGTTGGTGTCGCGCGCGGCGTCGACCCACTGCTGCATGTCTGCGGGAACGGGCGGCGGCAGTGTCACGCCGCGCGCGAGGCCGTCCACACGGGTCACCGGATGCCCGACGATCTGCTCCAGCGACGCCAGTTTCACTTCGAGATCGTTCTGTGCCGCAATTTCCTGCGAGATCGCCTGATCGTACTTGGCCTGGGCTTCGTTGGTATCGGTGATGGTGGCGCTGCCGGCATCGAAGGAATGCTTGGCCGATTCAAGCTGCTCCGCAATCGATGCCTTTTGCGAACGCACGATCGCAAGACTGTCCTGGGCCGAAAGTGCATCGAAATAAGCTTGTCCCAGCCGGACGATCAGATCCTGGCGGGCGGCGGCGAACTGCGCCTGGGCCGTGGTCAGCGCGATCTGGCCTTGCTGATAGCCCTGCCAGTTCGCGACGTTGATGAGCGGTTGGGTCAGCGAAACAACGAAGCCGTTGCTGTTTCCATTCGATGCCGGCAAGCCGCCGCCAAACTCCGTGCGCTGCTCGTTCGCGCTCGCCGACGCCGACAATTGCGGCAGCAGCTTTGCGCGCGCTTGCGGCAGTTGTTCGCTGTCGGCCGCGAGGCTTGCCCGCGCGCTCTGAAGCTGCGCGTCGGTGTTGAGCGCTTCGTCATAGAGCTGATCGAGGCCCACGGCCATGGCCGGTGAGCACGCTAACCCGGCGCTGATGCTGGACAGCGCCAGCGCAAACATCGGGCGCATGGAGGTTCCGTGGTGACTGAATACAGCGTCGAATCAATACGTGGGGATGGCCGGATCGACTTGCTTTGACCAGGCATCGATACCGCCAAACAAGTTGCACACCTGCGTGAAGCCACGCGATTCCAGGAACATGCCGACTTGCGCGCTACGGGCGCCGTGGTGGCAGATGCAGACGATCTGCGCTTCGTCGTCCAGTTCTTCGCTGCGGGCAGGGATGTCGCGCATCGGGATGGCGACGATGTTGGCCATCTTGGCCGTTTCGAGTTCCCACGGTTCGCGGACGTCGAGCAGGACAGGGGCGGGGCGCGATGAATCGGCGAGCCATTCGGCCAGTTCGGGTGCGGACAGATTTTGCATGGGATTCCGTTGAAAGCAGCAGGCAACGGCGAGCGGATTTGCTCACCGGTATGCTGTCTGAGTTTGCCGTTTGGAAGTATCGGACCCGAACGGTTCACCCCGCACGAGTCCGGATTTCCGGGGAAAACTTAAAACTTGAAGCGCGAAGGCTGTACAGCGTTCTTGAGCGGCCCGATCAGCGTTTCAAAGATATCGGCGACGCGGAACTGTTTTTCATCCACGCGCGTGATGATCTGCGCCTTCATGACCGGCGCGCTGCCAACGAACGCCGCCAGCCGGCCGCCAATCTTCAACTGGTCGAGGAATTCCTGCGGCATGACCGGCAAACCGCCCGAGACGCAGATGATGTCGAAGGTCTCGCCCTGGTTCCAGCCGCGTGCGCCGTCGCCGACTGCAACTTGCGCATTCGACACACCGTTGGCCGCCAGATTGTCTTCGGCCAGTTTGGCGAGTTCGGGTTCGATTTCAACCGTCGTCACCGAGCGGCCGCGCGCGCCGAGCAGCGCTGCCATGTAGCCCGAGCCCGCGCCGATTTCGAGCACGATCTCGTGCTTTTTCACAGCCAGTTCCTGCAACACACGCGCTTCGACGCGCGGAAACAGCATGTGCTGGCCGGCCGGCAGCGGAATCTCGAGATCCGCGAACGCGATGTTCCGGTACGCGGCAGGGACGAAATTTTCACGCTTGACGATCGACAGCAGGTTCAGGACGTCCTGGTCCAGCACATCCCAGGGACGGATCTGCTGTTCGATCATGTTGAAACGCGCTTGCTCGATGTTCATTTTCAGTCTGCGGGTCGATCGACCGTTGAGGGTGGAGTTGACTTATTGACTAGAGCAACGACGAGACGCAATGACGTGTTCATTGCCGTCAGTAAGCCGAAAATCGAAGTCGGATTGTAGCAAATCGACAGGCGCCGGAAATTAACGGCGGCGAGCGTTGGCCATTCGGCCGGGTTTAAGCGCGGCTGACGGCCCGGTTCGCAGTCTATTAATGAGGCAGCCGCACGTCCAGTTTCAGCGTCACCAGCCGCGCCACGAGAATGAACGCCGTCGAGAACAACACGTTATAGACGCCCAGGACGCCCATTGCATCGAGTCCGAGATACAGCCAGCATCCCGCGAACGCACACACGGCGTAAGGCCGGGAGTCGCGCAGGATCAGCGGGACCTCGTTGCACAGCACGTCCCGGATGATGCCGCCAAAAACGCCTGTCACCACGCCCATCAAGGCCGCAGTGAATGCAGGCATTTGTGCATCGAGCGCGATGGACGTGCCCGAGATGCTGAACAAACCCAGGCCGATGGCATCGGCGACCAGCAAGGCGCGCTGGTCGAACAAGCGGGTCGTGAGGCGCAGGAACATCGGTGCCGTGAGCGCCAGTGCGAAGATGATGATGACGTAATCCTGATGCTCGACCCAATAGAACGGCCGGCGCGAAAGCAGGACGTCGCGCACGGTCCCGCCGCCGAATGCCGTCGCGAGGGCGACCAGGAAGGCGCCGACGGCATCCAGCCGGCGCTTTCTCGCTTCGATCAGCCCCGAGATTGCATACGCGAAGATCGCGAGCCCCTCCATGATGGAGATTGCCAGCGTGAGCCTGGGATGCACCGTCAGGACCTCTCACGCGGATCGCGATGGCTGCGGGCATCGTGGTCTTGCGGGTGCCCGTGATGATGTGGCGTCCCGCCCGGTTTCAGCAGCACCAGCACGGCGCCGGCACCGCCATCGTGAGGACGCGCCTGACAGAACGCGATCACTTCTTCTTTTTGCACCAGCCACGCGCGGACCTTGCCTTTGAGCACGGGTTCGCGCCCAACGGACCCAAGGCCTTTGCCATGAATCACGCGCAAGCATCGCAGGCCACGTTTCACCGCTTCCCGGATGAATTCCGATAACGCCTCGCGCGCTTCCTCGCGCCGCATGCCGTGCAGATCGAGTTGTGCCTGCACGATCCAGGCGCCGCGCCGGAGCTTGCGCACGACTTCCTCGCGTACGCCGTGGCGGCAGTAGGAGAGGGAATCGTCGGTATCGAGGAGGCTTTCGGGGTCGTATTCGTCGGAGAGGGCTTCGTGCAGCACGGCTTCTTCGTCGAGCCGCGTCTGCAGCGGCAAAGGCGACGGAGGCACGCGCGGCAACGGTACGCGCACCGCCACGTTAAGCGGTTCGACCTCGCCGATGGCGTTGCGGAACACGTCGGCATCAGCGAGGGCTTCGCGTTCCGCCACGATGGCGGCGACCCGCTGGGCACGGTGCCTGACCGCCTGCGCCTGGAGCGATTCGCGCAGCGCGGCAAGTCCGGCCAGACCTTCACGCTTGAGCGCGGCCGCGAGTTCCTCGGGCGTCAGCGGCGCTTTCGCGGACGCGGCGGCCGTGCGCGGCGCCATATCGCGCGGGCGTCTGGGCCGGGGTTCGTTCGGATGGGGCAGGTTCTTGGGCATTGCAAGGCAAAAGAAAATGCACGGCGGCGCAACGCGATATACGCCGCTTCCGGAGCCCCTTTTTAACATGAGAGCCGGGGAAATGGACGCGCCCGAAGCGCGGCTGCCCGATTTTCACCGCGTCCGAAACGAAAACGCCGGCCGATCCAGAGGATCGAAACCGGCGTTTGAAGGTTCCGGACGCTTTTTCGCTCCGGTGCAACGGTCAGCAGCTTAACGTTCCGCTTCGGCGCTCATCGAATGGACGGCCGGGTTCTCATTGATGCTTTCGAGATAACGCTGTGCGTCGAGCGCAGCCATACAACCCGTGCCGGCGCTCGTAATAGCCTGCCGGTAAATGTGATCCTGCACGTCGCCGGCAGCAAACACGCCGTCGATGCTCGTGCCCGTCGCATTGCCCTGCAGGCCGCCGTTCGTAATGATGTAGCCGTTCTTCATTTCCAGTTGACCCGCGAACAGGTCCGTATTCGGCTTGTGACCGATCGCGACAAACACGCCTTGCAGCGGCACTTCCGTGGTCGTGCCCGTTTCCGTGCACTTGATCTGCAAGCCGGTTACGCCGGTCGCGTCGCCCTTGACTTCATCGAGAACGTGATTCCACTTGATGTCCACCACGCCTTCTTTTTCCTTCGCAAGCAGGCGGTCGATCAGGATCGGCTCGGCGCGGAACTTGTCCCGGCGATGCACCACTGTCACCTTCTTGGCAATTCCAGCCAGATAGAGCGCTTCTTCGACGGCCGTATTGCCGCCGCCGATCACGGCCACTTCGCCGTTCTTGTAGAAAAAACCGTCGCAGGTTGCGCAGGCCGACACGCCTTTGCCCATGAACGCTTCTTCCGAAGGCACGCCCAGATATTGCGCCGATGCACCCGTCGCGATGATCAGCGAATCACACGTGTACTCGCCCGAATCGCCGATCAGGCGGATTGGCCGTTCGGTCAGCTTGGCAGTGTGAATGTGATCGAACACAATTTCCGTGTTGAAGCGTTCGGCGTGTTCCAGCATGCGCTGCATCAGTTCCGGCCCTTGCACCCCCAACGGGTCGCCCGGCCAGTTTTCCACGTCGGTCGTGGTCATCAGTTGACCGCCTTGCGCCAGGCCCGTGATGAGCAGCGGCGACAGATTCGCACGCGCCGCGTAGACGGCGGCCGAATAACCGGCGGGACCGGAACCGAGAATCAGCACTTTTGCGTGTTTGGACGAAGACATGAGAGCAATCCGTTTGGTTAGGGCCAAACCGCCGGGCGAACAAGCGGTTTATGGGCAAAAGGCGCGGGCGGTCGAGAAAAACTGCGCCGGCGGCGCGCTTCTGCCGATGACCTGTAAATAGGCGCGAATTCGCCATTATAAAGAGTGTCTCCAGGCGCCGCCGAGTGATCCTTTCAATGGCGGCCATAGCGCGCACGGGCCGTTGCAGCGGGCAGGACGCATGTAACGCGGGTGTTACAGGGTGAAACCATGGCCCATTTTTGTCCGATCATCGCAATGCAGCGTTTACAATGCGTCCTTAACTCTGTCGGCTCGCCGTGCCTTTCATGGCGGGTCAAAAGCCTTACGGATCAATGGCAAAAGCTACCTATTCTGCAAGTGCGCAGGCATTGCCTCATCGCATGTCGCGCCTTTTTACCGAGATTCGATGGATCTTGCAGGTCGCGCTCGGCGTGTTCCTGCTCATGGCGCTCGTGAGCTACAGCCGCCATGACCCGAGCTGGACCCATGCCGCGCAAGTCGACCAGATCGCCAACTGGGCGGGACGGGTCGGTGCGTGGACGGCAGACATCCTGTTACTGCTGTTCGGTCTTTCCGCATATTGGTGGGTGGTGCTGCTCGCGCGGCGGATCGTCGCGAATTACCGGAGGATCACGAATCAGGAAGCTTCGGCCGAGCAACCGGTGAAGGATCGGACGTGGCTCGCCGAGGCCTTCGCGTTCGTGCTGGTGCTGCTCGCAAGCGACGGCATTGAAGCGCTGCGCATGTGGTCGCTCAAGGTGCAGGTGCCGCGCGCGCCGGGCGGCGTGGTCGGCGAAGCAGTGGCGCACGCCGTCGCCCACGCGTTCGGTTTTACCGGCGCCACGCTGATCCTGTTGATCGCGCTCGCGATCGGCTTGTCTCTGTATTTCAATTTTTCCTGGCTGTCCGTCTGCGAAAAAACCGGCGACGGCATCATGGCCACCATCACCGGCGCGCGACTGCGCCGCGAAGCCGGGCGTGACCGCAAGCTGGGCGAAGTGGCAGCCGAAAAGCGCGAAGGCAAGGTGGTGCGCGGCCGGGTCAAGATCGAGGAACAGGAACCGGTGATGATCGTGCCGCCGGTCGCGACTGCGAAATCGGCGCGTGTGGAAAAGGAAAAGCAGGTGCCGCTTTTCACCGATCTGCCCGGCGATTCCACGCTGCCGCCGCTGGCCTTGCTCGATGCCGCGCCGGAAGTGAAGGAAACCATTTCCGCCGACACGCTCGAATACACGTCCCGGCTGATCGAGAAGAAGCTCAAGGATTTTGGCGTGGAAGTCGCTGTGGTCGCTGCCTATCCGGGCCCGGTCGTGACACGTTACGAGATCGAGCCGGCCACGGGCGTCAAAGGCTCGCAGATCGTCGGGCTGGCTAAGGATCTGGCGCGCTCGCTTTCTCTGGTTTCGATTCGGGTGGTCGAGACCATCCCGGGCAAGAATTTCATGGCGCTGGAGTTGCCGAACCAGCGCCGCCAGACCGTGCGTTTGTCGGAGATCCTCGGCTCGCAGGTTTATGCCGATGCCGCTTCGCCCCTGACCATGGGTCTAGGCAAGGATATCGGCGGGAAGCCGGTCTGCGCGGATCTTGCGAAGATGCCGCACTTGCTGGTGGCCGGTACGACCGGTTCGGGCAAGTCGGTCGGTATCAACGCGATGATCCTGTCGCTCTTGTACAAGGCCACCGCCGACGAAGTGCGCATGATTCTCATCGATCCGAAGATGCTCGAAATGAGCGTCTACGAGGGCATTCCGCACCTGCTTTGCCCGGTCGTCACCGACATGCGGCAAGCCGGGCACGCGCTCAACTGGGCCGTGGCCGAGATGGAACGCCGCTATAAGCTCATGAGCAAGATGGGCGTGCGCAACCTCGCGGGTTTCAACAACAAGATCGACGAAGCCACGAAGCGCGACGAGAAGATTCCCAACCCGTTCAGCCTGACGCCGGACGAGCCGGAACCGCTGAACCGCTTGCCGACCATCGTGGTCGTAATCGACGAACTGGCCGACCTCATGATGGTCGTCGGCAAGAAGGTCGAGGAGCTGATCGCGCGGATCGCGCAGAAGGCGCGTGCGGCCGGCATTCACCTGATTCTCGCGACGCAGCGGCCGTCCGTGGACGTGATCACGGGCTTGATCAAGGCAAACGTGCCGACGCGCATGGCGTTCCAGGTTTCATCGAAGATCGATTCGCGGACCATTCTCGATCAGCAAGGTGCCGAGTCGCTGCTCGGCATGGGCGACATGCTTTATCTGCCGCCGGGTTCGGGCCTGCCGGTGCGCGTGCATGGCGCGTTTGTATCGGATGAAGAAGTGCATCGCGTGGTGAACAAGCTGAAGGAGCAGGGCGAGCCGAATTACATTGAAGGGATTCTTGAAGGCGGCGTGGTCGGCGACGGTGAAGAAGGTGCGCCGGGCGCGGCGGGCGGCGGGGATGGCGAAGCCGATCCGCTTTACGATCAGGCCGTCGAGATCGTGATCAAGAACCGTCGTGCGTCGATCTCGCTTGTGCAGCGGCACTTGCGGATCGGTTATAACCGTGCAGCGCGCTTGCTCGAGCAAATGGAGAATTCGGGACTGGTATCAAGCATGTCCTCGAACGGTAATCGCGAGATCCTCACGCCGGCGCGTGAATCGGAATAAACGCAGCAGAGTTGGTTTCTGGAGGTTTTATTGTTATGCAGTCAGTGTCGAAGTCGTTTCATCGCGTAGCTCATCGTATGGTTCAGGCAGGAGTTTTGAGTGCTTCCATGCTGCTCGCATCGCACGCATTCGCAAGCGGCACGGAACAGTTGAAGGCGTTTGTGGCTCAGGTTCACGCGGCGCACGGCTCGTTCGTCCAGCGTGAAATCAAGGCGCCGAGCAAGGCGGCATCCGCCACGGCCGCGCAGAGCGCAGCGCCGAGGACCTCCGGCACGGCAAGCGGCACATTCACGTTCGCGCGGCCGGGCAAGTTCATCTGGTCGTACGAAAAGCCCTACGCGCAAATACTCCAGGCCGACGGCGACAAGCTCTATGTCTACGACAAAGACCTGAACCAGGTCACCGTTCGTCAGTTGGGCAATGCGCTGGGCGCGAGTCCTGCCGCCATCCTCTTCGGCAGCAACGATCTCGACAAGAACTTCACGTTGCGCGACGCGGGGGTCAAGGACGGCATCGACTGGCTGGAGTTGACGCCTAAGGCGCAGGACACGCAGTTCCAGCAGGTGGGTATCGGCTTCAGGAACGGCAATCTCGAAGCAATGGAATTGCACGATGTATTCGGCAACGTGACCTTGCTGACGTTCTCGAATATCGAGAAGAACCCGCCGCTGAAGGCCAACCAGTTCAAGTTCGTGGTGCCGAAGGGCGCTGACGTGATCGACGGCTGATTACCGTTGCGAAAAGCGGGGCGATCATCGCCTCGCTTTCCTGAATTGCCGTCATCAAGCTCAAGTCGACGACCGGCTCTCTTCCCGCCGACCCGCACCCAGCACCAACGCCAGGTAAGCCACCGCGCCGATGGCAAGCGACGGCAAGGTCGCGCCGAGGTTCGGGATCCATTGGTTGATCGCGTGATACGCGGCGATCCCGAGCGCCCAGGCAACCAATCCGCTGACATGCCATCCGCCCGAGAACGCGTACGGGCCTTGCCGGTCGGTGAGCGCAGCTACAACCACGCGGCGTTTGCGCACGATGAAATGATCGGCAAGCACCACGCCGAACAGCGGTGCAAAGACCGAGCCGATCAGGAGCAGGAAGTTCTGGTACTTGCCCATCTGCACCAGCAACGCGATCAACGTGCACAACCCGCCGAACGCCGCGGATAACAACGGCACACTCGCCTTCGCCCAGAAGGTGCCGGTGGAGACGGCGGCGGAATGGATATCGGCGAAAGCGTTATCGATTTCATCGATGAGAATCAGCAGCAGCGCAATCCCGCCCGCCGCCTGCGCGAATGCCACGGTCAGCAGCGCGTCGCCGCCGCCGGCAGCCAGGCCGTAGAAGGCGCCGAGCGCATAAAACCAGATATTCGCAATGCCATAACCGAACAGCGTGCCGCGAAACGTGCCGCCTGCACTGCGCCCGAAGCGCGTGTAATCCGCGATCAGCGGCAGCCATGAGAGCGGCATCGCCACGACCAGATCGATACCCGCGCCGAACGGCATCTCGCCTGTCCCCGGCCGGTTCATCAACGCGCCAATATCCTGTTTCGACAGCAGGTTCCACGTCAGCCAACCGGCGCCTCCGAGCAGCAGCCACATGCCCCAGATGCGCAGGAATCGCCGGACGAAGGACAGCGGGCCGGTGATCGCAAGGATCGTGGCCAGCACGCCGAAGATCAGCGTCCAGATGAGCGGCATCGATAAACCGAAGGATTGCCTGGCAAGGGCATCGGCGGAATCGCGCATCACGATGATCTCGAACGATCCCCAGCCGACCAGTTGCACCGCGTTGAGCACGGCCGGGACGGATGCCCCGCGAAGCCCGAGTGTGGGGCGCAGCGACGACATGGCGGCGAGTCCGGTGTCCGTGCCGACCACGCCCGCCAGTGCAAGCAGCAACACGCCGATCACTGTTCCGACAGCGATGGCCGCAAGCGCGTGCGGCAGCGACATGCCCGGCACGAGCAGCGCGCCGGCCTGCGCCACCAGCAAGCCGATGCCAAGAGAAAACCACAACGCGAAGGCGTCCGACGTTCCGAACGCGCGGCGCTCGACCGGGACGGGCAACAAAGGCGCGTAGGTCGAGGCGGCGGTGTCGGTGGTGTTATCTGATGCCATTCAGGTTCTGTCCTTATTTGCAGATGTTGGCTGTCGCGTCCGCTCTGAAGCGTGGGCAATCCGGGGAAGCGGCAACTGTCATAATCAACCATTGCAGCATTTTGAAGCAGCGCGGGCGCTTGTCTCGAACAAGGGAACGATTATCGCTGTCTTCGCTGTTGTCCAGACCATTCGGAAACCCTCATCGCGCCATGTTCGAAGAAAACCGTGCCAATGTCCCTCTTGCCGAGCGTTTGCGTCCTCGCACCATCGACGAGGTGATCGGCCAGAAACACCTTCTCGGCCCCAACAAACCGCTGCGCGTCGCGTTCGAATCCGGTGAAGCGCATTCCATGATTCTCTGGGGACCGCCCGGCGTGGGCAAGACCACGCTCGCACGGCTGATGGCCGCGGCGTTTCATGCGGAGTTCATTTCGTTGTCGGCGGTCTTGTCGGGCGTGAAGGATATTCGCGAGGCCGTGGAACTGGCGCAGATCCATCGGGCGAACGGGCATCAGACGCTGGTTTTCGTGGACGAGGTGCACCGGTTCAACAAAAGCCAGCAAGACGCGTTTTTGCCGCACGTCGAGTCCGGGTTGTTCGTGTTCGTGGGCGCGACGACCGAGAATCCATCGTTCGAGGTGAACAGCGCGTTGTTGTCGCGGGCAGCCGTGTATGTGCTGAAAAGCCTGGATGAAACGGAGCTCAATGAATTGCTCGAACGGGCGCAGGGCGAGCTGGGCGGCCTGACGTTCTCCGATGACGCTCGTGCGGCGCTCATCGGTTCCGCCGATGGCGACGGCCGCAAGCTCCTCAACAATCTGGAAATCGTGGCGCGGGCGGCCGCGCAACAGAAATCGACGCACATCGACGGTGAGTTGCTCGGCAGCGCGCTGACCGAAAACCTGCGTCGTTTCGACAAAGGCGGCGACGCGTTCTACGACCAGATCAGCGCGCTGCACAAATCGGTGCGCGGCAGCAATCCTGACGCGACGCTTTACTGGTTTTGCAGGATGCTCGACGGCGGCGCCGACCCGCGTTATCTCGCGCGGCGAATCGTCCGGATGGCCTGGGAGGATATCGGTCTCGCCGATCCGCGTGCGGGCCGCATCGCGCTCGATGCCGCCGAAACCTACGAACGCCTGGGAACGCCGGAAGGTGAGCTCGCGCTGGCTCAGGCGCTGATTTATCTCGCGGTTGCGCCGAAATCGAACGCTGGCTACATGGCCTATAACGAGGCGCGGCGGTTTGTCGGCAAGGACCAGTCGCGAGGCGTGCCGGTCCATCTGCGCAACGCGCCGACCAAGCTGATGAAGGAGCTTGGATACGGGCACGAATATCGGTACGCGCACGACGAACCCGACGCTTACGCGGCCGGCGAAACCTATCTGCCCGACGGCATGCGCGACCCGCACTGGTACGAGCCAACGCCGCGCGGTCTGGAGGGGAAGATCAGTGAAAAGATGGCGCGTCTTGCGCAACTCGATGCCCAATGGCGGCGCGACCACAAGGACGAAAAATAAGCGTTGCTCCATTGCCGACGGATGGTGAAACGCCGCGTTCCATTAGACCGAACGGCCAACGCGGCCAAAGCGCGCCAACACGGCCGCCTCGCTGCGCTAAAATCGCGGATTCGCACACTCAGAAGAACCGGCCCTGCCATGCTCGACATCCAACTCCTGCGCAAAGACCCCGACGCCGTTGCCACGCGCCTGGCTCAACGCGGCTACACACTCGACGTCGCTGCGTTCGCGGCAATCGAAGCGGAACGGCGCGAAATCCAGACGCGTACCGAAGAGCTGCAAATGCGCCGCAATACGCTGTCGAAGCAGATCGGCGCAATGAAAGGGCGTGGGGAAGACACCGCAGCAGTGATGGCGGAGGTCGGGGGTATCGGCGACACCATGAAGGCTTCGGCGGCTCAGCTCGATGACATCCAGAAGCGCCTGTCCGACCTGATGCTCGGCGTGCCCAACCTGCCGCACGAAAGCGTGCCGGTCGGCCCCGACGAATCCGGCAACGTCGAAGTGCGTCGCTGGGGTGCGCCGCGTTCGTTCGATTTCGAAGTGAAGGATCACGTCGATGTCGGCGCGCCGCTTGGCCTCGACTTCGAAACGGGCGCAAAGCTCTCCGGTGCGCGTTTCACCTTGCTGCGCGGGCAGATTGCGCGCCTGCACCGGGCGTTGGCGCAGTTCATGATCGACACGCACACCGAACAGCACGGCTACACGGAGGCGTACACGCCGTATATCGTAAATCCGGAAATTTTGGTGGGTACGGGCCAGTTGCCCAAATTCGCCGAGGACATGTTCCGGGTCGAGAAGGGCGGCGAGGAGAACACGGTCACGCAGTACCTGATTTCGACCTCGGAGATCTCGCTGACCAATACGGTGCGCGAAAGCATTCTTGAAGCGTCGGCGCTGCCGGTCAAACTGACGGCGCATTCCCCGTGCTTCCGCTCGGAAGCGGGTTCGTACGGGCGCGATACGCGCGGCCTGATCCGTCAACATCAGTTCGACAAGGTCGAAATGGTGCAGGTCGTATCGCCGGAGAAATCCTACGAGACGCTCGACGAAATGGTCGGCCACGCCGAAGCCATCTTGCAAAAGCTCGAACTTCCGTATCGCGTGATCACGCTGTGTACCGGCGACATGGGATTTTCCGCAACGAAGACATTCGACCTGGAAGTCTGGCTTCCGGCGCAGGACACGTATCGGGAAATCTCGAGTTGCTCGAATACCGAAGCATTCCAGGCGCGGCGGATGCAGGCGCGGTTCCGGAATGCCCAAGGCAAGCCGGAGTTCGTTCATACGCTCAATGGTTCAGGTCTTGCGGTCGGGCGGACGCTCGTCGCGGTGTTGGAGAATTACCAGAACGCGGATGGCTCGGTGACGGTGCCAGTGGCGTTGCGACCGTACATGCGCGGAGTCGAAAAGCTCGAAGTCTCGAAGGCGAGTTAAGACCTCTTTGTTGTATCAAGCTCACTAAAAGGGGCTTGGAAATCAGATTGGACTCGTCTATAATCTTTCTCTCGCTGGACATCGACCCGTTCAGCGAGAGCCGCAGCAAGCAGTCGCGCGGTTGCAGGATCTGGAAAGGTGGCAGAGTGGTCGAATGCGCTGGACTCGAAATCCAGTGTACCTTTAGGGGTACCGTGAGTTCGAATCTCACCCTTTCCGCCAAATTAAAAACCCCCGCTGATCGCAAGATCAGCGGGGGTTTCGCTTTGTGTGCCTCAGCATTTGGGCAACAGACCTTGAATATCCGAGATGCTCCTGCCATCCGGATTCTTGCCAATTGAACTCCGCGTCAAATTATTCGATGTCCGGCAAGCCCAGTTGTCCGGTTTTTCAAGAGCGGGGGTCGGGCGCGCCGGCTCGTCAACGCCCGACGCGGTGTTGAGATCAGAAGCCTCGGGCGACGCTCCCATGATGGATGGTGACTGGTACCTGTACCGAGGCGTTATCGACAGCGAAACGGGATCGTCAGGCGGCGGTGCTGCAGGCCCTGCGGCGTGAGCGGCCGACCATAGGCACAACAAGTCGGCAACGACGGCGATGGCCAGCAGGCTTTTTCTAACATTGGACATGAAGTTTTTCATGCATGCATTCCCTCGACGTTAATCAATGCGTCGAACCCGGCGAACATGACGAGAAGGCTCGCGATTCGATGCTTTTATAAACCTTTAAAACTCTGTAGAAACTTTTCACTAAATTAACCTTAGCAACGTTTTACTAAAAAACGGACGATAAAAGATTAGAAGCCGTGCAACGGCGTTGTTGTTCGCAAGCGACAGCCAGTTACTGGCAGGCGTTCCTGGCAGCCGCTCCCAGCGGGAGCCAGTCAATAAATCATAGCGCCGAAAAATCAATTAGGACCGCTCTTATGGGTCCGACGCATCTTCACCATTTAATCTTTCATTCGTTGCGAAATTCAAAGTTGCAAAATTTTTGTGACTTTCGGATTAGCCGATCATGCAACAAACGCGGCAATTAACTTTGCTTTCGATTTAACGTTATGTTTTTAAGTCATGTTCAACTTCAAGAAATTTATTGCCGCGCTGGTCATTGCTCTGACCGGCCTATCCGCAGCACAAGCCAGTGAGTTTTCCGGCCCTTACGCAGGCCTGAAAGTGGGTGAGAACTGGTCTGACGCTTCTGGCGTCGTCAACGTAGGGTCCCATGCATCGACTTTCCTCGGCCTGACTGCCGGGTATAACTTCGATGTAAGCCGCTTCGTTATTGGTGCTGAGGCATTCGCTGACTTCCATCACTCGTCGACCACATACAAGGATGGTGGCATCGATGCGAAACTCGGCTTGCCGTTCAATTCGGTAATGCCGTATTTGCGTCTGGGAGTGACGGGAACCTGGCCGAACGCACGTTTGCACACTGGTTTGGGCGTTGAGTACAAGTTCATCAAGCAGGCAAGCCTTGCGCTGGAATGGACCACCGACCAAAGCAAGCGTGACGGCACCACGCGCCACAACGACAGCGTCACCCTGGGCGTGCATTACTTCTTTTAAAGACGACTGGCGTTCAAAAAGCCCCGCTGAGCTGAAAGCTCATCGGGGCTTTTTTACGACCTGCTCGCAAATCAATCAGGTTGTACATCGCGCGATATCGAAGCGCATTTCAGGTTCCGGCAATCCGCCGTAGTCCCGGTCAGATTTCTGCACCTTCACAGTCGACCCATAGTGCGACGGCGTCAATGTCACGAGCCACGCGTTCGGTCCGACCACGAGTTCCGAAGCGTTACCCGATTTCGAGGTAGACACTGAAGGCAGCCGGTCCTCGAGGCAACTGAAGACGTCGGAAGGCGCACGCCGCGATGACACGTAGATTAGCGGGCTCGACGCGCGAAGTTCAGGTGCGCTCGTGGAACTGCACGCCGTGAGCGCAACGGCCGCGAACACTGCAGCCAATAAAGAACCGGAAAGAGCAAACGAAACAACGCGACTTGAGATCATTGGCGGAAGACGTTGGTCAAAACGATAAGCGAATAGAGCGTAAACCGCTCGAAGTGGCAAGCGCGAATCACGACGAACGCAGCGCGGCGTGGTTGTGCGGCGACTCGTCGGGGCATTGGAAAAAGAGCGGGAAAGCGCGCGATGCTATCATCGCCGGCATCCTGAAATAATGCGGTGCGGATACATCGATTTCGTATCGCGATTAGACGCGTACCGCGCGCCGACACACCAACGCTCCATGGCCATCACACTCAAGTCGCCTGCCGACATCGAAAAGCTGCGAATCTCCGGACGTCTCGCCGCAGAAGTCCTCGCAATGATCGGCGAGCACGTCAAGCCCGGCGTCACGACGGAAGAACTGGATGCGATCTGCAACCGCTTTATCGTCGATGAACTGAAGGCGATTCCGGCGAACGTGGGTTACATGGGCTTTACGAAGACCATTTGCACATCGGTGAACCACGTGGTCTGCCATGGAATTCCAAGCCCGCGTGAGTTGAAGGACGGCGATATCGTCAACATCGACGTCGCGATCATCAAGGACGGTTATTTCGGCGATACGAGCCGCATGTATTACGCGGGCACGCCGAGCCGCGATGCAAAGCGTCTTTGCGACACGACTTATGAAGCCATGGTCGCGGGCATTCGCGCCGTGCGTCCGGGCGCGACGCTCGGCGACGTGGGTCATGCGATCCAGACGGTGGCGAACCGCGAAGGGTACTCGATCGTGCGTGAGTATTGCGGCCACGGGATCGGGCGTGTTTATCACGAAGATCCACAAGTGCTGCACTACGGGCAACCGGGCGCCGGCCTGCGGCTGAAACCGGGTCTTGTTTTCACCATCGAACCGATGGTGAACGCCGGCCGTGCTGCAACGCAACAATCGCGGGATGGCTGGACGGTTACAACGAAGGACCGGTCGCTCTCGGCGCAGTGGGAGCACATGGTGGTCGTCACCGACGATGGCTTCGAGCTGCTAACGCCGTGGCCCGACGGCACGGGCGGATACGCGGCGCCCTGAGCGCATGCTGCACCAAAGAACGTCATTGAGCCGGTCGCGCACGTTGCCTGCAATAATGATTTGACTCGTTTGCCTGTTCGGTTGAAGCTACTAATTAGACTAAGCCGGCTAAGAAGCCCTAAGAACATTGCCTAAGAAGACAGCTTAAGAAGCTTGTGAAAGCTTGAGAGAAAAACACCCGCATGAGTCCTTCACTTACTGTTCACCGGATCGCCGCGCATCAAGGCGCCGTCCTGCGCGAACTTCGCACGGCCTCGTTGCGCGAAGCACCGTATGCGTTCGGGGAGACGCTGGAGGAAGCCCTGTCCGCCGATGTCTCGAGCTTCGACGAAACGGCCGGTCGCCACGCGAATTCCGATATCACGGCGTCGTTCATCTTGTACACGGAAGGACATCCGGCGGGTCTCGTCGGCGCGTTCATCGAAGAGGCGGCTCAACCGCGCGCCTTCGTGTACGCGCTATGGGTGGCCCCGGCGGTGCGGCATCTGCGTGGCGGCGAGCTGCTGGTGAATGCGGCCACGCAATGGCTCGCGGAGCGCCGCGTGCACGACGTCTTTGCGTGGATCGCCGATGGCAACCGCAACGCCATGCGCTTTTACGAGCGCCTCGGCTTCGGTCCAACCGGCGAGCGGCGCCGCATTCCCGCTCATCCCGAGGAATTCGAGACGCTGCTCGTGCGGCGCGTGAGTGAACACACTGCGTAGCTGCCGAATGGGTAGTTGCCTGATCGGGTAGCGGCGAATAGCGTGTTTGCTGCAATCCTGGCAACAGGACGGGCCGTGCGTGATAACGTGGCCCGTCGTTCATATCCTCTTCGCTGTCCTCTTTCTTCCAGTTGAACTTCACGACGGCCCTCTTTGTGACGGCAATCTGAAATTTTCCTGCTGCCCGCGCTCACGCCTGTAAAATACGCAAAAATTTTGGCTTTACCTATGTCGCTCAAAAAAACGCCCTTTTTCGAATTGCGCAGCGGCTCTGTCGACACGCTTTTGTTTGTCGTCAAGACTACCGACTTCGACGCGCTGCGCACGGAACTCACGCGGCGCTTCGAAGCGACTCCCGAGTTTTTCGCCAACGATACCGTCGCCATCGACGTGCGCAAGCTCGACGCCGGCGAACGCATATCGGTGAGCGAGCTTGCTGCGTTGCTCGACAGCGTGCGCATGCGCCCCATTGGCGTGGTCGCGCTGCCCGAACAGACGTGGGCCGCGGAAGGCACGTTGCCGCTGCTCGAAGCGCGCGACCGGCGCGGTGCGCCCAAGCCATCGGTCGATGCCAACGTCGAGAACACCGAAGCCGTTGCCGTGATCGAAGCCGCCGTCGCGCAGGCGCCGCCGCCGAGCGCGCCGGTGCCGAAGACGACGATCATCGACCGGCCGTTGCGTTCGGGGCAGCAGGTCTATGCGAAGGGCGATCTCGTCGTGCTCGGGCTCGTGAGCTACGGCGCGGAAGTGATCGCGGAAGGCAACATTCATATTTATGCGCCGTTGCGCGGCCGCGCGCTCGCGGGCGTGCACGGCAATCTCGATGCGCGCATTTTCTGCACGTGTCTCGAACCGGAACTGATTTCGATTGCCGGGATTTACAGGACGACGGAAACACCGCTCGGCCCCGACGTCCTGGGCAAGCCGGTGCAGATCTGGCTCGACGAAGAAAAATTGATGATCGAACCGCTGCGGCTGACCTGAGTGGCCTGACAAGAATCAGCCAGGTGCGCCTGATGGGGACGGCGCGCTCTCGAACAGAACGCCAGCGGATTTAATTGACGAACACAAGGTACAGGAATGGCAAAAATCATTGTGGTGACATCGGGCAAGGGCGGCGTCGGCAAGACGACCACCAGCGCGAGTTTCTCATCGGCCCTCGCGTTGCGCGGGCACAAGACGGCCGTGATCGACTTCGATGTCGGCCTGCGCAATCTCGATCTCATCATGGGCTGCGAGCGCCGCGTGGTGTACGACCTCATCAACGTGATCCAGGGTGAAGCGAACCTGAACCAGGCGCTGATCAAGGACAAGAAGTGCGAGAACCTGTTCATCCTGCCGGCATCGCAAACGCGCGACAAAGACGCGCTGACGCAGGACGGCGTGGAAAAGGTCATCAACGACCTGATCGCGATGGACTTCGAATACATCATCTGCGATTCGCCTGCCGGGATTGAATCGGGCGCGCTGCTCGCCATGCATTTCGCCGACGAAGCGTTGATCGTGACGAACCCGGAAGTGTCGTCCGTGCGTGACTCGGACCGCATTCTCGGCATTTTGTCGTCGAAGACCAAGCGCGCAATCGAGGGCAAGGAGCCCGTCAAGGAACATCTGCTGATCACGCGCTACAACCCGAAGCGCGTGAGCGAAGGCGAGATGCTGTCGCTCACCGACATCCAGGAAATCCTGCGCATCGACCTGATTGGCGTGATTCCGGAATCGGAAGCGGTGCTGCATGCATCGAACCAGGGTTTGCCGGCCGTGCACCTCGATGGCACTGATGTGGCTGAAGCGTACAAGGACATCGTTTCGCGCTTTCTCGGCGAAGAGAAGTCCCTGCGCTTTACCGATTATCAGAAGCCAGGTCTGTTGCAACGCATCTTCGGCAACAAGTAAGGGGACGCAATGTCGATTCTTTCGTTTTTGCTGGGCGAGAAAAAGAAGTCCGCTTCGGTCGCGAAGGAACGCTTGCAG
>Ga0153932_1000040_pt1 | contig 109207 bp, 111 predicted proteins | sample TSNJ016MetaG_FD_102273 | JGI IMG/M metagenome (GOLD analysis project Ga0153932, IMG submission 102273) | Attine ant fungus gardens microbial communities from New Jersey, USA - TSNJ016 MetaG | ecosystem: Host-associated > Fungi > Mycelium > Unclassified | place: USA: New Jersey, Wharton State... | reverse complement strand
GAGAAGTTCAGGACCAACCTCGCACGGCGTTTTCCGGCGAAGCAGCAAGAGGCGATCATTGCGGCATCGCTGGACCAGGCAACGCTTGAGGCAATGCCGGTCAATGAATATGTTGATCTGTACGTGATCTGATTCTGGCGCCGACAAAGGAAAAGGCGGCCCAACGAAAGTGGGTACCGCCTTTTTTCATGACTCGGACGCTACTGGCTCAATGCACCCAGTCATTCCAAAGCACGACCAATATAGTCATCAACGCCGGTCCGATAAACAATCCCACCAGACCAAACGTCTCCGCCCCGCCGAGAATGCCGAAGAGCACGAGCAAGAACGGCAACCTCGCCGCGCCGCCGATCAGCACCGGCCGCACCGCATGTTCGGCCACGAACACGACCACGAAACCAAACACCGCAACGCAGATCGCAGCCACCGTTGCGCCTTGAGCCAGCAACCACAAAGCCGCGCCCAAAAACACAATCGGCGCGCAGAACGGCAACATGGCTGCAACGGCGGTCAGCATGCCGAGAAGCGTCGCATGTGGCACACCGGTGACGGCATAGGCCACACCCAGCAGCGCGCCTTCTCCGAGCCCCACGACGACCAAACCCGTCACCGTGCTGCGAACCGAATCCGCCATGCGCCGGGCAAGCGCCGCACCATCCGATCCAAACGCGCGTCTCGACCCTTCGAGCAGTTGCTCACCCAGTTTCGACCCCGCCTTGAATAAGAAAAACAACGTGACGAGCATGAAGCTGAACACGATCAACCCGTGCGCGACACGCCCGCCGAAATGCCGCGTCATCGCAACAATGGTTGCGCTGTGAAAGTGCTTGGCCGCCGGCGATGAACCGAGAGGCGTAGCAAGATTCTCCTGCCACCACGCGGCGACCTGCTTCGATCCCATCGGCAGATGATTGACCAGATCGGGCATGGTGATCCCGCTTCGCAACGATTCCTGAACCCATCGGATCAGGTCGTTTGCCTCGCTGCCCGCCTGGGCCGCGACCACTATGAACGGCACCACGAACACGAGCGCGAGCACCACCGTCATGCCGATTGCAAGCCACGTGCTTCGGTTCCGGAACAATGGCCGCTTTTCCAGCCATGTCAGCAATGGCCACAAAGCAATGGCGATCACCGCTGCCCACACGACGGCGGGGATGAAGTCGCGGATCATCCAGATGGCGACTGCCACGAGGACCGTGTATAGCAAACCCGAAGCGGTACGTTGCAACCGCCGTGTGCGATCCTTTTCGTCGTCAGAAGTCTGATCGCGTGGATTCATGAAACGTCCTTGTAATTGCTTCCAAAGTTGAAGCTGAAAATGTTTATAAAACGCATGCCGCGTGGCGGCGACGCAAATCCGTTTGTAATCCGCATGAAGCGTGATGCCAGCCACGCATTGTAATTCGAGCGGGAAGCGGCCAGAATCAAGGGGCTTTTTCCCAGCAACCGCGCTTCAATCTGCCATCGCATCTTTTGATCTAATTTCACACTCACCAATTTCCGTTTCCCTATAATCGGTTCCCTCGCCCCGGCATCCGTTCAAGAGATTTGCAGTGAAAGCTATTCGAACCATTGTCAACGCATGTGCAACAACAGCAATGCTTGCCGGTTGCGCGTCGGGCCTGAACCGGACGAAGGAAGAAGCGATCAACCAGAAGGTCGGAATCGTAGTCCATCCCGCGCACGGCGGCGTCGAGTTGCGGCTTCAGGAATCGGCGCTGTTCGACTTCGATGAAGCATCGATGCGCCCCGAAGGCATCGTCGTACTCGACCGCGCAGCGGTGCTGCTGAAGCGCAGTACACGACCCATCATGGTCGAAGGACACACCGACAACGTGGGGCCGCTCGACTACAACCAGACCCTGTCGACGGCACGCGCGAACGCGGTCGCCGATGCGCTTGTCGCACGCGGCGTTCCCGCTGCGCGCATCAAGACCCGCGGCATTGCATTTTCGGAGCCGATCGCGTCCAACGCCACGCCCGAAGGGCGTGCGCTGAACCGGCGAGTTGAGATCCTGGTCAGGACCGAGACCGAAGAAACGCTGCTGGGACGCGTCAAAAAGAAATGACGCGCGCCGTCGAGCGCCATTGGGTGAAGCTTATTTGACGGTCAGCACATCCATCATCAGGAGCTGCGCGCCATCGGTGACCTGATCGCCGACACTGAACAGGATCTCGCCAACCGTGCCGCTCGCGGGCGCGACGATCGTGTGCTCCATCTTCATGGCTTCCATCACCAGCAAGGGCGCCCCCTTCTCCACCACGGCGCCGGCCTCCACCAGCACGGCGATCACCTTGCCCGGCATCGGCGCGGTCAGACGGCCTTCGCCATGTTCGGCATCAGCGGCGTGGGCAAGCAGATTCTGCCATTCAAACGCCAGCGATACCCCCGCGTAGAACACATGGAACACATCGCCGTCTACGAAGACGCGCCCCTTGATCCGTGTGTCCCCGATCAGCACCACGAACGAATGCGGCTCATCGCCGTGCGACCAGTCGAATGCAAGCGTCTCGCCGGGCAGCTCGAGCTGCTTGTTGTCCGCCCGGCCCGATGTTGAACCGCGCGTGAAGACGGCCACGATTTCATCGTCGGAATCGGCGAGGCGCCAGTTCAGCGCTTGCGTGTAACCGCCGCTCATGCGCCAGTGCGATAACGCGTCCCACGGCGACGCGCCACGCACTTCTCCACCTTCGCGCGTAAGTAGCGCAGCGCAAGCAAGCGCGAGCGTGTGTGTCTTGGATACGGTCGATGGTGCGAACAACGTGTCGTGATGACGCTCGATCAGGCCCGTGTCCAGATCGCCCGACGCGAACGGTTCGCTGACGACGATCCGATGCAGGAACTCGATATTCGTCGATGGACCCACGACCTCGCATTGTTTCAACGCAAGCGCCATGCGCAGCAACGCATCGTCACGATCGTGACCGTGCACGATCAGCTTGGCGATCATCGGGTCATAGAACGGCGTGATGGTATCGCCCTCGCGCACGCCGCTATCGATGCGCACGTTCCCGTTAAACTGAAACTCGACCGCTTCGGGCAAGCGTAAATGCTTCAGCGTTCCAGTCGATGGCAAAAATCCGCGCGAAGGATTTTCGGCATAAATGCGCGCCTCGATCGCGTGGCCGCCCACCTTGAGTTGATCCTGCAACAGCGGCAACGGTTCGCCGCTCGCCACGCGCAGTTGCCACTCGACGAGATCGAGACCGGTGACCATTTCGGTCACGGGATGTTCGACCTGAAGCCGCGTGTTCATTTCCATGAAGTAGAACTGGCCGTCGCCGGTCATGATGAATTCGACCGTACCCGCGCCGACGTAATTCACGGCACGTGCGGCGGCGACTGCGGCTTCGCCCATCGCCTTGCGTACTTCGGCTGAAAGGCCCGGAGCCGGCGCCTCTTCGAGCACCTTCTGGTGACGGCGCTGCACCGAGCAGTCGCGATCGAAGAGATACACGGCATTGCCATGCTGGTCGGCGAACACCTGCACTTCCACATGGCGCGGGCGCTGCAGGTATTTTTCGATCAGCACGCGATCATTGCCAAAGCTGCTTGAGGCTTCACGTTTGCACGACAACAGCGCTGACGCGAAGTCCGCGCTCTGCTCGACGACGCGCATGCCTTTTCCGCCGCCACCCGCGCTTGCTTTAAGCAGCACCGGATAACCGATGCCATCGGCTTCCTTCTGCAACAGCGCCGCATCCTGACTGTCGCCGTGATAACCCGGCACGAGCGGCACCGAAGCTGATTGCATCAGCGCCTTGGCCGCCGCCTTCGATCCCATCGCGGAAATCGCTTCGACCGGCGGCCCGATAAACACGAGTCCCGCCTTCTCGCAAGCCTGCGCAAATTCTTCGTTCTCCGATAGAAAACCATATCCCGGATGCACGGCTTGCGCGCCGGTTTTCAGCGCAGCATCGATGATCTTGTCGATCCGCAGATAACTTTCAGACACCGCCGCACCGCCCACATGCACCGCTTCATCGCAGACGGCGACGTGCTTCGATTGTGCATCGGCATCGGAATAAACTGCCACGCTGCCCACGCCCAGGCGTTTGCAAGTCGCGGCCACGCGGCACGCAATCTCGCCGCGATTCGCAATCAGTATTTTGTTGAACATGACGAAGCCCGGGAAGAAGTGATCACATCCGGAACACGCCAAAACGCGTGTCCTCGATAGGCGCATTCATTGACGCCGCCAGTCCCAGCCCAAGCACGTCGCGGGTCTGCGCGGGGTCGATCACGCCGTCGTCCCACAGCCGCGCGCTCGCGTAATACGGATGCCCCTGCACCTCGTATTGCTCGCGGATCGGCGACTTGAACGCTTCCTCTTCTTCCTTCGACCACGAACCACCTTTCCCTTCGATCCCATCGCGGCGCACGGTTGCCAGTACCGAGGCAGCTTGCTCGCCGCCCATCACCGAGATGCGCGCGTTCGGCCACATCCAGAGGAAACGGGGCGAATATGCACGCCCGCACATGCCGTAGTTTCCTGCGCCAAACGATCCGCCGATGATCACCGTAAACTTGGGCACTTTCGCCGTCGCAACAGCGGTCACCATCTTCGCGCCGTTACGTGCGATGCCTTCGTTCTCGTACTTGCGCCCGACCATGAACCCCGTGATGTTCTGCAGGAACACTAACGGAATTTTCCGCTGGCAGCACAGCTCGATGAAATGCGCGCCCTTCAACGCCGATTCTGAAAACAGGATGCCGTTGTTCGCGATGATGCCGACTGGATGTCCCCAGATATGCGCGAATCCGCAAACGAGCGTCGTGCCGTAGCGCGCCTTGAATTCGTCGAAGGCGGAGTCATCGACAATGCGTGCGATCACTTCGCGGATATCGAACGGCTTGCGGGTATCCGCCGGAATCACGCCGTAGATGCTGTGCGGATCATGACGCGGCGGCAGCGATTCCTTGAGCACCAAGGGCGTTGGCTTCACACGATTCAGGTTGCCGACAATGCTTCGCGCGATCCCCAACGCATGTGCATCGTTTTGCGCGAGATGATCGACCACGCCCGAGAGGCGCGTGTGCACGTCGCCGCCGCCGAGATCTTCGGCGCTGACTTCTTCGCCGGTCGCGGCCTTCACTAGTGGCGGACCGCCCAGGAAAATCGTGCCCTGGTTCTTCACGATGATCGATTCATCGCTCATTGCCGGTACATATGCGCCGCCTGCCGTGCACGAACCCATCACCACGGCGATCTGCGAAATGCCCTTCGCCGACATGTTCGCCTGGTTGTAGAAGATGCGGCCGAAGTGATCGCGATCGGGGAAGACATCGTCCTGGTTCGGCAGGTTCGCGCCGCCCGAATCCACGAGATACACACATGGCAAGTGGTTCTCTTCCGCGATCTCCTGCGCACGAAGATGCTTCTTGACCGTTACGGGATAGTAAGTCCCGCCCTTCACGGTGGCATCGTTACAGACGATTACGCATTCCTGCCCTGCAATCCTGCCGATGCCCGTGATCACTCCCGCTCCGGGCGCGTCGTCGTTATACATGCCGAATGCGGCAAGCTGCGAGAACTCGAGAAACGGCGTGCCCGGATCGAGCAGTTGCCCGATGCGATCCCGCGGCAAGAGCTTGCCGCGCGACAGATGTTTGTCGCGTGCGGCTTGCCCGCCGCCCAACGCAATCTTCGCGACCTTCTCTTTCAGATCCGCCACCAGCGCTTCGAGCGCCGCCGTGTTCGCGCGAAATTCGTCGCTACGGGGATTCAGTTTCGATTCGATGATCGGCATGAGTGTCTATGCCCTCAAGCCGTTTCGGCGAACAGTTCGCGCCCGATCAACATGCGGCGGATCTCGCTCGTGCCCGCGCCGATTTCATAGAGCTTCGCGTCGCGCCACAAACGGCCAACCGGGTATTCGTTGATATAACCATTGCCGCCGAGAATCTGGATGGCTTCGCCGGCCATCCACGTCGCTTTCTCCGCGGTATAGAGGATCACGCCCGCGCAGTCCTTGCGCACCTGGCGGCCGTGTCCCGCGCCGAGCGTATCGAGCTGACGGCCCACTGCATAGAGATACGCGCGGCAGGCTTGCAGCGTCGTGTAGAGATCGGCGACCTTGCCTTGAATCAATTGAAACTCGCCGATCGCCTGGCCAAACTGTTTGCGATCGTGGATGTACGGCACGACCGCGTCCATGCACGCGACCATGATGCCCGTCGGGCCGCCGGCCAACACCGCGCGTTCGTAATCAAGGCCGCTCATGAGCACTTTCACGCCGCCGTTCAACTGGCCGAGCACATTCTCCTTCGGCACTTCGACGTTCTCGAACACGAGTTCGCCGGTATGCGAACCACGCATGCCGAGCTTGTCGAGTTTCAGCGCGACCGAGAAACCCTTCATACCCTTCTCGACGATGAACGCGGTAATCCCCTTCGCACCCGCCTCGATATCGGTCTTCGCGTACACGACCAGCGTGTCGCAATCGGGACCGTTGGTAATCCACATCTTCGTGCCGTTGAGCACGTAATGATCGCCCTTTTCATCGGCGCGAAGTTTCATGCTGACCACGTCCGATCCGGCGTTCGGCTCGCTCATTGCCAACGCGCCGATGTGTTCGCCCGATATCAACCCCGGCAGATACTTGCGCTTCTGCGCTTCCGTGCCGTTGCGATGAATCTGGTTCACGCACAAGTTCGAATGCGCGCCATACGACAATCCCACCGACGCCGACGCCCGCGAGATCTCCTCCATGGCGACCATGTGCGCGGTGTAACCCATGTTCGCGCCGCCGTACTCCTCCGAGACGGTCATGCCGAGCACGCCCAGATCGCCGAATTTCTTCCAGAGGTCCATGGGGAACTGATCGGTTTTATCGATTTCAGCGGCGCGCGGCGCAATCTCTTTTGCGGCGAAATTGGCGAGCGAGTCGCGCAACATGTCGATGTCTTCGCCCAGGGCGAAATTCAGACCGGGTACGTCGTTCATGCGGGTCTCCTCCTTCGGGGTATCGGCGGGGCTCTATCGGAGCAGTGAGTGATACTCACACACACCGATTTGCTTGATATTCGGCAGTTTCATGCTGAACCCCACTTTCCGTCAATAGGGATTTGAGCTACGCTCACATTTGTCGAATCCAACCTCAAAGCCATGTCCTCATCGCCCGTCACCGGAAATCGCCGCACGCCTGCAGGCGTCAAGTCGCAGCAACGCGTGAAGGACATTCTTCAGGCCGGCCGAGATGTCTTCGCCGAAAAAGGCTACGACGCGGCCACCAGCGCCGAAATCGCCCAGCGCGCCGGGATTTCGGAGGCGACCGTGTTCAGTTATTTCAGCGGCAAGCGGGAGTTGTGCGCGCGGGTGATTGCGGATTGGTACGACGAGATCATCGATGCCTTCGAATCCGGCCTTCCCCGCGATGGCAGCGTGCGGCAGCAGTTTGCGTTCATCGTGAAGACGCATTTGCGACTGATGCTGGTGAACGGTACGGGATTGTGTGCGCTGGTTTTATCGGAGGGACGCACGAAACATCACGACCTGAGCGACACGCTCACGGACTTGCAACGCCGCTACACCGCGCCGCTGATGAACGTTTTGTCGCACGGGCAGAGCATAGGCCAGGTGCGCGCGGATCTGCCGCTACGCTTGCTCCGGTCGCTGGTTTTCGGGCCGATGGAGCATGTCCTGTGGGACGCGACGCTCGCGAAGCGGCATCTGAGCCAGGCTCAGATCGACACGACGGCAACCGAACTCGTCGATGTGCTCTGGACAGCGCTGCAGCCACCTGCTGCAAACCTGACTGCGCTTGCGCAGTTCAGACAGGACGTGGAAGAGGCGTCGCGCCGGTTCGAGGCGTCGCGGCTCGCAAAATAGCGGGCACCGGCCGGGTCCATGGGCGCAGGCGGGATAGACCGTTAGTTGCGTTTAGATCAACTACTTCATGAACCGGCGAGCAATTCCCGCTAACCAGGGCACTGTCGTTGGACGAAGCAGACGCGCATCGTAGCCGCCCATCCGGCGCTCGTTCTCGGTCAGACATAACTCGATCAGCGCCTTAACCGATATCCCCCCGCCCACCGAATCCCCGACGTTCGCCGGGAAATTCATGTCCTGCGCGGCGCCGCCGGTGTCGAACCCCTTGGCCAGCGATATCCGGTCTCGAATCAGCGAAACCCAAACGCTCGCGGTCTTCATGAGAAACCACGGCCGTTTGTACCAGGGCAGATTCCGCCGATACCACGCAACCCAGTTCGCGAAAAACAGGATATGGCGCGCCTCTTCCTGAATCACCGGCTCGAACGTTTCAACCAGTTCTTCGGGAAAATAGCCCGTCTGCTTCGCGGCTTCGAACAAACCGAACGCGAAAAAACTATCGATGCATTCGCTGTACCCCGTGAGCATCCACGCGCGCAGTGCATCGTCGGGCGCTGGATACGGCGGTTCGGGCGCAAGGTCGATGCCGTACGCCTGCACGAGCCTCGACAACACGATCTTGTGGCGCGCTTCCTCGCCGCCATTCATGGTGACGGCTTCGCGCAGCAACGGGTCCTTTATGGTGTGGGCAAACGTCGCTACACGAATCGACGCGCGCCCTTCCGTCTGGACCGCGATGTCCCAGATGGGCAACGAGGTGATGCGCTTGAGCGCGGCCGGCGCGAGTAACGGCCAGTCGATCACTGCAGGCTTGTAGGGGTTGTGCGTGGTGAGCAGCATTTCGCAGAACATGCGTTTGTGCTGCGGGGAACCAATCTGAATCTTGCCGATGGAACCATACGACCAGTGGCGCATTGCGTGGTCGGCTTCGGCAGGCGTGAGCGTGTCGGACATGGCATAACGGAGAATTAATCGCGTCATGCAGATTTTGGCATAACACGCGTCATCTTGCCGTCATGCAGGGCGGCGTCTGCCGCCTGAACGCCAACCGTATAGCGTCCTATGCCGACAATATCGCGTTAAAAATCATCATCTCGAGATCTGTTCAAGCGCCATATCGCGCGTCTTCGGGCCCATGAAGCCGATCGCGAGCATGACCACGATCATCGCCCCGGCGATAAACACGAACACGCCCGTCGTTCCCGCCGCCTTCAGCACGCCCGCGATGAAAAACGACGTGAAAATGGCCGAAAAACGGCTCCACGAATAGACGAATCCAACGGCGCGCGCCCGGATGCTCGTCGGGAACAGCTCGCTCTGATACGCATGGAAACTGTAGGACATGATGTTGCTGGCAAGCGTGAGTCCCACGCCCATTGCAACCAGGAGCGCCGCGCCCGAGACCTGGCTGAAGACCAGTCCGCACACCACGATCATGCCGGCCATCGCAACGATCACGCTCTTGCGCTCGAATTTATCGGCGATGAACAAGCCGATGATCGGCCCGACCGGCGCGGCGATCGCGATGATCGTCGAGTACATGAGGCTGGTCGTGATGGTGATGCCCTGCCGGATCAGGAGTGTCGGGACCCAGTTGGCGAAACCGTAGAAACCGACCGTCTGAAACACGTTGAAGATGATCATCATGGTCGCGCGTTTGCCGTAGGGCGCGACCCACATGTCGCTGAACGCACCGCGCGTGCTGACGGGTTCGGGCGCGGCGGGCACAGGCAACGGTCGGCCGTATTCCTTTTCGACTCTGGCTTCCAGGGCGGTCATGATGGCGTCGGCTTCCGTCAGCCGGCCTTTTTGCGCCAGCCAGCGCGGACTCTCGGGCAAGGCGCGGCGGATGAACCATACGAACAGCGCGCCGTGTGCGCCGATCAATACGACCCAGCGCCAGCCATCGAAGCCGAAGGGTTTGTTCGGGACCAGCGCGTAGGACAGGAACGCGACCACCGGTACGGCCATGAAGCCGATCGCCTGTTCGCACGCAAAAGCGCGTCCGCGAATGTGCTTCGGCACGAGTTCCGAAATATACGTGCCGATGGTCACCAGTTCCACGCCGATCCCCAAGCCCGCCATGAAGCGCCAGAAGTTGAGGCCGCCCGCGGTGTCCTGGAAAGCCATGATCACGTTCGCGGCCGTGTACCAGAGCAGCGAGTAAGTGAAGATCGCGCGCCGCCCGAAGCGATCGGCGAGAAACCCGCAAGCGATCGTGCCAATGAAAAGCCCAAGAAACAGCGACGCAATAAAACTCGCCACGCCCGTGAAGCCAAACAACCCGACTGTCGTCGATGTCAGGATTCCGCTCTTCACCAGCCCGGGTGCGACGTAGCCCGAGTACAGCAGGTCGTAGAGTTCGAAGAAGAAACCGAGGCTCAGCAACACGACGAGCGTCCACATGGAACGGGTTGCAGGCAAACGGTCGAGCCGCGCAGAAATCGACCCCGCCGATAAAGAGCCGGCTGTGGCCTGAGGGACTTCATATTCCTGGCGGGTGGTCATCGATCATGTCTCCGTGGCGTGGCCGCTTTGTTTTGGCGCCGGCGCGCATTTTAACGGTCAACGTGCCAGTTTGTTGCAGATAATGAAGATTCCAGGGCTGTGGCCTGCCTCCCGTTTGGTGCACAAATTTGAGATAGTCTGTCCCCGCCCGTCACGCTCACTGCCGAAACCGTGCATCAAGACGCCTCCTCGCCCGCCGCGAATGAACCCGAACGCATCGACATAGCGGTCATAGGCTCGGGCTTTGCCGGTCTTTGCATGGCGATCCGGCTGAAACAGGCCGGCATGAACGATTTTTTCGTGGCCGAGCAGGCGGCGTCGCTTGGCGGCACATGGCGTGACAACCATTACCCCGGCTGCGCCTGCGACGTGCAGGCCCACGTCTATTCGTTCTCGTTCGCGCCGCATCCGGGCTGGACGCGGCTATACGCGCCGCAAGCCGAGATCCGCGCGTACCTTGAGGATTGCGCGGCGCGGTTCGGTATTGGAGCGCATTTGCGTTTTAACGAAGCGCTGCAACGCGCCACCTTCGATGAACCCACGCAACGCTGGATCCTGCGATTTTCAACGGGCAGGAAGGTGTCGGCACGCGTGCTGATCGCGGGGATGGGCGGGTTGTCGCGGGCATCCGTTCCGGCAATCCCGGGCATCGATACATTCGAAGGACCGTGTTTCCATTCGCAGCATTGGGATCACGAGATGCCGCTGGAAGGCAAACGGGTTGCTGTGATCGGCACGGGCGCGAGTGCGATCCAGTTCGTGCCCGAAATCGCGGCGCGCGTGGCGCATCTCGACGTGTTTCAACGCACGCCGCCGTGGATCATGCCGAAGAACGATCGCAAACTGCGCAAGCTCGAACGATGGATCCTGAAGCACGTTCCGTTCGCGCAATGGCTGCTGCGCGCGACGCTTTACTGGATGCTCGAAGCGCGTGTTTTGGGGTTCGTCGTGCATCCGGCCCTCATGAAAGTGATCCAGAAGGTCGCTCTCAGGCATCTGCACAAACAGGTCGCCGATCCTGAGCTGAGACTTGCGCTCACACCGGATTACACCATCGGCTGCAAGCGGATCCTGATCTCGAACGACTATTACCCGGCAGTATCGCGCAGCAATGTGTCGGTGGTGACGCAGCCCATCGTGCGCGTGGAACCCAACGCAGTCGTCACCGCCGATAACGTCCGACATCCCGCCGACTGCATCATCTTCGGCACCGGCTTCCAGGTCTCGAAGCCCTTCACGCGCGGCGTGATAATCGGTCGCGGCGGCGTGCGTATCACCGATACCTGGCGCGACGGCGCCCACGCTTACCTCGGCACGACGCTGCCGGACTATCCGAACTTTTTCATGCTCGTCGGTCCAAACTCAGGCCTCGCGCATAACTCGATGGTCTACATGATCGAGTCGCAAGTCACCTACGTCATGGAAGCACTCGCCTATATGCGCGATCGCGGCGTGGCGAGCATCGATGTAAAGCCGGAAGTCGAAGCCGAGTACAACGTCCGTATCCAGCAGCGATTGAACCGCGCGATCTGGGCAAAAGGCGGCTGCAAAAGCTGGTATATCGATCCGGCTTCAGGCAGGAATACCGCGTTATGGCCAGGCTTCAGCTGGAAATTCCGGAAGGCTTCGAGCGTGTTCGAACCAGACGAATACATCATGCAGCCGGCGATTTCACGTACCAATGAATAGGTCACGTTTTTGTAACGCGCCGAAGCCGCGCGTATACTTCGGCGAAATGTCTTTTGCCCTTCGCGTTCGCCATGGGCGCGAAGATCGGACCAACAAGGCCGCGTCCTTCATGGATGCGCGTATCGAGGATACTGAGAATCGCCAGCATGAGAAAGCTCCGCTCGTCCCCCGCCGCTGTAATCGGATTGTTAGCTACCGCATCCTTTTTCTCTCTTGTTCACGCGCAGGAAGCGCCGGACCCATCGAAGGAAGACTACGCGTATCTCACGCGCATGCACGTTCCCCAGCCCGTGATCCGCTGTGTCGCCGCTTTCGACAACTGGGTCGCCCTTACGCCGAAATACGACACCTTTATAGTGCCGGACCGGCGCGTGTTGAACGCCAAGATCGATGACGACACCACCATCTTCAGCGCGGGCAATCCCGTTCCGGTCGATGAAGTGATCATCATGCGCGCCTTCGCAAAAACGCGCGGCCATTCGCAGTGGACCCGGCTCGATAGCCGTTGCGGCGTGAAAGACGGCCGCGTGGTTGGTGTTTCGCTCACGCCAAATGTAAAGCCGCAGATCGTTCGGTAACAGCGCGGGCGCCTGCGCCCTTTTGCGTCCTTTCCTGAATATTTCCAAGCATACGTTTCCTTACAAAGGCACACCGCTTGTCATTTATCTAATTGCTAAATTGATTTCACGGGATTCACTTGGAGAAACCGATGAAACGATTAGCGATTCTTGCCGCACTTGCAGTGGTCCTCGGCAGTTCCTTGGGCGGTTGCATCGTAGTTCCGGATGGTGGCGGATATCACCATCACGACTACTACGGCCGCTACTAGCACTGACGACCCGCGCATCGACGGCATTCATAACTGACAAAACGCGAAGGAAACCATCATGTTGAAACTCAAGAAAGGCTTGTTGCTTGCATCGCTCGCTGCTGCTGCCGTGACGAGTATTGGTGTATCGAACGCGGCATCCGCCGATGAGCATTTCCGCCCCGGCTACGTGCATGTCGACAGCCGCGGCTGGCACGGCGACCGTTACTACGATGGCCACCGGTACTGGGAACGTCGTGAATGGGAACGCCGGCACGCGCCGCATCACTATGCGCCGCCGCATCGGTACTATTGATTGCGCGGGTCGAGTAAAAAAGCCAGGGGACGTCCCCTGGCTTTTTTATTGGTGCGCGTGTGGCTCATGCGCCGGTCGAATCGCGCCATCTGCGGGTATCGCGCAGAGGCGGCGCGCCGAACAAACGGCTGTACTCGCGGCTGAATTGCGATGCGCTTTCATAACCCACGCGATGCGCCGCCGTGGCTGCATCCGTCATGTCAATCAGCATCAGCCGGCGCGCTTCCTGCAGCCGCAACTGCTTCTGGTATTGCAGCGGGCTCATGGCCGTCACCGCCTTGAAATGATGATGCAGCGAAGACACGCTCATGTGCACGTCACGCGCGATCGATTCCACACGCAGCGGCTGGTCGAAGTTCTGGCGCAGCATCATGATGGCCTTCGCGATGCGCTGCGTCTGACTGTCCTGCAACGCAATCTGGCGCAGGCGCGCTCCCGAGCCGTTCATCAGGAGCCTGTAGAGGATTTCGCGCTTGATCATGGGCGCGAGGATGGGGATGTCCTCAGGCGTGTCCATCAGGCGCAAGAGCCGCAGCACGGCATCGAGCATGGGCGTGCCAAGGCGGTTCACGTAAAGGCCGCGGGTGGCATCGGCGTGAGTGGGCGGCGGCAGGTTTTCGTCGCGTATCAGCGCGGTGATTTCTTCCACGTCCATGTCCAGCCGAAGCCCAAGATAAGGCTTGTCTTCGGTTGCGCCCGTCACCTGCCCCATCACCGGCAAATCCACCGATGAAACCAGGTAATGCATCGGGTCATAGACATAAAGTTCGTCGCCGACCATGATCCGCTTGGACCCCTGCGCGATCAGGCCGAGCGCCGGCGTCTGCATGCCGTGGCTCGGACCGCCGCAATGCACGATCCGATGCACGTGCAAACCCTTGACCGCGGTCTCGTGCGAGCCCTCGTGGTCGGCGGTAAGCCGTTCGAGCAAGGCGACGAGGTCGAGGCGCGCGTGATCCAGGCCGGGGTCGAGCGGCGCGGTATCGTGACCGTTGACCGGCTCGCGTTGTGCCGACTGATCCGGATGGTCGGCATGTTGTCTTGGATCGATGGCGGAATCCGCCGTCTCATTCAGGGCCATGATTCGCATTCAGTGAGTTGGCGTCTGCGCGGCAAAACGGGCAACAACGGCGCCGGGGGTGAAGAAGGATAACCGTCAGCCGGACCTCAATGATGCATGCAGTTTGCATGCAATTCGCCTGTTTGCGGATACGCGAGGCGTTTGAAGTGCTGCCGGTGAATTGCACTCAGCTTACTCGCGCGCGGGCGTTTTCGCCCAGCGCCGCACGTGGCGTTTGCAGAATCGGGCAATGATCCGACAGGATCAGGCTAGCCTTTCGGCATATCGCAGGCAGATACTGGATTGTCGCGGCCAGCCATCGCCGCGCCGAACGGGCGTTCGGTGCGCAAGCCGCGCACGCGGTCCACGCATTGCGCATTCGTAATCCCGGTGCGGCGGTGTGGCAGTGCGCGCCGGCCGCACCATCCAAGGACGAATTCTAAGGAACCCAGCATGCGCAACAAAAAATTTGGCAATACCGGCTTGTTCGTCTCAGAACTCTGCCTCGGCACGATGACCTTCGGCGAAGGCGGCATCTGGACGAACATCGGCGGGCTGCAGCAGGCGGACGCGGACAAACTCATCGGCCGGGCGCTGGACGCGGGTATCAACTTCCTCGATACCGCCGATGTCTACGCCGACGGCACCTCCGAAATCATGACGGGTCAGGCGCTGAAAAACCTGAGAGTGCCACGCGAGAACGTCGTGGTCGCGACCAAGATCCACGGCGAAACCGGCACGAAGGGCGTCAATTCGCGCGGCGCGTCGCGCTTTCATATCATCGATGGCGTGAAGGCGAGCCTGAAGCGCCTGCAACTGGATCATATCGATTTGTACCAGTTGCATGGTTTCGATCCCGCCACGCCCATGGAAGAAGCGCTGCGCGCGCTCGACACGCTCGTGCAGCATGGTCACGTGCGGTATGTCGGCGTATCCAACTGGGCGGCCTGGCAGATTGCGAAGGCGTTGGGGATTTCGGAGCGGCTCGGGCTCGCACGCTTCGAATCCCTGCAGGCTTATTACACGATCGCCGGGCGCGACCTCGAGCGAGAAATCGTGCCTATGCTGAAGAGCGAAAACGTCGGGCTGATGGTCTGGAGTCCGCTTGCGGGCGGCCTGCTGAGCGGCAAATACAAGCGCGACGGCAGTTCCAGCGAGCAAGGGCGCCGCACGAACTTCCAGTTCCCGCCGGTGAATATGGAGCGTGCGCACGATTGCATCGACGCCATGGCGAAAATGGCCGAAGCCAAGGGCGTGACGATCGCGCAAATTGCGCTCGCGTGGCTGCTTCACCAGAAAGTGGTGACCACGGTGATCGTGGGAGCGAAGCGGATCGAGCAACTCGATGACAACATCGCCGCGACCAACGTCAAGCTGAATGACGACGAACTCGCCGCGCTCGATGAAGTCAGCCAACTCGCAAGCGAATATCCGGGCTGGATGCTGGCACGTACGGGCGAATACCGGTTGAACCAGTTGAAGGAATCCAACGGTTAATCCTTCCGGGAAGGGTCGAACGGCAAGGTCATGAGCACCGAGTCGTGATACTTGCCGTCGACTTTCAATGCGCGCGGTTCACGCGCGTATTCCACGAATCCCGCCTTCCGATAAAGCCGCAACGCCGCCTCGTTGTCAGGCGAAACGGTCAACTGAATCTCCTCGACCACGCTGCGAGCATGGTCCAGCACGGCCTGAACCACGGCCGCGGCGAGACCCGTTCCGCGCGCCACCGGGCGCACGTACATGCCATAGAGCGTGCCCTTGTGCCTGACCTTCGCCCCATGCGGCACGATGAGGCCGGCGGTACCGTCCAGACTCTCCGTGTTCACATCGTCACGTTGTAAAAACCCGCCGAACACGGCTGCATCCGTCAGCCGTTGCCCGAACCACGAAAGCGGTTTGTCCTTCTCGTCTTCGTACGCCGAACCGAAGCCATCAGGATGTTGCTCGAGGCCTTCCAGCCTGAGTTCGCGGTACGCGGCGGCATCGGCGGAGGTAAGACGACGGATCGTGAATGACATGGGCGTCCGGCTCGAGGAATGTGCGAACGCGCAGTGTCGCATGCACGCCCCGAGCTTTGAAGACGCACCTCAAATAATCGGCTTGCCGCCCGTCACGGCGATCGTCGCGCCGGAAATATAGCTCCCTTCATCCGATGCCAGCAGCACATATGCCGCCGCCAGTTCGGCTGGTTGGCCAGGGCGCTTCATCGGCACTTGCGAGCCGAAGTTCTTGACCTTTTCGGGGTCCATCGTCGATGGAATCAGCGGCGTCCAGATCGGCCCTGGCGCCACGCCGTTCGCACGAATGCCTTTCTCGGCCAGCAACTGCGCAAGGCCGCCGGTGAAGTTCTGGATCGCACCCTTGGTCGTCGCGTACGCGATCAGGCCGGGATTCGGAGCGTCCGCGTTCACCGATGTCGTGTTCACGATCGAACTTCCGGGCTGCATATGCGGCACGGCAGCCTTGGTGATCCGGAACATCGCGCCGATGTTCGTCGAGAACGTCTTGTCCCATTCTTCGTCGCTGATCTCCTCCAGGCTGTCGTAGGTCATCTGGTAAGCGGCGTTGTTCACGAGGACATCGACACGCCCGAAGGTCTCGACCGTTTTCGCCACGAGCGCGCGGCAATGCGCGTAGTCAGTGATGTCGCCGGGTAGCAGCAGCGACTTGCGCCCGGCTTCCTCGACCCATCGCGCGGTCTCTTTCGCGTCCTCGTCTTCGTCGAGGTAGGAGATTGCAATGTCTGCGCCTTCGCGCGCAAACGCAATCGCCACCGCCCGGCCAATGCCACTGTCGGCACCGGTAATCAACGCAATCTTGCCCGCGAGTTTGCCCGCGCCCTTGTAGCTCTTTTCACCGTGATCGGGCTGCGGGTCCATCGGCTGTGTGTGGCCAGGCTGCTGCTTTTGCGGCTGTTCGGGGAACGGCGGTTTCGGGTACGAGATCAGGGCCATTTGCGTTGCTCCAGATAGGGTTGAAGGATGTTCAACCTCAGCAAGCACCGGACCCAGCTACGCCCATGACCTTTATCGACTATCGGAATATTGGCTATCTGCGCTATCGCGTTGCGCGATATGGTGCACATCCGCAGACTCTCTCCACAATCAAAACAACGCATAACGGAGACAATCATGCGTACACAAGTCGGAATCGTCGGCGCGGGTCCTGCCGGCCTGCTGCTTTCTCACTTGCTGCATCTGCGCGGTATCGAATCGGTCGTCCTCGAAGCGCGCAACCGCAGTGAGATTGAATCCACCATTCGCGCCGGCGTACTCGAACAAGGCACGATGGACCTGCTCAACGAAGCCGGACTCGGCGCGCGAATGCGAGCCGAAGGCGCGGTGCATCACGGCTTTGAACTCGCATTCGAAGGGCAGCGCCGCCGCATTGCGCTGACCGAACTCACCGGGCATTCAATCACCGTCTATGCCCAGCACGAAGTGATCAAGGACCTGGTCGGCGCACGCGTGGCAGCGGACGGCGCGTTGAAATTCGGGGTATCGGGTGTGTCGTTGCATGATTTTGAATCAGCGGCAGGCACAAGCCGGCCTCGCATCAAATACTCACATGAAGGCGATGCACACGAGCTCGAGTGTGACTTCATCGTGGGTTGCGACGGGTCTCAGGGCGTTGCGCGTGGCTCGATGCCACAAGCGCAGCGGCACGATTACCAGCGCATCTATCCGTTCGGCTGGTTCGGAATCCTGGTGGAAGCGCCGCCCTCGTCGAACGAACTGATTTACGCGCGTCACGACCGTGGCTTTGCGCTGATCAGCACGCGTTCGCCGAGCGTGCAGCGAATGTATTTCCAGTGCGATCCCAAGGAGTCAGCCGATGCCTGGTCAGACGACCGCATCTGGGCAGAACTTCACGCCCGTGTGGATACGCATGACGGCTGGCAAATCACCGAAGGCCGGATTTTCCAGAAAAACATTGTCGGCATGCGCAGCTTCGTCTCCACGCCGATGCAATCCGGCAAGCTATTCCTGGCCGGAGACGCTGCGCACATCGTCCCGCCGACGGGCGCAAAAGGCATGAATCTCGCGGTTTCCGATGTCCGCGTGCTGACCGCCGCGTTGCTTGCCTTCTACGAAGAAGGCACGAGCGAGCAACTGGATCGTTACACGGAAACCGCGCTGAAACGCGTCTGGCGCGCGGAGCATTTCTCGTGGTGGATGACCCGGATGCTGCACAAGCTCGACGACACCTCGCCGTTCGAGCAGCGCCTGCAAGTGGCCGAGCTGGAACATGTGACGACATCGCGCGCCGCCGCCACGGCGCTGGCCGAAAACTACGTCGGCAGCGTCGCGGTTTAAGCGCTGTACTTGGCGATTTAGAGAACGGCGACCACGCGAACGTCGCCTTCCACCGACGGCACGATCTGCCCGCCCACACGCCGGAAGGTTATCGATACGGTCTTTTCGCCGACACGCAACTCGCCGATCTCGAGCCAGTCGATACCATCCGGCAGTTGCGGCCGGTCGATACGCACTTCGCCTCGCTCGGCATCGATGGCGATTCCCAGGCACGCTTCGAGGATCATGAACGGCGAACCTGCCGCCCATGCTTGCGGCAGGCACGCAACCGGATAGCCGATAGGACGCTCGCCGCGTTGCCGCGTGAAACCGCAAAACAGCTCGGGCAGGCGCATGTCGAAGGTGACGGCGGATTCGAACAGCGCCTGCAGCAGGCGTACTGCGCCGCCGCGGTCGCCGTATCGTGCAAGACCACGTGCGCACATGGCGGTGTCGTGCGGCCAGACTGAACCGTTGTGATACGACATGGGGTTGAAACGCGGCTGGCCGGCAGCAAGCGTACGAACGCCCCAGCCCGTGTGGAACAAGGTCGATTCCAGTTGCCGCGCCACGGCCTCGCCCCGGCTGCGCTCGACCAGGTCAAACGCCAGCAGGTGCCCCGCGTTCGACGACAGCACCTTGCACAGCTCGCCCTTGCCGTCGAGCGCAATGCCGTAGAACTCCGACTCGGGCATCCAGAACATCGTCTCCACGCGCTCACGAATGTGCTGTGCGCGTTTGTCGAAGGACGCCGCGTCATCCGGCATGCCGCGTTGCCGCGCGAAACGGGCCATGGTTGCAAATGCCGTCGATGCATAGCCCTGCACTTCGATGAGCGAAATCGGGCCGATCGGGAAGCTGCCGTCTGCGTGAAACACCGAGTCGTGGCTGTCCTTCCAACCCTGGTTCGCGAGCCCGTGTTCCGTCGCGCGCTGGTAGCTCAGCAAGCCGTATTCGTTCTTGTCGCAATGACCTGCGATCCACTTTGCCGCCAACTGCAGCGAAGGCCACAATTCGTCGATAAGCGCCGTATCGCCCGTTCGCTCCGCATAAGCCCCGGCCAACGCAACGAAGAGCGGCGTGCTGTCCACGCCGCCGTAATACATTGCAAATGGCACCTCGCCGGTCGCGGCCATTTCGCTATTGCGGGTCTCGTGCATGATCTTGCCGACTTCGGCATCGCGAAAAGCCGAGTCCTCACGCGCCTGGTTGGCTGCGAGAAAGCGCAGCACGCCGCGCGCAAGCGACGGATCCAGCCACAACATCTGCAGCGACGTGATGATTGCGTCACGACCGAACGCGGTCGAGAACCATGGAATCCCCGCATACGGATACGGTCCCGTTTCGAGGTCGGTGGTAAGCAATCCCAGGTCGGCCAGCGACCGGTCGATCCACTCGCTGAAGAGCGGATTGCTCGAACGCACCCGCGCGACCGAGCGGCGTCTGTCGCGCATGCGCCTGTGAGCATCGACCAGTGCCTCACGAATCGCCGGGCGGCCCGATTCCGGCGCGCATTCCGCACCTTCCTCGGCGATCTTCTTGCTTTCGGCGCTCGCGTCGCTCAACGCATGCGTGAGCGCCGTTACCGACAGGTAAATCGACATGGCCGTTTCCGGCTGGATTCGCAACGCGTAGTCGGCTCGACTGACCGTCAGCGAATGCGGCGCGGGGGAGAACTGGATGCGCGCGGTCCGCTCGACTTCATCGAGACCCGTGTAGCGAAGCACCACTTCTCCGTCTTCGATGCACGGCTCGCGCATTTCCCCGCGTTTGGGACGCGTGGAACCGCGGACCTCGAACATGTCGTGAAAGTCGGCCGCAAAGTCGATGGACAGCGGCACCGTCGCCGGTTCCGTGCCGTAATTGGTCAATACAATGGCTTCGTGCAGCACGTGCCGCGACAGCACGCGCCGGCGCTCGATATGAAGCACCCCTTCCGGCGTGGTCGCACCACCGATGGGGGGCAGCGGCCGGTTGGTCATGTGCGCGGTAAAAACGGCGTTGTCGCTGGATACGCTCCCCGACAGCAACGACGGCGCGCGGCCGCCGAAGGTCAGGCGAAGCTGCGACAGCACGCGGGTATCGTTGACGAAGAGCCCGTCGTCGTTGCCGCGGATGTCTCCATTGGCGTCGTTCACGACGAACGTATTGCCTGCCTTGAGCACGAACTGACGCTCATTCGCATAATTCGAGTGTTCTGTTGCGATAAATGCGCCGTCAGTCACCGCGAGGGGCGTGGTGGGAGCAACTTCGCGCACACCGACCGTGCTGCGCACCGGATCGGGAAGGTCGTCATGCGCGGGGCTACGGCCAGCGGCAGCGGCCTTTTGGTCGTTGAGCGACTGATTTGCCTGCTGTTGTTCCTTCGTTTCCATTACACCTTCCTGAAAAAGAGTTGCCTGGACACTCGGCTTGCCCGGCCATATCGGCCACCGTTGGCGGATTGTACGGCCGGAGCCTGCGAATCAATTTGCCGGGACCGGAGGCGTGCACGCGGCGGACCCGCTATCATCGACCGTTTTTCGACCGACGCTCACCCAACCGGTTCTCCAAGCTGCATGTCTTTCCCACATATCGATCTACTTTATTCGGCTTCTGGCCTTGCCGTCGGTTTTCTGGTCGGACTTACCGGCGTTGGCGGCGGATCGCTGATGACCCCGCTGCTCGTGCTGCTGTTCGGCATTCATCCTGCCACGGCGGTCGGCACCGACCTGCTTTATGCAGCCGCGACCAAGTCCGCCGGCACGCTGGTCCATGGATTGAAAGGTTCCGTGGACTGGCGCGTTACGGGACGGCTTGCGGCAGGAAGCATTCCCGCTGCTGCCATCACGCTTTTCCTGCTCCACCGGTACGGCCTGAACACGCCCGCAGCCGCGCGGGTCATCCAGCTAGTACTGGGTTACGCGCTCCTGATCACCGCCCTGTCGCTCGTGTTCCGCCCGCAACTCGCACGCTTCGCCTACAAGACCGGCATGGCACGCGAGGCTCGCGGCGGTGACTCGGGCGCAGCGGGCCGCGAAACGCGCACTATCGGCTGGACGGTACTGACGGGCGCCGTCCTCGGCGTGCTGGTGTCGATCACCTCCGTGGGCGCCGGCGCGATCGGCGTCACGGTGCTTTTGCTGCTTTACCCTCGCCTCGCCACGGCGCGAATCGTGGGCTCGGACATTGCGCACGCGGTGCCGCTTACGCTGATTGCCGGCACGGGTCACTGGCTGCTCGGCTCGGTTGACTGGTCGCTGCTGGTTTCCCTGCTGGTTGGCTCCCTGCCGGGCATCGTCATCGGCAGCCTGCTGTCCGCCCGAGCGCCCGAAGTCTTGCTGCGTAACGTCCTGGCCGCGACGCTCGTCCTGGTCGGCATGAAGCTCGTGTTCAGCTGAAAACCGGGTAGTTCGATCGATAGTAGTCGCGAGACGTGACGCTTTCCAGTCGGCCGAATGGCATATGAGCTATGAACGAGATCATTTTCGCTGTCGCGATCTCGTTTTCACGTCATATGCCATTTGGCCGACTGTCGGAGATCGGCGGACACGTGCACGATTCAGGAGACGAAATGTGAGGAGCAGCGCGCCTGCGTTGCTTTGACTCTGAAAATTCGACACTATTCTTTCGCACGACCGAGCCGTGGCACCGCGAAGGTGCGCCCTGTCGAGAACCAGGAAGGAGCCTGTGCATGAGCCAGACTGACGATCCGCGTGACGAGCAACCCACGTCCGACCTGCCCCAGGATCCATTTCGCCGCCGCCTGCTGGTCGCTGGCATGGGCCTCGCCGGCCTGGGCGGATTGTCGCTGAGCGCCTGCGATCTCCTCGATTCCCGCACGGGCACGCCCAGGACCGCTGCCGATCTCGCGCTCGACCGCACGCTGCAGGCAAAAGTCCGGCATATCGTGGTGATTTACGCCGAGAATCGCAGTTTCAGCAATCTGTGGGGCAATTATCCGGGCGTGCAATATCCGCTCGAAGCCGTGCCCGCGTCTCGCTATGTGCAGCTCGACCGCGACGGACGCACGCCTATGCCGGTGCTGCCCAAAATCTGGGGTGGTCTCGTGCCGCAGGCGCAGGAAGTGGACGGCAAACGCTACATGATCTCGGAAAAGCAGATCGACGGTATTGCCAACGGACCCTTTCATCTCGTCGATACCGAAGGCCAGCCGTTGCCCAACGGCGTCATCACGCGTGACCTCGTACATCGTTTCTATCAGAACCAGATGCAGATCAATGCCGGGCGCAACAACCAGTTCGCTGCCTGGGGTGATTCAGGTGGCCTGGTGATGGGGCATTACCGCAACTCGGCGGAGTCGCTGAAACTCTGGAGCATCGCGCAGCAGAACGTGCTGTGCGACAACTTCTTCATGGCGGCTTTCGGCGGCTCCTGGCTCAATCACATCTTCCTGATTTCGGGTCAGGCGCCGCGATATCCCGATGCGCACAACGGGCCGGCGAAAAAGCTGCTGTCCGTGCTCGACGGTGACGATCCGCTAGGTAAGCGGCTCAAACTCGCGCCCGACTCGCCGGCCTCGGCGCTTGACGGACCACCCTCGTATGTGAACGACGGCGCGCTCACGGCCGACGGCTACGCGGTCAACACCATGGCGCCGCCTTATCAGCCGAGTAACGTCAGGCCCGCGGAAGGCGGCGATCCGACGCTCGCCGATCCCTCGAATCACAAGGTGTTGCCGCCGCAGACCTATGCGACGATCGGCGACCGCTTGTCGGACAAAGGGGTGGACTGGGCGTGGTACGGCGGCGCGTGGGAGTTCGCGCTCACGCATCGCGACACTGGCATGCTTCCCGACTTCCAGTATCACCACCAGCCATTCAACTATTTCAGCAGCTTCGCACCGGGCACGCTTGCACGCACCCAGCACTTGCGCGACGCCGGCGTGGGCGAGGATGCTTCAACGAACAAGTTCATCGCGGATATCGATGCAGGCCGGCTGCCGCCCGTGGCGTTCTACAAGCCGCAGGGCAACCTGAACATGCATGCGGGTTATGCCGACGTGGAATCGGGCGACCGGCATCTGTCGAATATCGTGGAGCGGATTCAGCGCGGGCCGCAGTGGGACAACACAGTCGTCATCATCACGCACGATGAAAACGGCGGCTGGTGGGATCATGTGGCGCCGCCGAAGGGCGACCGATGGGGCCCCGGATCGCGCATTCCGGCGCTCGTGATCGCGCCGTTTGCAAAGAAAGGTCTGGTCGACCATACGGTCTACGACACGAACTCGATCTTGCGCTTCATCACCCGCGTGCATGGCCTGGTGCCGCTTGAGGGGGTCGTCGCGAGGGACCGGGCGTTTGTGGCAAATGGTGAAGCGCCGCTGGGTGATCTGACTGCGCCGCTCGATCTGGCTTGATGCGGCTTAAGCCCCGGACAAGCCACTACGAAGCCCGCGTGCCGTCCATGCGCCCTGCCCGGGCATCCGCGGCGTCGGATGTTTCTTGTCGCCACTGACGCCGTGAGCGCAGCATCTTGCGCACGGCGAGGCGTGTCATCTTGAGATAGCTGAACGGGCGCGGATCGGCGAGCATGCTTAACGCCCGCGCGTAATCGAGCGTGAGGCCAGGCGTCCACGCCATTGTCGCGGCGCGCTTGCGAATCTGCGCCGCGACCCAGAGTTCGGGTGTGACCAGCAGGCGCAGGAACGAACGCCAGCCGGTATCGCGGCCATGAAAGGTTCCTACCGTCCCTTCCAGTGCGGCCTCCAGGGCATTGGAGACGGTACTGGAACAATTGCGGTAAGTCAGGTTGTAAGTCGGGTCCTCCCGATACTTCTCCCAGAACGCGTTCAGCCGCTCCGGTCGATAGTTCCGGATACGCACGCGTGTTGTGGATTCGCACCAAGCCGTCGACTCCGTCGGGTAGTCCGGCTGGAACACGCCAGGCACGTTGTTCTCGCGCGTCGCACGGAGGATGCGGCCAAACTCGTCGGGCGAGCGATCGATCTCGACCCCCGGATACAGGCTGATATAAATGCCTTCCGGCGATTCCAGCGCCGCGTGGCCGGTGGAAATGACGCCGTTGGCATCGACGGCGGCAATGTAGCGGTCCACGATCAGCCGCCGGTTTGCCTGCGCCCGCGCAGAGCCGACCGGCGTCCAGACATGCACGGTCAGGGCTTTTTCGTCGGCGGCGGGCGGCCCGTCCCATTCGAACGGGGCATCGGCTTCGGTGGCACTCGCACTCGCCACGGCTTTCGCGGCTGCCGATTTGTCGGCCATGGCAGGATCGGTAATGACGTCATCGGACAGGGCCAGCGTCTTTTTGGTTTCGGGAGGCAGGCTTTCCATGCGACGCACGCGAAACGCGATCAGCAGCATGTTCCAGCCGCCGAACGCAAGTCCAAGCCCGATCGCATAAGGTGCCGTGCCCACGTAATGCGTCGGATAGGGCTGGAAAAAGAAGACAGCAAGCAGGATTTCGATGATCGCCAGCGCCAGCACCATCCTCCATCGGCTGTAACGGACAACGACCGCCGAGACGGATTGCAGCAGGCCATCGGCGAGAAACAAGGTGCCGAAGATCATCGACAAGACGAAGTTGCCGTGATGATGACCCGCCATGATCAGCAGCGCCGCCAGCACGAAAGCCGCACCCTTCACGTAACGCAGTGTTCGCTGGCCGCCAACGCCCGTACCCGCTGCGGCAAGCGTTGCGATGCCCTCGATCAGCAACAGCCACGCGAAAAAGTGAATGGGAAAGTAGAGGACGCCATCGAGGGCATCGATGAAAACGAGCACGCCGATCACGAGCCAGATGCCGCCGGCCACTGCCAGCGTGATCCATCGGCGGCGCAAGTAGTCGACGCCCAGCAGCAGCAACACGAGTTGGATCATGACGTCACCCTCGATGGACCCGCGTGATTGATACAACCCGGCCATGATAAAAGCGATACCGCGCGGCGCCAACTCACTGCCGGCTATTCAACCCAGGCGCGCGCCGCGATCTCGATCAGATATCCATAATGCAGCGCGCCGACCGGCACCACTGCCCGAGCCGGTTTCCACTCGCCGAAGTGGCTCGCGTAGATCTCGTTGAGCGCCTTCCAGTGATCCACGCCGACCAGATAGACAGTCACCTCGATCACATCCTGCAGAGCCGCGCCGGCCGCGGCCAGCACCGTGCTGACGTTTTCGAGCGTTTGCCGCGCCTGCTCTTCGAACGGCAAGTCGCCGGTATGCGTGCCGTCGGGGCGCATCGGCAACTGGCCGGAAACGCAGATGAGATTGCCGGCGCGCGTGGCATGGCTGTAATGACCGGCGGGAACCGGAAGGCCCGGTGCGTTGATTCGTTCGATAGGCATGAATAGACTCGAATATTAAGAAATGTCAGACGGCAGCATACGACCACCTGCTCACAGCACCAACCGTCCCGCAAGAAAATCGAGGAAGGCCTTGGCGCGTCCGGCCATCGACGCGCTCTGGTAAAACACCGCGCTGACCGGTTGCCTGACGTCGAGCCACGCGCTGTCCATGACGGTCCGAAGGCGCCCGCCCGCGACATCGGCGTGGGTCATGTAGGACGCGAGACATACGATACCGCCGTCGGCGAGAGCAAGCTGGCGCATGGTTTCCCCGCTCGATGCCGCAATGTCCGGCACGATCCTGAAGCGGACGTCGTCACTGAGCAAAGGCCAGTCGTTCAGGCTCTCGGGCGCGGTAAATCCGATCAGCCGATGTCCCTTCAACTCCGCCACCGTTCGCGGCTCGCCGTGCTCGGCAAGATATCCAGGACTCGCGAGTATCCGCAACCGACTGCTGCCGAGCGAGCGCGCGTGCAGCGTGGAATCCTGCAGCGCGCCGATCCGGATCGCAATATCCACGCGTTGCTCCATCAAGTCGACAAACCGCTCGTTGCTGCTCAATTCCAGCACGATTTCGGGATAAGCCGCAGCGAACGCCTGCACGTGCGGGACGATGCAATGGAGCATGAACGGCGACGCCGCGTCCACCCGCAAGCGCCCCGCCGGCCGTTCGCGCTGCCGGGCGATGGATTCCTCGGCGTCTTCCATTGCGGCGAGGATGGCCCGGGCGCGCACAAGGAAGAGTTCTCCTTCGTCGGTGAGCTGGAGCCGGCGCGTGGTGCGGCGAATCAGCGTGGAATCGAGCTTGGTTTCGAGCCGCGTGAGCGCGCGGCTGACACCCGAAACCGTTTGCTGCAAAGCTTCCGCGGCGGCCGTGATCGAACCGGCGTCGATCACGGTCACGAAAGCGAGCAATTCTTCGGTGGTGGTTTTCATCGTGCGATTGTTGATGCATAGTCAAGATTGATTTGAGACTAACACCGTTTTTGCGAAAGTAGAACCGAGCGATACTAGGTCCATTGATTCAGGAATCATCAAAGGAGAATGGACATGAAGGTATTTGTGACGGGCGCAAGCGGGTTTATCGGCGGAACAATCGCAGCGCACCTCGCGCGCAACGGACATCAGGTTCGCGGGCTGATCCGCCGCGCCGACCAGGCGGCCGAACTGAAGCAACTGGGCGTGGAGCCTGTGATCGGCACGCTCGATGACCGCAATCTGCTGATTGCCGAAGCCAGGGCCGCCGATGGCGTCATCAACGCCGCGAACAGCGACCATCGCGGCGCGGTGGAAGCGTTGATCGAAGGGCTGGCGGGATCGGACAAGCCGTTGCTGCATACGAGCGGATCGAGCATCGTCGGCGACGCTTCCGGCGGCGAAGGCTCGGATGCGATCTACCACGAGGACACGCTGCCGGAACCGACCGCCGATAAAGCGGCGCGCGTAGCCATCGACAACCTCGTGCTCGACGCAGCCACCCGTGGCGTGCGCGCCTCGGTGCTGTGCAACACGCTGATCTACGGTCACGGCGCCATGAAAACCGCGAAAAGCGTCCAGTTGCCGCGCCTGCTTTCCCAGGCGCAGAAAAGCGGCATCGTCCGGCATGTCGGGCCGGGACGTAATATCTGGTCGAATGTGCATATCGACGATGTCGCCGACCTCTATGCTCGCGCGCTGGAAAAGAGCCCGGCGGGCACGTTCTATTTCGTCGAGAGCGGCGAAGCGGCGTTCCACGAAATGACCAGGGCGATGGCCAAGGCGCTGAATCTGGGCGAACCGCAGGACTGGCCGCTCGAAGAAGCGAAGAAGGAATGGGGCTATGAAATGGCGTCGTATGGGCTGGGATCGAACAGCCGGGTTCGTGGCAAGCACGCGCGTGAATTGCTCGGATGGACGCCGAAGCGCACGTCGGTGACCGACTGGATTCGCGACGAGATGCTCAAGTAAGCGCTTATTGCCTGAAACAGCGCGGCCGGTTGCGAAACCGGCCGCGCTGTTTTCCATCCGGCTGAAGCGGCTAGCGCAGCGCTTTCAGATAGCCATCGATTTCCGCGGCAGGCATCCCCGCCTTCACCGCCGCGTCATGGATCTGCTGCCACGTCGTCGGATCGACGGGCACGCCCTTCACTTCCAGTTCCGCGCGCCGCGCGCGCTCCGGTTCGCCCGGAACCATGATCCTGTCCGTATTCGCGGCAAGCGGCGAGGCTTTAACCCATTCCACGAACGCGTCCGCTTCCGCTTCGGCATCGGGTGCATCGAAGGCCTTCGGATTGACGATCACCGACGTCATGCAGTTGATGATGGCGTTGGTGGTATCGAGCGTGCTTTCATGCGTCGTGTAGCCACCCGACAACGCGCCGCCGAAAATCTCGCACATCGCGGCGAGGCCGTAGCCTTTGTGTGCGCCCATCGCCGTCAACGACCCGAACGGTGCTTCATGCATGACTTTCGGTTCGACGGTCGGCACGCCCGCATGGTCGATCAGATGTCCTGGCGCGACCTGCACGCCCTTGTTGTACGCCACGCGCGTCTTGCCGTAAGCAATGCCCGAGGTCGCGAAATCCAGCACGAGCGGTTCGCGCCCTTCACGCGGGAACGCGGCGCAGAACGGGTTCGTGCCGAAGCGGCGATCGATACCGCCAAACGGCGCGACCAAGGGATCGCCCGCCACATTGACGAAGTGAAACGATACAAGCCCGGCCGCCGCGCATTGCTCGGCCCAATGCCCGATGCGCCCGATGTGATGCGCATTGCGCAGGCCGACCGCGCACACGCCGAGCTTTTGAGCGCGCTCGATGCCGTGTTCCATCGCCTCGAACGCCACGACCTGCCCGAACCCTTTCTTCCCGTCGATAGTCAGCACCGCGCCGGCGTCACGGACGATTTCGGCGTGCGTGTTGAGCTTCAGTTCACCGTCGCCGAGTGAGGCCATGTAGCGCGGGATCATGCCGACGCCATGGGAATCGTGACCCGACATGTTCGCCATCACGAGGTGATCGGCAACCAGTTGCGCTTCGCGCGGCGTGCTGCCGGCATGCGTCCAGATCGCGCTCACATAGGCGTGCAAGGTATCGTGGGGAATCCGTGCTTCGGGCGTGTTTTCAGTGTTCATGCGACTGCGTCTCCTGACATGAAAGTGCTGCACAACAAATTCGATGGTGTGCCTGGCCATACAAAACGAAAAGGCGCGCTGGAAGCTGCGCGCCTTTTCATTATCGATGACAAGTCTTCAAGGCGTTGCGGCAATCACTTCGGCGACCGTCGCCGTGAGTTTTTTGGCGAACGGCACGTGCAGGAATTCATTCGGGCCGTGCGCATTCGATCTTGGTCCCAGCACGCCGCACACCATGAACTGCGAACGTGGGAAACCCGCCTGCAACGTGCTCATCAGCGGAATGGTGCCGCCCTGTCCAAGGAACGCGACGTCTGCGCCAAAATGCCTGCGCGATGCGTCGTTCAATGCTTCGTCGAGCCACGGCGCGAGGTCCGGTGCGCTCCAGCCCGTCGCTTCGCCGCGCTCGGCCTTGAACGTGACCTTCGCGTTGTAAGGCGGATCGGCTTCGAGCAAGGACTTGAGTTCGGCGAGCGCCGTAGTTGCCTCGACCAGCGGCGGCAAACGCAGCGAGAGCTTGAACGCGGTGCGCGGGCGCAGGACATTTCCGGCATCGATCAGCGATGGCAAACCCGCCGCCCCGGTCACCGCCAGCGACGGCCGCCAGGTGGAGTCGAGCAGCGCCTGACGCGGATCGGTGGTGACGGGCAATACCGTGCCGCCGTTCTGGCCGCAGGTCCAGGGCAACTTCTTCCAGACATCGTCGCCGAGAATTTTTGCCGTCGCTTCGGCTTCCGTCAAACGCCGCGACGGGATATCGCAATGAAACCCCTTCGGCAGCAGATTGCCCGTGCTCGAATCCTCGAGCCGTTCCAGCAACCGGCGCATGATCCGGAAAGTCGATGGCGCAATGCCGCCGTTCGTGCCGGAGTGGATGCCTTCGTCAAGCACTTGTACTTCCAGGTCACCCGCAACCAGGCCGCGCAGCGACGTGGTGAGCCATAACTGATCATAATTGCCGGCGCCCGAATCAAGGCAGACGACGAGGCTGACTTCTCCGAGCCGATCGCGCAGCGCGTCAACATATGGCAGCAGATCGTAGCTACCCGATTCTTCACACGTTTCGATGATGCCGACGCAACGCGGCCGTTCGATGCCTTGTGCATCGAGCGCGGCGATGGCGCTGATGGATGAGTACGTTGCGTAACCGTCGTCCGCGCCGCCGCGGCCGTACAGCTTGCCGTCTTCGAACTTGGGCGACCATGGGCCCAGGTCGCGGCGCCAGCCGTCGAACTCGGGTTGCTTGTCGAGATGGCCGTAGAGCACGATGGTGTCGCGGCTGTTCGAACGCGTGGCCGGCGCCTCGAAAAAGATCACGGGTGTGCGATCGGGCAAGCGGATTATTTCGACTTTCAGGCCACGCACCGGCTGACGTTCGGCCCATTGCGCGGCATCCGTAATCACACGCTCGATGAAACCGTTCTTCATCCAGTCGAGATCGAACATGGGGCTCTTTGCAGGCACCGCGATGTAATCGGTCAGCGCGGGCAGGATCTCGTCATCCCACTTGCGGTCGATGAATTCACGCAAAGCGTCACGGTCGATGCGCTGTGTTTCTTGTGTAAGGTCGTCTGAGATCATGACGGGCGTCCCGGCCGTTTAAAAACGAATGATAGCCGGGATTGGCGGCGCTTCGGGCGCGGAATTGCCCGTGGAACGAATGCGAATCGAACGCTGATATCAATGGGACCGCTTCCAGCAAAATCGGGCACAATCAGTTCCAATCAGGCGCGATCAGTCGAAAAAGCGCTACACGTCGCGTCCCGGTATGCTGAGGCCCCGTCCAGTCAGGACTCAGCAAAAAAGGAACACCACCATGTCCGTATCCATGTATCGCGCAAGCATTCCTGTATTCATCCGCGGTCTCGACGTACTCGTTTCACTGATCGCCAAAGCCGAAACCCACGCGAAGGAGAAAGGACTGGGAGACACCGACATCACGTCGACCCGGTTGATCGAAGACATGCTGCCGTTCACCGGACAGATCCAGCGCGCAAGCGATACATCGAAGCTTTCGGCGGTTCGTCTTTCAGGCGTCGAAGCGCCGAGTTTCGACGACACCGAAACGACCTTCGCCGAGTTGCGTGAACGCTTGACGAAAACGTTGGCGTATCTGAAAAGCGTCGATCAATCGACGCTCGAAGGCAGTGAAACGCGCGAGGTCACGCTGAAGCAACGCGCTGGTGAAATAACGTTCAGTGGCAGCGACTACTTGTTTTTATTCGCGCTGCCAAACTTTTATTTCCACGTGGTGACCGCGTACGACATCCTGCGCCAGCTCGGCGTGCCGGTCGGGAAACTCGATTACCTGGGCGCGATGCAATCCGCCTGACCGGACTTCAGGTTCGCGCGGCAATCTGTTTTTGCCAGCTCGTCAGAATACGTCGCGCGAGCACGGCGTAGTCGCCGCCGAAATGGTGATCGCCACTCGTCTTGATCACTTCGATGCCCGTCCTGGTCAGCGCCGGGCATAACGTGTCTTCCTCGGCCTCGCCGTAGATGCACTGAACGATTCCCGGCGGCAGTTTCGCCAGTTCCGGGCGCACCTTGAACGCGTCCTTGCTTGCGGGCATGCCAAGCCAGCCGGTCACCCGGATCTGGAAATCGGCATCGGGTGCAAAGCCCATGAGCGAAACCATCGATACCTTCGCGCGCACCGCGTCGGGCAGACGGTTGTAGGCGAACGGCATCACGTCCGCGCCGAACGAGTAGCCAATCAGCGCGACGTGCTCCGAATGCCAGCGGGCGCTGTACGCCTGGATCACGCGTGCCAGATCGTGCGCGGTCTGCTCGGGCGTTTTCGCGCTCCAGAAATACCGCAAGCTGTCGATGCCAATCACCGATACCCCATCTTTCTGCAATGATTCCGCGACGGTTTTATCGAGATCGCGCCAGCCGCCGTCGCCGGAAATCACGATGGCAAGCAGGTTCGTCGGATGGGCGGCGGGCAGCTCGACCAGCGGCAGATCGGACACGTCTTCGTCGTGCATCGGCTCGATCTTCAGGTGCGGCACGGCGAGCGCCAGCAACGCATCGGCTTTCGATGTGGCGGCGGGCTGCGTGGTTTTATCGAAGAAACCGGGCAGGCCTTTCGCGTGCGTGATGGTCGGATCGGGCGGGCACAGATTGAAACGCGAGTCGAGCTGCGCGTCGGGATTCAGCGCGAGCGCGCCCGCGACCGTGTTGTCCGGCGCCTGCGACAGGATCTTCGTGGCGAGTACGCCGCCCTGGCCGGAACCCATCAGGATCGGCGCGAAGTAACGGTCCGACTGCACTTCGCGTTCGAGCTGATGGCTGAGCGCTTCGGCATCGCCGACGAGGTTGTGGCAGCTTTCTTTCTCCGACGGCAGCTTCGCGGCGTAACGCGTGGTGTCGACGCCTACGACCATCGCGCCGTTTTTGGCGAGCGCATCGGCGGTCTGGGTGTCGGCGGGGGTCCAGGTTTTATCGGAGAAGAGCACGATAAAACCGCGCATCGGACCAGCAGGTTTCGTGAACTGCACATCGCCGTAACGGCCGCCGGGAATCGTGGCGGCATGGACCGCTGAAACAGCAAACAATGAAACGAACGCAATCTTGCTGAAAAAATTCATGAACGCCAGCCTCCCGCCAGCAACGAGAGATCTGCAAGCGTGAAAAACACGCCCACCGAGCCGGATGCCGCGAGATAACGCGGCTCCCAGCGCGGCTGGAACTTGCTCTTGAAACCGCGCAAGCCCCGGAAATTGTAGAAACGTCCGCCAAAGCGCCAGACGAGACCGGCGAGCCGGTGCCATGGCGAGGCAAGCGGCGTCGGCTGCATGCCGGACAGCGGCGCGATGCCAAGACTCAGCGTCTGGTAACCGGCCTGCTTCAAATGCAGCGCAAGCTTGGTGAAGAGATATTCCATTGCATACGGCGATGCATCGGGCACGTGGCGCATCACGCCGACCGTGGCTTCCGTATTCATGTCGGTGGTCATGAACGTGACGAACGCCACCGGCTTGCCTTGCTGGCGAACGAGCAACACGGATTGCGCCGCAAGGTAATCGTCGTTGAACGCCGCGACCGAAAAGCTTTTCTCACGTGCTTCGCGGCCGTTCAGCCAGGCATCGGACACTTCGCGCAGCATGGGCATGGCGTACGGCACCTGTGCGGAATCGATGACTTCGACATCGAAACCATCGCGCTCGCCACGCTTTAACGCATAACGCAAATGCGCGCGATGCGAGCCCTTCAAGTCGAAATCTTCCAGCACGACGTGCGCTTCCTCGCCGAGTTTCATCAGGGTGAGACCGGCATCGAGATAAAGCGGCAGGGCGTCCGCGCGAACCTGGTAAAACGCGGCGCGGCCGCCATGCGCGTGCGCCATTTCAACGAACCGGCGGATCAGTTCCGCCCATTCGCGGCGCGGGCCGACCGGATCATGAAGCGCCGCCCAGGTGCGGCCGTGCTTGGCGTACATCAGGAAGGCTTCGCGCGATGAAGAGAAGAGGAAACTCTTGTCGCCCATCATCGCGAGGCCGGCGTCGCTGCGTTCCTGTGCGCGGAAAATGCGGGCGGCATCGAGGAGATCCTGCGCCGCGGGTTTTTCGAAACGGCCGGCGGCTGGACGCAACAATTGCCAGACGGCGAAGAGCGCTGCAAACAGGCCTGCCGCCAGCGTGGCGCGCAAGGCGCGGGGGGCGCGTTCATCGAAGGCGAATTGCCACCAGAGATCGCGGCTGTAGTTGATATCGCGGAAGGCGAACAACATGATCCAGACCGCCAGCACGATCACGATCCCCACCGACACCAGCCAGCTCGCCGTGAAGCGCTCCGAGAGCAGCGACGAACGCCGGTTGAAGCGGTCGCGCGTGGCCAGCAGCAGCACGATCAGCAGCGCGAGCACGCCGGTCTCGACAAACGCCAGCCCCTTCGCCAGCGACAGCGCCAGGTTGGCCACCGCGAGCGTGATTGCGAGCCACCATGCGGCGTCGAGCCGGCGCAGCAGCCCGCGCGCGACAAACAACAGCACCACGCCCAGCACGCTTCCGAGCAGTTGCGAGCTTTCCAGCACCCATAACGGCAACACGGCCTGCAGCACCGCGATGCGCTTGCCGAACGCGGGCGTCGCGCCCGAAATCACGAGCATGCCGCCCACCACGAACGTCACCACGCTCAGGAACAAGGGCGCGAGCTGCGACACATTCGAAGGATTGAGGAACGTGAACCTGCCCTTCAGCGCGCGGCCTTCGAAACCGGCCAGCACGGCGGTCGCCACGATCAGCGGCAGGCCGAAGTAGATCGCGCGATAGGCAAGGAGCGCGGCCAGCATGGCCGGCGTATTGACGCTGCCGCCGAGCGCGAAGACCATCGCCGCCTCGAACACGCCGACGCCGCCAGGCGTATGGCCGATCAGACCCAGCAGCATGGCAGCCGAGAACACCGTCAGGAATTCGCCGAAACCGACCTGCGCATGCGGCAGCACGGCCCGGAGCGCGAGCGCGGCGGCGCAGACATCGAGGGCGGCAAGAATGAGTTGGGCAACCAGGTCGCGGCGCGACGGAACGGTGACGGCCAGCCACTTCCAGCGCGACTGCAGCGTTCGCGATGATTTGCCGCACAGCGCGATCATCACCGCAAAAATGGCCAGGATCGCGGCGCCGCTGAACCGGAGCAGTTCCGGCGAAGCGTGCAGCATGGCCGCGAGCGTATCCGCCGCGCACACCATGCCGATCGCCGTCATCAGCGCGAGCGCCAGCGCCAGCGTGACGCTGGTGAATACCGTCAGGCGGCCGACCTGCGCCGGCGTAATGCCCGCCACGCCGTACACGCGGCAACGCACGGCGCCGCCTGTCAAAGCGCCGAAGCCGGTTGCGTTGCCAAGCGCCGACGCGACCGTCGCGCCGACCCACAGCACGGAATGCGGCACTTTGGCGTCGAGGTACCGGAGGCCTACGGCATCGCGGCCGACCAGCGCCGCGTAGCTCAGCGCGGTGGCAAGGAGCGCACCGGCCCACGCCTCGAAGGAGAGCGCGAGAAGCTGGTGAACGACCGTCTTATAGTTGACCGCGTGCGACAAGTGCTGGAAAACCACCAGCAGCAGCGCGCACACGACGAGCGCAAGGACCGGGGCGGTGAAACGCTGCAACCGCCACGACCGTGTTAAACGGAGCAGCGATTCCGGCTGAAGAACTGAACGAACGACATTTCTGCGAGACATGCGAATTACCGGACTTGCTCCAACGCTTTCCAGCCTTGCGGCCATGTAGCGTTCTTGTTGGTTCTTGTTTCTGATCGGCTGCGCGCCGGACCGTTGTCGCTCTTCCCCGCGCTCCCAGGTTTCATAAACCTGAACGGAACGTTACGGTTAGCAACGCCTGTATATCGGCGATGGTTGACTGGACTTAAGAAAAGTCGGCGATTCTATGCTTTTTATCCGCGGCGGGTTCCGTTATCGCGCGGTAAGCGCGGTTTGCCAAGCGGTTTCCGGCGCTTTCCGGGCGCTTTCTTTACGAGGAATCGGCCAAGCGGGTAGCATCTTGGCTCCAGTGCACGCCCCGGCGGTGCATCTATCATCGATAAAAAAGGTTCTACCGAATGAAAACGCCACGCCTTGCTGCCGCTCTTGCCTTGACCGTTACCGCCGCTGTGACGGCGCTCGCCCTGGGCGGCTGCGTGACGCAATACGATTCGCTCGTGAAGACCGTGCCGGTGGGTTCCGGGACGTCGCATCTCGCCGTGCTGCCATTCGCCGCATGCGTGAAGGCACATTGGGCCGCGCGGCCGCTTAAGACGGGCGAATACACGCCCAATGCCGACGGCGACGTCATCACCGTGCATGGCGCCAAAGGCGAGACCCTGCTGCTGATCGACGCAGAACCCTCGGCGAACGGCACGGGCTATACGATTTACGGCGATATCGTGGGCGCAGCGGTGTACGTGGCCGATGCCCACAAGTGCGACTGACCGGCCCTCGCGCTCAGCTCGCGCCGCCCTTCATATCGACATAAGCCTGGTGCGTGCCGACGATCCGTCCGATCAGGTACCCGTCGGACGCGCACGCATTCACGCGCTGGTCGCCGTTCCAGACAATCTTGTATTGCTCGTCCTGCAGACGGATGCCAGCAGGATCGAACTGGGCTTTCGGCGGCGTCGCGGGTTTGCCCGAGTCGCGCAGTTGTTCCATGAGCAGGCGGTTCCACGTGTACGCGTAGCCATACTCGACGCCATCGGCAAACGCGTCGAGATCGCAGACCTGCTTGGGCGGCGTGATCGAAACCTCGGTCTTGTAACCGCTGGGGCCGCCGACATCGATGCGTTGGACGCCCGGCGCGCCCGACGCCCCGGCTGCGATCGCCTCGGCGGAACGATTACGCGACTGCGGTTTGGATTGAGCCGCGACGACAGCCGCCGAGGCCGCGCTGGGGAGCGCGGTTGCGGCGTTTTCGGCGGGAGGAACGGGCGCACAGGCGCTCAGAAGAAGTATCGATGCGGCGAAAAAGGCGCCAGATGCACGTACGCCCGCAAATTTGAAATGGGTGTTGAAAATCACGCTTTAGCTGTCCGTCTCAAAATAAACCAAACCCTACCTTAACATTTTGAGACGGCGGGGGAGATTGTGCCGGGTTTCGACGCGGTCCTGAGGCGAGCGGCGCCGAAAAAACAAGGGCCGCTCCGGTTGATGACCCGGAACGGCCCTGACGGGCAGACCCGCACGACGGCGGGCTGGCTCAAGCGATCTTCAACGGATGCTCGCTCAGATAAACCCGCAGCGCGTTGTTCATGCGCGTCTGCCAGCCATCGCCCGTTGCGCGAAACGCTGCGATCACATCCGCGTCGTAACGGACGCTGACCTGCTCCTTCGGATGCTCTTTTGGCGGCCGCCCCATGCGGCGTTCTGCCATGTATTCGGGAAACGGGCGCAGCGCCTTGAATTCCTCGGCCGACAATTCATACGTGTCGGGATCGGCGGCGATTCCGCGGTTGATTGCAGCCTCTTCTTCCGGCGAATGCCGAAGCAGTTTAACTTTGCTCATGTTCGTTAATCTCTCTGTAGTTCGCCCGGCGAAGGCTGATGACTCGAATAGCGCCGTCCCGCGGCGTGAACACAACACAGTGAAGACGGTCGTCGAGCAGGCCATACCCGACAAGCCGCTCTTCTCGATAGTCCCGCCGCGTATCCGCTTGAATACGCAGAGCATTCCAGTCGAGGCCCCCGGCGTCGGCTAGCGACAATCCATGCTTGCGCTGATTCGACGCGTCCTTTTCCAAATCAAACATCACGTACTGTTTCATTTATTGTAGATGCAAAAAGTCTGAAAGACAAGGTTGTTGCCGATGCGTGCGCCGCGCGATGACAAAAAAAAACCGTTCCACGATGTGCGGAACGGTTCTCTATAACTTGCAGGCCAACTGTACCCGGTCGATGCTTTTGCCTGTCAAGCCCCTTCTTCCAGTACCAGCAGATTCTCGTGCGAAAAGCCCAGCGCCACGGGTTGTCCCCGTTCGGGCAAGCGTCGATTCGGGTCGTTGAAGACATCGAGTGAAATCACGGACTGGTCCACGCGCGTCCTGATGCGCACCACCGCGCCGAGGAAGTTCACCTCTTCCACGGTGGCCGCAAGCGTGTTGCGCCCGTTTGCCGGCGCTTCGAGCACGATGGCTTCGGGGCGCACGGCAAGCATGCGCTGCTTGCCGGTATCGCTGGAACTCAATGCATGCGAGGTCCGCAATTCCTGTCCGCCGACCACTATCCGGCCGCTCGCCGGGTCGACTACTTGCCCCGACAGCAGATTCAGCGTGCCGACAAACGACGCCACGAAGCGCGTGCGCGGAAAGTTATAGATCTCCGATGGCGTGCCGATCTGCTCGACCCGTCCTTCGTTCATGACGACGATCCGGTCCGATATCGACAGTGCCTCTTCCTGATCGTGCGTGACGAATATCGATGTAATGCCAAGCTCGCGCTGCAGGCTGCGAATATCCTCACGCAATGAGACGCGGATCTTGGCGTCGAGCGCGGAAAGCGGTTCGTCGAGCAACAGCACTTGCGGCTTGTTTGCGAGCGCCCGGGCAAGCGCCACGCGTTGCTGCTGGCCACCCGACAACTGCCACGGATATCGGTCCGCCAGCTTCGGCAACTTGATGAGCGCGAGCATCTCCTCAACCCGTGACTTGATCTCGGCTTGCGGGCGGCGCAAGACCTTCAGCCCGAACCCTATGTTGTCCGCCACCGTCATGTTCGGAAACAGCGCGTACGACTGGAACACCATGCCGACCTTGCGTTGCCGCGTGCGCAGGTAGGTCACGTCGCGGCCGCCGAGCTTGATCGTGCCTCGCGTCGGTGTTTCGAAGCCTGCGATCATGCGCAGCACCGTGGTCTTGCCGCAGCCCGAGGGGCCGAGAAACGTGATGAACTCACCGCGCTCGATCTGCATGTCGAACTGATGCAGGACCGTGTTCGTGCCGAACGTCTTGCTCAAGTTTTCGATCTCGAGAAGTGCCATGACAAACCGACCTTTTAAGTTTTTTGTCCGGCGATGGAACGCGCCGAGCCGAAGACCTGGATAAGCCCCATTGAGGCCCACGTAATGGCAAACGCGATGATTGCAAGCGCGGATGGTTCATACGCGCGATTGGCGCCGATCAATTGCAGATAAGGACCGAACGCCGGACGATTCAGGAGGCTCGCGAGCGTGAATTCGCCGATGACCACCGCGAACGTCAGGAACGCGCCCGACAAGATTCCCGAGCGCACGTTCGGGAAGATGATCTTGAAGAGGATGGTGGGCCAGGTCGCACCGAGACATTCGGCGGCTTCCGTCAAAGAGCGGACATCGACGGCGCGCAGGCCGGCGTCGACGGAGCGGTACATGTAGGGCAAACACAGCGTGACGTATCCGCAAATCAGCAGGAAATCGGTTGCGCGTTCATTGCCGGTCAGCGGCAAGAAAGAACTGCTGTTGTAGACATGCAGATAACCGAACACGATCACGATGGCCGGGATCACCAGCGGCAACAAGGTGATGAACTCGATCAGCGGACGCAGCTTCGGCAAGCGCAACTGGACCCAGTAAGCGGTCGGAACCACGAGCAGCACGCCGAGCACGATCGCAAATACGCCCATCAGAATGGAGTATCCGAACGATGCCTGGAAATGCGGGTCGGTAAGCACGACGCGGTAGGCGTCGAAGCTATATTCGTTGCGGCGCATCTTCAGGCTGAACTCGATGGTCGCCAGCAGCGGCAGCAGGAAATACGCCGCGCCGATAACCATCGCGATCCACGCGCCCGCCCGGGTCTGCGCACGTACCTTGTTGTCGGGCGTGAGAGTGACTGTGGCGGCAGTGCTCATCGACGACCCCTTTCAGCGCGCGAGCGCAGCCAGATATACCCGCCGTTGGACAAGCCGGTGACCAGCACCATGCCGAGCGCAAGTGCGTAACCGAGGTTCTCGTTGTGCAGCACGTCGCCGCGAATCTGCGCATACAGCACGATCGGCACGATATTGAGCGAGCTTCCGGTCAACGCATAAGCGGTTGCGACCGCGCCGAACGCATTGGCGAACAACAGCAGCGTGGCGCCCAGCACGCTCGGCCAGAGCACGGGCAACGCCACGTACATCCAGTAATGGTAAGCACTGCCGCCAAGACAATCGCACGCCTCGCGCCATTCGCGCTTGAGGCCATCGAGTGCGGGGGTGATGATCAGAACCATCAGGGGAATCTGGAAATACAGATAGGTCAGCGTCAGGCCGGTGAAACTCAGGATGCTGAAGCCCGTGGAATAGAGGTTGATGCCCACGTACTTTTTCAGCAGCACCGTAACCAGTCCAACGCGTCCCAACGTGCAGATGAATGCAAACGCGAGCGGCACGCCCGCGAAGTTCGACGCCACGCCGGAGAATGTCATCAACGTGGGACGAATCCATACGGGCAACTTTCCCTGCACCGCAGCCCATGCAAGCAGGAGCCCGAGAAAACCGCCACCCAACGCCGACGCCGCGCTGACCTTGAAGCTGATCCAGTAGGCATCGAGTACGCTGGGTTGCAGCAGCTCGCGGAAGTTGGCGAGCGTGAAATGCCCCTGCGCGTCCTGGAACGCGCCGACCATCAGCCACGCAGTGGGCAGCAGCAGGAACAAGACTGCGAATGCGAAAAACGGCAGGACGCCAAGATAGTTCCACGCCGGCGACACACGTCGCGCCGCTTTCATGCCGGGACCCAGCGAGGGGTCCTCATGCACGGACATGGGCGCGGCGATCTTCGATGAAGTGCTCATGATGTCGCTCTGAACTGACAGGCCGCGCCGGGAAGACCACCCGAAGCGCGAACCGGAAGGACGGCCGGAACTCAGGTTGAACCCGAGGTCCGGAAGCGCCCGTGCATTGCATTACTTCACGTTGGCGCCGACCACCTGGTCCCACTGCTTCGTGATGAGCGCTTTCGAAGCATTCTGCTCGTCGAGCGTCGGAAACACGACGTTTTTGTAAGCCGATGGCGGCGGCAGCTTGGCAAGCAGCGCAGCCGGAATCTTCTTGTTGGCTTCGAGATCCTTGAAGCGGATCGGGTGACAATAACCGGTGAGCCAGCCAAGCTGACCTTCATCGGAATAAAGGTATTCCATCCACAGCTTCGCTGCGTTCGGATGCGGTGCGTAGGCGCTGATCCCTTGCACATACACGCCCGCGACCACGCCTGTCTTCGGGACGACAACCGCGACCTTCGGATTGCCCTTCAAGGTATCGCGATCCGCCAGGGCGTTGTAGTCCCAGCGCACGATGATCGGCGTCGTGCCCTGCGCCAGCGACGCCGCCTTGCCAATAACCGGCACGAAGTTGCCGTTCTTGTTCATGCTGCCGAAGTAGCTCAAGCCTGCGGCGCCGGCCTTCGATGCATCACCCTTCGCTTGCGACAATCCCGCTGCGTAGACGGCCTGGATAGCTTGGTTCGCCGAACGAGGATCGCCCGCGAGTGCAACGGCATTCTTGTAGTCCGACTTGAGCAGGTCCGGCCAGTCGGCGGGAACCTTGTCCATCATGTCGGTATTCACTTCAAACGAGAGTACGCCGTAATAGTCGCCGTACCAGTAGCCGTCCTTCTCCTTGGCCGAATCAGGAATCGATGCCCAGGTCGACACCTTGTAAGGCTGCAGCAAGCCGGCGGCTTGCGCGGTCGGTCCAAACGACAGACCCACGTCGATCACGTCGGGCGCTTGCGGCCCCGTGTTGCCCTTGTTCGCCTTGATGGCTTCGACTTCATCGCCTGAACCCGCATCGGGATTCAGCTCGTTGACCTGGATGCCGTACTTCGCCTTGAAGCCCGCGATCACCGCGCCATAACCGCACCAGTCGTGCGGCAACGCGATCGTCGTCAACTGCCCTTCTTTCTTCGCTGCCTCGATCAACGCCGCCGGCGGCGCCGCCACGGCATGGCCCGCGAGCGCGGTGAGCGTGGCGATGGCCGCCGTGATGGAGGCCTTGGCCGATGTCCTGCGAAAGGTCGAAGTCACTCGCAACCCGTCTTGATTCATGGTGTTTCCATCCTCTGCCTGACGTGCTTCGTTTTTGGAATGTTGCTGCAGCGTACCTGCTGCCTGAATCCGAAACTTGTTTTAATGCGCACACATTTGGCGCGCACGCGACTCTGGCGGCCAAATATTTAAGAACTATGACGACGGCTAAAAAGACAGTAATTCGAGACTGATTTCAGCACCGCAGGAAAACGCCTGGAGCGATCTGCAAGTGTGACGAAGAGACTAAGTTCAAATACCCAAATTCGCAAGTATCCAAAAAAATGCAACCTGAAAGTCATCCGTTCTTGTTAATCTTTCGGTTGGAGAGATGGGGGAAACCTTCTAGAAACAGCTCATTAATATTGGCGACATGCGGATGACACACGTTTTGTGGTCGCATGCCAGGGCACACGGCAATGTGCCCGACTTCAACGCTCAAGGAACGCCGCATGTGGCAGGAAGATCGTCATCAGAGAATTCGAGCGCTGCTTGCAACGCTCGAGCGCGTATCGACCGAGCGCATCATGGCCGAGCTCGGCGTGTCGCGCGAGACGGTCAGGCGCGACCTGGTGGATCTGGAAGCACTGGGTGAATTGAGGCGCGTGCACGGCGGCGTCACGCGGCCTGCTGACGAAGCGCCCATTGCCGAGCGCAGCCACACGCACGTCAAATCCAAGAACGCGATTGCGCGCGCGGCTACGGCGCTGGTCAGCAGCGGTCAGACGCTGTTCATAGATGCCGGCACGACTACCGCAATCCTTGCGGAAGAACTCGCAAAACTCGCCAACCTGACCATCATCACGAACTCTATCGACGTCGCGCAGAAGATGCGTTCGACCAGCGAAAAGACCGAGACGAGCAACGAGATCATCCTGCTCGGCGGCTCCCTCAGCGACCGTGCGTTCGCGACAGTGGGCGGCACGACGGTCGCCGAGATCATTCGATACCGCGCCGATATTGCGCTGCTTTCGCCGGTTGCGATCGATCATCGGCATGGCGCGACCAATTTCGATCACGCCGAGACCGAAGTCGCGCGCGCGATGGTCGCGCATGCCGATCGCGTGGTGATCCTGGCCGACTACAGCAAGATTGGCCAATGCAGCCGGATCGCGTTTTGCCCGATCAGCCGGGTAGATACCCTGATCACCAACAAGAAAGGCGCCGAAGGTCCCGCGTTGCTTTCATTGCGCAAGAAGCTGCCGCAAGTGATCCTTGCCTAGACGCTGTCGTTGCCATACGTTGCATCGAGTACGCGGCGTCGCAGCCGCGTCTCCCGCAAGGCGCCGGCGGCATCGAGCACCGGATAGGCCGTGGAGCAGAAGAGCGAGTTGAGCCGCTTCAGATCGCTGATGATGTCAAGGTGCAAGGCACTCGTTTCGATACTCCGCGCGCTCTGTCCCGCCAACCGGTCCAGATGCGCGTATGAATAGCTCCGCTCCAGGTCACGAAAGCGTTCTTTCTCCGCAAGCAGGCGCTCGGCGCTGCGCAGATCACTGTTCAGAAAAACGCTCAGTCCAAGCTGCAGGTTCAGGATCACGCGCGCATGCAGGTCCTCGAGCTCGCTCAGGCCTTCTGACGAGAACGCCAGCCGATGCATGATCTTCTTCTCCTGAATATTCATCACCACCCGCTCGATGATGTCGCCCGCATGCTCCAGATTGATGGTTAGCGTGATGATGTCGGTCCATCGGCGGCTGTCGGCTTCGTCGAGCTGTTCGCGGGAAATCCGCGCCAGATACGTCTTCACCGCTGCGTACAACTGATCGACGTCGTCGTCCATGCGGATCGTCGTTCGCGCCTTGACCGGATCATTCGTGCGCATCAGGTCGAGCAGGTTATCGAGCATCGTGCGGATGATGTCGCCTATGCGCAGCGCCTCGCGCGCCGAATTTGCCAGCGCGAGCGTCGGCGTGGAAAGCGCGACGGGATCGAGATAGAGCGGCCGCAACTCGGGATTCATATCCGGGCGGTCCGGCAGCAGCCGATAACACAAGCGCGCAACGTGCTCGACCAGCGGCATGCACGCAAGGCAACGCACGAGGTTATAGACGAGATGAAATGTGATCACCGACTCGCGCGGGTACGCGATCACCGCGCCAAGCCCCTGCGCAATCCACGGCGCGAACGGCAGCACGATCAGCGCGCCGACCAGCTTGAAAAACAGGTTGCCCAGCGCCAGGCGGCGGCCGGCCTGGTTCTGCCCCATCGTTCCGATCACTGCCAGCAAGCCGCTTCCCAGGTTCGCACCGACCACCAGACACACGGCGACCTTCAGCGAAATCACGCCGGACGATGCCAGCGTCGCAGTCAGCAGAACAGCGGCAAGACTGGAGTACGAGATCATGGCGAAGGCCGCGCCGACCAGCGTGTCGAGCATGGAATCGCCCGTGAGCGCGCCGAACATGACCTTCACGCCCTCGCCCTGCATCACGGGACGCGCCGCCTCGACAATCAGATGCAGCGCCAGCAGGATCAGCCCCAGCCCGATGACCGTGCGGCCGATCTGCCCCACGCGCGTTTGCTTGAACGACAAAAACGCGATGACGCCGCCCAGCAACAAAATAGGCGAGAGCCATGAAAGATCGAGCGTCAGCACGCGCGACATCAACGCGGTGCCGACGTCGGCGCCAAGCATGATGGCTAGCCCAGGCGCCAACGGCAGCAGTCCTTGCGCTGCAAATGACGACGCCAGCACGGCCGTTGCGTTGCTGCTCTGGACCAGGCTCGTCACGCAAAGGCCCGCGCCGAATGCGCGAAAGCGGCTGTTCGTGCTGCGCGCGAGCACGCGCCGCAACTCGGCGCCGAGTACCCGCAGGATGCCGGTGCGGACAATATGCGTGCCCCACACCAGGACCGCCACGCCCGACAGGATATTCAAGAGAGTCAACATGTGGCCACTTCCGTTAATCGTTCCCACTGTAACGCCATTGACACATGATGCCACGCAAACGAGTTGTACAATTTTGCATTGTTGTAGTTTTGGGTATTTCCCGATAGGATCGACCGCACTCATCGACCCTGCGCGGGCCATCGTATGCCCTTGCGTTCTGTCGCGTTTTTTACCTGCAATCCAAGGGCCGCAAGCATGAACCAAGGCATGAGCCGAACTCTCGCGCTGTTCGATCTGGACCACACGCTGCTGCCGCTCGACAGCGACCAGTCGTGGGCGCGCTTTTATGCCACGCTCGGCTTCGAAGGAAGTGCCGACCACGTCAGGGAGATCGATGCGTACTATCAGCAGTACGCAGCCGGAAAGCTCGACATGGACGGGTATCTGAAACTGACTCTCGCTCCGCTCGCCCGTCATTCGCGTGCGGACCTGGATGCGTGGCACGACGCCTTCATGAAGTCAGTCATAGAACCGGCCATTCGCCCTGAAGCGCTCGCGCTGCTGCGCCGTCATCTCGACGCGGGCGACCTGTGCTGCATCGTGACGGCGACAAACGCATTTGTCACCGCGCCGATCGCAAAGGCGCTGGGCGTGGAACACCTGCTGGCGATCGATCTGGACACTGAAGGCGACGATCCGCTCGGGCGCTACACCGGCCGCTCCGTGGGCGTCGTGACGTTTCGCGAAGGCAAGATCGTCAGGACCGAGCAATGGCTTGCATCGCAGGGATTGAAGCTGAGCGACTTCAAGGAAAGCTACTTCTACAGCGATTCGGTCAACGACGTCCCGCTCATGGAACGCGTCACGCATCCTGTTGCGACCAATCCCGATTTCCGGCTGCGTGCGATCGCGGCCGAGCGCAACTGGCCGGTCATCGAACTCTTCGCGTAAGCCGGGTTTTATTCATACGCCATATGGCGTAGCATCTCGGCCATTCTTACAACAGACGTAGAGAGACATGGCCCTGATCGCCCGCAATCTGCTCGGCATTGCCGTCCTGCTGTTCATCGCTTTCATCTTCTCCAATAACCGCCGTGGCATCCGCTTGCGCACCGTCATACCCGCACTGCTCGCGCAGATTGGAATCGGTGCGTTCATCCTGTTCGTGCCCTTCGGCAAAAGCATCCTGGCGGCTGCCGCAGCAGGCGTGAATCACGTGCTTGGGTATGGCAACGCTGGGATCGAATTCCTGTTCGGCGGACTGGTGCAATCGAAGATGTTCGAGATCTTCGGCGATGGCGGTTTTGTCTTCGCCGTGCGGGTCTTGCCCGCCATCATCTTCGTGACCGCGCTGATCGCAGTGCTCTATTACCTCGGCGTCATGCGCTGGATCGTGATCATTCTCGGCACGATCTTCCAGAAGCTGCTCGGGGTCTCGAAGCTCGAATCGTTTTCTGCCGTCACCACCATCTTCCTCGGGCAAAGCGAAATGCCCGCGGTCGTGAAGCCGTTCGTGCGCGACATGACGGGCGCGGAATTGTTCGCGGTGATGTCAAGCGGCATGGCGGCGGTGGCCGGCTCGGTGCTCGCGGGCTACGCCGGACTTGGCGTGAAAGTCGAATATCTGCTCGCGGCTTCGTTCATGGCCGTTCCCGGCGGATTGCTGTTTGCGAAGATTCTGCATCCGTCGACGGAAGCGAGCCGCGTCACACTGGAACATCTCAGCTTCGATGAAAAACGTCCCGCGAATGTAATCGAAGCAGCGAGTTCCGGTGCAACCGTTGGCCTCAAGATCGCGGTGATGGTCGGCGCGATGCTGATTGCGTTCGTCGGCCTGATTGCTTTGTTGAACGGGATCGTGGGTGGAATCGGCGGATGGTTCGGCGCGCCGCATCTGTCGATGCAGTCCGTGCTCGGCGCCATCTTCGCGCCGCTCGCATACCTGATCGGCGTACCGTGGGACCAGGCCGCGCTCGCCGGCAACTTCCTCGGCCAGAAGATCATCCTGAACGAGTTCGTGGCATATGCGTCGCTGTCTCCCTATTTGAAGGACTCCGCAAGCGTCGCCGCGGCGGGTCTCCAGGTGCTCGATCCGCGTACCATAGCGATCTTGTCATTCGCGCTGTGCGGCTTCGCGAACTTCGCGTCCATTGCCGTCCTGACCGGCGGCTTCAGCGCGGTGGCTCCGGAACGGCGCGCGGAAGTGGCGCGCTACGGCCTGCGAGTCGTGCTCGCCGCCACGCTCTCGAACCTGATGAGCGCGACGATTGCAGGCATGTTCCTGACGCTCAATTAAGGAAAAGATCATGACCATGGACAAATTGCTCGACCGGGCGAAAACCGCACGCGAACGGGCCTATGCACCCTATTCGAAGTTCAAGGTCGGCGCTGCGCTGCTCACAAAAGACGGCCGCATTTTCGATGGCTGCAATGTAGAAAACGCATCGTACGGATTGTGCAACTGCGCGGAACGCACGGCGTTTTTCAGCGCGATTGCCGCGGGCTGCAAACGCGATGAATTCGCGGCGCTGGCCGTGATCGGCGACACCGATGGCCCCATCGCACCATGCGGCGCGTGCCGGCAGGTGATCATCGAACTGGGCGGCCCGGAGCTCGCCATCCGCCTTGGCAACCTGCAGGGCGCGACGCGTGATACCACCGCCCGCGAACAGCTTCCGGACGCCTTCTACCTATGACACAGCACAAGGTCATCTACGACACGGACCCGGGCGTCGATGACGCCATGGCGCTCGTCTTCCAGGCGCTGCATCCGGATATCGAACTGCTCGGGATCACGAGTGTGTATGGGAACGCGACCATCAGTACCACCACGTCCAACGCGCTTTACCTGCGCTCGCGATTCTGTCCCGGCGTGCCGGTCGCGCGTGGCGCTGGGGCGCCGTTGCATCGCGCGCCGCCCGCGCCGCTCGGCTGGATCCACGGCGACAACGGGATGGGCAATATCGAACTCGGCGAACCCGGGGATACATTGCTGGACGAGCGTTCGGCGCATCGATTCATTATCGATACCATACGGGCCCAGCCCGGTGGAGTAACGCTGATCGCGGTCGGTCCGCTGACAAATCTCGCGCTCGCACTCGAAGCCGATCCGGAGATTGCAACGCTCGTGAAGCAGGTCGTGATCATGGGCGGCGCATTTGGAACGGCGGGCGTGCTCGGCAATGTGTCGCCGGCGGCCGAAGCCAACATCATGTGCGATCCCGATGCCGCCGATATCGTGCTCGGCGCGCCCTGGCCCGTGACCGTGGTCGGCCTGGACGTGACGCAGGAGACCATCATGCCCAACGATTGGCTCGCCGGATTTGTCGACCAGGGCGATGCCGGCCGTTTCGTGTGGGACGTCTCGCGTCACTACGCGCAATTCCACAAGGACAGCGCAGGACTCGAAGGGATATACGTCCACGATTCGTCTGCGGTGGCGTACGTGCTCGCGCCCCACCTCTACACCGTGCGCAATGGTCCCGTACGGGTAGTGACAAGCGGCATTGCAACCGGCGAAACAATCCAGAAACCGACGACCATGAAGGCGCCTGCGCCGGATTGGGATGATCGTCCGGCGCAATCCGTGTGCATCGGCGTGGATGCCGCCGGCATGCTCGACCTGTACAAAAAAACTTTCTTCAAAGCGCTTTAATTGCTCAGTTGCGCGCCGAACCACGCGCGCAACGCCTCCACTTCTTCGGCACAGACCGAGTGCGGCATCGGATATTGATGCCACTCGATCTTGCAGCCGTGGGACAGCGCGAAGTCGCGTCCCTGCACGGCCAGTTCCAGCGGAAGAACCGGGTCCTGCGTGCCGTGCGCAGCAAAGATCGGCGTCTCGCGGTTTGCTTCGCTAAAGGCGGCATCGATCAGACCCGGCGACGGTACATAACCCGACAAAACGATCAGGCCGGCAAGCTTCTCAGGATGTGTCAGGCCCGCTGTATAAGTCATCGCGCCGCCTTGCGAGAAGCCTGCAAGGAAGATCTTCGATGTCGGGATGCCCCGTTCGTTTTCCCGCGCGATCAGATCGCGAATGCGGTCGCAGGAGGCCTTGAGACCGGCTTCATCGACGCGCCGGTTCACGCCATCGAACGAAAGAATGTCATACCACGCGCGCATCACGTAGCCGTTGTTGCCCGTCACCGGCATTTCGAGCGCGTTGGGAAACACGAAGCGCACGGCAGGCAGATCGCCCAGGCGCAACTCCGGCACGAGCGGGATGAAGTCGTTGGCGTCGGCGCCCAGGCCGTGCATGAGGATCACGGCAAACTCGGGATTCGGCGCGGTTTCCACGTCGATGGTGGACAACAAGTCGGTCATGAACTGGACTCCGGTGTGGATGACTTCAAATGATGGGAACAAGAATAAGGATGATGCCGAACAGCGAAACAACCCAGATGAGCGAACGCAGGAACGGAATTCCCGCTGCATATACGGGCACGTACACGACCCGCGCAACGATGTAGAGCCACGCGCCCGTGAGCGTCAACGGGCCTTCGCGGCCAACCATATGCGTAATCAGGATGGCGATGGCGAAAACAGGCAGCGTCTCGAACAGATTGGCTTGCGCGCGCATGAGTCTGCCGGTCAACTTGCCGGGCGGCGCTGCCGGCTTGTCGCGAGCGCTGGCGTTATAGCCAAGACCGGTCTCGCGGCTGCGCAATACCGATGGCAGCAACACCTGGATCAGCGCAAGCACCAGCGCCCAGGCGAGGATATGGAGTTCTGTCGTCATGGTGGCTCTTTAGGTTGAAGTGCGGGCAAAACCAGATTCATCATGCCATCATTGACGCATCTGCAGACACGCGGAAATTTACTCATGCAAACCCTTCCTGTGCGTCTCGTCCCCGGCGACGACCTGCGCAACACGCTCGAAGCCCTCGCACGAAACAAGGCCTTGGGCGCGGCGTTCGTGATTCAGGGTATTGGCAGCCTGAACGGGGCGAACCTGCGTTATGCCGGTATCAATCAACCCGCGCTCCTCGACTGCGACCTCGAAATCCTGACGTTGGCCGGTTCACTTGGTCCCGATGGCGCGCACCTCCACATGTCCGTTTCGGATTCCGCAGGCCGTGTGTACGGCGGCCATGTATCGGCGGGATGCATTGTCAGGACCACGGCAGAAATCCTGCTCGTCAGCCTCGACAATTTCCGCTTTTCACGCGAGTTCGATTCCGGCACGGGTTTCCCGGAACTGTCGATATATGCTCAACCCTGACGGGTGCGCCAGTACCGGCGCATGAGTTCGATGCTGACGATACACGCCACCAGCCACGCCGTACCCGAGGCGAAACCGGCCAATACATCGCTCGCGAAATGCACGCGCAGGAACACGCGGCTGCTCGCGGTCGTGACGGCAATCACCGTTGCCACGATGGCCGTCGGCAAACGCCAACGTGCGGGCATGACGCTCACCAGCACGTAAGCGACCATGCCGTAGGTCACCAGCGATCCCGATGCATGCCCGCTTGGAAAACTCCAGCCATCGGCAGTGGCGATCTCCCGGTCGTGCACCGGCCGCACGCGTTCGAAGATGCGTTTGAGCGTGGTGTTCAAGACACCGTTGCCGGCGATCGCGATCACAAACCCGATCGCGATCGCACGCTTGCCGCGCAGCGCCAGCAGCGCAGCGCCGAGTCCGCACCAAAGCGCGAGCAGCCACGGATCGCCAAGATGCGTAACGCGTGCAAAGATCCGGATCACGCTGATCGGAACGCCTTGGGCGATGCCATCGGCAAAAGCCTGATCCGCGTAACCGAGTGTCTCACCGTCGCCAATTTCGTCGGCAATCGCGGCAAAGAGCGCAGCCGCCCCGACGATGATCGCAAAGCTCACTACAAGATGGAGCACGAGCAAAACGCGCGGCGACAACCCGCCCTGTTCACGCGGCAAACCGTAGCGCTGCACGAGCCGCCATGCGCCGAGCACCGCAATGATTGCGACCAGGAGCGTCACGCCGTACACCGCGAGCGCATGCTCGCCCGCAACATGCGCCGCATGAATCAACTCGGCGTATCTCGGATCTGGCTGACTCATGAAAGGGTGGCGAGAGAATCGTCGAGCGTTTCGGTGCTGAAATCGAGTTCGCGCCGCGTGACCGGTTCAAACGATACACGCTCGCTATTGAAGTCCCATCGCTCGATGACGGCGCGCCGTTCGCCTGCAGCCGATGCATCGTGGTATTCAATCAGATTCACCGAATTCGGCACCGCTCCGCGAACGCGCGAAGACAGCGATGTCCCCGCCTGCACCGCCCACATGCGCCGAGGCAGATCCTTGTAGGCGGCATGCAAAGGCAGCACGTACGGCAAATGAATATGTCCGCCCAAGATCAGATCGGCACCTGCCTTCGCCCAACGCTGAACCGCATGCTGGCGGCCGTGCAACAGGTTATGCACGTCGTTCGCACGCGCGGCGAGAACCGGCTGATGCGTGACGACCACGCGCAGTTGCCCGGGCGCCGCGCGCTCGAGCAACCGCGCCACACGCTCGGCTTGTTGCACTGAAACTTCGCCATCCTTATGACGGTAAGGACGCGTCGTGTTCACGCCGATCACGAGCAGCGCATCCGATTCGTACACGGGTTCGAGATCATGCCCGAACACCCGCCGATGATTTGCATACGGATGCATCGCGCGGGCGAAAACGTTATAGAGCGGAATGTCGTGATTGCCCGGCACGATCACGAACGGTGTGGCGCCGAATTGATCGACGAAAGCGCGCGCCGCGCTGAACTGCGCACGCCGTGCTCGCTGCGTGATGTCACCGGACATGACCACGAGATCCGGGCGATGGGTGTCGGCGAGACGCAGCAATGCGTCCACAACCGGCGGTTGTTCAGTGCCGAAGTGAGGATCAGAAATTTGCAACAGCAGGGTCATGAGCGATTGGCGTTGGCGACATCGGCCTCGGGTTTCAGCAAATACAGCGGCTCCGGGGCGATGCGGAAATCGAGCGGCATGTTCATCCAGGTCACTTCGCCATCGGTTGCGATCTTCACGAGACGGCGGCGCTTCGACGGATGCGTCACCGTGATGTGCTTGAACGCAAAGCTGACAACGTTATCGGCGTCGCTCATCCTGCCCGTCGCGCCGCGCAGCGTGATTCCAATTTGCGCAAGCCGCCCGACGGCGCGCGGTGCAATAGCGGCGAGCAACCCGCGTTCCAGCAGCGGCGCTTCGGCCATGCCGATTTGCTCGAGCTGCAGGCGATTGTTGCCGACAAATAGTGTCGAAGTCCGGATTTCCTGCATTGTGCCATCGTGCTCTATGTGCAGACGCAAATGCCGATGCCGGCGCAACAGGGTGACGGCTGCCGACCAGAGCGCGATCAGACGGCTTCGCCCGAACTGCTGCTTGTACAACTCTCGATCCTCCAGCAATTTCGGATAAAGACCAAGACTCGCATTGACCAGGAACATGCGGTCGTTGACGAAACCGACCTGCACCGGATGCGCCCGTGCACTGAGCAGCAACGCAATGGATTCGGCGGGATCGGACGGAACGCCGTGGTCGCGGCTGAAGTAGTTGAACGTGCCGCGCGGCAAGACGGCGAAGGGACAGCCGCTGCCCAGCACGGCGCCCGCAACGGCGCAAAGCGTGCCGTCGCCGCCCGCGCCGACCACCACGCCGTTTTGCGCCTTTGCGTCGCGCACCGCCTGGGCGGCGGTATCGGCGAGTTCTGCCGGGTTGTCGACAAGTCTGATCTCGAACTTCCGTCCTGCTTCGCCAAGCATTCGTTCGAGCGCGGCGCGGGTTTCATCGCTTTGTTTGCGCCCCGAACCCGCGTTCATCACGATGAAAAACGGCGCATCAGCGGCGATAGTCCGAGGTGCGTGCGCCTGCGGAGCGGCTTCGGATGGCGTTGGGGATAGTTCGGCGGGCGTCATGAATGGCGCTCCTGTCAGGTCGGATCGAGCACGCTCGATGATTGAACGGGTGCGTCGCCAGCCATTGCCGGGTAGCCGTTGCGGCGCCCGACAATTATAACAATTAGCTTACATTTTCTTCCGCCAAGAAAAAGACGCGCGGCTTGCCGCCCCGCGCGCCTGCAAAGCGACTACAAACGCCGGCTACATATGTTCGCCGCGTATATAACCTTCGAGTTGGTGGATGGTGAGCTCCTGCTCGGACATGATGTTTTTCACCAGGTCACCTATGGAAATCATCCCCACGAGTTTTTCGCCGTCGATGACCGGTAAATGGCGCATGCGTTTTTCGGTCATCAGCGCCATGCAGTCGTCCGTGGTCTGCTCCGGGCGCACGAAACGCACTTGCGAAGTCATGATTTCGTGCACCGGGGTCTGCCGCGAAACCCGGTCCATCAGCACCACTTTGCGCGCGTAATCGCGCTCGGTCATGATCCCGACAATGGCCTCGCCGTGCGTCACGATCAGCGCGCCGATATGCTTTTCCGCCATCATGACGATGGCGTCGTAGACCGAAGCCGTGTCGGCAATCGTGAAGATGGTGTGATCGGGTTTCGAATTAAGAACTTGTGCGACTGTTGCCATCGAACGCCTCCGTTGAACCGCGCGACGCCTGCCGGACGGCAGGGCGTACCACATGGGGCCACGTCTTGCCTTACATGAAAATTACCCAGCCCATTCAAAAAGTATAGGCCACCTGCCGGTTGCCCGGACGCTCGAAAACACGGGTTTTAGTCCGTCCAAGGGTCAATCCCGATACGGCAAACTCGATATGCGCACAGCACGGTAACGCTGCGTTCATAAACCCGCAAAATTGAGCTTCAGTTTCCCTGCACCGCGCCGCTAATCAGGAACCGGCTGGTCAAAGCCCGGCATAAATCGAACAGGAGAACATTTTGAGCAGCTCACAACACGACATCGAACAGCGGGTTCGGCTCGCAGGCAACAACATGTTCGAGCTGCTCTTGTTCCGCCTGGGCGAAGCGCCCGGCTCGGAGCAGCGCGAGCTTTACGGCATCAACGTGTTCAAGGTGCGTGAGATTCTCGCGATGCCCGAGATCACCGTGGTCGCCGGCGCGAATCCCGAAATCCTAGGTGTCGCCGATATCCGCGGCCAGATCATTCCGGTCATCGATCTGGCGCAGGTGACGGGTTGCCGGCCGAAAAACGGTCCGAAGATCCTGCTCGTGACTGAATTCGCACGTACCACGCAAGGTTTTGCCGTTGAGGAAGTCGACGATATCGTGCGGCTGGAGTGGAACCAGGTCCTATCGGCGGAATCGCATTCGAGCGGGCGGACCGTGACGAGCTTCGCGCGGCTCGACGGCAACGTGGACGGTTCGCGGCTCGCGCAAGTGCTCGACGTGGAGCAGATCCTGCGCGACGTCCTGCCGTCGACAACTGCAGACGAGATCAACGAGTCCAGCACGGGCCGCCTGGTCCTGAAGCCCGGCACGAAGGTGCTCGCCGCCGACGATTCCGGCGTCGCCCGCAGCCTGATCGAGCAGAGCCTGAACGCGATGGGCGTGTCGTTCATCATGACCAAGAGCGGCCAGGAAGCGTGGAATGTGCTGGAAGACCTGCAGCGCAAGGCCGAGTCGGAAGGACGGCTTGCATCGGATGAAATCGCGCTGGTGCTGACTGATCTGGAAATGCCGGAGATGGACGGCTTCACGCTCACACGCCGCATCAAGGCGAACGCCGGCATGCAGGCCATTCCGGTGGTGATCCATTCGTCGCTGTCGGGATCGGCGAACGAGGAACATGTGCGCAAGGTGGGCGCAAACGCGTATGTATCGAAGTTTGCGCCGGCCGAACTCGCGACCGTGATGCGCAACGCATTGAAGACCGGCACCTGAGCATTTCGTCCGGCCTCGACGCAAAAGCGCAAATGCCCGCTGGACGTGAGTCCAGCGGGCATTTGCGCATTACACGGTCATTCAGCGAAGCTTTACGCGATCAGGACGGCTTGATGTTTGCCGGTTGTGCGCGCAACAGCACAAAGACTTATTGACCGAAGAAAACTGCTTGCGACTTGGTGGTGCCGTCACGGCTCGTCGAACCCGACTGCATCAGCGACTTCGAGCCACCGTAAGCATTTGCATCGGCATTACGGCTTTCAGCAGCCAGCGTTTGCGTGTTCTGGCCTTGTTGCGAAGCCGGAGCACCCACCGAAGGACGATACGAAGGCGCCGGGCCGTAGCCGCTGGCAAAAGCCGGAACAGCGATAGAAGCGGTAGCGGCGATAAGCAAGGATGCGAGAAGGTTCTTTTTCATGATGAGCTCCGATATTGGGTAGACGTACGACTGTTCACAAGGCGTTGCAGCGGTCTTGCTAATGCGTCGTTGCTGCTTCGTCGATGAAATGCAGTGTATACCCGTACTATCGGTTTTTTATCCCCATAAACTTCAATACACTATTCAGGATCGAAGAATAATCGGGCGGATGGGGTGCGCCGGGGAAACGCCAGAAGCAAGCCTGTAGAAGGCTTGCGGCGATAGGTTTTGGGGACAAATGAAGTTGAAAACCGACCTTCGGCGACCGATTTCAGTGAACTTGCACGATCTGACCAATCAATTTGACCAGGACGCCGGGCGCATTGCCTTTCTGGCAGTAGCCATCGAAGCCTGCGTGAACGCCCTTCAAGCGCACGTAGTCTTCCCCAAGCGCCGTAAAAGCGATGATCCCCGCATTACGGGTGGGAGAGATTCGGCGTAAAACGCGGGCAGTGGCGAACCCGTCGTGCTCCGGCATGCTGATGTCGAGCACGACGACATGTGGAACCCAACCATCGATTGCCTGTAGCGCGTCTACACCGCTCAGCGCAAAGCGAGTGTCGCAGCCGTCTGCGTTGAGGGCGGCCGCGAGACCTTCGGCGCTCGCGGCGTTGTCATCGACAACCAGGATTCGCCACTGCTCATGGTCTGCGTCGACGTTGCGGCTCGTCCACAGCGCGCATTTCGGGGAGTAGGAAACTGAAAGCATTGACCGCTCTATATTTTGCAGGTGCAGCAACTGCAGCATTTTTCGCGCCAACCTGCTCTATTGTCACAAGCGTTTCATGCGGAGGTGAGGCCAGAACCCGTACACGTCTTGTCTGACAATGAGTTGGCCGGTTGAAAGCGGCGCTCATCGAATGATCATGGGCGCCAGCATGTCGGGCGTTCAGGACTTTGCTTTGACCTTTTTGCCGGAAGATTCATCCGTCGAGCGCAATTTTGCATTCGCGAGAACCAACAGGTTTGCGTCGGACTGACGCAGTGCCTCGTCCAGTTTGTCCAGCGCATCGCGCAACGTGCGTTTTTGTGTCTTGTTCAACGCTTGCGGGCCATGCTCCGCGACCAGCTTCGCTTCCTTCTCGAGCCGTTTGAGCAATTTCGTCCCGAGACGACTGTCGATGGCCTGCTCGCCCAGCAATTCGACGATGCTTGCCGCCAGCCGCGTCAATCCGTCGGCCGTGGTCTGCGTGGGTTCGTCCTGCTCGACGCGATCTTCCATGTGTATATCCCCGTGATGCGCAATGAAGCGAGAAGGGTCAGGCTGCGCTCGACGGCCTTCTTGCACCGCGCGAGTCTACCCGCAAGGCGTGACAGCCATAAGTCCGTTACGTGTCACGCAGCAATCTCCCCACAGTAACGCGAATTCGTTGCACAGGACGTCCGAACTGCCGCAATTGGCACGCACAATCGGTGGGTGATCCGTTTTCATTCTCCGCCGCCGATGACCACCGCCCTGCCCTACGCCTCTGACTTTTCCGGCCTCGTGTGCGGCTTTCGTTTTGCCGAAGACGCGCCGGGCGTTCACATTGATTCGGACGGCGCGCTGAACTGGCTTGCGCAATGCAACGCCGGCGAGGAAGCGGGCGATTTTGTCTGGCTGCACTTCGACCTGGCAAACGGCGCAAGCGAACGCTGGATGCGCACGCAGCTCGATTTGCCCGATGCCTTCTTTGAAACGTTGCGCGACGGCTCGCATTCCACGCGCATCGAACATCAGGAGGGCGCACTGCTCGCGGTGATCAACGACGTGATGTTCAATTTCGATGTAACGCCATCCGAGATCGCCACGCTGTGGGTCTACACGCGCGAAAAGCTGCTGGTCACCGCGCGGCTGAAACCCTTGCGCTCCATCGATACCCTGCGCGAGGCCGTGCGCGGCGGCGAAGTCTTTCGCTCGACCGTCGAGCTGCTGATCCATTTGCTGCGCGATCAGGCCGACTTGCTGGTCCAGATCGTAAGGCGCACGAGTATCGACATCGATAAAGTCGAAGACCGGTTTCTCTCCATGCGCGCCCCCGCCACGCGCTCGGAACTGGGTGCATCGCGGCGAGTGCTGGTGCGCCTGCAGCGTCTGCTTGCGCCCGAGCCGGGATCGATCTTCCGGCTGCTTGCACGTCCGCCGCGCTGGCTGCAGACGCTCGACCTGCAGGATCTGCGCGACGCCACCGAAGAGTTCTCCCTCGTTCTCGGCGATGTGGCCGGCCTTGTAGAACGCATCAAGCTCTTGCAGGAAGAAATCGCCGCGCGTCTGGACGAACAAAGCAACCGGACGCTGTTCACGCTGACGCTGGTCACGGTGCTGGCATTGCCGATCAACATCGTCGCGGGGATCATGGGCATGAACGTGGGCGGCATTCCGCTCGCCGAGAACAAGCATGGGTTCTGGCTGATGGTCGCGATCGTCGCGACGTTCACCGTGCTCGCGGGATGGTGGGCGTTTTATCGAAGGCGCGGGCGCTAGGCTGCGATCTGTCACCCAATTTTGAACTTGCATTCAACCATGGCGGACGCCGATACTGTACGCATATACAGTACCGGCGATCAGCAATGGAGTTGTCCGAAAAGCTGGAAATCCTCGCCGATGCCGCCAAGTACGACGCCTCTTGCGCAAGCAGCGGCGCACCGAAGCGGTCATCGCGTGGACTTGAAGGGCTCGGCGCCAGCACGGGCGCAGGCATTTGCCACAGTTTCACGCCTGACGGGCGTTGTGTATCGTTGCTCAAGATTTTGCTGACCAACTTTTGTCAGTACGACTGTCAATATTGTGTGAACCGCCGTTCCAGCAATGTGCCGCGTGCACGGTTCACCCCGCAGGAAGTGGTTGACCTGACGGTCGACTTCTATCGGCGCAACTACATCGACGGGCTGTTTCTCAGCTCCGGAATCATCCGCTCGTCGAACTACACCATGGAACAACTGGTTCGTGTCGCACAGTCCTTGCGCGAGGACCATCAATTCCGCGGTTATATCCATCTGAAAACCATTCCCGACGCCGATCCCGGGTTGATCGAGCAAGCCGGACTGTTCGCGGACCGGCTGAGCGTAAATATCGAATTGCCGACAGATGTCAGCTTGCAACGGCTCGCGCCTGAAAAAAGCGGACGCACCATCAAGATCGCGATGAGTTCGATCCGCGTGGCGCAAGAGGAATCGGAGGCCGAACCGAAGGCGCCGCGCTTCGCGCCGGCTGGACAAAGCACGCAGATGATCGTGGGCGCCGATACCACCGACGACCAGACCATCCTCGCCACCGCAGAAACGCTGTACGGGTCGTACAAGTTGAAGCGCGTCTACTATTCGGCCTTCAGCCCGATTCCCGACAGCCCGTCCGCCGTGCCTTTGCAGGCGCCGCCGCTGTTGCGCGAGCATCGGCTGTATCAGGCGGATTTCCTGATGCGCGGCTATGGGTTCAGTGCGTCCGAATTGCTCGATGGCCCGGGCAATCTCTCGCTCGATATCGACCCGAAGCTCGCGTGGGCGCTCGGACATCGCGAGCGCTTTCCCGTGGATCTGAACAAGGCGGCGTTGAGGATGATTGCGCGGGTGCCGGGCATCGGCATGAGAAACGCAAAACGCATTGTCGATTTGCGAAGGTCCCGCAAGATTCGCTACGACGACCTCGTGCGCCTGAGATGCAGCATGGACAAAGTACGGCCCTTCGTCACGACGGAGGACTACAAGCCGGCTATTCGCGATGTATCGTCCGATCATCTGCGCCGCGCGCTCACCGCCGCGCCGGTTCAGCTCTCCCTTTTGTAAGCCGGGTTGCTCATGCGGATGCGGACGGTTGTCATCGATGGTGAATATGCGTCTTGGCGCGCGGCTGCGTTGTCGGCGCTCGCGGAGAAACTGCCGCCGGAATTGATCGAATGGCGGGAGATCAGCGACCACACGGCAAGCGACCCGTCTCTTTTCGAGGCAGAAAAGCCGCCCGGTCTGCCCTCCGATGCGCCCGTTCTCTCGATCTCCAAGACTTTTGCAACGCTGCTGAAGGAAGCAGCGTCATTCCGCGATTCCGAACGCTGGGCATTCCTCTACAAGCTGATCTGGCGATGGTCGCAAGGCGACCGCGCGGTGGAATCGGCCGCCGACCAAGACGGCGTGCGTCTGCACAAGATGGCCAAATCGGTACGGCGCGCGCAACACGACATGATCGCGTACGTGCGTTTCCGCAAACGCGACCCGGCCCTCGGCGCGCCTGAATATGTCGCGTGGTACGAACCCGATCACGATGTCCTCGCCTGGAGCGCCGATCACTTTGCCCAGCGCATGGGCCGCTCATCGTGGATGATCACCACGCCGCACGGCGCGGCCATGTGGAGCGGGACGGAACTGCGCATCGAGCGACGCCCCGCGATCGCGGCCGACCACCTTCCTGAAAACGAAGACGATGCCGAAAAACTCTGGCTGACTTACTACAAAAGCACCTTCAATCCGGCGCGCCTCAACGAAACCGCCTTGCATCAGCACATGCCCGTGCGGTTCTGGAAGGGCTTGCCGGAGGGCCCGTTGATTCCGCAAATGATCAGCGAGGCTCGCAGCGGTGCCGGAAAAGTGGCGCAGGCGAGCGGTGTCGGCGCGCTCAGCCTGACGAGCGGCAAGGCAATCATCATGGAAGCGGAAAAGGCCCAGCCTGCCCGCCATGCAACCACATCCCTCGATGCCTGCCGCCGCTGCGAGCTTTGGCGCGAAGCGACGCAAGCCGTGCAGGGCGAAGGTCCGGCACAGGCCGCGATCATGCTGGTCGGCGAGCAGCCAGGCGATCAGGAAGATCTGAAGGGGCGTCCGTTCGTCGGTCCCGCAGGACAACTGCTCGATTCGGCAATGCAACGCTCCGGCCTCGATCGCGCCGACGTGTACATGACCAACGCGGTCAAGCACTTCAAGTGGGAACCGCGCGGCAAGCGCCGGCTGCACAAGACGCCGGCACAGCGTGAAGTCGATGCCTGTTCTGTGTGGCTCGAGCAGGAACTCGCGACGGTGAGGCCACGCGTGATCGTCGCGCTGGGCGCAACCGCGCTGCACAGTCTTGTTGGGAAACAGGCCACGCTCGGCAGTCATCTGGATAAGACCTTGCCGTTCAACGGCGGATGGCTGGTCACCACCTATCACCCGTCGTTTGCACTTCGCCAGCAAGATGAAATTGCGCGCGATCGCGCCGTCGATGTGATCGTGTCGGCGCTGGAGCGCGCGCAAACGCTGGCTTCAGCCGCCGCGCCGGATGCTACCGGCTTCAGAAGCCCAGGTCGCTCAAGCCGGGATGATCGTCGGGACGACGACCCAGAGGCCAGTGATATTTGCGCTCTGATTCCTTGATGGGCAAGTCGTTGATGCTCGCATGCCGATGCGTCATCAGACCCGCTTCGTTGAATTCCCAGTTTTCGTTACCGAAGCTGCGAAACCAGTTCTTCGAATCATCGTGCCATTCGTAGGCAAAACGCACCGCGATCCGCGAACCGGTGAATGCCCACAACTCCTTGATCAGCCGATAGTCGAGTTCACGCGCCCATTTGCGCTCAAGAAATGCCTCGGCTTCAGCACGGCCCAACACGAACTCCGCCCGATTACGCCAGCGGGTGTCTTCGCTATATGCCAGCGCAACCCGCTTGGGATCGCGCGAATTCCATCCGTCCTCAGCGAGACGGACCTTCTGCTTGGCGGTTTCAGCATCGAACGGGGGGAACGGCGGTTTGCTTTCCATGTCGGGTCCTTGGCGAGGTTATCGAGCGGCTTGGCTAGTGTAGACAGGTCTGTCTACCGGCGTACTCTAGCGCAGGTAGACAGACCTGTCTACAATGGTCGATCATGAACCTACTTGCTTCCACCAAGGACTTCGCGGCGGACCTGCCGCCCGCCGAACGGATTCTCGTTACCGCGCACAATCTCTTCTACCGCGATGGCATACGTGCTACGGGAATCGATCGCGTGATCGCAGAATCGGGCGTCGCGAAGAAGACGTTTTATCGATACTATCCGGCGAAAAGCGATCTGATCGTGGCGTTTCTGGATTACCGGCATCGTAACTGGATGGCGTGGTTCGAGGACGCCGTCAAACGCCACGGCGGCGATGCCAACGCGCTCGTGCCCACGCTCGCGGAATGGTTCGGGAGCGAGGTGTATCGCGGGTGCGCGTTCATCAACGCGGTGGTGGAAGTGGGCGGTACGCTGCCTGAAGCGGTCGATATCTCGCGGCGTCACAAACGGGATATGGCGGATGTCATCAGGACATTGCTGCCTGCCGGTTCCAGGACCGCCAAGGCGGATGCTCGCGCGCTGGCAATGGCCGTGGATGGCGCCATCATCGGTGCACAATTCGAGGATTCGCCTGACGCCACGCTGAAGTCGCTGGCTCGTGTGGTGAAGGCAATTGCAGACCCAAGTTGAGCGGCGGTTCACCGGCACAACAAAAGAGGCCGTTCAATGAACGGCCTCTTTGCGTTGCGTTACGCCAACCGGCTGGTTTTAGTGTCCGCCGCTGAGCACGATCTGAGCGATCACGCCCGTTGCGATCGCAGCGAGGACATAGTCGCCGCCAACGCCAACCCAGTGGTATCCGCGTGGCGGCTGTCGCAGGCCATAGCCGCGGTAGTCGTCGACCACATACTGACGGTCGCGGTAATCATTGGGCAACCGGTCTCCACGGCGCCATTCGCGCGGGCTGTCGCCACGCATGCCGGGACCGCCGGGGCCACCGTGTCCCGGGCCGTTGTCGGCGCGGGGAGGCGGACGGTTATTGTCGTAGTGCTGGCCGCCGGGGTTGCCCTGCGGACCGTGGTTTTGCGCCTGATTCTGATTTTGATAGCCGTTGCCGTGACCTTGCATACCCTGCGGCGGTTGACCGCCCGGGCGCTGCTGCTGACCGCCGTGGTCGTCGTGACCGGGACCGCCGGGACCGCCCGGAGCGCCTTGCGCAAATGCCGCTGATGCCACGCCCAGAGTCGAAAACAAAACTGCCGTAGCGATAAGACTTTTCTTCACGAGTACCTCGTTCAGTGTTGTAAGTAGGTAGCCAGTATGGCGTCCGCAAGACGCATTCCAAGCCCTTCTCGCAAAGTTTGACACCTTACATATTACATACGGTTCGATCAGTGCAACGATGTCTGCATGCGAAATACCCGGCGAATTGATGGCCTATCGCAATAATTAAAAGTTTCAATCGTCTTCAATCATGTTGGCCGCGGCGGCGCAACATCGGGCAAAGCCTTATTGCATAAGCGTCGGTTGCGATTATTCGCGCTAACAAGACAGTGTATTCACCTGAATGGTATTTATCGGAACACGCCGATTGCGTAAGTTCGAGCGTGAACCATGCCAGGAACGAACCATGACAGCGTTAGCCAGAAGCGCGGACCCGTGGCAACAGACGGTCCGCTCGTTGACAGCGACCCACGCAAGCGCGGCAGAAACTGCCCCGCGGCAACGGGCCGTCCATCCTTTTTTAGAGCGGCTCACGCGAGCGTGGGAGCGCGATCACCCGCACGTTGCGGCGCCACCGGCGCAATCCGAACGGCCGTTTCCCGAAGCCGTGGTGCGTGTCATCGAACGGCCGAGCAGCGCCACTGCGATTGTTTATTGGTCGGATGCGGCAACTTGCCATTACGGTTATCAGGGTTGGCGCGTGACCACCGCGACGACCGACGGTGCGTGCGCCCTGACCGGCGAAGTCATTCATCGGGGCGACGCGGTTTACCGGCCGTCGCAACGGGATCCGAAACCGCAAAACGCATCGGCGATGATTCTTGCGGCTTCCATGCCGCAGAATGAGAACTGCGACGCCGATCTGCAGGATCAGCACGCCTGAGCAAGCCACCTAGCCACGAGAAATGCTACGGAAACGCTACCGCACAATGCGGACGCGCTTTCCGTAATATGAAACACCGCGTTGCGCCGCTTTGATGTTGAGGCGGCGCTTTAAGTTCTCATGGCGAGGCAAATCTGCGTCGAGGCTTCCGCCCGCGTGGCATCGCGCTGCCGTGGATGCGTGTTCCGAAACCCGCGCAGATATTGTGTTTACCTCTTGCAACCGTCTCTTCGATTCGGCAATTTCCAAGCCAAATCCCGCGCTCGCTGCTGATATACCTCTCTTCGTTTCATAAGCCAGAAGTACGATTCCATCGCTGTGACAGCTATTACACTGTAGAGCCGCACTTTCATTGCTGGATGCGCAACGCGGTTCAGGCGAACGGCCCGACAGATTAATGACGCGCATCGGCAGGACCGCGCGTCGTAAATTTGTCATCGCAATTGCGTAGGATCGCAGTCTCCCGCCGCTCCATCACTGCAAGGAGTTCATCGTGAAGAGTTTTCAAGCGCAGCGCGCCGTAGCTCGTGACACCATCCGGTCAGCAGACACAGCGTATGAGTCGCAAGTGCTACGCGAACCGAAAGAGGCACGCGCACAGACGGATCAGGACGTCTACGCCGATTCACTCGATATCCCGCTCAATCACGGCGGCATGATGGATGCCGTTCGCGATGCGGTGAGAGCGAATCTATAGGAATAACGGCCACGAGAAAGCGGCGTCTCTATCAGAAGAGCGCCGCTTTTTTTCGCCTGGCTTTTTCAGGCCCGTGGTCCCAACCGGGCGATCACATCCGCGTGCTGCGGATGCGCTTTCGTCAATACCGCGATGTCGGCGAGTTCGAATTCGCTGAATTCAAAACCCGGAGCGACCGTGCAGCCGACCAGCGCGAAGGTCGCCGGATCGCATAACTCCGCAGCAAACCATTGCCCTGTCGGGACAACAGCCTGGAATACGGCGTCAGCATGCGTCAATGCGTTGCCGAGTCGATGCGTATGCAAGTGGCCGGCGGTATCGATTACGTGGATGTTGATCGGTTCGCCCGCGTAGAAATGCCAGACCTCGTCAGACCTGATCCGGTGCCACGCCGAATGCGCGCCGTCGCACAGCATGTAGTAGATCGCGGTGGACGCCGAGCGTCCATCTTGCGGCGAAGTCTCCCGAAAGACCTTGTCGGCACCACGAAAAGTCTCGCGGAAAAAGCCTCCTTCGGGATGCGGCTGAAGCCCGAATTTTTCAATCAGCACATCGCGCATATTCCGCACCCTTTACGATTTCAGCTTGTAGCCGGTCTTGAAGATCCACGCGACCACGCCGATGAACACCGCAAGGAACACCAGCGTCATGACGAGGCTGATTTCCACGCTGACATCGGCGATACCGTAAAAGCTCCAGCGAAAACCGCTGATCAGGTACACCACCGGATTGAACAGCGCGACGGCTTTCCAGAACGGCGGCAGGATATCGATGGAATAGAAACTTCCGCCGAGGAACGTGAGCGGCGTGATGATCAGCAGCGGGATCACCTGCAACTTCTCGAACCCGTCCGCCCAGATGCCGATGATGAATCCCAGCAAGCTGAACGTAATCGCCGTCAGCAACAGGAACACGATCATCATGAACGGATGATCCACATGCAACGGCACGAAGAGGCGCGCGGTCGCGAGAATGATCAGGCCGAGGATGATCGACTTGGTCGCGGCCGCACCCACATAACTCAGCACGATCTCCAGATACGAAATCGGCGCGGACAATAGTTCGTAGATCGTACCGGTGAATTTTGGAAAGTAGATGCCGAACGACGCATTGGAGACGCTTTGCGTCAAAAGCGAAAGCATCACGAGACCCGGCACGATGAACGCCCCATAACTCACGCCGTTCACTTCGGGAATGCGCGAGCCGATCGCCGCGCCGAACACCACAAAATACAGCGACGTGGAGATTACTGGCGAGATGATGCTGCCCATGATGGTGCGCCACGTGCGCGCCATTTCGAACTTGTAGATGGCCCGGATTGCATGAATATTCATTTCTTCTCTCCGACCAGGCTCACGAAAATGTCTTCCAGCGAGCTCTGCGTCGTCTGCAGGTCTTTGAACTGGACGCCGTTATCGGCGAGATCCTTCAGCAATGTAATGATGCGGCCCGGTTCGTCCTGCGCGTCGTAGGTGTACGTCAGTTCGCAACCATCCGCGGAGAGCGCCAGCCGGTATCCGCTCAGACCCGCGGGAACCTGCGCGATTGCATCTTCCAGTTGCAGCGCGAGTTTTTTCTGGCCAAGCTTGCGCATCAGTTCGGCTTTCTCCTCGATCAGAATGATCTCGCCGCGATTGATCACGCCGATACGATCCGCCATTTCCTCGGCTTCATCGATGTAATGCGTCGTCAGTATGATCGTCACGCCGCTCGCCTTCAGGCCGCGCACGAGGTTCCACATGTCGCGGCGCAATTCGACATCGACGCCGGCGGTCGGCTCGTCGAGAAACAGGATTTCCGGTTCGTGCGACAAAGCCTTTGCAATCAGCACGCGGCGTTTCATGCCGCCCGAGAGCGTGACAAGCTTGTTGTCCTTCTTCTCCCAGAGCGACAACGAGCGCAGCACTTTCTCGATATGCGCCGGGTTTGGCGGTTTGCCGAACAAGCCGCGGCTGAATGAAACGGTGGCCCAGACGGATTCGAACGCGTCCGTGGTCAGTTCCTGTGGCACGAGCCCGATCATCGCGCGGGCGGCGCGGTAGTCGGAGATAATGCCGTGACCGTTCACGCGTACCGTGCCTTCTGTGGGATTCACGATCCCGCACACAATGCTGATCAGCGTGGTCTTGCCTGCGCCGTTCGGCCCGAGTAGCGCGAAGATCTCCCCGCGACGGATATCGAGCGAGACATTTTTCAGCGCCGTGAAGCCGGACGCATAGCTCTTCGACAGATTCGAAATTTCGATGATGTTTTGCATGGCCGCCAAGATAGCAGAAAGCGGCATATCGTTCGCAAACGGGCAGGATTGCCTTTTCTGCAGGCATGGCGGGAACATCACTTGCAGCATTTTCCGGCAACGATCTGGAGGCGGTAATGAGCGACCCGTTTAATCTGCAACGTTTTGTCGATGCCCAGAATCCGTTGTTCGAAACGGTGACTTCGGAACTCGAAACCGGCAAGAAACGCACGCACTGGATGTGGTTCGTGTTTCCGCAAATCCAGGGGCTGGGACATAGTGACATGGCGCGACGCTACGCCATATCTTCAGTGGACGAGGCACGCGCATACCTCGATCATCCTGTGCTTGGAGAGCGCCTGCGGGTGCTGACGCAAATCGTCAACGCGCTCGAGGGACGCTCGGTGGAACAGATTTTCGGCTACCCGGACGACCTCAAATTCCATTCGTCGATGACCCTGTTCGCCCACGCCGCCACGGACAAGACGCCGTTCGAACTCGCACTCAATACGTATTTTGGCGGCGAACCGGATGCGGGCACCGTGGCGCGGCTGAAGTAACCTGGGCGGGAGCTGTAAGGCAAACCGCTACAATCCGGTTCGGCGTTTTGTCCGCGGCCGGCGGATCTCATACGGATTCGTGGTGCGGTGCGCCCATGGCCGCTTTTATCGATGGCATGGTCAGCCTGTTTTCCCGCCCCCTTTAAATCAGCCAGGATCGTATCAGCATGCTTTCACGCGTCACCCGCCTGTTTCCCGTCTGGGCCGTACTCATCTCGGTCGTCGCCTATTTCTCGCCAGCCTCGTTCACGGGCATCGCGCCCCACGTCACCACGCTGCTCACCATCATCATGTTCGCGATGGGCGTCACGCTCTCCTTCGCCGACTTCCGGCGCGTGTTCACGCGGCCGGCGCCGGTGATTGCGGGAATCGGGCTGCACTATCTGGTGATGCCGCTCGCCGCGTGGGGAATCGCCAAGGCGTTGCGCATGCCGCCCGACCTGACGGCCGGCATGGTCCTGGTCGGAAGCGTCGCGAGCGGCACCGCGTCCAACGTGATGATCTATCTGGCGCGCGGCGATGTTGCACTGTCCGTCACCATCAGTGCGTTATCGACGCTCGTCGGCGTGTTCGCCACGCCCTTGCTCACGCGGCTATACGTGGATGCATCGATTGCAGTCGATGTCCACGGCATGCTGATGAGCATCGTCCAGATCGTCGCGCTGCCAATCGTCGCCGGGTTGTTCATCAACCACTTTTTCAACAAGCTCGTGCGCGCGGTCGAACCGGCGTTGCCGATCATTTCGATGATCGCCATCCTGCTCATCATTTCCGCCGTGGTCGCGGGAACACAGAAGAGCATTGCGTCTGTGGGCCTGCTGGTGATGTTCGGGGTGATTTTGCATAACGGCATCGGCCTGCTTGGCGGCTATTGGGGCGGCCGCCTGCTCGGCTTCGATGAAGCCGTGTGCCGCACGCTGGCAATCGAAGTCGGGATGCAGAACTCGGGACTCGCAGCGACGCTCGGCAAGCTGTATTTCACGCCGATAGCAGCGCTCCCGGGCGCATTGTTTTCGGTATGGCACAACTTGTCCGGTTCGTTGCTGGCCGGCTATTGGGCCGGACGGCCGGCGAAGGGATCGACGCAGGAGATGGAAGCCGCGAAGGGTTCGCGGCTGGAGGTTTGAAATCCCGAACGGTCCGGCACAACACGTGTATCGGACCGTTCCTGTCTTAACCTTCCTGCAGCGCCTTCACCACATCCGCAGTCGCCCTCACGCGCCCCATGCGCGGGAAGATGTTCCCGACTACGAACGCATGGGCATCGGCGCTCAGCGACGTCATCGCGTCTTCCGCAAACACGAGTTCGTAGCCGCGATCGAATGCGCCGCGCGCCGTCGATTCCACGCCGAAATTCGTGGCAATGCCGCTCATAATCACTGTCCGGATGCCCTTGCGGCGCAGTTGCTGCTCCAGATCCGTGCCATAAAACGCGCCCCACTGGCGCTTGGTCACGACTACATCCCCGCTCTGAATCCCAAGTTCCGCCGTTAATTCCGACGCACTCGCGGGCGGCGGCGGCGAACCCTTCGGCGGCGCAGTGGGTGCATCGGCGGAAAGGTGCAGGATCGCCGTCAGGTCGACGCGAACCCAGACGACCAGGCCGCCTTTCGCACGCACCGCGTTGGCGAGTTGCACGCTGTTTGCTACGACATCGGCGGCAGCGTGCGGGCCGAGCGGACGCGCCAGAATGCCGTGTTGCAAATCGATGGCTACCAGCGCGGTGCGTTCAGGATTGAGATCGAGACTAGACATGACGGCTCCAATTGAAAGCGTGCGCAAGACAATGCGCGTGAAAATGTGAGGACAGTCTCATATTTTACGCTTATTCCCGATCGGCCGCAGAACCCGCGGTTTCAACTTATATTAGTGACTGGTGTGGCCTCGAATCCCAAAGGAACGATCATGGAACGCGACGATTTCATAGAAATGCTTGCGCGCGAGGGTTTCCAGACGACCGTGCTGGTCGAACGGGAACCCGACGCTTTTCTGGAAAATCATACGCACGCGTTCGAGGCGAAGGCGCTGATCCTGGAAGGTGAGCTGACGCTGGACGTCGCGGGAAAACAAACGCGCTATCAGATCGGCGATGTGTTTCATCTCATGTTGAATGAAGTGCACAGCGAACGATACGGCCCCGAGGGCGTGTCTTATCTGGTCGGCCGGAAACAGGCTTGACCTGAAACGACCGATGGCCGGCTGTATTGCCGGCCATCGGGCATTGTGCAACTCAACGCTGAATCACTCTTTCACCACCGACGCAAACGGCATGTCCATCGGCGCCGCTGCATGCTTCTGCTTGTGCGCCTGCCGCATCGGCTTGAGCACGAACAGAGCCAGTAGCGCAGACAGCGCCGCCATGCCGGACGCCAGCATGAACACCGCGTGCCAGCTTCCCGTGGCCGCCGTGATCACGCTGCTGAACGGCACCAGCAACGCGGCCGTTCCCTTCGCCGTATAAAGCAGACCGGCATTGGTCGCGGCAAACTTCGGACCGAAGGTGTCGCCGCAAGTGGCCGGGAACAAGCTGTAGATCTCACCCCACGCGAAGAACACGATCCCGGTCAGTATCACAAAGGCAACGGGACTTTGCCCGTACTTCGACAACGCCAGGATTCCGACTGCTTCGATGGCGAACGCCATGAACATGGTGTTCTCTCGCCCGATCCGGTCGGAAATCCATCCGAAGAACGGCCGCGTCAAACCATTGAGCACCCGGTCGATGGTCAGCGCGAACGTGAGCGCCGGCAAGGTCAGTCCGAGAATCGAAACGGGCGAATCGTGCAAGCCGAAGTCCTTCGCGATCGGACCCAGTTGCGCGGTCGCCATCAATCCGCCGGCCGCCATCATCACGAACATGAGGTACATCACCCAGAAGATCGGCGAACTCATTACCTGCCTGGGGGTGGCGTTGTAGACGGCAGTCTTCAACGCGCTCTTGGCGTTTGCCAGCAAGCTCGCCGGCGGTGCGAACAGCGCCATGCCGAGGAAGAACACGACCAGTCCCTGACCCAGGCCGAACCACAGGAAGGTCGCTTCATAGCCGCTGTTCTTGATCATGTGCGCAATAGGCACGACCGTCGCGGCCGACCCGGCGCCGAAACCCGCCGCGGTGATACCCGCTGCCAGCCCTCGACGATTCGGAAACCACTTGAGCGCGTTGCCCACGCACGTGCCGTACACAGCGCCCGCGCCCACGCCACCGACCGCGGCCGCGAAGTACAGCATCGGCAGGGAAGCCGAGATCGAATTGAGCACCCACGCAGCCGCACATAACAAGCCGCCAACGACGACTACCGGACGCGGGCCGTATTTATCGACGAGATAACCTTCGATTGGAACAAGCCATGTTTCGGTCACGACGAAAATCGTGAACGCGACCTGGATGGCCGCGCGGCCCCAGTGATGCTTTTCATCGATCGGATTGACAAACAGCGTCCAGCCGTACTGCATGTTCGCGATCATGGCCATGCAGATCACGCCGAACACGAGCTGCACCCACGGCGATGCCAGGCGCGACTCTCCTACCGGGCGATTCGTTTCCATCACTGTCTCCTTGGCATTTGCTGCCTTGTATTCGGGACGCCGAATTGACGTCTGCCTCATTGCCACCTCAATCGAAGGGTGACAATGGGATACACAATATGTGATATATCAAGTAAGTCAAGTGAAAGAAACGACAGGGTTTTCACCAGATCGGGTTATTACTGAAGGGAATATGAAAGAACGCCTCACATTTTCTCGACGACTTTTCAAGGGCCAAAAAAAAGCCCGCAGGCATGCCTGACGGGCTGAGGCGTGGTACGCGACATGGCAGTCCGCAACACGTATGACCGTTATAGTCGAAAGCTAAACGTAATGTAAGTTATTTTTGTTATTTATTTGAAAGAATTTGACCGCATCATCGCCATGGAAGGAGGACGGGTTTTCAGCCGTTGAACAACGTACTCCGCGCCGCATTCATGATCGATGAAATCGCGGGATGGCTGATACGTCGTTCGATGGAAATCGCGAAGAACTCCTCAACGATCGTCTCTATATGCCCGATCGCCACCAGTCCATGTTCGCGTTTGAGTTGCGCCGCCAGGACCGTGGGGGCGAACAGCACACCGCGGCCTTCGCGGCCGAAAGCGAGCGTGAGCGCGCTGTCATCGAATTCTCCGACAATGCGCGGCGTAATCCCGCGAGACTTGAGCCAGTGATCGAGCTTCCTGCGCACGGCCGATTCCGTTCCGGGCAGCAACATGGGCATGTCGCTGAGCGATGCCGGGTATGACCTCGCGCCGCGGGTCACCAGCGCCTTGGGTGCAAAACAGCTCAGCGTGGAGCGGCCCAACGAATGATTAAAGGCCTTTACGTTCACATCAGGGGGAATCGGCGCGTCGGCGATGATCAAATCGAGTTTGTGCACCGCAAGCTGCGATAACAGCGAATGCAGTTTGCCTTCGTTGCAGATCAGTTTCAGCGAGGTCGACAAGTTCAAGGCCGGTTCGAGCAACCGGTAAGCGACCGTCTTCGGCACCGAATCCGCCACGCCCACTCGCAGTTGCGTACGTGCTGCTTCCCTCTCCTGCCGGACTGCGCTCTCGAGTTCGGCACCCAGGGAAAAGATCTCATCGGCGTAATCGAGCGCGAGCCGGCCGGCATCAGTCAGCTCCAGATTGCGGCCGCTTTTCTTGAAAAGCTTTTTGTTGAGCGTTTCCTCGAGCAGTTTGATCTGTCCGCTGAGCGTTTGCGGCGTGATGTGCAACTGCGCACCCGCTCGGGCGATGCCACCCGCGTGCGCCGCGACCCAAAAATAATACAAGTGCTTGAAGTTCATCCTGGCCCTGTAAGCGACACCCGATACATCGGTATTCCCGAACGATCGCCGTTAAAAATACGTATATTACATTATGCTTACTTACTATACATTAGGGCTTCGGTAGCGACGAAAACGAAGGAGCCAAGAGAATGAAATGTCCCACGTGTAAGACCCCGGATCTTTTGATGACTGACCGGCAAGGCATCGAAATCGACTATTGCCCGACGTGTCGCGGCGTATGGCTGGATCGTGGGGAGCTCGACAAACTGATCGAGCGTGCGCCGGAAGAAGGCCGCGTGCAGAGCGCTGCGCCGCAGCCCGCTGCGATATTGACGAACGCCAGCACTGAACGCAGGCGGGACGAGCGCATCCGCTATGACGACCGCGATCGCCGCGACGACGAATATCGCGAGCGCCGTCATCCATACAAAAAGAAGAAGTCGATGCTCGGCGAGCTGTTCGACTTCGGCTGACCTTGAAGCCTTGAAGCCCCAAAGCTTCGGATTTTCCGATCAATCAAACACGGCCCTTCGTTGAACGGCCGGATATCAGCGAGGTTCTGAATGACAACCGTTGCGCAGTTACTGAGTTCCAAACCGGATCAGTCGTTTCACACAATAGAAGCCACGGCGAGCGTGTTCGACGCCATCAAGCTGATGGCCCACAAGCAGATTGGCGCGTTGGTGGTGACGTCTGGCGACCAGATAACCGGCATCTTCACGGAGCGCGACTACGCGCGCAAGATCGTGTTGCTCGACCGCTCGTCCAGGGTTACGCCGGTCGGTGACGTGATGTCGAGGGCGGTTCGTTATGTTCGTCTCAACCAGACGACCGAGCATTGCATGACGCTCATGACGGACAACCGCATACGCCATCTTCCGGTTATCGATGGAGGATTGCTGATCGGGATGGTGTCGATCGGCGATCTGGTGAAAAACTTGATCGCGGAGCAACAGTTCACGATACATCAACTGGAGCACTACATTCGCGGCAACAGTCATGCCGATGTGCCGGAAGCCGAAACACGATAGTCATGTCGGACCTGTTAGCGAGGTTAAGCAACATGCGACGCGCAAACGAACTGGAAGTCCATCTGGACAGAAACACGCATTCGGACCGTTTCCGAAAATTGTTTTCAACGAAACTGGATATGACGATCAAGCGGGCACGGTTCACGACCCGGCTGGTTGCATCGTATATGGGCGTGAAGGAGCACGAGGTCCACTTCTGGCGGGCCGGGATCACCCTGCCGGGCAGCGGACAATGCCGGCGTCTTTCCAGGCTTTTAAGGGTCGACGTGGCGTGGTTGTGCGGGACGCCGGCCACGGCCGCCTGAGAATTGATGCATGGCGCGATCTTCAGCTCGCGCCTCGACGTTCGCCACGAGCTCCTTGAGGTTGGGCGCCGTCAGGCCGGCGGCGCGATCATCGAGCAGCAGGAGTCGGGGATCGATATGCCGAATTTCCTGGCGGCTTTTGACGCACTCAAGGCTTGTGCCGTATGAAATGCGCCAGGAGAGGCACGTGTCGCCCCGGCCCGTTCTCTGTCATAATGAGGCGCTTCCGACCGCCACTTTTCGCCAATCAACGCCTTACATCGCCACGAACCGAGTTCGCGCATCCCGTCCCCGCACCTTCTGATGCAGCCTTTCATCGTCTTGCTCGTCCTGTTTTCCGCGCTGCTGCATGCAACCTGGAACGCATTCCTCCATTCCAGCGCGGACCGCGTCTGGCAGTTCGGGATGATGTCGTTCCCCTACATCGTGTGTTCCGCTGTTGCGCTGCTGCTCGTGCCGGCACCGGCGCGTGAGAGCTGGCCGTACATCGGCGCTTCGGCAGTATTGCAGTTCGGTTATTGCGTGGCGCTCGCAAAAGCCTATAAAGCCGGGGACTTCGGACAGATCTATCCGATCGCGCGCGGGCTTTCGCCCCTGCTCGTTTTCGCCGGCGCGTTCGTGTTCGCGGGGGAACATCTTCGGCCGCTGGCGCTGGCAGGGGTGACGCTGGTATCGGCAGGCATCATCTCGCTCGCATTCCGCAAGCGCCGTTTCGCCGCCGCAAGCGTGCCGGCCGCGCTTCTGACAGGCGCGTTCATCTCGGCTTATACGATCGTTGATGGCCTTGGCGTGCGTGTCGCGGGAAACAGCTTTGCGTACATTGCATGGGTGTATCTGCTCTTCAACGTGCCGTTCGCGGTGTTCGCGCTGTACCGATACGGCGGTCCGCGCCGACTATTTCTGAGCGACCCGCGCCGTTCAATGCAGGGCATGGTGGGCGGCGCAATTGCAATGGTGGCGTACGGGATTGTGGTCATCGCGTTTCGCTACCTGCCGATCGCGATGGTCTCCGCGTTGCGCGAGCTCAGTTCCATTTTTGCGGTGCTGATCGGCTGGTTATTCCTGAGCGAGAAGCTGACCGCGCGACGCGTCGTGGCGTGCGCGCTCGTTACGGCCGGCGCGGTTCTGATCAGGATTTAGGATTTACTTTGCAACCGGAGTCACTTCAACCGCTGTAGCAGAAATATATACCACGTGAACAGTGTCCCCGGCCTTGAGCTTTTTTGCGGCCAATTCCGGCGGGATACCAAACGTTTCGGTATGCCACGGTCCGCGTAGCGTAATCGTTTTCTTCTTTTGATCAATACTTTGCACAGTCGCAATAATCTCGATTTCCTTTGCCGCGCCGAAACCCGATGCGTCGGACGCAGAGGCGAATGCCGTCGTATCGACGCGCTTTCTCAGACCAGCATCCGCAACTGTTGATTTGACCGCTCTCAGCAACAGGGCTTCCTTGATCAGTACATCGACGCGATCACCAATTTTGAGCGAATCGAAGTTGGTAACCTGGGGACTGACCGCCACCGGGACGACATGTCCCTTGGATCCTTTGAGAGAAAGGGTTCGGGAACCGATATCGATCCCCACGATCTGCGCCTGGAGATGGCGCGGCTCCGAGGCCAGCGCGGTTTTAATGGCGTCGGTGGAAAGCTGATCATCGGTTTGCGCGCTGACATTTACGGTCGCCAAGCAGCCAGCCAGCGATGCAGCCAAAATCCATTTTGCGTTCATGCATTTCTCCGGACGATGAAATAGTTAATCGCGCTCCAAATCATTTTAATTTCGAATCAGAAGCGCAAACGCACTAAAGCGCTAACGATATTTATACCGCGGCGCTTGCGTCGCTGTCCATTGATCCGCGTCAATTACAGATTAACCGGAGATTATGTCTTGTATTTTGATAACTGAATCAATTCGATAATTAAAATAATAGGAAAGGTTATCGACGTAGAGTCGTTAATCCTTTCCATAGCCGGGCGTCGTTAAGCGACGGATGTCTCAGGCGGGACGCGTGCCGCTCAAAAGGCGCAGGCGCGTGATTTCGGACGGTGCGGCAATCCGGATAGGCGGTCCCCAGTAGCCGGTTCCGCGGCTTGTGTACACCCATAGGTCATTGAGCTTTTCGAGGCCCGCCACAAACGGCTGCTGCAGCCGTACGAAGAAATTCCACGGCAGGAACTGGCCTCCGTGGGTGTGACCCGACAACTGCAGTGTAAAACCTGCCTTCGATGCCGCCGGCGCGCTGCGTGGCTGATGCGCGAGGAGCAGGCGGAACATGATGTCGGCGGGCGCACCGAGCATCGCCTTGGCCGGATCGCTCTTGTGCGCGGGATCGAAGCTGCCTGCGCCGTAGTCGGTCACCCCGGCCACGATCGCGCGCGCGCCATCGTGGTCGACCACCACATGTTCGTTGAGCAAGACAGTGAGCCCAAGCCGGCGGAATTCAGCGATCCATTTGTCGGCGCCCGCGTAATACTCGTGATTTCCGGTCACCAGAAACGCGCCGTGGCGCGCCTTTAATTCGGACAACGGGCGTGTGTGGGCAGCAAGATGCGGCACGGAACCGTCGACCACGTCGCCAGTCACGGCAATCAGGTCGGGCTTCAGCGCATTGACGGCGGCCACGATCTTTTCCACGTACTGGCGCTTGATGGTCGGCCCGACGTGGATGTCGCTGATCTGGACAATGGTGAAGCCATTGAGCGCTGCAGGCAGGTTATCGATGGGCACGTCCACGTTCTTGACTGCCGCCCGGCGGCGCGCGCTGTAGATGCCGAACACTGTCACCAGCACGGCCACCACCGGAACGCCGAGGGCGCTCCATGCCCTGAATTCCGGCCAGGGGTTTACAGCATTTTCACTGCTGCTCGCCAGGTGCAATACCAGCAGCACGATGTCCCGAAGAAACGTCAGCACGAGCAGCGAAGAGAAGAAACCCATTATCAGCAGCCCGATCCACGCCAGGCGATCGGAAAGCGACTGCTGCCCGATGTTGCGCGCGATCATGCCGAGCGGAATCAACATCACCGACACCACCAGCGCAAGTACCGCGAGTATCTTGAGCGCGGTCCCCACGGGCGCCGCGGGAATGAGGCGCACGCCGATATACACGTGAAACAGAATCCCGATGCCGATTATGCGGATGAAAAATGCGGAACGTCGCATAGGCCGCCTGGTAGAAAGTGAGGCCGGCTTCTGGCCGGCGTAGAGCGCGGAGCAATCGTCGCGATGTCCGACATGCGCATCGACCGAGAATTGGCCGATGCAAAACGGCATCCGATTCTACCGGTTCACCAAAAAGCCTGCCGACGCATCGTACTGGGCGTTGCTGCCAACTTCTTGTGCGTTAAAAAAAAACCCGCAAGAAGCGGGTTATTTTTCAATCGAACAGACCTTGAACGCCGCTCAAGGGGCCGATGCAGCCTTTGCAGCCGCAGACTTCTTCTCTGCGTTCTGGATGTTTTGCGGATAGTTGGTCTGGTCGCCGGCCGGGTTGTAGCCGTTCTTCTCCAGATCCTTCAATTCCGCATTTTTCTTGGTGCGCGCTGCTTTCCGATCGGCCTTGCGTTGCGCCTTTTGCACTTGCTTCGGGGTGGAAGCGGCGGTATCGGTGGTTTGCGCCATTGCGACCGGGGCGGTCATTCCAGCAGTTCCCACTGATACGACGAGAGCCAATGCAGCCATGCGGATTCGGTACATATCGAGATTCTCCACGAAAAGCGGTTTTTTTGTGCGGCAGCGCCGGCGGCGTCTTCCGCGTTTGTCGTGCTGGACCTGCATGTTTCGTTACGTGCCGGTTATCCGCGCATCGGTCTTCGTAAGCCTTGTAATCTTTATGTGCGGGTAACTGATACGCGAACGTATATTAACCAACTCTTTATGCCTCCGTGTAGCACAAACGTAAGATGCAAATCAGCATTTGCGATGATGGAAATGACGCGAATGCTTCTTTGCCCAATTCAGTTTGAGCGCACGGTCAGGAACGAAAGCACGCAGTCTTCCGCGTTGGGCGCTTGTCAATTGCGTTCGGGAAGTAATCCTGCTATCAAAATTATTATGCAATCCTTATTGAAATGCGATTCCGTGCACGTGCCCTTTTCAAAGATTGCGGGCAAAAAAATCCACCCGGCTCCCGCCGGGTGGATTTTTCTTTGCGACTACGCTTGGATCTCAGAGGTACCTTGACTGCTGCGCCGCCGCGCTTCCGAGGAAGCTAAGCGAGTCGGTATGGAACCGGCCCGCTCACCATTCGTCATCCAGCGGGGATCTGGATCACCAACGAAGCATGCATGATGAAGACCTGACACGCGTAGAGCTATCGGACGAATCCGACTGCTCAGCGGGGGACCTGGCCACTTGCCGGCGCAGCGGGATTCACTGCATTGACGAGAACGCGCGTACCCGGCACGACCGCCGCAACCGCTCCCGGCGAGTTGGCCTGCACGGTCAACTCGGCGCCTTGCGTGTCACGGAGTGTCACTGAGCCGCGCTGGCTATCCACGCTCGTTACCTGGGCGACAGTCTCCCTGCCATCTTGCGTGGGCACTGCGGCAAGTCTGGAAGATTCGAGCACGGTAAGACGAACTGGTCGCGCTGTCGTGCCATACACTGCGGTACCTGCCTTGAGCTTGTCGAGGTTAGGGATGTTGGGGCCGACCTGGAACGATTCCGTGACGCCCTGAGCGTTTATCACGGTAACGCTGTGTGTGGCCGTATCCACCGATTGCACCTTGCCGCCAATGCGTACGTTCGTGGTGCCGTCGATAGACGCTGCAAACGCGCTCGTCATCAGGACGGAGGATGCCGCCGCGATCATGGCGATCTTGATGGATTTACTGGACTTCGATTTCATTTTGCTGCTCCTGCCGGACACTGAGGGTCTGCTCGTGCGCTGTCCGGTGTTCAATCGCACAAACTGTTCAAAAACGTGAACCCAGTTTGTTTTTCGAGATGAGCGATGTCAATTGAACCGGGGTATTTTTAGGTATCCTCCTATTCACGACTGTCGAATAGGAGCCACTTTAAAACAGTCAATTTCACAGCACGATGAATGACATTGCTTTCGAGCGTCGTACACTGTTGCAATCACGCCCCGCGTACTTATTTAGGATGACGCAGTCCATTACAATACGCGCCTGCAATCTTTGCCCGGCATCGGGCGATGGGGAAATACCATGTCTCTTCTCGACGTGGACACTATCGATTACGTCGGCGTGAACATCCTGTTCAAGCGCGTGTACGTCGGCATCTTCGACGACCTCGACTGGGATGATGAAGCCACGCATTTTTCGTTGCTGACGAAAAAGATAGATCGTTACACGCAGTACGTCCGCTCCGGCCAGTTGCTGGCGGCTTACCCACGCGTGCGAGGTTATCCGGTGATCATCGAATATGTCGCCATGCGGCCAATGACACGTACCGCGGAGGCGTTCTGGAAGACGCGCGAGACAATCATCCGCGCGGTGGGGTTCGATGTCCGCTGCCGCACAGTAGATGTGCGGCATGCCACAGCACCTGACTCAGTCGTCGCTGATGTCGTCGGGACTACGAACGTGAAGAGCGGCGTGCTGGTGGATACCCGGCTGGAATCCGTTGCCGACGTACTCGATCTTGCGATGCCGCCAGCGGCCGAGACGAGACATTCGAATGAGATCGTGCGAGTCGACCATCATCCGATTCTGGTGATGCATAAGAAAACATCGTCTGGACGATGAGCTTTCCGAATCACATGATCGGATTGTGACGAATTTGTGAATTTGACCATAACAAAAAAGGCGAAGCCCCTACGGGCTTCGCCTTTTTTTCGCTTTACGGCGCAGCAAGCATTTGCCTGATGCAAATGCGGTGCAGCTTTTCGTTATTCGCCGCCGACGTTCGTCGGCAAACGGCGTTTGTGCGAGATCGCGACCGGGCGCTTGGAATCCCCATCGCGCGAACTGCCCGAACTGGTGCGCGCCGCGCCTGCGGTGAACGCCTTGCCGGTGTCTTCCTGGATGGTCGAGATGGAATGCTTGTAGACCGCCTGAATGCCGGCAGCCGAGCTCAGCATGACCAGGTACTGATCAAAGGATTCAATGTGACCAACCAGCCGCACCCCGTTCACGAGGAAAATTGCGACACGCTTGCGCTCCTTGCGAGCCGCGTTCAAGACATCGCTCTGACTTTGCTGCTGGGATTCTGTAGCCATTCTTATTCGACCTGACGTTAGTATTTCGGGCTCATTTCGGCAGACATCCGCCGAAACATGGGTCAATGATGCCAGATCATCGGCCGTCGCATTGTTTGCCCCCATTCGAGCGTGTTCGGTGCATGGAGTTCAAATTTCACTGAAATCGTGGTCCCATACTACCCCGCTGGAATTTCCCGCGCACATTGTCGCTCGACAACGGCAATATAAAAACGGACAAAGTCTCTCTGTTCAACGCCTTTCGAAACGATCGCCGACAAAACGCAGGCGGAAAAAAAGCTGTCATGGCCAAATGCGTCGGTCATGACAGCTTTGTCGTTCACGCTATTGAAGGCAGCACGCGGCAAACCTGCCGCGTTGCCCGGTCCAGAATTACTGGGCCGGAGCCGGGGCCGCCTTTTTCTGCTTGTGCTTGAACAGATGCGGCTTGCCGCGCGAGCTGCCCGGCGTCGATGAGTTGTCGCCGCCCGTGGTCGGTCCGGCCGTTGCCGCGCCGTGCGCATTACCACCACCGCCGCCACCGTTGCCGTTGCCGCCGCCGCTCTGGGCCATGGCCAGGCCGGATGCCGCCATCAACAGCGCGGATAAGGAAACCAGTGCGATCGCTTTCATTGTAAATCTCCAAGGAACGTCATTTTGTAGTGGTTTGCGGATCATCCGGTTTTACGCCCGATGATCGACATCTGGACAACGCGTCGAATGTAATGGATTGCCCGCACCGCTTCAACACTAGTTTCTACCGACAACGCTGGTTTAGTCGCATGAAGTCACGCCGGCGGCCCGGGAAGCAGGGTAATGAGCTGTCCCGCGACGCTGTCGAGTATTTCCTTCGATAAAACCGGGTCCGACACCGCCCGCGCCAGCCCGATTGCGCCAAGGCACGCAGTGAACTGCAGAATGGCGCGAGCGCGGCGTGCGGCGGGGTCGGCAATATCGAGCAGACTTTCCGAGAATCCGATGTTGTGTTTGACGCGCTCGGTGTACACGTCGCGCGTGGCGTCGCTGCTGCGCGCGACGTCGCCCAGGAGCGCCCCCAGCGCACAGCCCCTGCCTGGCGAATCCCGGTGCGCTTCGCTCAGATAATCGCGCACGCCCATCTCGAGGGACTTGACCCGTGCTTCCCACGCATCAAGGCTTTCGAACGCGACGTCGAGCGCTTCGGTTACCAGCTCGTCGCGCGATTCGAAGTGCTTGTAGAAACCGCCGACGGTCATGCCGGCTTCCTTCATCACATCGGCGACGCCGATACCATCGAGTCCAAGCTCCCTGAAGCGCCGCGCCGCCACTTCGACAATGCGCTGGTGCGTTGCCGCCTTCTCTGCTTGTGAATGTCCCATGAGTTGCGTTCGTCCTTTGGCGGGGCGCCTGGAAACGCGCCCCAGGGAATTGATTTTATACGCTGTCTTGTCTGGAGTTTCGCGCGGCCTTCCAACCGGTTCCTGTCACCTCACGCCCCTGCTTTGAAAAAGCGGTTTTCCGGCCGCGGCAGGCCGAGATTTTCCCGCAACGTTCGGCCTTCGTATTCACTCCGGAAAATGCCGCGAGACTGCAGTTCCGGCACGACTTTATCGACGAAATCGTCCAGGCCGCCGGGCAGGTACGGGAACATCACGTTAAAACCATCCGAGCCCGCTTCAACGAGCCATTGCTCCATCTGGTCGGCGATCATGGAGGGCGTGCCCACCATTTCAAGCCCCGAGTAGCCGCCCACGCGCTGCGCGAGCTGGCGGATCGTGAGGTTGTCGCGCGCCGCCCATTCGATCACGCGCTCCCGGCTGCTCTTGCTCGCATTCGTCTCGGGAATCTCGGGCAGCGGCCCGTCGGGATCGAAGCCGGAGACATCGTGGCCGAGCATGATGCAAAGCGACGCAATACCACTGTCGTAGTGCACGAAGGTATCGAGGAGCGCGCGTTTTTCCTGCGCTTCCTCGAGCGAATCGCCGATCACGACGAACGCGGCAGGCAGGATCTTCAGGTGTTCGGGATCGCGGCCAAGGCGCGCCATGCGGCCTTTGACGTCGGCATAAAAGCGCTGGCCTTCGGCGAGCGTCTTCGGCGCGGCGAAGACGGCTTCGGCGGTTTCGGCCGCGACCTGGCGTCCCGCTTCCGATGACCCCGCCTGCACGATGACGGGCCACCCCTGCACTGGCCGCGCGATGTTGAGCGGGCCGCGCACCGAGAGGCTCTTGCCCTTGTGGTTCAGCACGTGCATCTTCGCGGGATCGAAGAAAGTGCCGCTTTCAACATTGCGGACAAAGGCGTCGTCGGCCCAGCTATCCCAGAGTCCGGTCACGACATCGAAAAACTCGCGGCCTCGCTTGTAGCGTTCGCCGTGTTCGACGTGTTCGTCCAGTCCGAAGTTGAGCGCGGCATCGGGATTCGCTGTCGTCACCAGGTTCCAGCCGGCGCGGCCGCCGCTCAAATGATCAAGCGACGCAAAGCGCCGCGCTACGTGGTACGGCTCTTCGAACGTTGTGGACGCCGTTGCAATCAATCCGATGTGCTCGGTCACCGCGGCAAGCGCCGAAAGCAACGTGAGCGGTTCGAACGAGGTCGCCGTGTGGCTTCGCCTCAATGCCTGGATAGGCATGTTGAGCACCGCGAGATGATCGGCCATGAAAAACGCGTCGAAACGCCCGCGTTCCAGCGTCTGCGCGAAGCGCTTGAGATGCGCGAAATTGAAGTTGGCATCGGGGAAGGCGCCGGGGTAACGCCACGCCCCGGTGTGAATGGTGGCCGGGCGCATGAAAGCGCCCAGCCGCAAGCGACGTTGCGTGGTCATAAAGCTCCGCTCGAGCGTTGATTGAGATGCCCCTGCGTCTTTTGTCTTTTGTTCAAGAGAGGCAGGCACATGGTTCATGGACGATCACCATCCGTAAAATACGTCGGCTGGCAAAAACGTGCACAAACGGCGTTCAACGCGAAAGCCGCCGGCCACGATCAGGCGGCATGCACTTCGAATGCATCGACACGGTCCTGATAGAACGCAAGATGACCCTTGATTTCCGCAACTGCGGGGTACGTGTCCTCGTAAGTCCACACCGCATTCGCCGAACGCTCGCCACCAAGCGGGATGCTGTAGTACGAACACTCGCCTTTGTACGGGCAATAGGTTGCGTGATCCGTGCGTTCGAGCAAGGACATGTCGACGTCCTTGCGCGGAATGTAATAGACCGGCGGATACGATGCCTCATGCACGGTGAGCGCTTCGCGGGTATCGGCGAGTACGCGCCCGCCTATGGACACCGTGATACGCGATGGATTCGGCTCGATCGTGATCGGATGATCGGGCCCTGGAATCTTCACTGTCTTCGTCATGGCTTCTGCTCCTGGACTGCGGGTTAGGTGATGCCGTGTGTTGCAGCGTATCGGAAAGCGGATTTTTCTGCCGTGTACGGGCTTTTGCATGCGGGTTGCATGCGGGTTGGATCGTCCCGTAGCCCCGCCCCCGGTGAATCAAAATACAATGGCGCAGCTCAAACGCCGTCCGGCTTCGCGCAATCCATCCTCTGGAGCTTCGCCCCATGGCACTCGGAAATATCAACGATATCGCCATGTTCGTCGCCGTGGTGAAGGCGGGAAGCTTCACGATCGCCGCAAAGCAGCTCGGGCTCACACGCTCGGCAGTGGGCAAAAGCATCGTGCGTCTCGAGCAGCGCCTGAACGTGCGTCTTCTCAACCGGACGCCACGCAGCCTGAGCCTCACCGATGACGGCGAGGTGTTCTTTTCGCGCTGCACGCAGATACTGGATGACCTCGAGGAAACCGAACTCGCAATGGCCGTACGCAGCGCGAAGCCCACCGGTGTGTTAAAGCTCAGCGTGCCTTCGGGACTGGGACATCGGCATGTGATGCCGGTTATCGAATCGTTCCTGCAGACATGGCCCGATGTGCGCGCCGAAGTGAGCTTCACGGACCGGTTCGTCGACCTGATCGATGAAGGAATCGACATTGCGTTGCGCATCGGCGATCCGCGTCCCGACTCACGTCTCATTGCCCGCACGGTCGCGCAGCAGCGCTTGCTGACGTGCGCATCGCCAGACTATGTGAAGGCGCACGGTACGCCGAAAACGCCCGGCGATCTCCTTGGCCACGAGTGCCTGTTTTTCATGAGCGCGGGACGGCCGCAACCCTGGACGTACAATGATCCCGCCACGAACGAAGTGAGCCACGCGACGCGCCTGCAAATGGACAGCGCAGAAGCATTGGTCGCGGCCGCCGTGCACGGTTTCGGCATCATCAACATGCCGACGTATCTGCTCGAAGACAACGTGCGCGCCGGCAAGCTCGTGCCCATGCTGCGCGAATTCCAGCCCGAGACCCAACCCATCCGCGCGATGTATCCGACGCGCAGGCATCTCTCACCGAAGGTGCGGATCTTCATCGATTTGCTGACCCGGACCTGGGGCGAAATTGCCCCATGGGATCGCGATCTCGCCCCGTGATCCATGCTCACGCGCAGGCCATGGCCTCTTCGGTGTAAAACGGATAGTCGGTGTAGCCCTTCTCCGTGCCACCCCAGAACGCCGAACGGTCGTAGTCGTTCAACGGCAGGTTGTCCTTGAGGCGCTTCGGCAAATCCGGATTCGATGCAAACCAGCGCCCGAACGCAACGAGATCTGCGTTGCCTTTTTGCAGGATGGCTTCTGCGCCATCACGGTCAAAACCGCCCGCCGCGATGATCGGCCCTTTGAAGATCTTGCGCAGGAACACGGACGCGACCGGCGCCTGATCCTCATGCAGTGTCTCGACGCCCTTCACACGCGGTTCGATGATGTGCAGATACGCCAGCCCGAAGCGGTTCAGTTGTTCGGCGACATAACCGAAAGTCGCTTCCGGGTTGCTGTCGGAGATTTCACCCCACTGACCACTGGGCGATACACGCACGCCCACACGATCCGCGCCCCACACCGAGCTCACCGCCTCGGTCAGTTCCAGCAGGAAGCGCGCGCGGTTTTCGACTGAACCGCCGTAGGCATCCGTGCGTTTGTTGGTGCCGTCCTGCAGGAATGTATCGATGAGATAACCGTTCGCGCTATGAATCTCGACGCCGTCGAACCCCGCTGCGAGCGCACGCTCCGCACCCTGGCGAAAGGCTTCGACAAGTCCCGGGATTTCATCGATACCCACCGCCCGATGCATCGATACCGGCACCCAGCCGTCCTGCGTCATTGCGAGTCCTTCGAACGGTACTTCTGAAGGTGCTATCGGTGGCGAACCGCCGGTCAGGTCGACGTGGGACTGGCGGCCATCGTGAACGAGTTGCATGAAGATGCGCGCGCCTTTTGCGTGTACCGCGTCGGCGATCTTCTTCCAGGCCTGGATATGGTGATCGTCGTAGATCCCCGGACCACCGGCGTAACCGCGGCCGCTCTTCATCACGTGCGACGACTCGGTGATCATCAGCGCCCCTTCTGATGCACGCTGGCTGTAGTACTCGACCATCATCTCGCTCGGACTGTCGTCCGGGTCCGAACGCAATCGCGTCATTGGTGCGAGCACGACACGATGCTTGAGTTCATAACGGCCGAGTTTGGACGGCGAAAAAAGCTTGGACATGGCGACCTCCTGATCTTCAACAGTGGATGCAGGAAACAATGCTTCCCGCGACGGAATGAAGCGTATATCCACCGATGGGGAATGGGGTTCCCCATAAACGCGCCGCGTCCGCACGCTTTGTCGCTGCCTATGTAAGCGGTCATTTTGAAGCCCGGATCGCTTTATTCGTCGGATCACAACAGTGTATTTACTATTTAAGGGTTTCTACCTAGATCGCCGAGGAATAAGATCTTTTCACGGATCGAAACAAGCGATGCCGATCAGCTTCCAGCCCACCGGAACGCCGACACCGCAAGCTTCGTAGTCGATAATCATTGGAGGTTCATCATGTTCAAGGCACTCATTCCCGCAGTTGTCATCGCATCAGCATTGGCCGCACCGAGCTTCGCGTTCGCGCAGAGCAACAGCCCGGTCACTCGCGCGCAGGTTCGCAGCGAGCTGGTGCAACTGGAACAGGCCGGCTATAACCCGGCATCGGATCGCACCCAATACCCGGCGAACATCCAGGCCGCCGAGCAACGTGTTTCTGCGCGAGACGGCGTGGCGCAAAGCAGCTATGGATCGTCGGTGAGCGGTACGTCGGCGTCGGGCGCACCGGTTGCATCGGTAGGCGGTGGGGTTGATTACAACCGTCCGTAATTGCTGGAAGTCGTTGATCGGCAAGCAGTAGAAAAACCCCGCGGCAGTTACGGCGCGGGGTTTTCTTTTTGATCGGGACGTGAGAAAGGGTGAGCCTTTGCGGGAGCGGAATCACCAAACCGGCTTATGAATTCTCAGCCACTCAAAGCTGGCGCGCAATCACCATGCGCTGCACTTCGCTCGTGCCTTCGTAGATCTGCGTGATACGCGCATCACGATAATGACGTTCCACCGGAAAGTCCTCCAGGTAGCCATAACCACCATGGATCTGGATGGCTTGCGAGCAGACGCGCTCCGCCATTTCCGATGCAAACAGCTTCGCCTGCGACGCCTCGCTCAGACACGGCAAACCCTCGGTACGCATGCGGGCTGCATGCAGCACCAGCAAACGCGCGGCGTTCAGGTTGGTCTGCATATCGGCGAGAAGATTGGCGACCGACTGATGTTCCTTGATCGGCTTGCCGAACTGCACGCGATCATGCGAGTAAGCGCGCGCGGCGTCGAACGCGGCCCGCGCGATGCCCACCGCCTGCGCCGCGATGCCGATGCGTCCGCCTTCCAGGTTCGCCAGCGCAATCTTCAAACCCTCGCCGCGCGCACCCAGCAGGTTGGCTGCGGGGATCGTGCAGTCGTCGAGGGTTATCGGGCAGGTATCGGAAGCGCGAATGCCCATCTTGTGTTCGGGCCGCCCGACGTTGAAGCCTGGCGTGTTCGTCGGCACGATGAACGCCGATATGCCCTTCTTGCCAAGTTCCGGATCAGTCACCGCAAAGACAATCGCCATGCCGGCACACGCGCCGTTGGTCGTGAACTGCTTCGCGCCTGATATCACCCATTGGCCGTCGCGTTCCACCGCGCGGGTCTTCAGATTGTTCGCCTCCGATCCGGCCTGCGGCTCGGTCAGGCAAAACGCGCCGATGATCTCGCCCGTCGCCAGTTTCGGCAGATATTCGGCTTTCTGCGCCTCGGTGCCGAACGCGAGTATCGGACCGCAACCCACCGAGTTGTGCACGGCCATCAACGTCGAGCACGACGCGCATCCCGCCGCGATTTCTTCGATAGCCAGCGCGTACGCCACGTAGTCGCTGAACGTGCCGCCCCACTCCGCCGGCACGATCATGCCGAGCAGGCCGAGCTCGCCGAGTTGCCGCACGACTGCGTCGGGTAATCGGGCTGCGCGGTCCCATTCGCCCGCGTGTGGCGCGAGCACTTCGGTGGCAAAGTCGCGCGCGGCGTCGCGGATCATGCGTTGGTCATCGGTCAGGAAGCTGTCGATCATGGCGGTGTGGCTCGTGTGGAATACTTGAAGAGGCGCGGGTTTAAAATGCGCCATCGAACCGGAGTGTAGGCGCTGCAATCCGCTTCGGCGATGCCTGAAACGATCAAGCTTCCTGAGCGATTCCGCCACCTAGTGACTACCCGAACTGTGGACAGACCCCGGCTAAAAACAGCCAGCGGCAAACATGATGAACGCGGGACGATCGCAGTCGATCTCGTCGAAGAAGCGCTGCGTTGCGCCGAGCGTGGCGGCATCGGTCGCGATGTCCTGCTCGAGCAAGCGGGCATTCACGCTGCATCGCTGGCAGCGCCGCTTGCGCGCGTGTCGGCGGCGCAATACGGGCGTTTATGGAGCGCGATTGCGGACGCTCTCGACGATGAATTCTTTGGCCAGGACAGCCACCCGATGCGCCGCGGCAGTTTCGCACTGCTCTGTCACGCCGCGATCGGCTCACGCGATGGCGCCCAGGCACTCACCCGCATTGCCGGTTTCCTGCGGCTGGTGCTGGACGACCTGCGATGCGAATTCGAGGTCAGCGCCACGCGCGTACGAATCCGGCTTGCAGATACTGACGCCGATGCCCCGCACCCGATGTTCGCCTATGCGACCGCGTTCATCATGATCTACGGTTTGTTGTGCTGGCTCGTGGGCCGGCGTATTCCGGTGCTGGCGGCGCATTTGCGCTGTCCCGAGCCGCGCGCCGCCGCCGAATACCGGCTGATGTTCTGCGACGACATGCGCTTTGGGCAATCGGCATCGTATGTGGATCTCGCGCCGGATTTTGCGCGCTTGCCGATGGTCCAGACCGGCGCCTCGCTCAAGGTGTTCCTGCGGGCGGCGCCGGCAAATTTCATCGTGAAGTATCGCAACGTGGATTCACTGGCCGCACAGGTCCGCCGCAAGTTGCGGCAGATGCCGCCCGCCGAATGGCCGGGCAGCGAGCAGCTCGCCACGGCGTTGAACATGGCAGAAGCCACGCTGCGCCGGCGTCTCAAGCAGGAAGGTGTGACCTACCAGGCCATTCGCGATGCACTGCGCCGTGACATCGCCATCGCGCGCCTTGCCGATACCACCGAGACCATCGCGGGAATCGCGCATGCGCTGGGGTTCGCCGAGCCGAGCGCGTTTCATCGCGCGTTCAGGAAATGGACAGGCGTGCGGCCGGCGGCTTATCGGGTCGTGCGAGGCATGACAGAACCGCTATAGTGAAAACCTGCTGGTTCACTCAAGGAGCCGCCATGCCGAAATCGAAAGCCAAGCCGCCTCAAAAGTCGGAGCCCGCGTCCGTGGAGGCCGAACACGTCGAGTCTGCCCTCGACGAAGCACTGGACGAAAGCTTCCCTGCAAGCGACCCGGTCGCCATCTCGTTCGAGCCCGAAGCCGAGTTGCGTAAAAAGCTGCCAGGCTAGTCTTCCAGACTGGTCAGCAAGGTCGCGAGTTTTTCGACGTGCTGCATCAGCATGGCCCGATGTTTGTCGATCTGTTCGATACGCCCTGCGAGATCGGCGCGCACGGGCCCGTCAAGCTTGCCCGATGCACCCATATCCTCCGCGCGCGCATTGATGCTGTCGAGCTGCACCATCGACAATTGCCGCTCCACGCGACGCAGATCGGTCAGCAGCAAATCACGGTTGCGCCGGAATATCTGGTCGCGACGCAGCGTCTCGCCTTGCTGCAGCGCCTGGTCGGCAATGCGCCGTGTGGCTTCCGTCTGCGACAGCAGCGGTTCAGGCCCGCGTAACACCGGCCGTTTGGGCGCTGGGTGGGCATTGCCGCGAAAGACCGCCGCCGGCGCTTCCTCATCCATCGCGCGCTGCGTTTCAGGCGGAATGTCGCGTCCGTCGTGACGGTCGTCCATCCAGCGCGGCGGCAGGCCAGTTACCGTTTCCACGCCGCGGATGAACTCTTCGCTGAAGTCGCGTCGTCCGGCCAGAATCAGCTTCATATGCGACGGCGAAAAACTCATCATGCGCGCAATCCTCGCGCCGCCCGCCGGCGATCCCGCGAGCACGTTCAGGTTGCTCCGCCATACTACATACAACGTTTCATCGAAATCTTCCATGGGCTAGTCTCCAAGCAGACGGACTCGCAAGCGTCGCGCAGCGGGGCACATGCGCTCGACGCTCGGGTCCTGGCGAGCCCGTCATTGCAGCGACGCTGCCGAAAATGTAAGCAATGGCGTCGCCTGTGGGCATCTGACCGCATCTTACCGTCATCTCATTATTGTGCGTTTTGTCTGAAGAAGCGTGAAAACCCGCAGCGGTGGAAAAAATCGGTCAATTTGACGGGTTTTTCGCTTTCAGACCCACCCCGCCCCCTCTGGCAAGCCGATATCTGCCAAACGAATAAATGAAAATTATTCGTGTGGCAGATAATTGGCGTTTATTCGCCACACGCATATTTGACGAATATTCGCTACACGAATAAAATGCGTTTATTCGTGTCACAGATAAATTGCCATGCGGCAGCCTATTGCTACCTCCCATCAAATGGGCGAAATCCTTGCAGCGGGACGGCGGCGCGCTGGCCTTACACAGGCTGAAGCTGCCATCCGGATAGGGGTGAGCCAAAGCCGTATCTCGACGCTCGAAGCCGACTCCGGCGCGTTGACGCTCAACCAGTTGCTGGCGCTTTTCGGCGCATACGGCCTGCAATTGCAGGTCGAAAACCGGGGCGACGCCACGGTCCAAATCACTCAGGAATCAACACCGGAATGGTGATGACCGGGCGCAAATCGCATTCCCGCGCGTTGTCCGTATGGGCCAACGGTGTGCGCATGGGCGTCTGGCAAATTCCCAATCGCGGACCCATGGAGTTCGAGTACGACGCCGCGTGGGCGGTTTCCGACATCGGGCGGCCGTTGTCGCTGTCGCTTCCCATTCCGCTCGACAACGCCCCGCTCAAAGGCGAGCGCGTGCTGAACTACTTCGATAACCTGCTGCCCGACAGCGAAGCCATCCGCCAGCGCATCGGCCGGCGCTTCCGGACCGAGACACTCGATACCTTCGACCTGTTGCAGGCGATCGGCCGCGATTGCGTGGGCGCGGTCCAGCTTCTGGGTATCGATGAAGAACCGGCGGGTGTGCAGCAAATCGACGGAACGCCGCTCTCCGAGCGCGAAATCGAGACCTTGCTGACCCAGACGGGCGGCAACTTCGGTTTCGGTGCTCAGGATGACGAAGATGACTTCCGCATCTCGCTCGCCGGCGCGCAGGAAAAAACCGCGCTGCTCTGGCACGACGGCCAATGGATGAAACCCCACGGCGCGACGCCTACTACGCACATCCTGAAACTTCCGCTCGGTCTGGTCGGAAACCGGCGCGCTGATCTGACTACGTCAGTGGAGAACGAATGGCTCTGCACGCATCTGCTGCGCGCCTATGGTTTGCCGGTGGCGGAGACGAGCATCGAGACGTTCGGCAAGCAACGCGTGCTGAGCGTGAAGCGTTTCGATCGCCAGATGCATTCGAGCGGCAAGTGGCTTTTGCGTTTGCCGCAAGAAGATTTCTGCCAGGTGATGGGGCTGCCGTCGCACAAGAAATATGAAAACGAAGGCGGTCCGGGCGTGATCGATCTGGCCCGCGTGCTTCAGCAATCCAACGAGGCAAGCGACGACGTCGAAACCTTGCTGACCGCGCAGATTCTGTTCTGGCTGCTTGCCGCGCCCGATGGCCACGCGAAAAACTTCAGCATCCGGATCCTGCCGCGCGGTCAGTACAGGCTGACGCCGCTCTACGATGTCATGTCGATCTGGCCCGTGGAGGGCAAAGGCGCAAGCCAGTGGTCGTGGTTCAAGGCGAAACTCGCGATGGCCATTGCCGGCAAGCATCGTCATTATGCGTTTCGCGATATCCAGCGCCGGCACTTCAACGCCATGGCGCCGAGGTGTTCGTACGGCAATACTGCAGAACCGATCATCCAGCGTCTGATTGCAGACACGCCGCGCGTGATCGAGCAAGTGGCGGCGCAATTGCCGGACGATTTTCCGGCAAAAGTCTCGGACCGCATATTCGATGGACTTCGCAAGACCGTCGCCGCGCTCGAAGCGATGCCGGACAAATAAAAAAGCAGGACCCGAAGGTCCTGCTGCGCATTATCCGGCTCGTTACCCGATTATCAAGGCACGTCGCGCAGATAACCTTCCTTAGCTGAATCGCGCATGCGGAACGAGACAATCCCCGCAATCGCGCACAGCGCCGTCACGTACCAATAGAACGTCGACTCGCTGCCAATGGACTTGAGGAACAGCGCCACGTACTCGGCCGAGCCGCCGAACACGGCGTTGGCCACTGCATACGACAAACCCACGCCCAGCGCACGCACTTCGGCGGGGAACATTTCGGCCTTGATCAATCCGCTGATCGATGTGTAGAGACTCACGATAGCCAATGCGACCACGACCAGCACGAACGCCACGATCGGGCTCGTGACATCCTTCAGCGCATGCAGGATAGGCACGGTGCAGATGGTCGCGAGCACGCCGAACCAGATCATCGACGTACGCCGGCCGATCCGGTCCGACAGCGCGCCGAACGCCGGCTGCATGATCATGTAGACGAAAAGCGCAGCGGTCATGACGTTGCTCGCTGTCTTGGCGTGCATGCCGGCTGTGTTCACCAGATACTTCTGCATGTAAGTGGTGAACGTGTAGAAGATCAGCGACCCGCCCGCTGTGAATCCCAGCACGGTCAAAAACGCAGTCTTGTGCTGCATCAGGCCGCGCAGCGTGCCGGCCTCTTTGAGCTTGCGGCTTTCGGCGGTCGTGGTTTCATCGAGTGATTTGCGCAAGTACAGCGAGACGAGTGCCGCAAGCGCGCCAATGCCAAACGGAATGCGCCACCCCCATGCCTTCAGCTCATCCGTGCTCAGCACTTGTTGCAAGACGACAAGCACCAGCAACGCTGCGAGCTGTCCGCCAATCAGCGTCACATACTGGAATGACGCGAAAAACCCCCGTCGTCCCTGCAGCGCCACTTCACTCATATAAGTAGCGCTCGTGCCGTATTCGCCACCCACCGACAAACCCTGGAACAGCCGCGCGATCAGCAGGAAAAATGGCGCCCATGCGCCGATGCTCGAATAGGTAGGCAAGAAACAGATGACAAGCGAGCCCGCGCACATCATCAAAACCGAGATCATCATGGAAGTGCGACGGCCGTGTTTGTCGGCGATACGGCCGAACATCCAGCCGCCGATTGGCCGCATCAAGAAGCCCGCCGCGAATACGCCGGCCGTGTTGAGCAACTGCGTGGTCGGATTGCCGCTCGGGAAAAACGCCGGCGCAAAGTACAGCGCGAGGAACGAGTAGATATAAAAGTCGAACCACTCGACGAGGTTCCCCGACGACGCACCGACGATCGCGAGAACGCGGCGCCGGGTATCCGCGGATTTGGAGAGGGCTAGTTCGGCCATGCTGATTGGACTCCTGTCGCGTAATGAAAACAGCGGAAAACGGCGGCTCGTGGCCGCTCTTGAACCGGTCGGGTGCCGGTGGAAAAGATGACGCCTGCGTAAGCCAGGGCGTTCGGGCGCAAGTTTATACGACGCGGCCCGGCTTGGCGCGTGATGACAGTTACCCGCTTTTGTGCTTACAGCGAGATTCACGACACAAGACGGGTGTCATGATCGGCTTCATGCAGGTGCCTTTCGCAGCAAGGATTGCAGCCCTATCAACGGTTACCGGCCGGTCACTCGAATGTGCGGCCGCGCCCGCGCGAAGCTTACAGACAAGCGCTCTGCAAGCGCTTGGTAATTACCCTGACCGGGCGAAAAGACAAGACAAACGGCGAGCCCAACTATTGCCATAATTGCGGACGCTCGATTTTTCTGGAGAACCGCAATGAACCCGCAGTCATCGAACCCGACGCTCGACGCCGCCCTTGCATCCAAATTTGCGGCGCTCGCGCTTGGCCACCTCACGCGCGAATATCCGAACAAACTCGAACACGTGATGGGCAGCGCCGCCGATGTCAAAGGTCCGCGCGCGCTGCATCCCATCTTCTATGGCAGCTTCGACTGGCACTCCTGCGTTCACGGTTACTGGCTGATTGCAAGACTGATCGACCGGTTTCCGGATCTTCCGGAAGCATCGCGAATCCGCGCGTTGATCGACGACCATTTCACGGCCGCCAACGTCGCCGCCGAAGTCGCGTATCTGGAACGTCCGGAGGCGCGCGGCTTCGAGCGTCCTTACGGCTGGGCATGGCTGCTCGCGCTCGCCGGACAGCTTGAATTGATGAAAACGCCGGACGGCCAGCGTTGGGCGAATACGCTCAGGCCGCTCGCGTCGGCCTTCGTGGATCGCTTTACGGAGTTCCTGCCGAAGTCCACGTATCCGCTGCGCGTCGGTACGCACTTCAATACGGCGTTCGCGCTGACATTGTCAGTGGGGTATGCGCGCCAGGTTGGCAACGCGGCGTTCGAGACATTGATCATCGATACCGCCCATCGCTGGTACTTGAACGATGCCGCTTGCCAGGCGTGGGAACCAGCGGGCGATGAGTTCCTGTCTTCGTCGCTGATTGAAGCCGAGTTGATGCGGCGCGTGCTGCCGCCGGCCGAGTTCGAAGGATGGTTCGACCGCTTCCTGCCACGGCTCGTTGCGCGCGAACCTGCGACGCTTTTCACGCCCGCAACGGTCACGGACAGAAGCGACGGCAAGCTTGCGCACCTCGATGGCTTGAACCTGAGCCGCGCGTGGTGCCAGCGCTCGCTCGCACGTTCACTGAAACCCGGCGATGCCCGGATCAGCGCGCTCGAAGCCACGGCCCGCGACCACCTTGCGGCCGGACTCGCGCACGTGGCCGGCGACTACATGGGCGAACACTGGCTTGCGACCTTCGCGCTGCTGGCGCTGGAAGCCTGAGGCTTTGTAAGCTCGAAGCCCAACGCTTCAACCACGCGGCTGGAACGCGATCACGCTCATGCCGACCAGCGCGATCGCCATCCCGGCCCAGTCCCAGCTCGACGGCCGGATCCGTTCAACGGCCCACAGCCACATGATCGCCACCGCGATATACACGCCGCCGTACGCCGCATACACACGTCCGGCCGCGCTTGCATGCAGCGTGAGCAGCCACGCGAAGAGCGCCAGCGATAGCGCACCCGGCACGAGGAGCCATGGCGAGCCGTCCTCCTTCAGCCATCGATACGGAAGATAACAGCCGACAATCTCGGCGATCGCGGTGAGCACATAAAGCAGGATGGTCTTCATGACGGAAGCAGTTGGGCGAGCGTGCAAAGGACCCACAGCAGAACTCACCACGCCGCCCAATGCAAGCGAATTCGCAAGCGCAATCGCCGAGGCAAACGCAGCTTCAGCCCGTTGCGCCCTCGTCCCATCCCCCGCCGAGCGCCTTGTACACCGCGATCAGATCCGTCGTCACGCTCACCGTCGATTGCGCGAGTTGCTGGCGCGTGGAGGCGAGTTGCCGTTCGGCATCGAGAACCGTGATGAATGTCACGAGCCCTTTCCTGTAGCTGTCGGTTGCGAGCTGCAGGCTGATGCGGTTTGCCTCCACGGTTCGCGTGAGAGCCTCGCGCCGGTCCTGATCGGTCCTATACGAGACCAGCGAATTATCCACGTCCTGCAGCGCCTTCAGCACGGTCGACCGGTATTGCAGCGCCGCCTCCGCCGCTTGCGATTTCGCGATCCGCACGTTCGCCCGCAGCGCGCCGCCCTCGAAGATCGGCAGGGAAATGCTCGGGCCCACCGAGTAAAAAAGGCTCGACCAGTGCGCGAGATAACGGGCGCGCGTGGCGCGCGTCCCGACGCTGCCCGTCAGCGAGATATCCGGGTACATCTGCGCGACCGCCACGCCGACTTCGGCTGTGGCCGAATGCAGATCGCTTTCTGCGCGACGAATATCCGGACGCCGCCGAGCAAGTGTCGATGGCAAGCCGATCGGCACGCTCGGCGGCGCTGGCGGCACTGCGCCGGGCGTTTCGAGTTCGGCATCGAGCGCGCCCGGCACGCTGCCGGTCAACACGGCAAGACCGTTCATGGCTTGCGCGATCTGCGCATCGAATTGGGGAAGCTGCGACTGGAGCGAGCCGACTTGCGCCGTTGCGCTTTGAACATCGCTCTGGCTCGTCAGGCCGACGCGTGCCTGTTCCCGCGTGAGGTCGAGAATCTGTTGCTCGGAATCGATTTCTGCCAGCGTGATCTGCTTGAGCAACTGCGCGCCGCGCAGTTGCGAATAGGTCTGCGCGACTTCGGCTTCGAGCGAGACGAGCGCATCGTTACGATTTTCGACAGCCGACTGCGTCTGCGCATTGGCCGATTCCACCGAGCGTCGCACGCGGCCGAACAGATCGAGTTCCCACGATGCATCGAAGCCGTCCTGGAAGAGATTGACCGGCCCGGTCGCGGAATCGATTGCGTTGCGAACACGCGGTGCGTTCGCCCCGAGCCCATTGATCTGGTCGAACGCACCTTCCGATTCGAGGATGCCCTTGAGTCCGAGTTGTTCGCGCATGTAACTCGCGTTTGCGCTGACCTGTGGCAAGCCCTGCGCGCCTGCGGCAACAGCTTGTTCGCGCGCCCCCGTAATGCGCAGTACCGCGCTCTGCAAATCGAGATTCCCCGCAATGGCGCGATCGATCAGCGAGTTGAGCGTGGCGTCGTTGAATCCGCGCCACCAGCGCGGATCGGGATCGGCGTTTGTAACGATGATGGTCGGCACGCCCGCGTGCGGGATGCGCATATCGTCCGGCGGGTTTTGCACGCGCTGCAAATCACGCCAGTTATCAGGCGCTTTTGCGTCGGGCTCCGTAAAATTCGGGCCGACGGAACAGGCACTCGTGAAAAGCGCAAGCAATGCAATCGATAACGAAGTGAGGCGTTTGTTCATCTCAGTGCCCTCCTCCGCCGCCCGAAGCTTTCACCGGTGAAAAGAAGAACGTCACTGGGACGAAGCACAACGCAAAGATCGCGACAGCGCCGAACACATCGAGATAAGCCAGGATCGTGGACTGCGATATGAACTGCTTGTACATGAGGCCGGTTGCTGTCGTCATGGCCTGCTGCATGGTCTGGCCCATGTCCATCAGTGTGCGCGTCATGCGTTGTACAGAATCGTTGTAATTGGGATTGAGCGTTGTCATGTGCACGGACATGTGGGCCATGTTCGCCTGCGTGCGCTCGACGATCATCGCGGTGGAAAGTGAAATGCCGATCGATCCCGCGACGTTGCGAAACATTGTGAAGAGCGCGGAAGCGTCCGCATTCTCCGACGGCTTGAGCGTCAGATACGCGAGGGTTGTTATCGGTACGAAGAGGAAAGCAATCGCAATGGATTGCGAACTTCGCATGATCGTCAGCGTCTTGAAGTCGATATTCGGCACGAGGTGATGTGTGAAGAACAACGCGCACGACATCAGGAAGAAACCGAACGCAACCAGGAAGCGCGTTTGTATGATCGGCATGAGCTTGCTGACAATGGGAATGATGGCGACGATCATCATCGCCCCGGGCGACAACACGAGCCCAGCAAGGGTGGCGGTGTACCCGAGTTGCTGCTGCGCAAGCTGCGGAACGAGCACCGCACTGCCATAGAGAATGCTGGCGAAGCCGACCATGCAAATGGAACTCAGCGCGAAGTTTTTATCCTTCAGCACGCGCAGATCGACGACCGGTTTCTTCGCGTAGAGCAGCCAGAATATCGCGCCAACAATGCCGATCGCCGACAGGATCGCGAACGTGGTGATGAAGCCGGACTTGAACCAGTCGTCGTCCTCGCCGCGATCGAGGAACACTTGCAGGCACCCCAGGCCCAGCGCAATCAGGCCGATGCCGATGTAATCCAGCCCGAGTTCCTTACGATCCTTTTTCTTCTCCCAAGGCGGGTCTTCAACAAACTGCATCACCGCGATGGTTGTGATCACGCCAATCGGTACGTTGATCAGGAACACCCAGCGCCAGGTCAAATTATCGGTGATCCACCCGCCGAGCGTCGGGCCGACCACGGGCGCGACCACGATCGCCACGGCGGATATCGAAAACGCGCGCCCCCGTTGCTCGGGTGGAAACGTGTCAAGGATGATGGACTGCTGGTTGGGTTGCAAACCGCCGCCAAAGAAACCTTGAAGCACGCGGAAAATGATCAGTTGCCACAGGTTGGTGGCGAGGCCGCACAGCAGCGAGCACATTGTAAAAGCCGCTATGCAAATCAGGAAATAGCGCTTGCGTCCCAGCAGTTTCGAGAAAAACGCGGAGATTGGCAACACGATCCCGTTCGCCACCAGATACGCGGTCAGCGTCCACGTGGCTTCGTCGTAGCTTGCGGACATCGCGCCCGAAATGTGCGGCAGCGCGACGTTGACAATCGTTGTGTCGAGCACTTCCATGAACGCCGCGAGCGTGACCACCACCGCGATCAGCCACGGGTTGGACTTCGGCTTCCAGTCGGCGCGCTCGCTCATTTCAGCATCACCTTCGGCACGACCGAAAGACCAAGCGGCAACGGCAAGTCGGGTTGCAGGCCGTTATCGATCAGGATTTTCACCGGCACGCGCTGCACGATTTTCACGAAATTACCCGTCGCGTTTTCCGCAGGGAATGCCGAGAAGCGCGAGCCGCTGCCAAGCTGGATGCTGTCCACGTGACCATGCAGTTTCAGGTCCGGATATGCATCGACGGCAACGTCGACCGCGTCGCCCGGACGCATGCGCTCGAGCTGCGACTCCTTGAAGTTGGCGGTAACCCAGACAGTCGTGGTCACGAGCGAAAAGATCGACGTGCCTGCCTGCAGGAAGGTCCCGTATTGCACATTGCGTTTTGTGACCCAGCCATCGGCGGGGGCGCGCAACTCGGTGTACGAGAGATTGAGCGCGGCCGCTTCAACTTGCGCTTCTGCCTGATGGACCTGCTCGCGGCGTTCGTCGACGGTAGCCTGGGCCTGACTGATCTGTTGCGGCACGAGGCTCGCGGTCTTCACCTGCGCGCGAGCCTGCGCGACGTTGGCAAGCGCGCTTTGTTGCTGCGCGTTGGCGGTATCGATGTTTTGTTGCGACGTTGCGCGAACGTCCACAGAATGCTGGCGTTCATACGCGGCCCGGCTCTGCGTGAGATTCGCTTGTGCAGACTGTTGCTGTGCCTTGGCCTGCGTGAGTTGCGCCGGATACTGCACTCGCGCAATAGCCAGTTGCACTTGCGCCGCGTTGAGCTGCGCCTTGGCGAGGCCGAGTTGCGCATTCGCCTGATCGAGTTGCGCCTGGTAGTCGCGGGGATCGATCTTGATCAGGAGGTCGTTCTTATGGACGAACTTGTTGTCGCCGAGATTCATGACCACGACATAACCCGAAACCTTCGGCGCGATGGTGACCGCATCGCCGTCGGTGTAGGCATCGTCCGTGCTCACCTGATTGCGGGTTGCGAACCACCAGATCAGCCCCGCGATGATGATCAGGACGACAATGATTCCGAGAATGATGAGCGGCTTTTTTCCAGGGCCTTTCTTCTTGTCGTCTTTTTTGTCCTTGTCATCACCCTGTTTTTTATCGTCGCCGGATTTGTCTTTGTCGTCGCCGGCATCGTCTTTTTTTGAGTCTTCCTTTTTATCGTCGGAATGCTCGGCGTCGTGGTCAGGTTTTTCGTCTTGATCAGGCATCAGGCTTCTCTCACTCGTTCAAGCCTGAAGCGCGCAGGACCAGTTCCTCACGCCAGGCAAGAGGTCGACAGATAGGGGTTCGGGCGCCGATGGTGTCTTACCCGCAAGCGGTTCAGCGCAAGCGGAGTGCTGCAGCAAACATCATGCCTCAGGTTTTCGTACTCTTTTCATTAATATCCGGGATGCAGCCATTACCGGACTTACAAACGGCGATTTGTTTCTCCCCGCGTTCTGAAAGGATTTTGTCATGCTTAGCGAACAAGAAATATCCGCACTTCAAGACGTCGTACCGAGCCTTCTGAGCGAAGCCAAAACTGCGTCGCCCGAGAACAAGGCTTTTGTTTTCTCCATGGAACTCGAGTCGCATCTCCTGCCCGGTCTGCGCATCCGCATGCCGCCTTCCCCGGACGATAATCCTCCGCCCTTCCCGCTCGATCTTTTTGTCGGCATTCCGCTTGCGGAGCTGAAAGCCCTGGCCCATGCGGACGCCGCCGAACGCCAGAAGCTGATCGCTCATTTCGGCGCCACGTTCTCCCCGCGACTGCTTCGTGCGATCCAGCATTTCGATGCGCATACCGTCAATTACGAGGCCGGCTTTCAAAGCGAGCCAGGAACAACGAGTGTCATTCTGGAAGATTCGGTCTGACGTTTGGCGCGAGAGTAAGTGTATGAAGCGGCGCTGACAAATATGCGATCAGCGGATAGTGGTCCGACGCCACGCGCGCCAGCGCGCTTCTATGCACCTCGACCTTCACGAGCCGCTCGCCGGGATGCACCCAGATGCGATCCAGTGCGAACAGGGGATATCGCGTGGGAAAAGTCTTCGGCGAACTCGCGCGATAAAAATGCGAAACCAGCCGGCGCAGCGTCCGGCCGTAAATGAACCACTCGTTGAGGTCGCCTAGAAGAATCACGGGAAGATCCGGCGTATCGAAGCGTTGCAGCACCTGCTCGACCTGCGCGCGTCTTTCACTCGATGCCAGCCCGAGATGCGTCGCGACAACGCGCCATGTTTCCCCGCCGCAATCAATATCCGCATCGAGGGCGCCGCGTGGTTCGCGGCTCTTGAACGAAAGGTCGAGCGTGCGGACCGCGCGCACCGGGAAGCGCGTAAGCACCGCATTGCCGTAACGGCGCGCAGGGGTATCGAGTGTGGGACCCTCTACTGCATGAAGACCCGTCAAACGTTGCAGGATCGAGAGCACATCGGGCGCGGCGCTGCCGCCCAAGGGGACTTCCTGGAGCGCGAATATATCGGCATCGATTTCGGCAAGCACCGTCGCGATCCGTTCCGGCGCAAGCTTGCCGTCCACGCCGACCGCACCATGAACGTTGTATGTGGCGATCCGGAGACCGCGCGAAGAGAGCGGGGACAACGACAACGGCGAAGGCGGTTCCATGCGAACTTCGTGCATCGACGTCATGGGCTTACCTCGCGAGCCGCTTCCTTGGGCGCCTCGACTTCGACATCCACAACACGTTCATGCGGCGGTTGCGCGTCACGCTGGCGCCGGCGCTCGCCTTCCTCCGCACGCTCCTTGCGGCCGAGGAACCGCTGCAGCAACACCGATACCGCCACCAGCACCACGCCAATTCCAATCAGCACGCCAAAGGACCCGGCGGTCGGATGCCGCAGCGACGCCACAAGTTGATGCGCGAACGCGACTGTCAGCAAGATACCCGGCCCCATGCCAATCAATGTACCAAGCATGAAATCCCGCAGGCCGATCATGGATGCGCCCGCAACCAGATTCACGATCGTAAAAGGCGCAACCGGCAAGATCCTCAGGATGACGACCGCGACCAGCCCGCGTTTCGCGACGCGTTCGCTGAGCTTGTTCACGCGCGCACCGGCCACGCGCCGCACCACATCACGGCCAAGCCATTCGCCCAACAGATACGTCACGGCCGCCGCGGCGAGCGTTCCAATGAGCGCGTAAAAACTGCCCCATGCCGCGCCGAATACAAGGCCGGTAGTTGCAATCAGGAGCGTGACGGGTATCGATACGACCGCCGCCAGCACATACGCAAGCAGAACCCAAAGCGGCGCGAGCGGCAGCGTATCGATACGGCGCGTCTGGCGTGCGAGCGCGGCGAGATTGAGGTAGTCGCCAAGCGACGTCCAATGCATGGCGGCCGCGAATCCGACAATCAGGAATGCCAGCACGCCGAGCAACGCAAACCTGCCGATCAGCCGATGCGGCTTTTCCATCGGCACGAACTGACCCACGAGCTGATCAGCCTCCACCGGCTTCTCCGGATCGATCAACGCTTCCGGCGGCACGAGCCGGTCGACATCCGGCGTCACGGTCGGGTTCAAACGCTCCAGCGTGCGATGTTCGCCAGCATCTTTCATCAATGCTGCGATTGCGTCGTTCATGCTCTGGCGCGCGTCGAATTCGCGGGCAAACTCGGCAGTCTCGCAGCCGAGATGTTCGGCAATCAGCGTATTGCGCATGCCGGCAAGCGCCGCCCGGATGCGCGGGTCGCCGTCGGCATCGATGGCGATGTTGCATTCAGTGTCGAGCACCATCGACCGGTTGTTGAGGTTCGCCGATCCGACCAGCAGCAAATCGTTGTCAATGAACATCAGCTTGCTGTGCACATTCACGCAACCGGTTTCCAGCCCCGGCACGCAAGGCGACATCAGCCGGTAGCGGTCGTGCGCGTCCGCGCCCTTGAGCATCCGATGCAATCGCGCACGCAATACGCCCATCGTCATTTCCTGCAGCCAGCCGCTTTGCATGCGCGGGGAAACGATGGTGATATCGGGGCCATCCGGCTTCTCGAGCATTCCCTTCAACGCCCCGCCGACAGAACCTGCAGTGAAATACTGGTTCTCTATATAGATAGAGCGCTGCGCGCGCTCGATGGCATCGAGATACTGCTGGCGAATCTGCTGCACGGCAGGCCGTCCGTCGAAAGCGGGTTCGGTCAGCGAAATCGCGAGCTCGACGTTCTCCAGATCCACCTTGCGCGACGGCGGCCACGGGTCGTTCTCGCTCATCGACCGATGCGAGCGGATCGCAAAACGCCGGCCGCATGCACGTTGCCAGCGCTCGCGCGCCAGAAGGCCGATTGACCGCGCGGCGTCGCCGTCGAACATCGTGTGGACATCGTGAAACGGTTGATAGCGCTCGCCGTTCGCGTCGCGGCGCAGCGGATCATTGGCGTCGTGCCGCGGCGTGTCCCAACGCGAACGCGTCAGGTCCATCCCGCCGACAAACGCCAGTTTGTCGTCGATCACCACGACCTTTTGATGATGCGATGCGCCCATCGGATGCTTGCCGTCCATCTGGAACGCGACCCGCCGATGCGAGCGCCAACCCATTTTGTAGACCGGCAGCCACTCGCGCTCGAACGCGTAGAGCATCGCGAAATCCCACGCGAGAATGTAAATGCGCAGGCGCTTTCGTGTCGCCGCGACATCGTGCAGGAAGTCGCCGAGGGCGTCGGCATAACCGTCGTCGGCGCCTTCGGGCGTGAGCTTCATGCGGCTGTCGATGTCCCAGCCGAGAATGAACACGGTCCGCTGCGCTCGCGTAATCGCTTCACGCAGCACGCGGAAATAATCCGAGCCGTCGATCAGCAGACTGAATCGGTCAGCATGGCGAACACTGTCGCAATTGCGGCCCGGCTGGAAAAACGCGTCGTCTGTCATGCGTTGGCCTGGCGATAGGGCACGAGTAGATAGGTCGAGGCTCATCGAACGATTTTTGCAAGCACCGTGCCTGGCGCTGCAGCGCGGCAAAACAGCATGACGTCCCGGAAAACACCGTACAGGGAACGAACTGCCGTTCTGTACCGGTACTGTACCGATCAGTCCTCATACACTCGTGCTCTGAACCTGAGAACCGTCCGACCAGGAATGCCATGCATCTCGATGCCGCCTTGATGACCGCACTGCCCGCCGCGTTGTTGTTCGCGCTCGTCACCTCCATCACACCCGGCCCGAACAACACCATGCTGCTTGCATCAGGCGTGAACTTTGGCTTGCGCCGCACCATGCCCCACGTGCTGGGCATCAGCGTGGGCGTGGCAATTCTGATGATTCTGGCCGGACTCGGCGTGGCGCAGGCATTCGCGCACTTCACCTGGGCTTACACGCTGCTGGAAACGCTCAGCGTGGCGTATTTGTTGTACCTCGCGTGGAAGATTGCGAATTCATCGGCCGTGCAAGTCCGTGAAGGCGAGCGCCGCCCCATGCGCTTCGTCGAAGCCGCCGCGTTCCAGTGGATCAACCCAAAAGCGTGGATGATGGTCCTGACCGCCGCAACGACCATCCATCTGCATTCGAGCGTCTCCATGAACGCCGTGCTCATGGCACTGGTATTCATCGTGGTCGGGATGCCTTGCATCATCATGTGGGCGGCGTTCGGCACGTCGATGCGCAAGGTGCTTACGAATCCGCGTTCGCTACGGTTTTTCAACTGGACGATGGCCGCCTTGCTCGTGTTGTCCCTGTACCCGATCGTGGAGCGCGCGCTGGCGTAGTTCGTGTAATCAGCGAGCCATACGTTGCGCAGAGGACGCCGTATTTGACGCTTCGCGTTTTTGGATTCAGCCTATTTTGCTCAAGGCGGCGCATACTGGACCTGCCTGCCGCCGCGCAAAATATGCAGCCTCATTGCAACTTTAGCCGTTCAAAGCGGCAAGAACTGCGCTCATTCCGCCCTACCGGGGGATCGACAGGCACGTATGAAGCTTGCTTCCCGATCAACTCGCGCCCTGTTGGCGCGGCTTTGAAATCTCCCAAGGAGTCGCCATGTCTGGAGCTAACCGCCCGTCCGGTCCCGCAACACGCAAGTCCCTCGACCTCGCCGATCAGATTGAACGCGATGAACTCGAGAACAACCTGCCGGACGCGCTAAACCACGCCGACGAGGACGATCTCGACGACGAACCCGACTCCGGCACGCCCCGCCGATAACACGTCTCTCACGTTTGCAGCGCCTGCCGGCGCTCCCCATCAGCCGCACTTGCGCAACGCAGTGCGGCTTTTTTTGCGGCTCCGTTGCGGCCTGGTTGTTTATCGCGCCCTTTTTTAGCGGGATGCGCATTTTGGGCACGAGGGTTGCTCTAAGTACCGCGCTGCAGGACACAGCGGCATTTCAAGCAATCAAAGCGGCCGGGCGTCAAGCCAGCACGCAAACCAATCCGATAAATCGACCCTTTGGAGGGCTTCATGCTTCGATACGCTGTCATCTTTTTCATCATCGCGATCATCGCGGCATTTTTCGGCTTCGGCGGTATCGCAAGTGGCGCAACCGAGATCGCGAAGATCCTGTTCTTCATCTTTATCGTGATCTTCCTGGCTACGTTGCTGCTCGGCGTATTCAGGCGATGAAGCCGCGGTGTTCCCGATCCGGGAACACCGTTGTGACGCAAAAAAGCGCGGGGATGCCCGCGCTTTTTTGCGTGTGGCGTGGGCAGAGATCAGCGCAACCTCCCCTTCCAACCTTCGATAAACCTCCACAATGCATCCTCCATTGAATAGGGCACATTGAACCGAAACCACTCGCTGGCGGCATCGTCTGGACGAAAGTAGGAGCCAGGAGCGAGCCAGATGCCATGTTCCAGCGCCTGCGTGGCCAGTTCATTGGCGTATTCCGCTTCGACCGGCAGGCGCGCCCACAAGAACAACCCGGCGCGTGGCTTGCAAAACACCTCCAGTCCAAGCGCATCCATGCGTTCTTCCACGTCCAGGTGCGCATCTTTCAGCTTCTCGGTCACCGCTTCGACGTGCCGCGCGTAGCGTCCTTCGGTCAGCACCTTCTCGACAATGCGCTCCGTCGCCGCCGATGAAGTCAGCCCCACCGCCATCTTCGTGCGCGCCAGTTCGCGCAACACGTCGCGCTCCGCGACTACGTAACCGCAGCGCAATCCCGGCGTGATGGTCTTCGAAAATCCGCCTATATAAAGCACGCGGTTCAGGCCTTCCATCGCCGCCAGCAGCGGTGCGCCGGGCGGTACGAGTTCACGGCTGACATCGTCTTCCACCACCCACAAGCCGTGGCGTTCGGCGATCTGCAGCAGACGGAACGCCGCCGCCATGCCGAAGGTCGCGCCGGTCGGATTCTGCAGCGTCGTATTGACGAAGATCGCCTTGGGCTTGTGTTCGAGGACGAGCCGCTCGAGGACATCGGTATCGATACCCGCCGGCGTACGCGGCACGCCCAGCACTGTCAGCCCTGCGAGCCGCAGGATCTGCAGCAGATTGCAATAACCGGGATCTTCGACGATCACCTTGTCGCCGGGCCGTAGAAGCGTGCGTACGATGAGGTCGAGCGCTTGCGTCGCGCCCGCGGTCAACAGCACGTTGGCGGCCGGGTCCGCCGGCAGGCCGTACCTGTCGAGCTGCTCGGCGATGCGTTCGCGCAACGGCGCGAAACCATACGGATGCCCGTAGTCCGCCATGCGTGCGGCAGGTACGCGGCTCACCGACCGCAACGCGTGATGCAGGCCGCTTTCGTTGACCCATTCATTGGGCAACCAACCGCAGCCGGCCTTGATCGGCACGGAGTGATCGGCGAAGACATCGGACAGCAGCCAGGTTGCGGTCAGGCTCGGCGGTTGCCACGCGACGCTGCGCCTGGGCGCGGCCGCCGTGCGCGCCGCCACCCTGTAGCCGGAACCGCGCCGCGCGACGACGAGTCCCATCGACACAAGCCGTCCATATGCCTCGGTGACCGTGAACGTGCTGAGGCGTTCGGTTTGTGCAAGCTGACGTACCGATGGCAGCAACGCCCCGGCTCGCAGCGTCTGCTGTTCGATCGCGCCGGAGAACGCAGTCACGAGTTGCTCGACGAGCGTCGCCTGCGCCCGGTCGCGGTCCAGTTGAAGTTCGATCATGAATCGCTGAAAAGAGGATGATCAAGGAAGTGAACCAGCCGGACCAGTGTGCAGCACCTGCGGCGGCGTCACCAATACAGTTCCCATCATTCTGCCAGCACAGTTCTTCGCGCGACAGGACAACTGTCTATGCCGTGGGTTTTTATCGAGGACTACATTGCGTGTTCTAACAGGAGATTTCACATGACTTCGCGCCCCGTCATCGACGACCTTTCGTCGTTCTGGATGCCCTTTACCTCGAACCGGCAATTCAAAGCGGCGCCGCGCCTGATCGAAGGTGCGAAGGGCATGTACTACAAATCGACCGATGGCCGCGAAATCCTCGACGGTTGCGCCGGCCTCTGGTGCGTGAATGCGGGCCACTGCCGCGACGAAATCGTCGCCGCCATCCAGCATCAGGCCGCCACGCTCGACTTCGCGCCGACCTTCCAGATGGGCCATCCGCTTGCATTCGAAGCAGCCACGAAAGTCGCGGCGATCATGCCCGAAGGGCTCGACCGCATCTTCTTCACGAACTCCGGTTCCGAATCAGTCGATACCGCGCTGAAAATCGCCCTCGCCTATCACCGCGCGCGAGGCGAAGGACAGCGCACGAAGCTGATCGGTCGCGAACGGGGTTATCACGGCGTGGGTTTCGGCGGTATTTCGGTTGGCGGGATCGGACCGAACCGCAAGACGTTCTCGGGCGCGTTGCTGCCGGGCGTCGATCATCTGCCGCATACGCATGCGCCGGATCACAATGCGTTCTCGAAGGGTCAGCCGGCATGGGGCGCCCATCTTGCCGATGAACTCGAACGCATTGTCGCGCTGCACGACGCATCGACCATTGCGGCTGTTATTGTCGAGCCGCTCGCGGGATCGACCGGCGTACTCGTGCCGCCGCAAGGTTATCTGCAGAAGCTGCGCGAGATTTGCACGAAGCACGGCATCCTGCTGATATTTGATGAAGTCATCACCGGCTTCGGCCGTCTCGGCAAGGCAACCGCCGCTGAGTTCTTCGGTGTGACGCCGGACCTGATGACGCTTGCCAAGGCCATCAACAATGCCAGCATTCCAATGGGCGCCGTGGCCGCGCATCGCAACGTGCACGACACGGTCGTCAACGCGGGCGCGGTGAATGGCATCGAGTTGTTCCACGGTTATACCTATTCCGCGCACCCCATGGCAGCCGCTGCCGCCATCGCCACGCTCGACCTGTATGCCCGCGATCAGTTGTTCGAACGCGCGGCATCGAAGGCTGGAAAGTTCGAAGCAGCAGCCCACGCGTTACGCGATGCGCCGCATGTGAAGGACGTCCGCAATCTCGGACTGGTTGCGGGTATCGAGTTGCAGCCTCGCGATGGCGCCCCGGGCGCGCGTGCGTATGAGGCATTTGTGAAGTGCTTCGAAGCAGGCGTTCTCGTGCGTTATACGGGCGATATTTTGGCGTTCTCGCCGCCTCTGATCATTGAAGATGATCAGATCGAGCAGATTTTCAGCACGGTTCGCAAGGTGCTGGAAACGGTCAAGTAACGCGGTTGGCGTGACGGTACAGAGGCCGTTCCAGCATTGACCGGAACGGCCTTTTTCGCATCAAAAAACCCGCTTCAACGCGCGGGCCTTGCAGTGCTCGCCTTCGATGAAGCCGCTTTACGCCGCGTGGCCCAGCCCTTTTTCGCCGATGCGGAACGGTCAGCCGCCGAACGCCGACTCGCGCTCGCATGCGTCTGGCGGGACAGCGCAGTGCGCGAAGCCGCCTTTGTGCCTTCGCGCTTGAGCACGCGCGTGGACGTAGCCGAGCGTTTCGCCTTCGATTCCGTGCTCGCGCTGCGTTTCGTCTTGTACTGACCTGCTTGCGTATCCTTCGCCGCTTTCTTGCGTGCGCCTTCAGATGTCGTACCTTTCTTCGGCGCCTTCACGCCGACACCCGATCTGCGTGCCTCCGACAGCCCGATCGCAATCGCCTGCTTCGCGGACTTCGCGCCATGTTTGCCTTCGCGGACGTGGTCGACTTGCTCCTTCACGAACGCACCGGCCTGCGTGCTCGACGATTTACCCGCGCGCTTCGCCGCGTGCGCACGTTCGATGGTTTTCTTCTCCGGCATGATGGACTCCTATGAAAGACCGTCGTTGGTCCGACGAGGGAAACCTTGCAATGGCTATGCCAACGCCCTGGCCGAATGTCGCGACAATGAATCACACACTTGCACGTAAGCCTTATGTTAGATTTGCAGGCCATCATTTTTGATTCATTAAGGACAGCCAATGTTGAAGAAAGCAGGTATTGCACTCGCATGTATTTTCACGTTTGCAACAAGCAGTGCGGCCTTCGCGCACGACCAGCCGGGCGCCGACTGGATATCGAAGGATGCGGCCATCGCGAAGGTCAAGGCGCTGGGTTACGACGCGGTGCGCCTCGAAGCCGACGATGGACACTGGGAAGGCGAAGCCACGAAACAAGGCCAGTTCTACGACATCCACGTCGATCCGCGTTCAGGTGCGCTGATGAAGAACGAGCTGAAGCATTGAGTTCGTTGTAGGAATTACAGGGCTGAGTGAACGGATCGCTTATCGATGCTCAACCATTGAACGCCATCCGTCGTCACTTCGAACTGCTTGTCATCAGCCGCGACGATCAACGCGCGTATCATCGCGACGCCAAGGCTGAACCGATGGAATAAAGCCCGGGCATAGATTGTTGTCCCTCTCAACGAACCACTGTCCCTGAGAGGAAACAATGACCCGAGCTGCACTGTCGCGACTTTCACTCCTGGCGTGCGCGCTGACCTTCGGCGCTGCAGGCATCGCGCATGCGGAGTCTGGCGACATAGAAAGCACGTATCGCCAGCTTGTTCAAGCGCTTCAGCAGAGCCGTAACGGTTCCATCGGCAACGCAGAGCGCACGCAAATCACCCAGGCTGCGAAGAATTTCCAGGACGCCATGCAACGTGACGGCGGCGCGCGGGACAACCTCATGACGGACGCGCACAACATCATCGCGTCATCATCCGATGGAACATTCAACGCCGGCGCAAGCGTCAATGCGCTTCGGCGCGACGCCAAGGGCAGCGTGATCGAGTTCGGCAAGTGGAGTGTGTCGATGCCAGGAAGCCAGATCGCGAGTCCCATCGGCACGCATTTGAATCAAAGCAGCGAAGGCGATTGCGTCGGCATTTCCGTGGTGAAGGCGTTCTCCAATACGCAAACCGGCGCGGCCATCTTGCGCCGGGCAGTCACCCTGACTTCCGATGGCAGCTACAACGTCAGCCTGCCGGGCGATCCCGCGACGGTTTACCGGTTGAATCCGGGCGAGCTCGATCAATTCGGCAAAGGCGATCCGGGCGCGGCGGCCGTGGTCGGCGCAATGTTCCAGTATTTCCACAAGGACCCGAAGCAAGGCGCGCTGCCGACGAACAAGGTCATGGAATTGCTCGCCGGCCATGCGGGCGATCACGATCGTCTCGCCGATGTCCACAGCACACCCGACCAGATCACCGGCTACTTATTGCAACACGCGGATGGCGCCGGCAGCCGCTACGCCATGGTCTTTGGCGGCAAACCCGCGCGCAACGGCGACTGGTCCAAGGGCGACGGACATGCGTTCGCGATCATTCGTATCGACAAGGCGAACATGATGCTGACGTACACCAATCCATGGAACGAGGCGAGCACGCGGACCATCGCGATCCGGGACCTTGCGAGCCAGGCGGCGGGGACATCGGCTGACTTCGAGACGGTAACTTTTCGGTGAATGCGTTGAAATCTAAAAGCGAAAACCAATGAAGCGGCGCGATTCTTGTTAATGTGACGCTCGAATCCGCTCGGACCAATTCATCGCTCATGACATCGACTACCTTGCGCGCCGCGACGCCCGACGATTTCAATGCGCCGTCCGAGCAGGTCGCACGCCGTTTGATCGGCGCGATCCTGAGCGTCGATGGCGTGGGCGGCAGGATCGTGGAAACGGAAGCCTACGATCGCGAGGACCCGGCATCGCATAGTTTTTCCGGGCCCACACCGCGCAACGCCGTGATGTTCGGCCCGCCCGCGTACGCTTATATATACCGGTCCTACGGCATTCACTGGTGCTTGAACTTTGTCTGCCGGGAAGCCGGACATGGCGCGGGGGTGCTGATTCGCGCGGTCGAACCGCTGACCGGACTCGATGCGATGCGCCAACGGCGCGGTATGGAGCCGGCGAAATTGCTGTGTTCGGGACCGGGCCGCCTGGCGCAGGCGCTCGGCATTACTCATAGAAACAATGGCATGTCGCTGCTCGAGGCGCCGTTTTCCATCGAAATGCCGGAAGAAGAAGGTCCGGTTATCGCGGGGCCGCGCATTGGAATCACCAAAGCGATGGATGTGCCCTGGCGTTTTGGCCTCGCCGGATCGAAGTTCCTCAGCAAGCCCTTCCCAAAGGATGCAAAGGACGCGAGTGACACACCGAACGCCTGAAAAGTAAAAGGGCTGCCAAACCTCGGCAGCCCAAAAATTCTTTTTATATGTATCAGCAGCAAGCCGGCAGCCACACCGTCAAGGACGGTCCTCGGGACTGCAACGACGCTACCTTAAGCAGCCTGTGCAATCAGGCTTTCTGTGCGCGGCTGTAGCATCGCCGCGTTTTCGAGTACCGTCGGTTCCGGCACTTCATTGGTCGACACAACACTCAACTCCACCAGCGCGGTCTGCTCGCTCGCCTGTCTGGCGGCCGCCGCTTTTTTGGTCTTCCCCGCGCGTGACGGCGGCTGGCAGGCCCCGCACACCACGTTTTCTTGCAAATCATGTTTGTGCGCAATGAACTTTCCAGTGCAGCGGCAGCATTTGGTCAACTGCAGCATGCCTGCATCGAAAAAGCGCACAAGGGTCCAGGCCCGCGTCAAATCGAGTACCGCCTCGACATCGCTATTCCTGCAATGTTCGAGATACAGCCGATACCCCTTGGTCAGTGCATCGAGGTGCGAGCAGCCTGCTTCTTTCTTCAGGAACACATATGTGTTGTAGAAAAGCGAAGCATGGATGTTCGCGAGCCACGTCATATACCAGTCCGCCGAGAAAGGCAGCATGCCCTTCGGTGGCGAAACACCCTTCACTTCGCGATACAACCGGATCATCCGGTCACGCGACAGTGTCAGTTCACTTTCGAGCACCTGCATCCGCGCCCCGAGTTCGATCAATGCGATCGCGCGGAAAACTTCTTGTGCATCTTCGGTGAGG
>Ga0153932_1000039_pt1 | contig 110221 bp, 106 predicted proteins | sample TSNJ016MetaG_FD_102273 | JGI IMG/M metagenome (GOLD analysis project Ga0153932, IMG submission 102273) | Attine ant fungus gardens microbial communities from New Jersey, USA - TSNJ016 MetaG | ecosystem: Host-associated > Fungi > Mycelium > Unclassified | place: USA: New Jersey, Wharton State... | reverse complement strand
GTGGGATGGCGCGGACGCGCTGAAAATAACCATGGCATCGACGCTGGATCTGGGCCTCTGCATAGAGGATGTTCGAATCGCGGGACATGCGCAACCCATAACCTTGCGCAGTTATCGCCCCGCATCGGACGGCACCGTCCTGCCGGTCGTGCTTTATTTTCATGGCGGCGGGTTTGTTCGCGGCACGCTCGACGACGCGGATATCGCAGCGACGACCATTTCCCGCGATACACCCGCTTGGGTCGTCTCGGTCGGTTATTCGCTCGCGCCGGCCTTTCCTTTTCCGGCGGCGCCCGAAGACGCATACCGGGCGGCGCAGTGGGTGGTGGCGAATGCTCGCGCACAAGGGGCCGATGCAAACCGTATTGGTGTGGCGGGACACGATGCAGGCGGCAACTTAGCCACCTGTCTTGCGGCGATTGCCCGGGACCGCGGTGACATTGCAATCCATGCGCAAGCGTTGCTCGCGCCCTTGCTGGACCCGAGCATGACGCGCATGGCCGACGAGAACAAGGTGCTGTCGCCGGACATTTGCGCGTCCGAGTGCGCGCAGTGTTACCGGGCGTACTTGCCCAATGCTTCGCAACGGCTTCATCCGTATGCAGCGCCGCTGGAATCGAGGCGTCTTGCAGGACTGCCGCCGGCATTGATCGCGAGCGCCCAGCATGACCTGTTGCATATCGAGGCCGAGAAATACGCCGGCGAACTGATCGCGGCGGGCGTGCCGACTGAAGTGACGCGCCACGTCGACGCATCGCATTACGGGCTGGTCACGGATCCCTCCGCGCTCGCCGACGTGGTCGCGTTCTTCAGGAAGCGGCTGCGGGATAGGACCGACCATGCGCAGCGGCCAGGGCACACGCGCGCCAAGCCGAAGACGCATGCAGCACACTAAAAATTTAAAACAATCTCAACGACTTTATTGGAGCATCGCATGTCCATCACTCGCAAACGAATTACCGTCGCGCTAGGGGCGACGCTGGTCGTGGCAGGCATCGGCACATACACTGCCATGCACGGTTTCGGCCTGCCGGTCAACAACGCCGAGGCCGCGGTCCAGGCCGCGCCGCCCGCAACGGAAGTGGATGTCGCCACCGTGGTCTCGAAGACCATCACCGACTACCAGAACTATTCGGGGCGCCTCGAAGCCGTCGATAAAGTCGATATCCGCCCGCTCGTTCCCGGCACGATCGTAGCCGTGCATTTCACCGACGGCGCGCTGGTCAAGAAGGGCGATCCGCTCTTCACGATCGACCCGCGTCCGTACGTGGCGGCGGTCGACCAGGCAGCGGCGCAACTTGCGGCGGCTCAGGCGCGCAACGGTTATACATCGACCGATGCGGCGCGCGCCGAGCGTTTGCTCACGGACAATGCGATCGCCAAACGCGATTACGACGAGAAGCAGAACGCCGCGCATGAGGCGGCGGCCAACCTGAAGGCGGCGCAAGCGGCGCTCGAAACCGCGAAGATCAACCTGACGTACACGCATATCGTGGCGCCGGTGTCGGGTCGCGTATCGCGTGCGGAAATGACGGTGGGCAATATTGTTTCCACCGGTTCCAGCGCGCCGTTGCTGACCACTTTGGTTTCGGTCTCGCCCATCTACGCATCGTTTGATGTCGATGAACAAACCTACCTGCGTTATCTGAGCCGGGACTCACGCTCAAGCGTGCCGGTTTCGCTCGGCCTTGCAAATGAAGATGGTTTCTCGCGCGAAGGCAAGGTGGCATCGGTCGATAACCAACTGGATACCGGCTCGGGCACCATCCGCGTGCGTGCCCGTTTCGACAACAACGACGGTTCCCTGCTGCCGGGGCTCTATGCCCGCATCAAGGTCGGCGGCGGGACGCCGCATCCGGCGGTGCTGATCGAAGATGCCGCTATCGGCACGGACCAGGACAAGAAATTCGTCATGGTCGTCGATAAAGACAGCCGCGTTCAATACCGTGAAGTCACGCTCGGCACCCAGAGCGATGGTTTGCGTGTGATCGTGAAGGGCTTGCAACCGGGCGAACGGATCGTGGTGAACGGTCTGCAGCGCGTGCGTCCGAACGATGTCGTGAAACCCAACGCGGTAGCAATGGCGAGTGCGTCGCCGGCAACAAAACAAGCTTCATAAGACGCGCTTTATAGCCGCTTAACGGTGGCTCCTGGTGTGCGTGACAGCGGCGAGTTCCGGTACGGGACACGCTGCGGGAAACGCGCGCGCAGCCTCTCATGCTCATAAAGAAATCGTCATGAACATTTCCAAGTTTTTCATCGACCGCCCGATCTTTGCGGGCGTGCTGTCGGTGCTCATCCTGCTGGCGGGTGTCATCGCCATGTTCAAGCTGCCGATCTCCGAGTATCCGGAAGTCGTGCCGCCGTCCGTGGTCGTCCATGCGCAATATCCGGGCGCAAACCCGAAGGTGATTGCTGAAACGGTGGCGTCGCCATTGGAAGAGCAGATCAACGGCGTGGAAGACATGCTGTACATGCAGTCGCAGGCGAACAGCGACGGCAACCTGAACATCACGGTGACGTTCAAGCTCGGCACGGACCCGGACAAGGCACAGCAACTGGTGCAGAACCGCGTGTCGCAAGCGTTGCCGCGTTTGCCGGAAGACGTGACGCGTCTTGGCGTGACGACGATCAAGTCGTCGCCGACGCTCACCATGGTGGTTCACCTGAACTCGCCGAATAACCGTTACGACATGACGTATCTGCGCAACTACGCGCTGATCAACGTGAAGGACCGGCTGGAGCGGATTCAGGGTGTGGGGCAGGTTCAGCTCTGGGGCTCGGGCGATTATTCGATGCGCATCTGGCTCGATCCGCAGAAAGTCGCGCAACGCGGCATGACGGCGACCGATGTGGTGAACGCGATTCGCGAGCAGAACGTGCAGGTGGCGGCTGGTGTGATCGGTTCATCGCCGACCTTGCCGAACGTGCCGTTGCAGTTGAACGTGAACGCACAGGGGCGCTTGCAGACCGAACAGGAATTCCGCGACATCGTGCTGAAGACTTCGCCTGACGGCGCCGTCACGTACCTGCATGACGTGGCGCGCGTTGAACTGGCGGCATCGGAATATGGACTGCGCTCGTTGCTCGACAACAAGACCGCGGTCGCGATGGCGATCAACCAGCAGCCGGGCGCGAATTCGCTGCAGATCTCCGACACGGTCCGCAAGACGATGAAGGAACTGCAGGCGGACATGCCTGCGGGCGTGGAATACCAGATCGTGTATGACCCGACGCAGTTCGTGCGCTCGAGTATCGACGCGGTGATCCATACGCTGGCCGAAGCCATTGCGCTGGTCGTGCTGGTGGTGATCGTGTTCCTGCAGACGTGGCGCGCATCGATCATTCCGTTGTTGGCCGTTCCCGTTTCGATCATCGGTACGTTCTCGTTGTTGCTCGCGTTTGGATTCTCGATCAACGCGTTGTCACTCTTCGGGATGGTGCTTGCCATCGGGATCGTGGTGGACGATGCGATCGTGGTGGTGGAGAACGTCGAGCGCAATATCGAGGCCGGCTTGTCGGCGCGGGAGGCGACCTACCAGGCAATGCGAGAGGTGAGCGGGCCAATCGTCGCGATTGCGCTGACGCTGACCGCCGTGTTCGTGCCGCTCGCTTTCATGTCGGGCCTGACAGGTCAGTTCTACAAGCAGTTTGCGATGACCATCGCCATCTCGACGGTGATCTCCGCGTTCAACTCGCTGACCTTGTCGCCGGCGCTCGCAGCAATGTTGCTGAAGGGCCACGACGAACCGAAGGACTGGCTCACGCGCGGCATGGATCGCGTGTTCGGCGGATTCTTCCGGCAGTTCAACAAGGTCTTCAAACGCGGTTCGGAGAAATACGGCGAGGGCGTGACGGGTGTCATCAACCGCAAGGCCGTGATGGTCGGCATTTACGTCGTGCTGCTGGCAGGCGCGGTGATGATGGGCAAGGTTGTGCCGGGCGGCTTCGTGCCCGCGCAGGACAAGGAGTACCTGATCAGCTTTGCGCAACTGCCCAACGGTGCATCGCTGGATCGTACCGAAGCGGTGATCCGCCAGATGACGGATATCGCGCGCAAGACGCCGGGCGTGCAAAGCGCGGTGGAGTTTCCGGGTTTGTCGGTGAATGGCTTCACCAACTCGTCGAGCGCCGGTGTTGTGTTCGTAACGCTCAAGCCATTCAACGAACGCAAGGGCCGCGCGCTGTCAGCCGGTGCAATCGCGGGATCCCTGAATCAGCAGTACGCCGTGATCAAGGGGTCGTTCATTGCCGTGTTTCCGCCGCCTCCGGTTCTGGGTCTCGGAACGCTGGGTGGTTTCAAGCTGCAACTGGAAGACCGTGGTGCCCTGGGTTATGCCGCGTTGAACGACGCCACGCAGGCATTCATCAAACGCGCATCGCAGTCGCCTGAACTCGGCCCGACGTTCTCGAGCTATCAGATCAACGTGCCGCAATTGAACGTGGATCTGGACCGGGTAAAGGCAAAGCAACTGGGCGTGTCCGTCACCGATGTTTTCAGCACGATGCAGGTGTATCTCGGCTCGTTGTACGTGAACGACTTCAACCGCTTCGGCCGTGTGTATCAGGTGCGGGTGCAGGCGGATGCGCCGTTCCGCGCGAACACGGAAGACATCGGCTTGCTGAAGACGCGCAATGCGAACGGCGAAATGGTGCCGCTCTCGTCGCTCGTGAAGGTGACGCCGACTTACGGTCCGGAAATGGTGGTGCGCTACAACGGCTATACCTCAGCCGACATCAACGGTGGGCCGGCTCCGGGTTATTCGTCCGGTCAGGCGCAAGCCGCAGTGGAACGCATCGCAGCCGAAACGCTGCCGCGCGGCATCAAGTTCGAATGGACCGACCTGACGTATCAGCAGATCCTCGCGGGCAATGCAGCGTTGTGGGTGTTCCCGATCAGCGTGCTGCTGGTGTTCCTGGTGCTGGCTGCGCTCTATGAAAGCCTGACGCTGCCGCTCGCCGTGATCCTGATCGTGCCCATGAGCATTCTCTCGGCGCTGGTCGGTGTATGGCTCACAGGTGGCGACAACAACATCTTCACGCAGATTGGCTTGATGGTGCTAGTGGGCTTGTCGGCGAAGAACGCCATTTTGATTGTCGAGTTTGCGCGTGAGCTGGAGATGCAGGGACGCTCCATTGTGGAAGCCGCGATTGAAGCAAGCCGTCTGCGTCTGCGTCCGATCCTGATGACGTCGATTGCTTTCATCATGGGCGTGGTGCCGCTGGTGATTTCGTCGGGCGCCGGTTCCGAAATGCGTCATGCGATGGGCGTGGCGGTGTTCTTCGGCATGCTCGGTGTGACCTTGTTCGGCCTGATGCTTACGCCGGTGTTTTATGTGCTGTTGAGAAAGCTGGCTGGCGGCGAGCATCTCGTCGACAAGCACGGCCACAATCCGCACATGCGCGGTGTCAATGCTTCGCTCGAAGCATGAGAGAAATTGAAATGAAAACGCTGAATATCAAACGATGGCTGGGATTGTCGGCGCTGCTCGGGTCGTTGCTGGTCGTCGCGGGCTGTTCGCTCGCACCGACCTATGCCAGGCCTGACGTGAAGGAGCCGGCTGCGTTCAAGGAAACATCGCAGACGGTGCTTGCCGCATCCGAACAAGGCACATGGAAGACGGCGCAGCCGTCGGAGCAGGTGATGCGCGGCGAATGGTGGACCGTCTTCAACGACGACACCTTGAACGATCTCGAACGCCAGGCCGCCGATGCCAACCAGAACCTGAAAGCTGCAGCGGCGCGCGTGTCGGAATCGCGTGCAATCAACCAGACGGCGCGGGCGGGCTTGTTTCCGACGCTCGATGCAGGTTTTGGCCCGACGCGCGAGCGGCTTTCGCCGGCGTCGCAATTCCTGCCGCAGAACACCAACGTGCCGTCGCAGACCTTGTGGCGCGCGCAGGCGAGTGCATCGTACGAAGTCGATCTGTTTGGGCGCGTATCGGATTCGGTGAAAGCGGCAAACGCCGATACCGCGCAAAGCGAAGCGCTATTCCGCTCGGTACAACTTGCCTTGCAAGCGGACGTTGCGCAGAACTACTTCAACTTGCGCGAACTCGATGCCGAAAACGATGTCTTCGCCCGCACGGTCGCGTTGCGGGAACAAAGCCTGAAGCTCGTGCAGCATCGCTTTGCAGAGGGGGACATCAGCGAGCTCGACGTTGCACGTTCGCGTTCCGAGCTTGCAAGCGCCAGGTCCGACGCCATGACGGTGCAGCGCATGCGGGCTGCATCGGAACATAGCCTTGCCGTGTTGCTGGGCAAGTCGGCGTCGCAGTTCACCATGGCCGCCAACCCGCTGACGCCCGTCGATATCAAGATTCCACCGGGCTTGCCTTCGTCGTTGCTTGAACGCCGTCCGGATATCTCGGCAGCCGAACGCGCGATGGCGGCAGCGAATTCGCGCATCGGCGTGGCGAAGTCGGCGTTCTTCCCGTCGCTGAACATCACCGGTTCGGGCGGGTTCGAGTCGGCAACGCTCGGCGACCTGTTCAACTGGTCAAGCCGTACGTTCCTGCTCGGACCGTTCGCGGGTACGGCGCTCAATCTTCCTATCTTCGATGGCGGCCGTCGCAAGGGCAACCTCGCAAACGCACGCGCCATCTATGAAGAGGATGTGGCGAATTACCGTCAGCAGGTGCTGGTGGCGTTCCAGGAAGTGGAGGACAACCTTTCCGACCTGCGCATTCTGGAAACGCAGACGCAGACGCAAGCTGAGGCTGTGAACGCATCGAATCGCGCAGCGCAGCTCTCGCGCACGCAATACACCGAGGGCGCAATCAATTACCTCGATGTGATCGATGCCGAGCGTACCGTACTGCAGTCGCAGCGCACTGCGGTGCAACTGGCGGGCGTGCAGGCGACGTCCACGGTGAACCTGATCCGTGCGCTGGGTGGTGGCTGGGGCGATATGCCGGTGGCATCGGCTGAGCCGGCTGTTGCCGCCTCTGACGCGTCAAACGCGAGCGTGGCATCGCGATAAAAACGCGATTGTTCAAGCCGCACGACAAGTGTCTTCGATTACAGCGGGTTTATCCGGCGGCTCCCGATCCGTAGAATTCTGTTTATGGATACGGGAGCCGTCATGAAAGCATTAATCGAACGACAACTCTACCGGCCTGCCGTCGTACTTCCTCTGTTGGTCCTGATGCGCCTGATGGTGACGCTCGATTTCAACCTGATGCAAGTGACGTTCGTCGTGGTCATGAAGAGTTCGCAATACCTATTTCAAGTGGTATTCAGGCATCGCCATGACCGTGGCGACGTCCAGAAGCCGCAGCAGGTCCATGCCATGCATGAGAAGACCTGCCACTGCTGAACCTGCCTCAATACACTTCCGGAACGACCATGGTTTCCGGCACGGGCTGGCGCAAGTAGTCATCGTTGTAGACACGGTCGGGCAATTCGATCGCCGGGTGTTCGATCTCGTGGTACGGCACCTGGCTCAAAAGATGACTGATGCAATTGAGGCGAGCACGTTTCTTATCGACCGCCTGCACTACCCACCACGGCGCCTCTGGAATATGCGAGCGCGCCAGCATCACTTCCTTCGCCTGCGTATAAGCCTCCCAGCGGCGGCGGCTTTCAAGATCCATCGGACTGAGTTTCCATTGCTTGAGCGGGTCTTGGATGCGCGCCTGGAAGCGCACTTCCTGCTCGTCGTCGGTGATCGAGAACCAGTACTTCAGGATCTGCACACCGCTTCTCGCCAGCATCTTTTCGAACTCCGGCACTGAGCGAAAGAACTCTTCGTACTCGTCGTCGGTGCAAAAGTTCATCACGCGTTCCACACCCGCGCGGTTGTACCAACTCCGGTCGAACAGGACGATCTCGCCGCCCGCCGGCAAGTGCGAGACGTAACGCTGGAAATACCATTGCGTGCGCTCGCGATTGTTCGGCGCGGGCAGGGCGGCTACGCGGCACACGCGGGGATTGAGCCGCTGCGTAATGCGCTTGATCGCACCGCCCTTGCCGGCGGCGTCGCGGCCTTCGAAGATCACCACCAGCCGATGTCCGCTCGCAACCACCCAGTCCTGCAACTTTACGAGTTCGCCTTGCAGCCGGAACAGCTCGCGGAAATAAACCTTGCGCTGCTCGCGCGCTTCGGCGGAAAACGCACCTTCGCCGTCGAGAATCCGGTCGTCGACTTCCATCTCCAGTTCTTCGTCGTAGCTGTCGATCAGGTCTTCTTCGAAGCGGCGCTGTTTTTCCTGCGAATTCATGAGTAGCTCCGTTGATTTGGCATGTTGGCGGCGTTCTGGCATTGCTGGGCATCGCTGGAATCAGGACGCAATCCTGCACAATGACGATTATCCGGCCGCTTGATTTCAGGAATGTTACGGCAGCAAACGCTATTCCGGGAGGCTGATTGGTCGGATGGATCATCGGCCCCGCTTTAAAACGCCAATGCGGTAGCATCGCCCTACGTCGTTACGCCAATCAGATAACCGCGAGCCGCATGCCCGACGCATCCAGCAACATTCCAGACGGTCCCGCCCGGAGTTCAGCTTTTGAGCGTTGGGCACCGACGATCTATTTCATCGTCGGGCAACTCGGGTGGTTCGCCTGCGTGCTGAGCGCAGCGCACGATGTCCCGTGGATCGGCGTTGCCGTCACGCTGGTCCTGGTCGCCGTGCATCTGGCTCGGGTGGATCGGCGAGTGCCGGAACTCAAGCTGCTAGCGAGCGTTATCGTGATCGGCGCCGTTTGGGAAAGCGTGCCGGTCGCGGCCGGGTTGCTGGTCTACCCGAACGGTACGGTCCTTCCCGGCGCCGCACCTTACTGGATTCTCGCGTTGTGGGCACTCTTCGCCGCGCAATTCAATACGACCTTCGGTTGGCTGAAGTCGCGCATGCTGCTGGCTTCGGTGTTGGGCGCGGTTGCGGGGCCTTTATCGTTCCGGGGCGGCGCTGCGCTGGGCGCGGTCCGGTTCGCGCAGCCTTTGGCGGCGACGCTCACGCTGGCTGCCGGTTGGGCGGTTTTGCTGCCCGTGCTGATTCTTTTGTCGCGACGCTGGGATGGGGTCCACACCAATGCGTGACTGCTTGTCAAGCTGGAATAGTCCTTGCTAGGTAAAGGTCATACGACTTACGGATATTCCAGGGCTTTATCCATGACACGCCAAATCGAACACCAGTTCAGCGAATCGAGTTGGCTTCCCCAACGCGATGTTGCGACGATTGCAAGGCAGGCATGCTCCGACGCGATTCCCGTGTCTTCGACCGGCGCGCGGGGCGCCACGCCTCCCGCGACCTATTTCATATCGGTGCTTGAACTTGCCACTGGCGAGAAGCTCGGTAATAACGAACGGCTTCGCGCTATCGCCATGCTCGAAGCGCATTTCGCCGCTGGCCGGCCACGCACGCTGAACGAGGCGGTCCGGATCTGCGCGAGCGCGATCGATTCATCGACGCTTCGGCGCATGGCGCGGGGCGCCGGGGCCTGATCAGATGGACGATTTGCAGCGCAGACGCCATGTATCGTCCGTGCGGGTCAGCGCGACTGCAGAAAGCGGCTCCAGATCCATCCGATAAACCGTCGTAAGCGGTGCGTCCAGCACCACGGCAAGCACCACCTTGACTACGATGGCGTGCGTCACGATTACCGTAGTCCCGTCATCGCGCTGTCTGTCGAGCGCGCGCCGAACCCGCCCCTGAAGGGCCTCCAGGCTTTCGCCGCCATGCGCAGCGCTGTCCGGTTCCGACAACCACGCGCTCAACGCGCTGGTCTCCTCGTCGTAGATCTCTTTCAAAGAACGTCCTTGCCAGCGGCCATGATCCAGGTCGCTCCACTGCGCATCGGCCGACATTTCGATGCCAAACGTCCGTCCCGTTTCCACGGCGGCATGGGACGGACTCGTGATGACACGGTCGGGCGCATAAACCGATGCAAGCGCCGAAAGACGCGGGCGCTCGAGATGCTCGATCGGATCATGAAGCGTGGGAAACATGCCGGTTTTCATGGCGTGCGTTGCCGCGTGGCAAAGCAGGATCAGTTCGTTTTTCATGGTTTCCGGATTCGCTTCAATGATGCATTGCTTTACTTTCGGTGATCACATCTTAGAATGGCAAGCTTGCAGCGCGAGGAAGCCGGTGAAAACCCGGCACGGTCGCGCCACTGTAAGCGTGCCGAGTGCGTTTTCATCCTTGAATCAAGGTAAAGAAACCATTCGACGCATGCAAGTCAGACCCCCGCTGCAGCCTTTCTATTTTCTTACGGGACGCGCTTATCCCTCGGAGCTTTCATGAATCGAGCCAATCCAACGGCGAATCTGTCCGCCATGAATCCCGCATTTGATGCACCCGTACCTATTCCGGTGCGTGAGGTGCTGCCTTGGGCGGTGTTTATCGGTCTGCTTTTGTTGATCGCAATTTATTTCGTGGGCGCGGAGCAAGGCGCAACGGCGATCTTCCAGGGCATGTATATCCACGAGTTCGTGCACGACGGTCGCCATCTGCTCGGTTTCCCCTGCCACTGAGACTGTCCATGATCAGAAATCTCCTCATACGCGGCATGATCGCGGGGCTGGTCGCGGGCCTGCTCGGTTTCGGGTTTGCAAAAACCTTCGGCGAGCCGTCGGTGGATCGTGCCATTGCATTCGAATCCCAGCAGGAACAGGCACATGAGCAGGCGGAAGCGGCCGCCGGGCATCCGCACGAACATGGCGACGATGTCGAACTGGTCAGCCGCGGCACGCAAGCGGGGCTAGGTTTGCTGACAGGCGTCTCGGTGTTCGGTACGGCGCTGGGCGGTTTGTTCTCGCTAGTGTTCGCGTTTTCGTATGCGCGGCTCGGTGCGTTGCGCGCCCGCGGAACGTCAGCATTGCTCGGCGTGTTCGGCTTTGTGACGGTTGCAATCGTGCCGTTTCTCAAGTATCCGCCGAACCCGCCGTCCGTGGGAAATCCCGAGACGATTGGCGCGAGAACGGCGCTCTTTTTCGGCATGGTCGCGATCTCACTCGTGGTGGCCGTGTTCGCGGTGCGGTTTCAGCGCCGCATGCAGCCGACACACGGCAACTGGAATGCGTCGCTGATTGCGCTCGCGGGTTACATCGTGCTGATGGGGCTCGCTTACGCTGCGTTGCCATCGATCGATGAAGTACCGGCGAAGTTTTCGGCGACCTTGTTGTGGAATTTCCGCGTGGCCGCAATCGGCATTCAGGCGGTGATCTGGACCACGCTCGGTTTGTTGTTCGGCGTGCTTGCACAGCGTGAAGTGGAACGTGTGCCCGCGCGGCGTGTAGCAACGGCTTGATCGTTTAAGATTCTTGGTAAGAGAAGGGCGGCTCGCGAGCCGCCCTTTTTTATGCCGCTGCTTTTCTGGCCAGCAAGGCAGGGAAGAGGCCGAGCTTGTCGGCGTCGGGCAATGTCTTCCATGCCTTGATCTCTTCGCGGCTTCTGAAGCAGCCTTCGCAATAACCCGTGGTTTTATCGAGGCGGCATACGTCCGTGCAGGGTGAACCTACGGGCTGAAGCTGGCTCGCACGTTCGATGGTGAATGCGAGTTCAAGCGGCGGTTTTACAGGTGTTTCCAAAGGCATTGTCATAGCGGTTCGCCACGGAAAAGGGCGGCGGCTGCCGCCGGATTCGTCGGCCAGTAAGTGTGCATGTAGGTCGCGGTAATCGGGCCTTGCTGGTAGAAGGCTTCGCCTTCCTTGCCCGTGGTTGCGTGCGTTGCGTTCAGGACAGGTGCCATGTCGGTCGTCACTGACGAGTAATGGAATGTGTGCCCTGTACTGACGCCGTGACGGCTTTCGATGCGCTGCATAGCGAGGCGGGAAAGGCGTTTTTGCATCTTCGCGTGGCCGGGTAAGAGGCCGAGCATGGTGTGCTTTGCGCCATCTATATCGGTCAGCGACTCGAGAAGATACAGCATGCCGCCACATTCGGCGACCACCGGTTTCCCTGCTCCGACATGCGCGCGAATCGATGCCGCCGTCGTCGCGTTCGCGGCAAGGCGCGCGGCGTGGAGTTCGGGATAACCGCCCGGCAGATAAAGCGCATCGGCATTGAACGGTTCATCGGCCAACGGAGAAAAGTGCGACGGCGTTGCGCCCATCGATCTGAGCAGATCGAGATTGGCTGGGTAGATGAACGAAAACGCCGCGTCACGCGCAATGGCAATATGCAGACCTTCGAGCAAACATGGTGGCTGTTCGCGAGGTTCCTCGGCGAATTCAACTGAAGGAGGCAACTCGCGCAACGTAGTCTCGCCGATGGCGTCCGCGGCGCGATCCAGCCGTGCATCGAGGTCTTCGACTTCGGCCGCTTGCGTCAGACCGAGATGACGCCCGGGCAGCGCGACGTCGTCCATGGTCGATACATGTCCGCAATAACGCACGCCCTCGGGAATCGCTTCGCGCAGCATTTGCGCGTGCCGCTCGGACGCCACGCGGTTCGCCAGCACCCCGTAAAACGGCAGGTCGTCACGATACCGCGCGAGCCCGAACGCCACCGCGCCGAAGGTCTGCGCCATGCCATGCGCGCCGATCACGGCCAGCACCGGTACGCCGAACGTCGCGGCAAGATCGGCGCTGCTGGGGGTGCCGTCGAAGAGACCCATCACGCCTTCAATCAGGATCAGGTCGGCCGTTTGCGCGGCTTCTGCAAGCAACGCGCGGCAGCCGCGCTCGCCGACCATCCAGAGATGCAATGCATAAACGGGCGCGCCCGATGCGCGTTCGAGGATCATCGGGTCGAGGAAATCCGGGCCGGTCTTGAACACGCGAACACGCCGGCCGAGCCGTCTGTGATAGCGCGCAAGCGCTGCGGTCACGGTGGTTTTACCCTGGTTCGATGCAGGCGCGCTGATGAATAAAGCAGGACAGGCGCGCACGTCAGAACTCGACGCCACGTTGCGCCTTGACCCCTTGCTCGCGATACGGATGCTTGACCGGCCGCATTTCCGTCACGAGGTCGGCCGCTTCGACCAGCGCTTCAGGGGCATGACGGCCTGTTACGACCACATGCAGCATCTCGGGCCGTGCGTTGAGCACGCCGAGGACTTCATCGAGCGGCAGGTATTCGTATTTCAACACCGTGCAGAGTTCGTCGAGCACGACCATCTGGTACTCGCCGCTTTCGATCATGGTGCGCGCCGCGTCCCAGCCCTTGCGGGCGGTGGCGATATCGGCGTCGCGATTCTGCGTGTCCCAGGTGTAGCCGTCGCCCATCGTCACGAAGTCGCAATTGGCGATCGCGCCGAGAAAATCGCGTTCCGACGTATGCAGCGCACCCTTGATGAACTGCACGACGCCAAGCCGCATGCCATGGCCGAGCACGCGCACGGCCATGCCGAATGCGGCCGTGGTCTTGCCTTTGCCCGTGCCCGTATTGACGATCAACAAGCCCTTTTCAATCGACGCCTGCGCCTGCTTTTTCTCGTGGCCTTCCTTGCGACGCTGGGTCATGCGCAGATGCGCTTCTTCGTCCGTTTTCATTACGTTCTCTCGTTGTCTTTCTGTTGATTCAGGTTGTCTTCAGCAATGGCGATAGTCACGCCATCCACTGCGATCTTGGGCCGCACGATCCGTCCGTCACGCGATGCCAGGAGCGCACACGGTTCGCAGACGCCATCGACGCCGATCAGTGTCCGGACGCGTTCCGATGCTCTCGTCTCGACTTGCGACACGCGGTCCTTCGAAAAAAATTCTATCGGCAGGTGGTGAAGGGCGGCGAATTCGAGCAAAGCGGTTTCATCCTTTTTGCCGTCAATCGATGCCAGCGCGCGCACATGCGTGATCGGCTCATTGCCAAGCGCCGCGCGAACCGCCGCATCGATCTGCCCGATGCTTACGCCACGCCGGCAGCCTATGCCGATCACCCACGCGCTCAACGTCCCGCTCCGTCCGTGCGTTCCAGACGCGCGGATAGAAGCTTGCAAATACACTGCGGATCAGATTTCATGTAAGACGATAGATTTATTACGTCCTTCATCCGTCCCTCGCGGATGCGGCGTCCGGCGCGTCCATGACACGCCACTTGCGCTGGCCGGTATCCGGGCTTGGCGACCGCATTCGCTTGCGCCTTCCCGCTTTGGCAAGCAGTGGCAATGAAGCAAATGTGCGCACGGGTTCTGTGAAACCAATTCAAACCGGCGCGGGTCGCGTACCGTTGCGGGGACAGCACAGGTTTCTTGCATGCAGGCGCGCTGAGAATAAACGCTCTTGCATCCTGTTTCCCGTTTAACTACGCACGCAGGAAAGCGCGCGTGAGCACCAGACGCGAGCCAAAGATAGCACACGGAGGCGTGCCGGCGCTTGGGTTTCCATTGCTCGCCAACTGGCCGTAACCTTGACCGCAAGGCTTCACCGGCCTAGACTTGGCGCAGTTTTCTGGTGCTCGCGCGCGGTCTCTCTCTGTGCGCAGTTAAACGGGAAGCAGGGGGCGCCGCCGGACACTCGTGCGCGCCAACCTGCGCTGCCCCCGCAACGGTAAGCGAAAACCGCGCAGCATGACGTCGCGCGCGGCAAAGCCGGCTTCGAACACCACTGCATGCGTGCTGCGTGCGGGAAGGTGAAGCGGCATTTCGCCAGCCCGGATACCGGCCGGAACGGTTTGACATCTGGAGCAACAGGTGCCGCGGGGATGCGGTGCGGGCTCGACACTTTCATCATGCCTTGCCGGGTTTGAAGCCCAGTACGCTTTTCGATTGCGTCATTTGGAGGCTCATGGCGTTTCCGGCATCAGGCAGTCAATCGATAAAAACGGAGTGAAGGATGCAAATGCGCAAGATCCCGGTCACGGTCGTCACAGGCTTCCTCGGCAGCGGCAAGACCACGTTGATGCGACATATCCTTGAAAATGCCAAAGGGCTACGGATCGCAGTGATCGTGAACGAGTTTGGCGAACTGGGTATCGATGGTGAGATATTGAAGGGCTGCAGCATTGGTTGCGAGGACGAAAGCACGACCGACCAGCCGAACCTCTATGAGCTTTCGAATGGTTGCCTCTGCTGCACCGTTCAGGAAGAGTTTTATCCGGTGATGGAGCAGCTCGTCGAGCGTCGCGATCAGATCGATCATGTGCTGATCGAGACCTCCGGTCTTGCCTTGCCCAAGCCGCTGGTTCAGGCGTTCAACTGGCCATCGATCAAAAATGCGTTCACCGTCGACGCCGTCGTGACGGTGGTCGATGGTCCGGCTGCTGCAAGCGGCCAGTTCGCGGCGAACCCGCAAGCCGTCGACGAACAACGCCGCGCCGATCCGAATCTCGATCACGAATCGCCGCTGCACGAGTTGTTCGAAGACCAGTTGGCGTCAGCCGATCTGGTGATTCTCAACAAGATCGACCTGATCGATGAGGCGCAGCAACGCGCCGTCGAAACGCTCATACGCGGCGAGATTCCGGCGGGCGTGAAGATCGTTCCGGCGCAGATGGGGCAACTCGACCTGCATGCGCTGCTCGGGCTCGAAGCGGCGTCGGAGACCACGATCCATCTGCGCGTGGATCATCATGGGTCGGTAGATGACGAAGGCCACGCCGACCATCATCACGACGACTTCGATTCCGTCGTGGTCGAGGCGCGCGTGGAGTCGCGCGACGCGGCGGTCGCTGCATTGCGTGCGCTGGTCGACGCCAACACGATTTATCGTGTGAAGGGCTTCGCCGCGTTGCCGGGCACGCCGATGCGTCTTGTGGTGCAGGGCGTGGGTCAACGTTTCGATACCTACTTCGATCGCCGGTGGACACCCGCTGAAGCCGAGGTCGGAACGAGCCACTTTGTGCTCATTGGCGAAGACCTGGATCAGCCGCGTCTGCAACAAGCGCTTCTCGACGCGCTCGCCAGCGCACCTGTGCAGGCCTGAACCGTGCATCTGCTACGCACGACGCCCGGTGGTTTTGTCGATGACGCCGCGGGCGTCATGCGCATCGACCAGACGCCTGCGCCGATCGTCGTGCTGAGTTCGGCCGATACCACGCTGTCGCTTCTTGCAGGCGTCGTGCCGAATCTCGAAGCGGGGTTTCCTGCTGTGCGCCTCGCCAATCAGGCGTTCCTGCGGCAGCCGGCATCGGTGGACTTCTACGTCGATGACGTGCTCAGGCATGCGCGCGTGATCGTGATCGATCACCTTGGCGGCGAGGCCTATTGGCCCTACGGAATCGAGAGTATCACCACGCTCGCGCGCAAGAATGGCCAGATGCTCGTGATGTTTTCCGGCGACTTGCAGGAAGACCCGAACCTCGTTGCGAAGAGCACCGCGGAGCCCGCATTGTGCGACCACCTCTGGCGTTATCTGCGTGAGGGCGGCGCGCAAAATGCCGAGGCGTTCCTGCGCTGCATTGCGTATCGCGCGCTGGGCTACGGGCGCGAGGCCGACTTGCCCACGCAGTTGCCCGCGGTTGCGATCTATCATCCGGCGCGGCAGATTGCGACCATCGACGACTGGAAGGACAGATGGACGCAGGGCGCCCCTGTCGTTGCCGTGCTGTTCTACCGCGCGCATCTGCAGTCTGGCAATACAGACGTATTCGACGCATTGATCGATGCGCTCGAAGCGCAAGGCCTGAACCCGTTGCCGATCGCGATGGCGTCGCTGAAGGACCCGTTGAGCCGCGAAGTCGTGCAGACATTGTGCGCGGATAACAATGCGTCGCTCGTGTTGAACACGACCTCGTTCGCGGCCGGCGTGATCGATGACCCCGCGCCATTCGAACTCGCTGGCGACGCGCCCGTGCTGCAAGTGATCCTCAGCGGCGGGAATCGCGAGGACTGGGTCAAGGACAACCACGGGCTGACGTCTCGCGACATTGCCATGCACGTTGCGCTGCCGGAAGTCGATGGGCGCATCATCACCCGCGCGATCAGTTTCAAGGGCCTGGCGTACAGATGCAAGCTGACGCAAGTGGATGTCGTGCGTTATCAGCCCGACCTCGAGCGTGTGCGTTTCGTCGCCGAGCTGAGCAGGCGCTGGTGTCGCCTGAGGCAGCTTCCGAACGCCGGCAAACGCATCGCGCTCGTGCTCGCGAATTATCCGCTGAGCGAAGGGCGCATTGGTAACGGCGTGGGTCTCGATACGCCGGCATCGGTCGTGAATATTCTTTCGATGCTCGCACGCGAGGGATATACCACGCAGGTTATTCCCGTTAATGCCGACGCACTGATGCAGGCGCTGACATCGGGCGTGACCAACGATCCCGTCGTGCGCGATATGCGTCCTGCGCTGCAGAGTCTCGCGCTCGATGATTATCTCGATGCATTCCGCAAGCTCCCCTCCGACGTTCAGCAAGACCTGAACGCCCGCTGGGGTCCGCCCGAAGCTGACCCGACTGTGCGGCGCGGCCGCTTCATGATCGCGGGCTGGCGGTGCGGCCATGTGTTCGTCGGCATTCAACCGGCGCGCTCGCGAGAACGCGGCGATTACGCAAGTTATCACGACGCCGAACTCGTGCCGCCGCATTCGTATCTCGCGTTCTACTTCTGGCTGCGTTTGCGCTTCAACATCGATGCAATCGTACACGTCGGCAAGCATGGCAATCTTGAATGGCTGCCGGGGAAAAGCGTGGCGTTGAGCGCGTCGTGCTGGCCCGACCTGACGCTCGGCGCCATGCCGCATTTATATCCGTTCATCGTCAACGATCCGGGTGAGGGCAGTCAGGCGAAGCGGCGCGCGCAGGCGGTGATCATCGATCATCTGATGCCGCCGCTCACGCGCGCTGAAAACTATGGGCCGTTGCAAGACCTCGAACGTCAGGTCGATGAATATTATGAAGCGCTGATGGTCGATCCACGCCGCGCGAAGCTCTTGCGAAAGACGATTCTGGCGAGCATCGTGGAGCATCGGCTGCATGAAGAACTGGGACTCGAGAAACCGCGCGACTCCGATACGGAGGACGCGTTGCTCAACCGTGCCGATGCCTATTTGTGCGAGCTGAAGGAAGCGCAAATCCGCGATGGACTGCACGTGTTCGGTGCTTCGCCGCAAGGCGTTCAACGCCGCGATACCTTGCTCGCATTGGGCCGTTATCCGACAGGCGACGGACTCGGCGCCAATGCGAGCGTGCTCACGGCGCTGGCTCGTGACCTGCAGCTCGGCGACACATTCGATCCTTTGGACTCCGACTGGACTGCGGCATGGACGGGGCCGCGTCCTGCTCGACTGATGCAAATGATCGATGCCCCCTGGCGTCATCATGGCGATACGCGCGAGCGTCTTGAGTTGCTTGCAACGTCGCTGCTGGACGGTCCCGCGAATACGGTCGGCCCAAACACATCGCAGGTGCTCATGCGATTGAACGGCGATCTTTTATCTCGCCTCGATGCATGCGGTCCGCAAGAGCTGCTGCAACTCCAGCGCGGCCTCGACGGACGCTTTGTGCCGCCGGGTCCGAGCGGTTCGCCTTCACGTGGACGACCCGATGTCCTTCCCACCGGACGCAACTTCTATTCCGTCGACACCCGCGCCGTCCCCACGCGCGCAGCCTGGACGCTCGGCCTGAAGTCCGCGAACTTGCTGATCGAACGACATCTTCAAGAGCACGGCGATTACCCGCGTGCGATTGGTTTGTCGGTGTGGGGAACGGCCACGATGCGCACGGGCGGCGACGATATTGCGCAAGCCATGGCGCTGATCGGCGTGCGTCCGAAGTGGGCCGCGGGCAGCAATCGTGTGACGGACTTCGAGGTCTTGCCTATCACGATCTTCAACCGGCCGCGTATCGATGTCACGCTGCGCGTTTCGGGTTTCTTCCGCGATGCCTTCGCGAACCTGATGCATCTCTTCGACGCAGCCGTTCAGGCCGTCGCCGAACTCGACGATGAAGACGAAGACATCAATCCGATCCGCGCACGCATCATGCGCGAACGCGATGAACACGTCGCTCGCGGACTGGACGAAAAAGAAGCGCGTCTGCGCGCGGGCTGGCGCGTGTTCAGCACGAAACCCGGTGCCTACGGTGCGGGGTTGCAGGAGATGATCGACGCGAAGCAATGGCAGAACGATGCCGACCTCGCGCGTGGATTCCAGGACTCGGGCGGTTACGCGTACTCGCAAATGGGCGCTGGCGTCCATGCACGCGATTCATTTGGCGCGAGGTTATCGACTATTGACGTGGTGGTGCAGAACCAGGACAACCGCGAACACGACTTGCTCGATTCCAACGATTATCATCAGTTCCAGGGCGGCATGGTCGCGGCGGTGCGGCATCTTTCGGGCGCGCAGCCGCAGGCGTACAACGCCGATCACAGCAACCCCGCGTCGCCGCGCATACGCACCTTGCAGGAAGAGATATCGCGCGTGATCCGCTCGCGCGTGGTCAATCCAAAATGGATCGATGGCGTGAAGCGGCACGGCTACAAGGGCGCATCGGAGCTCGCGGCCACGGTGGATTATCTCTTTGGCTACGACGCCACCGCACGCGCGGTGTCGGATCATCAATACGCGCTCGTCGCCGATGCTTACGTGAACGACGCCAATACCCGCGAGTTCATGCAGCAGCACAATCCGCATGCGCTGCATTCCATCTGCGAGCGTTTGACGGAAGCCATGCAACGCGGTTTATGGCAAAGCCCGGGCGACTACCAGACGCAGATCGAACGCCAATTGCTGGATGCCGAACAGCAACTCGAAGGGCAACGAACGTGAACGACATTCTCTTTCCTTTCACCGCATTGGTCGCGCAGGAGCCGTTGCAGCAAGCACTTTTGCTCGCTGCGGTCGACCCCGCGCTGGGTGGCGTGCTGGTGAGCGGCCCGCGCGGCACAGCGAAGTCCACCACAGCGCGCGCACTGGCCGAACTGCTTCCCGAAGGCCGCTTCGTCACCCTGCCGTTGGGCGCGAGTGAAGAGCAACTGATCGGATCGCTCGATCTTGAAACGGCGTTACGCGACGGCGGCGTGCGTTTTTCGCCGGGCTTGCTTTCGAAGGCGCATGAAGGCGTGTTGTATGTGGATGAAGTCAATCTGCTGCCGAATCAGCTCGTGGATCAATTGCTCGATGTCGCTGCAAGCGGCGTGAACTTGATCGAGCGCGATGGCATCTCGCATCGGCATGACGCGCGGTTTGTGTTGATTGGCACGATGAACCCCGAGGAAGGCGAACTCAGGCCGCAGTTGCTCGATCGGTTTGGGCTTGCGGTGGAGTTGCAGAATTGCTTCGATGCCAACGTACGTCGCGAGATCGTCAAGGCGCGGCTTGCATTCGACGCAAACCCTGATGCGTTCCGTTCGCGGTTCGCGGCGCAACAAGAAGCGTTGGCGCAAAAACTTCTACGCGCACGTTCAACTCTTCCCGCCCTCGAATTCGATGACTCCGTTCATGCGCGTGTGAGCGAGCTTTGCATCGAGGCAAACGTCGACGGCTTGCGCGCCGATCTGGTCATGCTGCGTGCGGCGCGTGCGCTGGCTGCATTGGAGGAGGCCGATGCGGTCCGGGTGGATCATGTCGAACGCATTGCGGAGGCGGTGCTTCTGCATCGGCGGAAAGTCGGCAACGAACCTGCAGGCAAACGCGAACAGGAAAAGCCGCAACCCCAATCGCAAGACACCGATGAAGCCAACTTCGGCTACATGCCGCCCGAGCCCGTCGATATAACCGCCGTAAAAAACGTGAGGCCTCTCACGTCAAAAAAATCCTGAGCCATCGAAGGCCGGAAACACGCGCCGACCCCGGCCGCCTTCGATGGCTCGATCCTTTCGCTCCCGGCAAAGCGCGGTCGCGCGAAGGCGAGAAGAGCGGGCGCATCGACTGGATGCAAACGCTGCTCGCGAAACGCAATCAGATGCTCGACGCGGCGCATCTGCGGTTTCATCGCGAGGAAGGCGAGGCGAGCGCGCTGCATTGTTTCGTGCTCGATTGTTCAGGTTCGATGCTTGGCGGCAAGCGGCTCGCGCTCGCGAAGGGGCTGGTTGTTGCGTTGTTCGATCGCGCATACCGGGAGCGTGCGGAGGTGGCGCTCGTGTGTTTTGGCGGCGCGACGGCCGAGGTGCGCCGCGAGCCAGGCGCCGCGCACTGGTGGAACGACCGATGGCTCGCGCCGATCGGCGGCGGAGGCGGTACGCCGCTCGCGTTGGGCGTGCGCACGGGCGCCAACGTATTGCTGCGCGCTGCGCGTCGCAAGCCTTCGCAGCGTCGCATTCTCTGGTTGCTCACCGATGGGCGAAGCGCCGAAACGCCAGCGCGTCCCGATTCGGCGGATCAGATCGTTGTCGTCGATTTTGAAAGCGAGGCCGTGAGTCTTGGCCGATGCGCGAAACTGGCCGAGTCGTGGCATGCGGATTACCGCACGGCCGCTGACATGACATCGGCTTAGTGGCTCATCAGCCGCTCATTCGTACCAGCGGGGCGTGTACGCCCACTCGCCATTGCCATCCCCGCGCGGAAAGCTTCGCGTCGTCGATGATCCGACGATCACCATGGTACGCATATCGACCTGATCGGAATGCAGGTTTGCGAGCGTGGTCGTGATCAACGTTTCACCCGGCCTGCCGATGTTCCTTCCCAGCACGACCGTGGTCGTTCCATCGCGATACTCACGTACGATCTCAAGCGCACGATCCAACTGCCAAGGCCTTGCACGCGAGACCGGGTTGTAGAACGCCATCACGAGATCGGCTTGAGCGGCATGTCGCAGACGTATCTCGATGACGGCCCATGGTTTCAGGTTATCGGAAAGCGAGAGCATGCAGAAGTCGTGACCGAGCGGCGCGCCGGCACGCGCGGCAGTCGCCAGCGCAGCCGACACACCGGGCAGGATGTTCAGGTCTACGGAAGACCACGCCTCGTTGGATTGTCCTGCGTCAAGTGCTTCGAGCACTGCGGCGGCCATGGCGAACACGCCCGGATCTCCTGACGACACAACCACGACCCTGCGCCCCGTGCTCGCCAGTTCCAACGCATGACGCGCGCGCTGCATTTCTTCGCGGTTATCGGTGCAATGGAGGATTTGATTCGGCTTGAATGGACCGGCCATGCGCACGTAGGTCTCGTAGCCAAGGATATCGTCGGCGAGGGACAACACGTATTTGGCCGCCGGTACCATCAAGTCCGCGCTGCCGGGACCCAGGCCGATCACGGTCAGCGTACCGCGTGCTTGTCCGAGGTTCGTGACATCAACCGGATGCGATGCAATCGATATCGCGAGGTCTTCATCATGCGATCTCAGCGTTTCGAACCCGTCCGGAAAGGCGCCGAATCGCAGGGGTACATCGAGGACATGCGAAGCTTCGATCAGGCGCGCCGACGTCATCATGGACACGGGCGCAAGCATGGCGGCGACCGACAGCGGCGATATCTTTGCCTCAAGCAACGCACGGCGGATGCGTTCGGCGATCGGATCATCCGAACGCACCGCGTTCACGCAAATGATGACCGAGCGCGGGTGAATCATGAGTTCGCCGGCGTTTTCACTAACATGCGGCGAGATCCGGATTGCGCGGTTTGCATCGGAGGCACGGGGCAATTCGACCTGATCCAGCCACGGTGCGTTGCCTTCGATGCGCGTTGTGCTTCCCGCCAGAAGATCGGACACGAAGCGCTTCCCATGTTCGATATCCGCAAGCACATACCCTGCCGGAGGATTCAGCAGGCATGTGCCGAAACGCAATTCGCCGCTCGTCGTGATCGCGGGCGCGACCTGCAGGACCGCCGCGATTTCGCGCGCCATGACGTTGACGCCGCCAAGGCCGCCGAGCAGCGGCACGACCGCGCTGGCATCTTCGGCGACGGCAAGCACGGGCGGTTCGACGGTTTTATCGGCTAGAAGGGGAGCCAGGCAACGGATCACGATTCCCGCCGCGCACAACGCGACGATCGGCGTGTTGCTCGAATAGAGCTCGCGCAGATGAGCGCTCAGTTCAGTGAACGCGACATCGGCTTGCACGCGGTTCGCGAGGCCGTGTATCAACGCGCCGGAATAACGTGCCTGGATTCGCCGCGCAGTCTGCGATGCGCCCGTACCGAGCACCACGATTGCCGGCGGCTTCGCGTCGATCAACCCCGCCATTTTTCCCCCGGCACGACCAGCAGCGAGAAGTAGGGCGACGCCATAGGATCGACATCCTCCAGCGGCACGATGCGCTGGTTCGCCATGGTCGCGCGTTCGACATAGAGCGCGCGTTTATCGAGTCCGAGGTCTTTCAACACGCGCCGGACCTTGTCGAAGTTGCGGCCGAGTTTCATGATCACGGCGGCGTCGGTGGCGGCAAGCCTGTCACGAAGATCCGCCTCCGGCAGCACGCCCGATAACACCGACAAACTCTGGTACCGGTACACGAGCGGCACGCCGAGCACGGCGACGCCGCCGAGCATCGAACATACGCCGGGTACGACTTCAGCTTCGAAGCGCTCGGCGAGCCGGTCGTGCAGGTACATGTACGAGCCATAGAAAAACGGATCGCCTTCGCAGATCACGGCGACATCGCGGCCGGCTTCGAGATGATCGGCAATGCGGATGGCGGATTCATCGTAGAAATCGCCGATGATCGTTTCATAGCAAAGCGGCGGTTCGAGCGCTTCGGTCGTCACGGGATACACGAGTGGCATGCGCGTCTGCGTGTCCTTCAAATGCCCTTCGATGATCCCGAACGCGTTGCCCTTCTTGCCTTTCGCCACGAAGTACGCGACCACCGGCGCGGATGTCAGCAAACGCAGCGCCTTCACCGTGATCAGTTCGGGATCGCCCGGACCGACGCCCAGGCCATAGAGACGTCCGCTCATCTATTCAGTCTCCGAAGCCAGCGCGTTCACTGCGGCCGCCGCCATCGCGCTGCCGCCGCGCCTGCCGCGCAACGCGACGAACGGGACGCCGCGGCTGTCGGCAGCAAGCATCGCCTTGGATTCCGCCGCGCCGATGAACCCCACCGGAAAGCCGAGGATCAACGCGGGCTTTGGTGCGCCGGCGTCGAGCATGTCGAGCAGATGGAACAGCGCGGTCGGCGCATTGCCGATCACAACCACGCTGCCTTCAAGATCCGGACGCCACAATTCGAGCGCGGCCGCCGAGCGCGTATTGCCGAGTTCGCGCGCGCGTTCGGGCACGGATGCGTCGTTGAGCGTGCAGATCACGCGGTTATCAGCCGGCAGGCGCGCGCGCGTGATGCCTTCGGCGACCATGCGGGCATCGCAGAGAATGGACGCGCCTTGCTTGAGCGCTTCGCGGCCCGCTGTTCCGGCGTCATTCGAGAACACGAGGTCATCGATCACGTCCGTCATGCCGCATGCATGGATCACGCGCACAGCCAGTTTTTCGAGGTCGGGGGGAATCGCGTCGAGGTTCGTTTCGGCGCGAATGGTCGCGAACGACGCACGATAAATCGCCTGCCCGTCGCGGATGTAATCAAGCATCGGTGGTGCTCCGGGCGAGCCAGCGGGCCGCCTCTTCAATGGTTATGCGCCGGGCGACCGGTTCAGACGCTTGCGTGTATAAATCGTAGCGGCCGGGCGCGACGGCGAGCAGGGTTGTGTCGACGTGATGAGCCGCCGCGCAGGAACGCGCGCAACCGCTCAAGTGGACGTTGCCTGTTTCGGGCATCAAGGACGCAAGTCGATGCGCGTCGGCCTTGGTATCGGAAAAACCTTTGGCGCAGCCTTGCGAACCCGTGCATGCGATGAGCCGCGCGAAGGGCTCGTTCGGCGTGGTTGCGAGGTCGAGCGCCTTGAGCCTGTCGATGGTCGACGCGGCGTCTGCCACAGGTACGTCGAGCAACATCACGCTTTGCCACGGCGTCATGCGCATGCGTGGCGCGATCTCGGCGAGCGCCCGGAGCGTGGTTGCATCCAGACGGCCCAGCGGTATCTGCGCACCGATGCACACCGCGCCTTCGTTGCGTCGCGGATGCACGCCGAAACGCAGTTGTGCATTGGACGAAGGGCGACGCCAATCTTTTGTGTCTTGCTTGAGCTGGAAATCGAGTTTCTGCTGCACGCGGTCAAGAACCGCTTCGGCTGAATACGTCTGCAGCAAGTCCCGCATTCTCGTCTGCTCCGGCAGCGCAAGATCGAGGAATGTATGCAACACCGCGTTCATCAAGTCGGGAACGTGCACGGACTCGACCGACGCGGCCGCAGGCAAATGCTCCGCGGAAGTCGGCGGACAACCGCCAAGTCCGAATGCAAACCGGTGCGCCGATAGCGCCGAAAACCAGACATCGTGAGGATGATCGAGCATGGCAAGACGCTCGCCGCCGTCGAGCATGATTGCAAATTTCGGCGATAACTCGCGCAGACGGGCATCGTGCTGCATTTGTTCGAGCAACACGCGAGCGATCGGCGTGACGTCCACAATGGCATGCGGATCGAGACCGGCGAGCGGGCTGAGCATGAGGTTGCGCAGATCGTCCGCGTCCTGCGTGGCGGGCCCCAGCCCCGCTTCGATCAAGCGAGAAATCAACGCATCTTCAGCGTCCGGCCGCACGCCTCGAATCTGCAGGTTCGAGCGATTGGTTGCATCGATGACACCCGATCCGCACGTCTTCGCCACATCCGCCACCACACGCGCCTGCGCCGCGCTCATCTCGCCGCCGGTCAGTCGAATGCGGCACAGGCCGCCGTCGCGCGCAGGCACGATCCGCATCAGGCCGGGACATGCCGATGGCCTCGATGCCGGTACCGACCCGCCTTCAGTAGTGAGTGTTTGCGATGCGTTCAAAGCGTGACCCGTCCGGTCTCGCGCGGCGCCTCGACCTTTGCCTTGTCAGCAGCACATGAAAACAGGCAGGATCGCGGCATCGGTACACCCCGCCCGATGTTGGCTTGCACGAAGAATTCCGGTCGGCAGGTCTCTTGGCTGGCAGGTCGCCGCCCGCGCCGGCCTTCCCAGTCGAAACCAGTGGCAGTGGAGCGCGGGCTCGCTGCGTACAATTGCGGGGGCAGCCACAGTTTCGCTGTGTTCCCTGTTAGGCCCGTGAGGGCACCGACTAAACGCGATATTATGCCCGTTTTTGCAGCCGACAAAACCAATCGCCGCATGGCTCGGCAAGCGGCCGGGCAGCGTAACCTGCAAATGAATCATGCGAGGATCGGCGGATGGCAACGTGGTTGACGGTAGTGGGAATCGGCGAGGACGGCTGGCATGGGCTCAGCCGGACGTCGCACGAAGCGTTGCTTGCCGCCGATATCATCTTCGGTGGCAAGCGCCATCTCGACCTGTTGCCGGAGCAGATTTCCGCTGAGCGCCGCGCGTGGCCCACGCCGTTTTCGATAACGCCGGTGTTCGACTATCGCGGCAAGCGAGTCTGTGTGCTCGCAAGCGGCGACCCGATGATGTTCGGCGTCGGCGCCACGTTCGCGCGCGAACTGGAGCCCGGTGAGTTCACCGTATTGCCTGCGCCGTCATCGGTGTCGCTTGCTGCAGCGCGTTTGCGTTGGGCGATGCAGGATGTGGCCGTGGTCTCGCTCGTCGGGCGTCCGATCGCAGCGCTTGGCGTTCGCCTTCATTCCGGCACGCGCATGCTCGTTCTCAGCAGCGATGGTTCAAGCCCTTCCGAAGTCGCGCAGTTATTGAACCGGCGCGGCTTCGGCGCCAGCCGGATGAGCGTGTTCGAACATCTGGGCGGCGAGCGCGAACGTCGCACTGATGGCATCGCAAACACGTGGAACCCGCAAGCCGATATCGCTGCGCTGAACCTCGTGGCGATCGACTGCATTGCGGATGCCAACGCCTTGCGTCTGCCGCTCACACCCGGTCTTCCCGACGACGCATACCAGCACGATGGCCAGCTCACCAAACGCGACGTCCGCGCCATCACCCTCGCGCGGCTCGCCCCCGAACCTGGCGAATTGCTGTGGGACGTGGGCGCGGGATGCGGTTCGATCGGCATTGAATGGATGCGCTCGCACGCTGATTGCCGCGCCATCGCGATCGAAGCGGATAGCGGACGTCAGCGTTTTATCGAACACAATCGTGATGCGCTTGGTGTGCCTGGACTGCAACTCGTGGAGGGCGAAGCGCCGGCCGCGTTGATGGGGTTGCCGTCGCCGGATGCGATCTTCATTGGCGGCGGTGTAACCGCGCCCGAGATGCTCGATACATGTTGGGCGCGTCTGAAGAAAGGCGGCCGGATGATCGTCAACGCAGTGACGATCCAAAGCGAGGCGGCGCTCGTCGCGTGGCGGGCGGTGCATGGCGGCGAGCTGACGCGTATAAGCGTGGCGCACGCGCAACCGCTCGGCGCCTTCGATACATGGCGTCAGGCGCTCCCCATCACGCTGCTGCATGCAGTGAAATCATGACGCGCGTCCTGCTGCTCGGCGGCACGGGCGAAGCATTGACGATCGCGCGGCGTCTCAGTCCGGAACACGTCTATAGCCTTGCTGGACTGGGACGCACGCCGGGCGATCTCGTGTGTCGCGTGCGAGTTGGCGGGTTCGGCGGAGTGGAAGGGCTGGCGGCTTTTATAAAAGCAGAATCAGTTGGTCTGATCGTCGATGCAACTCATCCCTTCGCCGCGCAAATGAGCCGTCATGCCGCCGCTGCTTCAGCGATGACGAGCGTCCCATGCTGGGCGCTTCGGCGTGCGCCGTGGCAACCGGGACCCGACGATGACTGGCGGAGCGCCTTTGATTTTGCATCGATCATGGCAGCCATCGCGCCATACAAACATCCGTTTTGGACGCTCGGCCGCGAGCCGCTCGATCATCTCGACGAGATCCCCTCCGGGCAACACTGGACCATCCGTTGCCTCGATCCCCATGTTGGCCACGCACGCGCGACGATCATCGCGGCGCGCGGGCCGTTTTCGCTGGACGGCGAGCGCGCTTTATTCGACCAGCAAGATACCGATGTCCTCATCAGCAAGAACAGCGGCGGCGCGGCGACCGAAGCGAAACTCGCGGTCGCGCGTGAACGCGGTCTGCCCGTCGTGATGCTGCAACGTCCGTCACTTCCTCAAGTCGAACGCGAATTCACCGATATGGCCTCACTCCTGAACGCGCTCGACGCTTTACGGAAAGCCCCTTGAATGACGGTCTATTTCATTGGCGCCGGACCCGGCGATCCCGAACTCATCACCGTGAAAGGGCAGCGTCTCGTGCGCTCATGTCCCGTCATCCTGTATGCCGGGTCGCTGGTGCCGGAAGCGGTGTTGAGCGGCCATCGCGCGGAAATCTGCGTGAACACCGCCGATCTTCACCTCGATGAAATCATCGCGTTGCTCGAAACCGCGCATGCCAAAGGGCAGGACGTGGCGCGCGTTCATTCGGGCGATCCGTCGCTGTACGGCGCGATCGGCGAACAGATTCGCCGTCTGAACGCGCTTGCCATTCCCTATGAAATCGTGCCGGGCGTGACGGCAGCGGCGGCATCGGCGGCGGCGCTCGGGTGCGAATTCACGTTGCCCGGCATCTCGCAGACCGTGATCCTCACGCGCTTTGCGACGAAGACATCGATGCCTGAAGGCGAGCAACTCGCCGATCTCGCGCGCCACCGCGCAACCATGGCGATTCACCTGGGCGTGCGCCATATCGAGCGCATCGTCGCCGACCTGATCCCGCATTACGGCGCGGATTGTCCCGTCGCCGTGATCTTCCGCGCGAGTTGGCCCGACGAAGAGAAAGTGCTTGGAACGCTCGCGGATATCGCTGTGAAAGTGCTTGAAAAAGGCATCGAAAAGACAGCGTTGATCGTGGTCGGGTACGTGCTGAATGCCGAGGGATTCACGGATTCTTCGCTGTACCGGAAGGAACCTTGAGACATCGAAAAAACGCCGCGCGGTTTCAATGGCGCGCGGCGTTCCCACGGTCAACGCACCAGACTCAGCACGTCAGGCGCGTTTCTTCTTCGCCCTGCGCGACAGCATGTTCAACCCCTCGACCAGCGCCGAGAACGCCATCGCCGCGTAGATGTAGCCCTTCGGCACGTGAGACCCGAACCCTTCGGCGACCAGCGTCATCCCGATCACCAGCAGGAAGCCGAGCGCGAGCATCACCACGGTCGGGTTTCTATCGATAAACCGCGACAACGGACCCGCCGCGAACATCATCACGGCCACCGCTGCAATCACGGCGACGAACATGATGGGAATGTGTTCGGTCATGCCGACGGCGGTCACGATGCTGTCGATGGAAAACACCAGATCCAGCACCAGGATTTGCCCGATCGCCGCCAAGGGTGTGATCGAAGCGGTCTTGGCCGGGCCGCCGGATTCGCCGGAATCATGCGACACATGATGATGGATCTCCGTGGTCGCCTTCCATACCAGGAACACGCCGCCGGCAATCAGGATCAGGTCGCGCCACGAAAAATCATGCCCGAACGCCGTGAAAATCGGCGCCGTCAGCCGCACGATCAGTGCGACCGTGCCGAGCAAGCCAAGCCGCATGATGAGCGCAAGCCCGATACCCAGACGCTGCGTGCGCGCCCGGTGCGCTTCTGGCAATTTGTTCGTGAGAATGGAGATAAAAATCAGGTTGTCGATGCCGAGCACGACTTCCATGACAACGAGTGTCGCCAGGGCCGCCCAGGCGGTGGGGTCACTGGCAAGCGCTACGAGGTAATCCATGAGATGTGAGGGTTGTCCGGTTATAGGTCGCGAATTTCACGCAATCATACGCGACGTTCGCATCGATAATGTAAGCTTATTGAAATGTTGAGAGTAGTTCGAGCTGAAAAAAGTTCTCCACCATTTCCGAGCGGGCACCCGCTTCGAAAAACTTTCTCGCACAAATACGGGTAAACTCTTGGTGCCGCACGCTATTCCTCAGTTGGAAGTTGGAATCGCGCCTTTCACGTTCGCTGCCTGATCCGGCAGTCTTTCGGGTTACGCATGCAGGGAAAATCGCAACGACTGGTTGAGCTGGACTTTTTTCGCGGCCTCGTCCTGCTCGTGATTCTTGTTGATCATATTGGCGGCAGCATGGTGTCCCGCATGACCCTGCATGCATTCGCACTTAACGATGCCGCCGAAGTCTTCGTTTTCCTCGGCGGTTTTGCGACTGCTACCGCGTATGTATCGATGTGCGCGAGGCGCTCGGAATCCGCCGCCCGCGCAAGATTTCTCCGCCGCGCTTTCCAGATATATAGAGCATTTCTGGTCACCGCTGCGCTCATGCTGCTCACGAGCTTCGTGTTGCGGCCGCTGTTCGGCAGCGCGCCGAATCTCGCCACGACCGACCTCGACGCGTTCATTGCCGCACCGTTCACGGCGCTCATCGATATCATGCTGTTGCGACGCCAGCCCTATCTCGCATCCGTCCTGCCGATGTACGTGTTTTTCGCGCTCGCCGTGCCGCTCGTGTTGCCGCTCGCGCGCAGCAAGCCGTGGCTTCTGCTCGCCGCGAGTATTGCGTTGTGGGCGCTCGCCCCTCCTGTCGCCGAGTATTTGCCGTCGGCGGAAGATTTGTTGTGGGACTTCAACCCTGCCGCATGGCAACTGATGTTCGTGATCGGCGTGATTGCCTGTTGCCAGCCGGTTTATCCGCGGGTGAGCGGGCACCGGTTCGGATGGATCGTTAGCGTGGCCGCGCTCGCAGTTGTCCTGGGCATGGCGTACTACAAGCTGCTCGTGCTCCCGACTTCCTTCGATGGCGATTTCAAGCGCAATCTGGCGGGCGCGCGCATTGTCAATTTCGTGGCTATCGCGTGGCTCGCCAGCGATCTGACGCGTCGCGGCGCGGTCCGGCGGATCGCGCAGCTTGCGCCCTGGGTGGGCGCGGTTGGACGCGACGGCCTCGTGTGTTTCGTGGCGGGCGCGGTGATCTCGCTGATCGTGGATTCGGTGTTGTTCACGCTGACGGGCGGTTTGCTCGACGTGCCGTATGGTTTTGCCGCCGATGCCATTGCGATCGGCTTGCTGCTTGCAATCCCGCACCGTCAGCGTCTGTTCGACGCGTTGGGCTTTGGATCGATGACGTCTGCGGCGAAGGCGAAGGGGTAGCGCGGCGATTTTCTGAGCTTCAGCCAGCTCATCTAAAACGCTACTAACGGTCTACATTTACCCCATCCGCCTGCTGGTTCGAGTGTCGATCCGCTTTCAAGAAACGTCCGGCAAGAACAAGCCGGGCATAGGCTTTGCTAAACCGTTGCGACTTCAACCATAACAACGGATTTACCATGCTCAAGCTTGCCATTCTCTTCGCGGTGATATCGGTTATCGCTGGATTCTTCGGCTTTGGACGCGTGTCGTCGGGCGCGGCGGGGATCGCCAAGATCTTCTTCTTCATTTTCCTCGTGCTGTTCGTGATCTTCCTGGTCGTGGCTATCTCGGCAGGTTCACTGGTGCTCTAACGGCTCACACACAGCACGCGTAGTAACGAATCGGGGCGCTTGCCAAGGCGCCCCGATTCGTTTTTAACGCCACTCAAATCATCAGGCCGGCGGCAGCGTGGTGCGCTCGGACGCCGACAACAGCGCATCGCTATCGTCCTTGAGCCTGACGCCGGTCAGCTTCAGACGGACCGCTTCGTTGAGCAGGTAAAGCAGCTTGAACGCGGCGGCATCGTAGGGAAGACCTTCGGGCCGGACGTTGGAGATGCAGTTGCGCTCGGCATCGCTCCGGCCGGCTCGCGGCTCGTAAGTCAGGTACACGCCAAGGCTGTCGGGCGAACTCAAACCCGGCCGTTCGCCGATCAGCACGACTACGATCCGCGCCCGTAAAAGCTCACCGATACCGTCGCCCAGCGCCACCCGCGCCTGCCGCGCCACGACGACAGGACCAATGCGCACGCCATCCAGCTTCGAGCGCATGCGCTGCAGCAACGGCACGGCATGGCGCGTTGCAGCGTAGGCCGACAAGCCGTCGGCGACGACGAACACCACATCGAAACCCTTGCCTTCGTGATCGCGAAGACGTGCCGTACTTTCATCGTTGAGCTTGCGGCCCAGATCCGGGCGACGCAAATAATGATCGCGATCGGGCGCTGCGCTTTCGGCATCGAGCGTATCGAAACCGGCTTCTTGCAGTGCTGCATGCAGCGCGTCCACATCGAGCGGCTGATGCACGGCGTCACGAGCCTGCGCGTGCGATAAATTGAACGCAAGCAAGGGCGCCGTCGGCAGGCTGCTGCCGGCGCGGCCCAGCGCGATGCGCGCGTTCGTGAAACGGCGCAGCGCGTCCCACGGACTGGCGTTGGATGGCGCAGGCGCGTCCTTTGGATCTGCGTCGGTATTGGCCATTACGTCGTGATCCATTCAAGCAAGGGTTGCGGTGCGGACGGGCTGAGCAGGGCGCCGCGTGTATCGATGATCTGCATCGATTCAAGCCATGCCTCGAACTCCGGGGCGCGGCGCAGCCCCAGCACATTGCGCGCATATAACGCGTCATGGAACGATGTGCTTTGGTAGTTGAGCATGATGTCGTCAGCGCCCGGTACGCCCATGATGAAGTTGACGTTGGCTACGCCAAGCAGCGTGAGCAAGGTGTCCATGTCGTCGGAATCGGCTTCGGCGTGGTTCGTATAGCAGATGTCGCAACCCATCGGCACGCCGAGCAGCTTGCCGCAGAAATGATCTTCGAGACCGGCGCGAATGATCTGGCGTCCATCGTAGAGATACTCCGGGCCGATGAACCCCACCACCGTATTCACCAGCAACGGCTTGAACTTGCGGGCGACCGCATAGGCGCGAACTTCGCAGGTTTGCTGATCGACGCCGTGATGGGCATCGGCGGAAAGCGCGCTGCCCTGGCCAGTCTCGAAGTACATGAGGTTGTCGCCGACCGTACCGCGCTTCAGCGACAACCCCGCCTCATACGCTTCCTGCAGCAGCGCGAGCGACACGCCGAAACTCGCGTTGGCTTTTTCCGTGCCCGCGATCGACTGGAACACGAGATCCACGGGCGCGCCTTTCTCGATCGCAGCGATCGTGTTCGTCACATGGGTCAGCACGCAGGATTGCGTCGGGACTTCGTAGCGTTGCCGGAAGTCATCGATCATCACGAGCAGTGTCGTGATTGCATTGAGCGAATCCGATGCCGGATTGATGCCGATCACCGCATCCCCGCAGCCGTACATGAGCCCGTCGAGCATGGACGCGGCGATGCCCTTGACGTCGTCGGTGGGATGGTTCGGCTGCAGGCGCACGGACATGCGTCCGGGCAACCCGATGGTATTGCGAAAGCGCGTGACCACCGGCCGTTTCTTGGCCGCGAGAATCAGGTCCTGATTGCGCATGAGTTTCGATACGGCGGCGACCATTTCCGGCGTGAGCCCGGGCGCGATGCGCACGAGCGCGGCGGTATCGGTGGTGTCGGCGAGCAGCCAGTTGCGGAAATCGCCCACCGTGAGATGCGATATCTCCGCGAAAGCCTGCGCGCAATGTTCGTCGATGATCAGCCGCGTCACCTCATCGCTTTCGTAAGGGATCACGGTTTCGCTGAGGAACGTGCGCAGCGGCACTTGCGCCAGCGCCATCTTCGCGGCGACGCGCTCTTCCTCGGTGGCGGCCGCGACGCCCGCAAGCTGATCGCCGGAGCGCTGCGGCGTGGCTCGGGCCAGCAGGGTTTTCAGGTCGTCGAAACGATACGTCCGATGACCGATGGTCTCGTTGTAGCTCATCGCGTGATCCTTGATTTCGGGGCGGCCATCCAATACTGAAGTATGCGACGTATCCGTGCATGGTCAAAAATGCGGACCATCCACTGTCCGTTTTGCCCATGCGATAATCCGAAACCTCCGGTTTGTCCACCGTATTTGTTCACTTTGTAGCGTCGCACCTTGAAAAACCTGCTTGTTCCGCTCGACCGGCTGGCCGATTTCGACGAAATAATCGACGTCCGCACACCGCTCGAATTCACCGATGACCACATTCCGGGCGCGTTGAACGCGCCGGTGCTGAGCAACGAAGAGCGTGTGCGCATCGGCACGATGTACAAGCAGGTTTCGCCCTTCGAAGCCGCCCGGGTGGGCGCGGCGCTGGTCGCGCGCAATATCGCGCAGTATCTGGATACGGTCTTCGCCGCCCGGCCCCGCAATTGGCGCCCGCTGATTTATTGCTGGCGCGGCGGTACCCGGTCCGGCTCCATGACGACCATGTTCAACATGATCGGCTGGCAGGCGCGGCAACTGGAAGGCGGATACAAGACCTACCGGCGCGCGACGATCGAGACGCTCGAGCGTCTTCCGGGGGCGTTTCGCTATATCGCGCTGACGGGCCCGACAGGCAGCGGCAAGACGCGCTTGCTGCATGCTTTGAGCGTTGCCGGGGCGCAGACGCTCGACCTGGAGCAGCTTGCGGCGCATCGCGGATCGCTGCTCGGCGCATTGCCTGGTGAGCCGCAGCCATCGCAGAAATGGTTCGATACGTTGCTGGTCAGCGCGCTGCGAGGCTTCGATCCGGCGCGGCCTGTGTTTGTCGAGGCGGAAAGCCGGCGGATCGGCGCGGTGGCGTTGCCGCTCGCGCTGGTGGACACGTTTCATCGCGGCGATTGCATCCAGGTCGAAGCAAGCCGAGACGACCGCGCCGCGTTCCTCCTGCATGATTACGCGCATCTGTTCCACGATCCCGACTTGTTCAAGCAGCAGTTATCGAAGCTGATCGGTTTGCATAGCCGGGAGCGGGTGCACAACTGGCACAAGCTGATCGATGAAAACCGGGGTCCCGAACTCGCTCGCGAACTGATCGACCAGCATTACGATCCCGCCTATACCCGCAGCAGCGGCGCGCATTTCACCGAGTTGCCGCGCGCTACACGTGTGCTGTTCCGCCCGAATGACGCCGATGTCGTCGAGCAGGCGAGGGCGCTGCTCGCGCAGATCGAGACCTCCGCGAGCGCGGCGTGACACCTTATTTTTCTTAAAAACCAAGACCAACCATGCAATCCACTCTTCGACAACCCCGCGTAGCGGCCGGCTGGATCGTCTTCCTGCTGATCGCCGTCGTCGGCCTGTTCTACGTCAAATGGTTTCCGTACTACAACCGTGCGTTCGTTGCGGCCAGCCAGCATTCCATCGGTAAATCGATCCTGATGGGCACGGCCGCGAGTGCGCCCGAGCCGTCGTGGAAAGCGGCTATCGATTACGCGTTTGCGTACGGCAAGGCGATCTGGCAAGCGATGGTCCTGGGCCTCTTGCTCGGCTCCGCAGTGCAGGCGCTGATTCCGCCGCAATGGGTCGCGCGTGCGCTCGGAAAAAGCGGCTTTGGCAGCGTCGTGAACGGCGGCCTGATGTCACTGCCAGGCATGATGTGCACCTGCTGCGCGGCGCCTGTCGTCGCTGGCTTGCGTGCGCGTCAGGCGGCGCCGGGGGCGGCCATCGCGTTCTGGCTTGGCAATACCGTGCTCAATCCGGCTACGCTGATTTTCATGGGCTTCGTGCTCGGCTGGCAGTGGATGGGCTTGCGTCTAGCCCTGGGGGTCCTGATGGTGTTCGGACTCGGCTACGCCGTGAACCGCATGGTGACGCCGAAGGAAGCAGAGGCATCGCGCGGCGAGATGGCGAAGCTGGTGGCCGCTGAGGATCCGGGGACTGCGTTCACGCGCTGGGTTCGCATTCTCGGGCGCATGACCATCCGGCTGGTGCCGGAGTACATCGTTCTCGTACTGGTGCTTGGGGCGGCGCGTGCGTGGTTGTTTCCGCATATCGGACCGAACATCGACAACAGCGTGTTGTGGATCGTCGGTCTTGCCATTGCTGGCACCTTGTTCGTGATTCCGACGGCCGGCGAAGTGCCGATCATCCAGGCGATGCTCTCGCTCGGCATGTCCGTGGGGCCGGCAGGCGCGTTGTTGATGACGCTGCCGCCGATCAGCCTGCCGTCAGTCGCCATGCTGGGGCGCTCGTTTCCACCACGGGTGTTGACGATGGTTGCAGTTGCCGTGGTCGGGTTCGGGGTCCTCGCGGGATTGCTGGCAGTGGCGCTGGGGTTTTGAATCTGGTTGGCAAAACGGGGCGATCGCTGCCGCCTCGCTTTCGTCATGCCGTCCTTTCGTCATGCCGTCATTACGCATGGGTATCGAGTGAGGGCTGCGGGTCGCGCGATTCCGTGCCAATGATACTTGAACGCGGCTTGTCGTCTTCTTTCTTGTACTGGAGCAGCACGCACAGGACACGGTCCAGTGCGTTGCCAGGACGCTTCAGCATCAGCATCGACTGCGCAATGCCGAGCGTGTCCAGGCGGACATGCCGATCCTGGCCATATTCGACCGTGTAGCTGAGTAACAGCCGCACTTGCCGCGCGAGACCGTCGGGAAATTCCGGGGCAACATCATCCACTCGCTGGCGAAGAGCGGCATGCCGCTCGAAGAGGCCGTTGAGGGTAGTCAGAGCGCTTATGGTCATGGTCCTAATCCAGTTATGAAATCTTGCGATTCGGGGCGTGGTTCTCGTCGCTCACTGCATTGATTGCTTCGGTCGCATCACACTTCAGCGCTCACTTCCTTCGTGCAAAGGCCGCGCTTGCGCACGCTCGCCGTGCGCACCGACATCTGTCTGAATTCGATGACAGTAAGCAGCAGACCGACGAGCAGCAGCGAAAAGATGGCTACGGCCGGGTAGAGCAAGGGGAACGTCATGTCTTTCTACCCAACAGGAAACACAGTTTGAAATAGATCCCGAAGCTCAGGAGCGAAGGCACCCAGATTGCAGTGAAGATCGCCTGCTCCCGGTCCTTTAGAACGAACCAGAGATAGCCGGAAATGATGAAGGACAGAAGAACAGCGGAGATGATGAAAAAGTCGGATTTTCTGAACATGCGTATTCCAGAGGTGAGTTTTAAATATTCTCTTTGAGGCCATATCCGATGGCGCTAAGCAAACACCCGGCAATGGCAACGGAACCCACGATCCGAACGCCAGCAGACAGGCCAAATGCAAAACGCTCTACATTCACTACGCCCAGGAAACCAAGCGCGAGCACGCCTATCCCGGTGCAAGCGAGAACGCACCCAAATCCAATCAGGAATTGAATAAGCTTTTTCAACATAGGCGGTCCTGGTTTTCACTCGTTATTGACGGTATGTCGTGTTCTTTGATAGTGAGTGCGCTCGTGAGATGACTCCCTCATTCATCAACCAGGCACAAGCTAATCGTCTGAACTACTTTTTGTTCGCAATACAGCGAAGACTTTGGTGTGAACCACATGAGATGTTGCTGAGAGCGAAGTGCAATCGGCAGTCCTGATCGTTGCTGATTGACTGATTCGCCGCGAGGCTGACGAGCGCATTGTGCGTGCACCTGTCACTGCAGACCCGATCACGACACTAAAGCACTCAAGACAGGATCGACGAGGTGGAGTAGGGTTGGGGTTCTACCACGTGCAGAGGAGCATCCATGAAAGATATCACGCGCCACTCAGCGGGCTATAAACTGGCACGTCAACTTTGGATGACCCGCTTCGAAATGGCGCTGATCGTCTACAAACCGGAGGCAGCGGTGGGTATCGATTGGAACACGGCAGGGTTGTTATACGAGGCTGACTTTCCCGAACAGACGGCTGCGCCCAGATACTGCGAACTGCTTGAGGCTGCGTAAGCGCCGTAACGTGCCATTTGGCTGACACAGGCTTGGCCCGGTGAGGATGGGGTACAGTGTCCGAATCGTAGCTTTGAATGACTTCAGTCTGAGGGCAAAATGCTGATTGCGCTTGGCGGACTGCCTGGAACGGGAAAAACGAGCATCGCGCGAAAGCTGTCACGTGAGCTGTGCGCGGTGCACTTGCGCATCGATTCAATCGAACAGGCGTTGAGCCACGTCTTATCGCGCTGCCGCTTGAATCAGCAACTTGAACGGCAGCGCCAGCAACATTGTCCCCGCCACACCTACGCCCCAAAGCGCGATAAACCAAAGCGTCTTTTTAAGTGCAGAACGCTTCCGCGGCTCAACGCGTGTTTCAGTGATAGTGATGTTCGCCATGGCGCACCTTGCCTCTGAAGACCCAGTAACCGAGCGTCGTATAAGCGATGATCACCGGCAAGATCACCGCCGCCCCTATCAGCGTGAACTTCTGGCTCGAATGCGGTGCAGCCAGTTCCCAAAGCGACACGCCAGGGAAAATGGCGTGAGGCGAAATGCTCAGGACCAGACCGCTATAACCCAGCAGCACGAACGCGAGCGCCATCATGAACGGCCGCGTTTCGTGACGTGAGAGGATGGACCGGCGCATCAGCCAGGCACAGCCGACCACTAGCACCGGCACTGGCAGGAACCGATAAAACCAGGGGGTATCGAACCAGCGCGACGCGATGCCCGCGTCCTGCAGCGGCGTCCAGATACTGACGACCGCAATGGTCCCGAGCTGCAACAGCGTGAGCGGCCAAACGATCCGGTAAAAGCGCCGTTGCAGGTCGCCTTCGGTCTTGGCAATCAGCCAGCAGCAGCCGAGCAGCGCATAAGTGACCACGAGCGCGAGCCCGGTGAACATGCTGAACGGTGTGAACCACGTGAAGGCATCGCCGGAATAACGGCCGTCGGCGACCGGTATGCCATTGAGAAACGCGCCGAGCGCCACGCCCTGGAAGAACGTCGCCCCCGCTGACCCGCCAATAAACGCAAGATCCCACATGGGCTTCGTGCGCGTTGCCTTCGAGCGGATCTCGAACGTGACGCCGCGAAAGATCAGGCAGACCAGCATGAAGATCAGCGGCAGGTAAAGCCCGGAAAGCACAGTGGAATAGATCATCGGGAACGCGGCGAAGAGACCCGCGCCTCCGAGCACCAGCCACGTTTCGTTACCGTCCCAGACGGGCGCGACGGTGTTCATCATCACGTCGCGGTCATGTTCGTCCGGGAAGAACGGAAACAGGATGCCAATGCCCAGGTCGAACCCGTCCAGCACCACGTACATCAGCACGCCCAGCGCGATGATCGCGGCCCATGTCAGCGATAAATCCATCTCACGCTCCTTCTATCGAATGCGTCGCGACCGAGAGCGGCCGGCGCGCGGTGTGGTTGTCATCGTCCATGCTGGGCGCGTGCGTGATCGTGCCCGGCAACGCCGGCCCGGTCTTGAGCAGCTTGAGCAGGTAATAGATGCCCGTGCCGAACACGAGCGTATAAACGATGACGAAGATCAGCAGCGTCACGCCGACTTGCTGCGCGGTCACGGGCGACACGGCCTCCGACGTGCGCATTACGCCATAGACCACCCACGGTTGCCGCCCGGCCTCTGTCGTCACCCAACCGGCAAGCAGCGAGATGAAACCCGTCGGCCCCATGACAAGCACGAAACGCTGAAACAGCTTCGACTCGAACAGCTTGTCTTTCCGCCTGAGCACCCATCCCGCAGTGCTCATCAGGATCATCAGGACGCCCAATCCGGCCATGATCCGGAAGCTCCAGAACACGACTGTCGAGTTGGGCCGGTCTTCCTTCGGAAAGGACTTGAGCCCGCGGATCTCGCCGTCCCAGCTATGCGTGAGAATCAGGCTGCCCAGATGGGGAACGGATAGCGCGTACTTCGTGGTCTCGGCTTCCATATCCGGAATGCCGAACAGGTTCAGCGCCGTGCCGCCTTTCTCGGTTTCCCACAGGCCTTCGATTGCGGCGATCTTCGCAGGCTGATATTTACGCGTGTTCAGTCCGTGCTGGTCGCCGACCATCGCCTGGAGGGGCGTAAGTACGAGCAAAAGCCAGAGCGCCATCGAAAACATCTTCTTGATCGCCGGGTCGCGGCGGCCCTTCAGCAGGTGATATGCGCCCGATGCCGCGACCACCAGCCCCGCGACAATGAACGCCGCGATGGCCATGTGTGCAAGCCGATAAGGAAACGATGGGTTGAAGATGATCCGGAACCAGCTCACCGGTACGACATGGTCCCCTTCGATCCGGAACCCTTGCGGCGTCTGCATCCAGCTATTCGATGCCAGGATCCAGAACGTCGAGATCAACGTGCCGATCGCAACCATCAGCGTGGCGCCGAAGTGCGCTTTCCGGCCGACCTTGTTCCAGCCGAACAGCATGATGCCAAGGAAACCGGCCTCGAGGAAAAACGCGGTCATCACTTCGTAGGCGAGGAGTGGGCCCGTGATGGGACCGGCGAAGCTCGAAAAGCCGCCCCAGTTGGTGCCGAACTCGTAGCTCATCACCACGCCGGAGACCACGCCCATTCCGAAAGCAATGGCGAACACTTTCGACCAGAACAGGCACAGCTCCTTGTAGACCGGTTTCCCGGTTTGGAGCCACGCGCCTTCGAGCACGGCGATAAAGCTCGCCAGCCCGATACTCAACGCCGGAAAAACGATGTGGAACGAAACGGTGAAGGCGAACTGGATACGCGCCAGGTCGAGCGCTTGTTGAGTGGCATGCATGACAGGTTGTGCAGCCATCGCGGGCGCACTCTGATGGAGTCGCGGGCGGGCGCTGGTTGGTTGGACTGGTTACTTCAGAGGCGACTGTAAGCCAATTTTTGAGACGTTTGCTGCGACGCGGCAGGCGCGGTCCAATGTGCGTAAATGTCGCGCTATCGGGCATGATTTCTCGATAACTTGCGCTTTATCAAGCACTTGCTGCCCTTCACGGAGTAGGCGCTCTCAACGTTTCAGGTGGAATTTACGCGACAATCAACCGCACTGCGTCAATCGGGCACCTTGTCTTCCGAAAGGTGTTTCAATTCGCGCGTGCCGAACTGAAGCGCACGATGTTTTACACGTCTCGTAACGCTTGCTGCAGCGCGCCGGGTACCATGGCGTCATCACGGCTGGCCCGTGTCGTGCTCGATCAGCGCATCGACAGCAGGGCCGCAAACGGAAAACGAGTCGAACAAGGTGAAGGGAGAAATATCATGCGTCTGGACGACGAACGAGAGAGCCAGAATGTCGAAGACCGGCGCGGCTCGGGAGGCGGGGGCGGCGGTTTCCGCATGGGCGGTGGTTCGATCGGGATCGGCTCCATCGTCATTGCGCTCGCAGCGTCGTATTTTTTCGGCATCAACCCGATGGTCGTCCTGAATCTTCTGTCGGGGGGGGCGGGCGGCTCGTCGAGCGCTTCTTACACGCAGCAGCAACAGCGTCCGGCGGACTCGAACGGGCAGCCACAGGCCGCTGCGAGCGACGCGGGCGCGGTGTTCGTGCGGCGCATTCTCGGGAACACCGAGCGTACGTGGCAGCAAATCTTCAAAACGCAATTCAACCAGGACTATCCGGCGCCCAAGCTCGTACTGTTCAGCGGAGGCACCGCGACCGCTTGCGGGACGGGCCAATCCGCAATGGGTCCGTTCTATTGCCCGAACGACCGGAGCGTATATATCGACTTGTCGTTTTATAAGGAATTGCGCGACCGCTTTGGCGCGGGCGGAGACTTTGCACAGGCGTATGTGATCGCGCACGAGGTCGGTCATCACGTGCAGAACGTTCTCGGCATCATGACCAAAGTCGATAACGCCCGCCGCCGCATGTCGCCGGCTCAGGCGAACCAGTTGTCGGTGCGCGTGGAATTGCAGGCCGACTGCTTCGCGGGCGTCTGGGCGAACGTGGCGCAGAAGAACAACGCGAAGCTGATCGAGCCCGGCGATTTCCAGCAAGGCTTGAACGCGGCGGGCGCCATCGGCGATGACCGGTTGCAAAAGGAAACGCAGGGACGCGTGGTGCCGGAAGCGTTTACGCACGGCACGAGCGCGCAGCGCCAGCGCTGGCTCAACCGGGGACTGGCAACGGGCGACCTGGGGCAGTGTGATACCTTCGGCGCCCAGTCGCTGTGAGCTTCAGGGCGGCATCGGTAAAATGCGGCTAGAGTAAAGCTCCATTTCGACGGATAATTCCGTCCGAAGATGTTGCGACAGGCGCGGATTCGCTTTCAGCGCTCCGCGTGCCAGTTCGTGCAATTCTGCCGTTCATAACAGATCGCCGCCGAGCCGCCTTTTGATCCGCAGAAAGCGCGCCGGTCAGGCGAGTCAGCCTCCGGCAGCCCGTCTCGCGCGTTGATCATGGCGCGCGTGAGGCCGGCCGCCGGATGAATTAAAGGTCCCCCTGCATCCCCATGAAGCGAATCCTGATTGTCAAAGTGACGTCATTGGGCGATATCGTAGAGACGCAACCGGTCGTCTCCGATCTTCGCCGCGCCTTTCCCTCGGCCAAGATCGACTGGGCCGCTGACGCAGCGTTCGCCGATATCATCCGCTGGAATCCCGCCGTTGATCGCGTCCTGTGCGCGCCGTTGCGAAAGTTCAAGAAGGCTCGCGGCTGGGCCGACCTCAAGGAAATCGCAGCGTCCATCGGCGAATTGAGGGCCGAGAAGTACGACGTCGTGCTGGATATTCACGGCGTCTACAAGAGTGCGATCATCGCGTTTCTGGCGCGCGGACGTCGCCGTTATGGCTACAAGAACAAGGATCTGGGCGAGCTTGGTGCGGCGTTCGCGTACAACGCGCGCTTCGGGCCGCGCCCCCGCACCGATGCATGGCGCGGCATGCGCGTGAGCGTAGCGGACGCGCTGGGTTATACCTTCGACGATACCCCTGACTTCAACCTGCATTTACCGCGGCTCGCAACGCCATCGGCGTTGCCTCAGGGCGCGCCGGTCGCGATGCTGTTCCACGCTACATCCGCCGATGAAAAAAAATGGCCGATCGAGCGTTGGGCCGAAACCGGCCGATGGCTCACCGGGCGCGGCTACCGGATCGCGCTGCCGTGGGGCACGGACGGCGAGCGCCGGGAGGGCGAGCAGATCGCCGCGCTCGTGCCCGGCGCGGTGGTGTTGCCCAAACTGAGCGTGACTGAATGCGCGCATTGCATCGATGAATCGGCGATCGTGGTCGGCATGGATACAGGCCTGGTTCATTTGGCCCACGCGCTTGGGCGGCCCACGGTCATGATCTTTACCGCAACCTCGCGCGAGCATTTTGGCTTCAGCGCGCCGGGACGCTCCGTATCGGTCGGCGATCACTTTGCACCGCCCGATGTCCCTGCAGTACTCAGCGCAATCGAAAGCGTGATGCCGGGCGCAGAAAGGTCGTCCGCAAGCCCGGCAAGCTTGATCGCTGCCGGTCAGGCAAGCTCGTAGCACCGCGGCACTTGACGCAGTCGCGGACTCATAAGACGATTGCCGCTTCCAGGCGGCCAGATCGACCCAAGCGACCCAAGCGATCCAAGCGACCATGTCCGAAGAAGAATCCGTTACGTTGACTCAAGCGTCTCCCGTCCGTCTCTCGCTGGCGGACGTTCCGATTGGCGAGCCGCTTGCATGGCCGATCGTCGCCGCCGACGGAGCGTTGCTCTTCAATGCCGGCGCTGTCGTCGCCGGCGTCCCTGAGCGCGCCTTCCTGTTTGCGCACTTCGAACCGCACAGGCTGGATGATTCGATCGAACCGGTCGCTCCGGAACCGCCGCCGGCGGATTCGTCGTCCGCATCGGCGGAATTACTCACGCTCGATACCATCGGTTTGACCATCGGCGCGCGTCTCGGTCTGCGCGGACCGGCCGGCTCTGCGACGTATTCCGCCCGCGTGATCGGGTTTTCGACGCCGGGATCGCATCGCACGCGGGCGGTGTTCATCACACAGCCGGTGATGGCGGGGCATGGGCCGCTGGCTTTGTCGCAAGGCGAGCGCGTCGAAATCGTCGCGCTCGGCACGCGCGCGGTGTTCCAGTTCGCGTGCACCGTCAATGCCGTCTGCCGCGAGCCGTTCAGCTACCTGGTGTTGTCAGAACCCGGCGCGATCCGCCGTTTGCGGGCGCGCAAGTTCGTGCGGATGTCCACGCGTTTGCCGGCCCGTTTTTCGGTGATCGACCCGGCGCAAAGCCATGAACCCGCATCCCAGCTCGGCTTGATCCGCGATATCAGCCCCTTCGGCATGTCGCTCGCAGTGACCGAGGCGCACGCGAAACTGGGCGACCGTCTGCGCTTAACGTTCCGTTTCAATACGGACGATACGGATGTCGATATCGATTGCCACGCGATCGTGCGGCACCTTCATGATGCCGATGCCCACGGCAGGAACGCCGGGTACGGGCTCGAGTTCGAGACGCTCGAGCCGTCGCAGCGCATTGCGCTGAAGTCGTTCATGGCGGAGCAGGTCTACTAGTCCGCCACGTCAGTCTGTTGCGTAAATTACGGCAGGTTCGCGCCGCTTGCGCCCGGAGGAAAACCATCGGGGAAAAGCCGCTCGACCGCGGCCTGGAAGTGCTCGATCGGCGCCGCGCCACGCAGTGCGATGGGCGGCGGCGGTTCCTGATCGCCCACGCCATCGCGCGACAGCACCACGAACGGCACGCCCGTCACGCCCAGCTTCTGCGCGAATTCCTCGTCTTCTATCACCGCGTCCGTGAGCTCGTCGCCAAGCAAAACTTCTTCCAGCGATTCCGGATCGATTCCGCACGTGGCCGCGATGTCGAGAAGCGCATCGGTATCGCCGATATTAATGCCGTCCTCGAAAAACGCCTTGAAGATCGCCCGATGCACAACGTCGAACCGTCCCGACTCGCGCGCGAAAAACGCGGTCTCGAACGCCTTGCGGCTGCGCGGTTGAACCGGCGGCAGGCGCATCAGCAGGCCGCGGTCGATCGCCATCGGATAAACGGAGCTGTCCCAGCTCTGTTGCAGAAGGTCGCTATCCGGTTCGAGCGGCGGCGTGGGTTCCGGGCGCAACTCGAACGCATGCCAGCGGACTTCGACGGCATCGCCATAAGCGTTCTGGAACTGGTCGATGACCGGCAGTTCCAGATAGCAAAACGGGCAAACATAGTCCGACCAGACGTCGAGGTACAGCGTGGGGCTTGTCATATGAGGCTCGTTGAAAATTCGTGCGAAATTTTACCCCGCATTCGGTTTTGTCTCAGGCGCCACGCAACAAGCGGCAACCCGGCCGCAATCGGGCCGTTTAAAACCCGCCGTCAAGTTCGATTTTCGATCCATCGCGAAACCGCGCCAGCCGGAACGCGTGCGGATTGACCAGCGGGGTATCGTTTGCAACGATGTCCGCCATCAGTTTCCCCGCGCCCGGCCCGATCCCGAAGCCGTGACCCGAAAACCCAGTCGCGACGAACATACCGCGCAGCGTGTCCGCCGGCGAGATGACCGGCACCGCGTCAGGCGTGACATCGATATACCCCGCCCACGCCTGCGCAACCTTCACGTGCGCAAGGGCCGGAAAGATCGCGCGGAATTCGTCGATGGCGGTCCGGTTGTACTTTTGCGTCGGCGCCGGATCGAGGGTTCGGACCGATTCGAAGATCGTCGGTTGATCGAGCTGCCATGAGCGTGGCTGGCGCAGCGCATCGAAGAAACGCTCGCCGAGGGCGAAGTCCATCGAACGGAAGTTGCTTTTGAGTGCCGGGAGGAACTGATCGAACAGCCGGAAGCTGTCGGGGGTGAGCTCGGCGAGACTGCGAAATGCGTTGGCGATCGTGTAGCCGCCATCCATACGTTTGCGATATCCAACAGTGTCCGTGCAGGCGCTGACTTCCGGGCCGCCGTCGATGGGCTCCGTGCGCAGCACCGACGAGCGTACGGTCAGTTGAGACACATCGATACCGAGGTTCCCGGCGAACAATCGCGTCCATGCGCCGCCCGCGACTACGACGCTTTGGCATCGGATCGTGCCGTGTTCGGTCACGACTGCGCTGACCGCGCCGCCCCTTGTTTCGACACCACGCACGGCGCATGGCGTCAGTATTTTCATGCCGCGCGCACGCAACGCATTGGCGATCGCGGGTGCCGCGCGCTGCGGTTCGGCGCGGCCATCCGAAGGCGTGAAAATGCCGCCGGCGAACATGCGCGATGCGCCTCGCATGAGCGCAGCGGTTTCGCTGCCGGACGTGATGCGTGAATCGATGCCATCTCGACCCACCCGTTCCACCGCGCGGGCGAGCCAGCTTTCGTGATCGGCGAGCGCTTCTTCGTTATCGGCAGCGTAGAGAATGCCGCTTTGCCAAAAGCCGGTGTCTATCCCGAGCGTTTGATCCAGTCTTCGCCACAGCTTGAGGCTTTCAATGCTCAGCTCAAGCTCGCGCAAATCGCGATGCGTCGCGCGGCACCAACCCCAGTTGCGGCTCGACTGTTCTCCGCCGATATACCCCTTCTCGCAGACGGCGACCGAAATCCCTTTCTCGGCGAGGTAGAGCGCAGTGCTCACGCCGATGATCCCGCCGCCCACGACAACGACATCTACCTGCTCCGGCAACACCCGGTCTTCATCGACAACCACGACTTGCGGACCCATCCATTCTCCTGAGTGATTTGATGTTCGACGATCAATCAACCTGCCCGATGCGCTTTCGGGCATTCTGTGTGCTTGGTCCAACCCGATGGCACGCCAAGCCGGTTCGTACTGAATGCAGGCTTTGCGGTCGAATCCTTGCTGCGGCGGCACTGCGCGGCAATCCACCCTGACTTACTGGAGAACACTCGTGCAAAAGACAGCATCTGCAAAATGGAGTGGCGGCATCAAGGACGGTAAAGGTTACATTTCGACGCAAACCGGCGTGCTGAAGGACGCGCCCTACGGCTTTGCGGCGCGGTTCGAAGGCGGTCCGGGAACGAACCCGGAAGAACTCATCGGCGCGGCGCATTCTGGCTGCTTCACCATGGCCTTGTCGCTGCAGCTCACGCAGGCTGGTCTCACAGCGGAAAGCATCGAAACGAAGTCTACCGTGACGCTGGACAAGGACGGCGAGGGTTTCTCGATCACGGCTTGTCATCTTGACGTGAAGGCCAAGGTCCCGGGCACTGACAAGGCCACGTTCGAAAAACTGGCGACCGCCGCGAAGGAAGGTTGCCCGGTATCGAAACTTTTCGCCGGCAACGCGAAGATCACGATGAATTCGGAATTCGTCGAATAAGTTCGTTAAACTGGGTATGACAAGAAGCGCGACTCATGAACTGGTCGCGCTTTTTTATCGTGATAGATAAGCCGCTCAAGCGCTCGAACTTAGAAAACCACAAAGCGTGGCATTTCGTGCATCAGCGAATGAACGCAACGTCCGAAGGTTGTCCACAGATTTTGTGGATAGCCGTGTGGACAACATGCTGAAGTGCTCATCAACTCACTGACGCGTAACGGTTTGTAGCTCTCCGGCAGATTGCGTGCAGTGATGCCTGTCTTTGCCCGACACGCATTCAACCCGCATTCCCGCAAGCGTTCAATTCGATTAATTTGAAGGAGGAACCTGTAATCTGACGGCTCTTCCGGCATTCAAGCCCGGCCACAAAACGTGATCTTTCGGACGCGTCATGTTTGAACCCGCCGGCCGCTTCTGCCACCCCTCTATCTGCATTACCGCCCTGGAGCATCGATGAAATTCAAGCTGGACTGGACGGGCATCGCACCATTTGCCGCACTCATCATCCTTGGACTTGCAGTCGCCATGCCGAACGGCTGGATACTCGGTCTGGCCGCAATCACCCTGGCCGCAGCAGTGTTTGCCGCCGTGCATCACGCGGAAGTGGTGGCGCATCGAGTGGGCGAGCCATTCGGGACCCTTGTACTGGCGATTGCGGTAACGGTCATTGAAGTGGCGCTGATAGTCTCCGTGATGCTCACGGGCGGTCCGGAAAAAGCTGCGCTTCCCCGCGACACCGTGTTCGCCGCGGCCATGATCTGCTGCAACGGAATCGTCGGAATCTGTTTGCTGGTCGGCGGCTTGCGCCATCACGAACAGAATTTCCAGCTAAGCGGTGCGAGCGCTGCCCTTGCCATTCTCTGCGCGCTGTCGGTGCTGACCATGGTGCTGCCGAACTTCACGAGTACTGTTGTCGGACCGGGTCTTTCGACATCGCAACTGGTGTTCGTCGGGGTGACATCGCTCGTGCTTTACATCGTATTCGTGTTCGTCCAGACCGTCCGGCATCGCGACTACTTCCTGCCGCCGGTGCCCGCGCTCGATCCCAACCGTCCCGACGATGTCCACGCGCCGCTGCCAACGAACGGGCACGCGCTGGCTTCGGGCGGATTGCTGTTGCTGTCGTTATTGGCCGTGGTTGGATTGGCCAAGATTCTTTCTCCGACGGTCGAAGCGGGCGTTGCCAGCGCAGGCGCACCGGAAGCGGTGGTTGGCGTGGTGATCGCGGCGCTCGTGCTGTTGCCGGAAGGCGTGGCCGCATTGCGCGCTGCACGACTGAACCGGCTGCAGACAAGCTTGAATCTCGCGCTTGGATCGGCGCTGGCCAGCATCGGCTTGACGATTCCAGCGGTCGCCGTCGTGTCGATTGCGATCAGCCAGCCAATTTCACTTGGCCTGGGCTCGAAGGAGATCGTATTGCTTGCGCTGACCTTGCTGGTCAGCATCCTCACGCTCGGAACTGGCCGTTCGACCGTACTGCAGGGCGTCGTCCACTTGGTGATTTTTGCGACGTTCCTGTTCTTGTCCGTTGTGCCGTAAGAGGGCCGCAGGGCGTGGCTTTGCTGTTGCATCGACACGACCCTGCCCATAATTTCCTGAAACTTTTTTGCAATGCAGCACGAAATGCGTATAATTAAGGGTATTCCCTAAGGGTAAATACCCTAACTATGCAAAGGTGCTCTATGAAAACCGCCGCTCAAGGTTCAGTTCTCGTCTCTTTCGGTTCATGGTTTCGCAAGACGAAAGCAGTTGTTCGCCGCGAAGCTGTTCGCGCATTGAACCTTCACCTGCAAAACTGCGCTGTGATGGCAGAGGCGTATCGTCGCAAGTAAATCCGTTTGCATTGGATCGACGCGCTGATCGAGCTTTTCACCGGCTCTCGCACGTCGATTTGCACGGATTTACAGGCTGAACGCAAAAAGCAGGGAGCTTGCAGGCCGATTAGCTGAGCGTCAGATCGCCCAGCCGCCGAGATAAAACGCGGCGAGTACGGCTGCAATCACGACTGTACCCACGTTCAGCTTGCGGTATTCGCCCGCAATCACGCGTCCGATCACGAGCGTGCAGAAGCCGAGCATGATGCCGGTGACAATGTTCGCCGAAAGCACGATAAATACTGCGCAGACCAAGCCGGACATGGCATCGACGAGATCGTCCATGTGCAGTTTGCTCACGCTTGAAAGCATCAGCAAACCGACGTACATCAGCGCCGGCGCCGTCGCATACGAAGGCACAAGGCCCGCGATCGGCGAGAAGAACATCACGGCCAGGAACAGCAGGCCCACGGTCGCGGCAGCCAGGCCCGACTTCGCGCCCGCGGCTACACCCACCGTCGATTCAATATAAGCCGCAGCCGGCGCACCGCCCAGGCAAGCCGCCACGATCGAGCTCACCGAATCCGCTGTCAACGCGCGTCCGCCATTCACAATTCGGCCGTTTTCATCGATCTGACCCGCCTGGCCCGCGACTGCGCGAATGGTGCCGGTGGCATCGAAGACTGCGGTCATCACGAGTGCAAGAACGCTCGGCAGCACGGCCATGGAAAGCGCGCCACGAATATCCATTGCCCCAATCAACGAGGCATGGCCCGGCGCGCTCAGCGACGGCAGCGCGAATACCCCCGTGTAGTGAACGGACGGATCGAAGGCGAGACCCAGCACGGACAAGCCGATCACCACGATCAGAATCCCGCCGGGCACACGGCGCCGCTCCAGGCCGAGAATCGCAGCCAACCCGAACACGGACATCAGCACCGGAAACGCGGTGATATGGCCGAGGGATATGGGCATGCCCGCGCCCGGGTTCTTTACGATCAGCCCGACATCGTTCGATGCAATCAGCAGCAGGAACAAGCCAATTCCTATGCCCGTCCCATGAGCGACCCCGGCCGGCAGGTTACGCAAGATCCACGAACGCACGCCGGTCACGGAAATCGCCGTAAAGGTGACACCCATCAGGAATACGGCGCCGAGCGCCACGGATGGCGAGAGCCCTTTGCCCAGCACAAGCCCGAATGCGGTGAAGGCGGTCAGCGAGATTGCGCAGCCGATTGCGATTGGCAGGCGTGCCCAGACGCCCATCAGCAGCGAACCGAAGGCGGTCGTGAGGCAGACGGCGACGAAGACGGCGCGGGTATCGAATCCGGCTTTTCCGAGCATGGCGGGGACGACGAAGACGGAATAAACCATCGCGAGAAACGTGGTAATGCCGGCGATCACTTCGCGCCGCTGCGTGCTGCCGCGTGCGCTGATCTGGAAATAGCGGTCGATTGCGCCGCCTTGCGTTTTGCTTTGCGTCTCGTCTTGCGTTCGGCCGTGAGCGGACGGGGATTCGTCCTGTTGAATATCGATGCCGCGAAGCGGCTGGGCGTGGGGTTCCATCATGAGCTGTTCTCCTTTATCAGCATGCTGAAACGGGCCGGGAACAAGCCGGAGAGCCGTCTTCAGGGGTCGTCTCGAAAGTCGTATTTTTAGTAGTGGCCAGAATCGATGCGCTGGACTGGGCCAGGACAGAGACTAGGCGATCAGCACGCCGCATCCAATCTCAAAAATGGGATTCCAGTCATGCCGCGATCCTTATAAGCTTGATTCCAGGGGCTTATGGGCGGGTTTTATCGTGCGGCGGAAAATGCAAAGGCCAAGTCCGAAGACCTGGCCTTTGTGCTTGTCGAGGCTTCTTACAAGGCTTACTGGATCACGCGCGTCACGCCGCGGCCGCGGGGATCGGCGACGGGTTCAGGCGTTTTATCGTTGATCTTGATGGCCTGGATGTCTCCGTTGAAACCCTGCTTCTGCAGCGTATAACCCTTCGCTTCGAGCTCCTTCGCCAGATCACCGTCGATAGGCTTGTACGGCTCCCAGAAAATCGTGTTCGGCGGCAGCAACTGGTGATGCCAGCGCATCGCGGCGACGGCCTCGGGCAGCGGCATTGAGAAGTCGTACACGTTGTTGATCACCTGAAAGATCGAGGTGAAGATGCGCGAGCCGCCCGGCGTGCCGATCACCATTGCGACCTGATCGTCCTTCGTCAGGATGGTCGGCGACATGGAGGAGAGCGGACGCTTGCGCGGTTCGATTGCGTTGGCATCGCTGCCGACCACGCCGAACATGTTCGCGACACCCGGTTTCGAGGAGAAGTCATCCATCTCGTCGTTGAGCACCACACCCGTACCGTCGGCAATTACACCCGCGCCGAAATAACCGTTGATGGTGTACGTATTCGATACCGCGTTGCCCCATTTGTCCACGATCGAAAAGTGCGTGGTCTCGGCTTTCTCGGGCATTGTGGTGCCCAGGCCCGGAACAACACTCTTCGTGTCTGACGGCGTGTCCGGATTCACTTCGGATGCACGCTTCAGGATGTAGTCGTCGTTGATGAGTTGCGCGATCGGCACCTTGTAGAAATCAGGATCGCCGAGATACTGCGCACGATCGGCAAAGACGCGTTTCTCGATCTCTGCCGTCAGGTGGATGTATTGCGCCGAATTGAGCGGAACGTTTGCGTACTTGTCCTTGAGATCGGCCTTCATCTTGAGCAACTGGACGAGACCGATGCCACCCGAACTCGGAGGCGGCGCGGTGATGATCCGGTAGCCGTTCCAGCTTGCGAGAACCGGCGTGCGCCAGACCGCCTTGTACTCTTTCAGATCCTGTTCCGTGATGAGGCCGTGGCCCCGCATGGAGTCGGCAATCAGGCTTGCAGTCTGACCTTCATAAAAGCCCTTCGCGCCCTTGTCCGCAATGCGCTGCAACGTGGCAGCCAGTTCTGGCTGCTTGAAGTTCACGCCTTTATTCAGGGTTCCGAAGTAACTGTCGAAGTTCGTCTTGCCTGCAAATTCCTTGGATGCCGCGTCCTTGCGTTCCTGCAACTGGTCGCTGACTTCGAAGCCGTCCTGCGCGTACTTGATCGCGGGCGCGACCACTTGCTTCCACTTCAGCTTGCCAAAGCGCTTTTGCGCCTCCCACATGCCGGAGACCGTGCCCGGCACGCCGACCGCGCGATGTCCGTAAAGGCTCATGCCCTTGATGACTTCGCCTTTGTCGTCGAGATACATGTTCTTCGTGGCCGCGATCGGCGCGCGCTCACGATAATCGAGGAAGTACGGACGATGATCCACGTACAGCGTCATGAAACCGCCGCCGCCGAGATTGCCTGCTTCCGGATACGTCACGGCCAGCGTGAAGGCGACGGCGACGGCGGCGTCGACCGCGTTGCCGCCTTGTTTGAAGATCTGCTCGGCGGCATCAGCGGCGAACTTGTCCGCGACAGCAACAGCCGACGCCGTCAGCACCACCGGTTGCTGTGCAACCTTGGCGTATGCCGGCGTGCTTTCGACAAATCCCATCGATACCGCAAAAATCGCCGCCGCTACACTTCCAAGCGCAAACGAACGCGTGCGATGCAGTGAATTCATGGACATCTTCATTGCCATCTTTCTCCTCCTCTTGATTGGGTATTCGTCTCGTCTCGTCTCGTCGAATCGTCTCGTCTCGTCGTCACTTCCCGGTAGACAGCTTCACGGGAAGCGCATCCGGGCTTATACCACGAGGCGGAATTCTTTTGAAAGGCTGGCAAATCCGGTGTTTTTATGCGTCGGCGAGCACGGGGGCTTCATCGAGGGAATACGTTGCCACCACGCGCAGGACGGACTCGCGAAAAGAAGCGACCAGATCCGAACGGATGCCGCTGCTCGGATACGAAAGCACGTACTCGTATTCAATAGCCGCTTCGAACGGCCGCACGATCACGCCGTGCATGCGCCAGACCTTCGCGGCGAACGGTTCGACGATCGACACGCCCAGGCCGCCCGCGACCATGGCGTATCGTGTATGCGCAGTGTCGGTCATCACCGTATAGTTCGCGCGATCCTCGCCGGCCGCGAACAACGATTGCTCGGCGGCATACGGTTGACGCGAATTCGGCAGCCATCCAATGATGCGTTCGCCACGAAGATCCGACGTACGCACGACCTTTTTCCTGGCCAACCGATGCGACGCCGGCATCGCGCATTGACCGCGCGCGCTCAGCAGTTTTTCCACTTCGATACCTGCAACCGGCGCGAACGCCTGGCTGATTGCCACGTCGGCCTTGTGGTTCTGAAGGATGGTAAGCACTTCGGGCACCTTTACCGAGTCCACGCGGATGGGCACGCCCGGATGACGCTCGACAAAATCGGCGAGTATGGGCGGCAGCAAGGTGCTTGCAAGCACCGGCAAGCATGCGACGGTCAGTCCTTCTGAGGCTTCATCGCGGATGAGTTCGGCTACTTGTTTCAAGCGGTCGAGCCCCAGGAAATTCTCTTCGACCGACTTGAAGAAACGCAATCCGGCATTGGTTGGATTGAGCCTGCCGCCAGTGCGGCTGAACAGACTGAAACCGAGGTCAGCCTCTAAATCTGCAATCAGACGGCTAATGGCGGGTTGCGTGACGTGCAAAGCACGCGCAGCGCCCACGCTGGTGCCGGTCATGATCAACGAACGGAATGCTTCTATCTGGCGAAAACGAATCATCGTAGCGAGCCTGCTGGTGAACCGTGAGGACGCCGATGGTAGCGCGATACGCCCATGCTTGCCGACCGAAGAAATACGCTCGTGCGAAAACACAAAACTTATGCACGGCGGTCACTCAGGCATACACAAAACACATGGCCTATAAGCACATGTGAGTGGATTCCACTTTATTGCTCTGAAATACTCCCGGCGAATTCGAATTTGTTGTGGATTCGTAGCGTCGGTAAAGCAGTTTGAAAGATAAGCAAAACAGCCACTGCGGATTGGAGACACACGCAGGGAGGCTGCAACGTCGTTCCTGATTCAGACGCAGACGCTGACACATTTCTGCACAGAACGCGCCGCCAAATAAGGTAAAAGCAGGCTTTGTCGGCGCGTGCATGCCTCGCTGCGCCGTTGTACAGATAAATAAAAAGGATTCCCATGATGTTGTTTGCAGGACTCGTTGCTCGTAGCGCACGCGTTGACGCTTTTTTTCGTCCGGGCGATGCTGTCGATCGCCGCATCTTCGGCACAAGCGGTAAATGGCTGCCGGCACTGGCCGCGAGCGTCGTTGTCGCCGCCAGCACGATTCCTGTAGCGCATGCGGCAAACGTGCCGGCCGGCGTGCAGCTCGCCGCCAAGCAGGAGCTGGTCCGCAACAACGCGTCTGAAGTCGAGACGCTCGATCCGAACCTGGCCGAAACCGTGCCGTCGAACAACGTGACTCGCGATCTTTTTGAAGGCCTGACCGCGACGAATGCCGATGGCGAAGTCGTCCCGGGCGTGGCGGAAAAATGGGAACAGAAAGATGCCACTACATGGGTCTTCCATTTGAGAAAGAACGCGAAGTGGTCCAATGGCGAACCTGTGGTCGCCAATGATTTCGTCTATGGATGCCAGCGTCTTGTCGACCCGAAGATCGCGTCGCCTTACGCAACGACGTTTGGCATCTTCCTGCTCAATGGCGCTGAGATCATCGCGGGGAAGAAGCCGCTGGATTCGCTCGGCGTCCGCGCGGTCGACGCCTATACCATCGAAGTCAGGACGCCGGGCCCTGTGTCGTTCATTCCCGAACTGATGTCGAATACGAACCTGGGTCCGGTCAACAAAGCCGCCATCGAAAAATTCGGCAAGGACTGGACGAAGCCCGGCAAGCTGGTCGGCAACGGCGCGTTCGTGCTGAAGGACTGGCAAGTGAACAGCAAGCTGGTGCTTGCGCGCAACCCGAACTACTGGGACGCGGCGCACGTGCAACTGACGCAGGTTACGTATCTGCCGGTGGAAAGCGAAACCACCGACATCAAGCTGTTCCAGTCAGGCGACAACGACTGGGTCTACCAGTTGCCGTCGGGAACGTACGCGAAGTACAAGCAGGACTTCCCGAACGACATCAAGCTCTCGCCCATGCTCGGCCTGCGCTATTACTCGTTCAACAACAAGGACCCGCTGCTCAAGGACGTGCGCGTGCGCCAGGCGTTGTCGATGGTGATCGATCGCGACATCCTCGCGCAACGTGTCACCGCCGACGGCCAGATCCCGGCGTATGGCGTGATCGTGAAGGGTGTGAAGGGCGCCGACGTCACGGCCTACGACTGGTCGACGTGGCCGATGGCCAAGCGCGTGGAAGAAGCGAAGAAGCTGCTCGCGCAAGCGGGCGTGAAGCCCGGCACGACGATTCGCTTCGCCATGAACTCGAGCGATTACCACAAGAAGATGGCCATTTTCGCGGCATCGGAATGGAAGACCAAGCTGGGTCTCGACACGCAGATCGACACCATGGAATTCAAGGTCCTGACCAAAAAACGTCATTCCGGTGACTTCCAGATCGCGCGCAATGGCTGGGTTGCCGACTACAACGACGCGACCACGTTTCTCGGGCTCGTCTCATGCGGGTCGGAGCAGAACGACAACTTCAACTGCAATCCCAAGGCCGACGCGCTGATCAAGGAAGCGAACTCCACCACCGATCAGGCAAAACGCACGCAATTGCAGACGCAGGCCGCGAAGCTCGTGATGGACGACTATCCGATGTTGCCGCTGTTGCAATACACGATCGCGCGGCTCGTGAAGAGCTACGTGGGCGGGTATTCACTGAAGAACCCGATGGACCGTTATCGCAGCAAGGATCTGTATATCGTGAAGCACTGAGCGAGGCGCCACGCTTTCGCTACCGTTCCCGCAACACCCATGAGGCGGCCGTCGCGACGCACACTGATCGCGACGCCGCCAGGAGAGAAGTTCCATGTGGTCTTATACGTTGAGGCGTGTACTGCTGACCGTGCCGACGCTGCTGATTGTCGTCACGGTGTGTTATCTGCTGCTGCATGCAACGCCGGGCGGTCCGTTCGATGGCGAGCGCAAGGTCTCGGCCGAAGTGCTTGCGAACCTGCAGGCGAAATACCATCTCGGCGAACCGCTGTGGAAGCAGTATCTGCTGTATCTCAACAGCCTCTTGCATGGGGACCTGGGTGCATCGTTCAGATACGCCGACTGGAGCGTGAACGACCTCGTGCTGCGCGCTTTGCCGGTGTCGCTGACCATCGGCGGTGTGTCGATGGTGCTCGCGATCGTGCTCGGCGTGATACTCGGCATCTTCGCGGCGCTCTACAGGAACAGCCCGGCGGATTACCTGCTGATGATCGTGGGGAATGCGGGCAGTGCGTTTCCGTCGTTCGTGATCGGGCCCGTGCTCATTCTCGTGTTCGCGATTCTTCTCAAGTGGCTTCCCGCCGGCGGCTGGAATGGCTTTCATGTGCGCTACATGGTGCTGCCCATTGCGCTCCTGACCATCATCAATGTGGCGACCGTCGGACGCGTGACGCGCGGCAGTCTGATCGAAGTAATGAACACCAACTACATTCGTACCGCCTATGCCAAGGGCCTGTCGCAATGGACCGTCGTGCTGCGCCATGCGCTGCGCCCGACCATGATCCCGGTGGTGTCGGTGATCGGGCCGCTTGCCATTGGTTCGATCACCGCGGCTGTTGTCACGGAGTCCGTGTTCTCGCTGCCGGGTATCGGCAAGCTGATCGTGAACGGCGCCGCGAATCGCGATTACACGCTGGTGCTCGGACTCGTCGTGCTGGTGACCGTGGTTGCCGTCCTGCTCAATCTGCTGGTCGATCTCGCTTACGCGTGGCTCGATCCGAAAATCCGCTACTGATCAGTTAGCCCATGCGCATGAGGTCTGCAATGAAACAAGGAACGCTCGTCCCCGCGCTCGAAAGCGTGCTGGCCGTGCCGGTTGAAGGGCGCAGCCCGTGGCAGGACGCGCGCTTGCGCTTTGCGCGCAACAAGGCAGCCGTCGCGAGCCTGGTGATTCTTGTTCTGATCACGCTCGCCTGCATCATCGGCCCCTTAGTATTGCCCAACGCCTTCGATTCCACCGACTGGAACATGATGAGTTCCACGCCGACGTTTGCCAACTGGCATTTGTTTGGCACCGATGAAACTGGCCGCGACCTGCTCGTGCGGTGTCTCGTGGGCGGACGTGTGTCGCTGATGATCGGCGCGTTGGCGACGCTCACGTCCGTGACGCTCGGCATTGTATGGGGCGCGATTGCGGGGTTCGTGGGCGGACGCGTGGACAACGCGATGATGCGCATTGTCGACATGATGTACGCCATTCCTTACCTGCTGATCGCGATTCTGATGGTGACGCTGCTTGGCCGCGAGTTCTACCTCGTGGTGTTGACCATCACCGTATTTTCGTGGATGGACATGGCGCGGGTGGTGCGTGGCCAGACCCTCGCGATCCGGTCGAAGGAATACGTCGAGGCGGCGCGTGCGATCGGTGTATCGACGAGCGGCATCATCTTGCGGCATATCGTGCCGAACCTGCTGGGCATTGTCGCGATCTATACGACCGTCACCGTGCCGGGCGTGATTCTCACGGAGTCCGTACTATCGTTTCTCGGGCTCGGCGTGCAGGAACCCATGACAAGCTGGGGCGTGCTGATCCAGGACGGCGTGGGCGTGATGGAAACGTCGCCGTGGATTCTCCTGTTCCCGGCGGCGCTGTTGTCGGTGACGCTGTATTGCATCAACTTTGTCGGCGACGGTCTGCGTGACGCGCTCGACCCGAAGGATCGGTAAGCATCATGTCATTGCTCAAGGTACACAATCTCGAAGTCGCCTTCGATACACCCGACGCCGTCGTTCGCGCGGTGAACGGCGTGAGCTTCGATCTGGAAGAGGGCAGCACGCTTGGCATCGTGGGCGAATCGGGCTCGGGCAAGAGCCAGAGCGTGCTCGCCATGCTCGGACTGCTCGCGCGCAATGGCCGTGTCAAAGGCAACGCGATCTATCAGGGCGAAGACCTCTTGACCATGCCGTCGAAAAAGCTGAACCGCATTCGCGGCAACCGCTTGTCGATGATCTTCCAGGACCCGATGACATCGCTCAATCCGTATCTGACGATCGAACGCCAGATGACGGAAGTGCTCGAACTGCACAAGAACATGACGCGGCGGGCCGCGAAAAAGCGCGCGATCGACATGCTCGAAGCGGTGCGGATTCCGGAAGCGGCGCATCGTATCGACCAATACCCGCACGAGCTTTCCGGCGGCATGCGCCAGCGGGTGATGATCGCAATGGCGCTCCTGTGCGAGCCGCAAGTGCTTTTCGCCGATGAACCCACGACCGCGCTCGACGTCACCGTCCAGGCGCAGATTCTTCAACTCCTGCGCAATCTGCAGCACGACTTTGGTACAGCAATCGTCCTGATCACGCACGACCTGGGCGTGGTTGCCGGCCTGTGCGAGAAGGTCATGGTCATGTACGGCGGCCGTGTGATGGAGCATTGCAACGCGGACGATCTGTTTGCGCGTCCGTCGCATCCTTACACCATCGGTTTGTTGCGGGCGCTGCCGCGTCTCGATCAAAGCGACGCGCCGCTCGTCGGCATTCCGGGCAATCCGCCGAACATGGCGCATCCGCCCTCGGGTTGCCCGTTCCAGGAGCGGTGTATCGATGCCAGCCAGGGCTGCGCCGAATCAACGCCGCCGCTCGAAGCGTTCGCCGGCGATCCCACCTGGCTGCGCGCGTGTTATCGCCCGGTCGAGCAAATGAAGTCGTTGCACGAGGTCGCCCATGCCTGAGCAAACCATTCTGTCCGTACGCGACGTGCAGGTCCACTTCAGCGTCAAGGCAAAGAGCAAGCTGCCGTGGGCGCCGAGGCGCACCTTGAAGGCCGTCGATGGCGTGAGCTTCGATCTGAAGGCGGGCGAAACGCTCGGCGTGGTCGGTGAGTCGGGCTGCGGCAAGTCGACGTTGTCGCGCGCAATCCTCAACCTGATCCCCGCGACGCACGGCAAGATCGTGTGGATGGGGCAAGACCTGAGCGGCGCGACGGTCAAACAATGGCACGGCGTGCGGGCCGACATCCAGATGATCTTCCAGGACCCGCTGGCATCGCTCGATCCGCGCATGACAGTGGGACAGATCATTGCGGAACCGTTGCGGGAACATCGGCCGGGGATCTCGAAGGACGAGATGAACCAGCGCGTGCGCGCGATGATGGCGAAGGTCGGCCTGCGCGAGCAGATGATCAACCGCTACGCGCATGAGTTCTCCGGCGGACAGTGCCAGCGGATCGGCATTGCGCGTGCGCTGATCGTGGAGCCGAAGCTGATTGTCTGCGACGAGCCTGTTTCCGCGCTCGACGTGTCCATCCAGGCGCAGATCGTCAACTTGCTCAAGTCGCTGCAGCAGGAAATGGGGCTCGCGCTGATTTTCATTGCGCACGATCTGGCCGTGGTCAAACACATCTCGGATCGCGTGATGGTGATGTATCTCGGTCACGTCATGGAGCTCTCCGATAAGCATTCGCTCTATGCCCGGCCTCGCCATCCCTACACACGCGCGTTGCTGTCCGCCGTGCCAGTGCCGAACCCGGCCATCGAGCGGACGAAGGTCGTGCAGATCCTTTCGAGCGATATTCCGAGCCCGATCAACCCGCCGACCGGCTGTGTGTTTCATACTCGATGTCCGATCGCGGAGCCACGCTGTTCGCAGGAAGTACCGGCATTGCGAACCCTTGAACATGGAGTTGCCGCCGCCTGCCTGCTCGCCTGATCCACGACTGATTTCGTCCATTGCCTAGACATCGCTCGTTTCGCCGTTTTTCAACGGCGGAATGCGGCGGTGCTTTGCTAACCCCGTAGTTCCCGCGGTAACCCTCCGATGCTTCGCTCCTTGAACAGGCGCGTTTATAAACTCGCGCCGGTTTTATTGAGATGGTTGTCGGCCTTTAATCACAATCCATAACAAGTCAGAGACAACAATAATGAAAATACAGAAACATTCGCTTGCACTCACTTTAACTGTCGCCACCGCGTTGATGGGTCCGTCCATTTCCGCTTTTGCGGATGATGACGATATCTCAACACGTCACACCGAAGCTCCACCGAGTTCTCCGCCAAATACCGAAGCCGACGCGCCTATCAGCAATCAGTCGAAATCGCAGGGGTTTATCGAAGATTCACATTTGAAGTTGCTTTTCCGCAGTTATACCGAGCGCCTGGAATCGGATGGGGCGAAGAACAAGGACGCGTGGGTATTGGGTAATCAGGCAGTATTTGAATCGGGGTATACGCGTGGATTATTCGGCGTCGGCTTGGATGCGTCGTTGTTCAGCGATTTGAAATTGAATGGCGGACAAGGCGCGGGTAACCGCGTGCATTTGAATCACGATGGCCAAACCGGGCAGAACCAACTGGCGTGGACTTATCCGGGAGTGTGGGATGTGAAGGCACGCGTATCGAATACCGTGCTCAAGTACGGCTTGCAACTCTTCGATGACCCCTTCCTCGTTCCCCACGATAACCGCGCGCTGCCGCCAAGCTATCGCGGCTTCTCTCTTGCCAGCGAAGAGATCAAGAACGTGACGCTCAAGGCGGGAAGCGTGGACGGCGTGATGGCCCGCGGCCAGACCAGCGTGACCACGTTGAAGACGGAATACGGCGGCACCCGGTTCAGCCGCTTTACGTTTGCGGGCGGCGATTACGCGCCCAATGACGACACGTCCGCGTCGTTATATGGAAGCCGCGCAGAGAACGTATGGGACCAGTATTACCTGACGCTCGGCCACAGTATTGGCGATCCGGCCCAGATTCGCTGGACCGGCAACCTGACTTATTACTACACGCACGATGTCGGACAAAGCAGGAATGGTCCCATCAATAATCATGCGTATAGCTTGTTGCTGTCGGGTACGCACAACGCGCATACCATTTCCGTTGGTTTCCAGCAAATCGCGAGCAACCAGTTCTTCGATTATGTCGGTCAGTCGGCGGGCGATTATCTGGCGAACTCGCTCGATGTGGACTACAACGCGCCGCATGAAAAGTCGTTGCAACTCGGTTATACGTTGAATCTCGCCGGCTATGGTTTGCCCGGCGCGAAGGTGACGACGTGGGGTGCGTACGGCTGGGGCGCGGATGCATCGACCATGGCAGACCGTTATGCCGATCCCGCCAGTTCGCTTCACGATTTGTACTGGAAAAACGGCGAACCGGTTCACGGGACGCATTATGAATTTGGCGTCATTCCGTCCTATACCATCGGCTCGGGCAAGCTGAAAGGCGCGAGCGCCAAGTTCTATTACATGCATCACCACGGCGGCAAATACTATTCGGATTCGTCAAGCGATGTGTATCGCCTGATGGTGAACGTGCCGGTCAACGTGTTCTAAAGTCATCACGCGTAAAAAAGCCCGCGAGACGCAATCCTGCGGGCTTTTCCATGTCTGTGATCAAAATATCAATCGAAACGCTTACCGCTGTACGCCCCAGCGGCGCACTGTCAGGCGCTCGAAAGTATCGAAGACGAGATGTTCGACGACCAGGCCGATCACGATCACCGCCGCGAGTCCCGCGAACACCCGATCCGTATAAAGCTCGTTGCGGTTCTGGAAGATGTACCACCCGAGGCCGCCGTTGCCTGAGCTTGCACCGAACACAAGTTCGGCTGCGATCAGCGTACGCCACGCGAATGCCCAGCCCACGCGCAGCCCCGCGAGAATCGAGGGCAACGCTGCAGGCACGAGAATCAGCAGCACATGCCGAATCCCTTTCAGTCCGTAATTGCGTCCTGTCATGCGCAGCGTTTCCGGCACGGATTGAAAGCCCGAATACGTGTTCAACGCGAGCGGCCAGAGTACGGAATGCACGAGCACGAACAGCAGGCTTCCAGTGCCAAGACCGAACCACAGCAACGCGAGCGGCAACAGCGCAATGGACGGCAGCGGGTTGAACATCGCGGTCAGCATGGAGAGCAGGTCGCGTCCAAATCGCGTCGATACCGCCAGTGAAGTCAGCACGAACGCAAGCACGACGCCAAGCAGATACCCCCGCAAAAGCACGGACAAGGAGATGGCGGTTTTTGCAATCAGCTCGCCCGACCAGATGCCCTGCACGAAGGCCTTGAGTGTATCGACGAACGTGGGGAGCAACAGATCGTTGCCGACTGCACGCGCCGCGATTTCCCAGATGCCGATCAGCACCAGCGCAATCAACGTCTTGCGCAACCAGGTCTGGTTCGTCACCCGCTTGGCGAACGGCAGCGGCGCTTCAGCGGCGACATCGAGCAGCGGCTCGGGAAACCGCTCGTATTCTTCGCGCACGGGCGGCGCCAAAGGCGCGGCGATGTGATCCACGGTGCTCATTGAACCGCCTCCGTTTCTTCGAACAGCAACCTGTGAATACGCGCGACGCTTTGCTGGAAGTCATTGCGGCCCGAGCTGTCTTTCGTGAACTGATGACTGTTCAGCTCGGCGCGGACACGGCCGGGATGCGGCGTCAGCAACAGGATCCGGTTGCCAACGATCAACGCTTCTTCAATCGAATGCGTGACGAACAGAAGGGTAAAACTCGCCTCCTCCCACAAGCGCAGAAGTTCTTCCTGCATCTTGCGGCGGGTGAGGGCGTCGAGTGCGGCGAAGGGTTCGTCCATCAGCAGCACGCGGGGTTGCATTGCGAGCGCGCGGGCGATCGCCACACGCTGCTTCATGCCGCCTGAGAGCGTGTGCGGATAGGCATCGGCGAAAGCGGCGAGGCCGATCTTGTCGAGGAAATGCAGCGCGCGCTCGCGGGCTTCGGCGCGGCTGAGTTTCTTCGCGACGCGCAACGGGAACGCCACGTTCTGCAGCACTGTTTTCCACGGCGGCAACTGATCGAATTCCTGGAACACGACAATGCGATCCGCGCCCGGACCACTGACGGCTTTGCCATCGATTTGAATCGTCCCCGCCGTCGGTTCGATGAACCCGGCCACCGCCTTGAGCAACGTCGACTTGCCGCAACCCGACGGGCCGAGCAGCACGAAACGATCGCCGCCATAGACGTCGAAACTGACCTGATGCGTCGCCCGCACGATGCGCTCGCGCGTGCGGTACTCCAGGCTGACGTGATCGACGGTGACCAGCTTGCCGCTCGTCGCCGCTGCCAGACTGGGTGTGATCGGCGGGTATAAAGCTGAAGGATTGGCGGCCATGGCGGTGGGTTCAGGCATAAAACACGACCTTAGCTGTGCGTTCTCGCCGCGTGAACCAATCATTGCGCATATTCAAAACACGCCGACGCATAAGCAGCGTTTTTGCGGTTTCAGTGGACGGATAAAAAAACCCGCCAGGCGGCGGGTTCGATGACTGACGTGCGGCTAACTTCCCGCGCCCAGCGCCGGGTCGGTGAAGAAATAGTCCTGCCATGACTTCGGTTCGTTCTTGATCGCACCCACGCGATACATGAACTGCGCGAGCCCCAGCGTGTTCTGCGGGGTGATCTTGAACTGCGTCTGCGGATTCTTGATGATCCCGAGCAGCAGGTTCCGGTCGATCTTCGCGTTGTTCACACGAATGTAGATGTCGGCCGCGGCTTCAGGATTGGCCGACACGAACTTCGCCGCGTCGGACAGCGCCGCGATAAATGCGCGATACGTCTTTGGATTGCTGTCGCGGAATTTTTCGGTTGCATACAGCACGGTCGACGAACTCGGGCCGCCGAGCACGTCGTAGGAGTTCAGCACGATATGCGCCTTCGGGTTGCCCGCCAGCTCCTGTTCCTGGAACGGCGGATTGCCGAAGTGGCCGCTGATCTCGGTGCCGCCCGCGATGATTGCCGCTGCGGCATCAGGATGCGGGACGGCCTGCGTGAATTTATCGAGCCGATCGTATTCCTTGTCGCCCCAGCGCTTTGCGGCGGCGTATTGCAGCACGCGCGACTGGACGGATACCGAAACGGCCGGCACGGCGATACGGTCTTTCCCGGTGAAGTCGGCAATCGTCTTCACGTTCGGATTATTCGATACCAGGTAATACGGAATGTTGCCAAGCGACGCCACGCCCTTGACGTTCTGCTTGCCGTGCGTACGGTCCCAGATCGTCATCAACGGGCCAACGCCGGCGCCGGCTATATCGATGGAACCGGACAGCAGCGCGTCGTTCACGGCCGCGCCACCGGAAAGCTTGAGCCAGTCGACCTTGATATCGACGCCTTCTTTCTTGCCTTCCTGCTCGATCAGTTTCTGATCGCGTGCAACGTTGAGGAGCAGATACACCACGCCGAACTGCTCGGCAATGCGGATCGTGCCTTCGGCTTGCGCCGGAACGGCCGCGCCAAGCGACATGATTGCTACAGACAGCGAGAGAAACGCCGCGCCAAGGCGGCGCGACGGCGTGCTGGTAAAAAGCGGCATCGTAAGTCCGAGGAAGGTTTTTGGAATTGGATCGAACTGGAAGCGCGGGATCAGAACGGCGTGTCGCCTTCAATCGTGGTCCGGTACATCTTGCGGCGCAGATGATCGGGCGTGCCGGCTGCGAGGTGCATCAACGAGCGGTTGTCCCAGAACACGAGATCATGTTCCCGCCATTGATGCCGGTACAGATGTTCTTCGCGCACGCTGTGGTCGAAGAGCGCTTGCAGCAGGTCGCGGCTTTCGTCCTCGGGCATGTCGATCACGCGCGTAGTGAAATGCTCGCTCACGAACAGAGCCTTGCGCCCGGTTTCCGGATGCGTGCGCACGATCGGCTGCACCACGGGTTTGACCTGCGCGATCTGTTCAGCCGACAAATTCGGACGCCACGGGCTGCGTTTCTGCAATTCCGCGTATTTCGCAAGATAGGTATGTTCCGCGAAGCGGCCCTCGACGGCATCGCGCAACGCTTGCGGCAAGGTATCCCACGCCAGATGCATGTTCGCGAAGAGCGTATCGCCGCCTTCGGCTGGCAGTTCCTGCGCGTGCAGGAGCGAACCCAAGCTGGGCGTTTCCTTATACGAAAGGTCCGAATGCCAGAAATGCCCGGCGTCGCCGAGACCGATCGGCTTGCCGTTTTCCATCACATTCGAAACGATCAGGATCTCCGGGTGGCCACTCAACTGGAACTGGTGAAGCACGTGGATTTGCAGCGGACCAAAGCGGCGGCTGAAGGCAATGTGCTGCTCGGGCGTGATGCGCTGGTTGCGGAACACGATCACGTGATGATCGAGGTGCGCACGGTGAATGCGCTTGAAATCGTCGTCGGCAAGAGGCCGGCTCAGGTCGAGACCGGTTACCTCGGCGCCTACGGGGCCTTGGAACGGCGTGATTTCAATGGTCTGGCTGAGAGTTTGGGTCGTCACGCGGGACTCGTTATTCGATTGGGAAATTGCTTTTGCAGATTATCGAATCTAAGTTTCCGCGCGTACAAGGTCAACGAACCAAATCCCATACGCTTATCTGTTTTAGCGATAAACAAGCCGCTCCAGTGGAGGAACGGCTGTCGGGGCGAGCGCGCAGCTCAATGATTGTGCGATGCATCGCTGCAATGCGCACAGGAGCCCGGGCTGTCGTTCCACGCGGAGCCCAGAATCAGGCTGCAGAAATTCAAGCGTTTGTAAGTCGGGTCTTTCAGCGCGAGGACATCGGCTTTCACGTTGCCGAAGGTCGTTTCCGGCTTCTGGATCGTGCCGTGCGCGAATGCATCGATGATTCCTTCCTTGAAATTCACTTCACGCGGATGCACGGCAATGACCTGCTTGCGTTGTGTGTCGCTGAATTCGTCGTATGCAAGACCCAGCACGTCCATTTCCACGCCCGCCGTGACCAGCGCGACGACCGGCTTCTTGTGCTGCGGAATGCCCGGCGTCGTGTGCAGCGCGATCGAATCCCAGACCTGTTCAATGTCGTGTTCGCCAATGCCATAGCCCTTCAGGAAATCGCGCGCCGCGTTGGCTCCATCGACTTCGAAGCGGTCGTGCTTGCTGCTGTAGGCATCGATCAGGCCCATGTCGTGGAACATCGCGCCGATGTAGAGCAGCTCGGCGTCGTAGTCGAGCTTGCGGCGCTCGCCCGTCAGCGCGCCGAACAGGAACACGCGGCGCGAGTGGTTGTAGAGAAGGTCCGGCTCGGTATCGCGGACGAGTTCTGTGGCGGCGCGCGCCATGGCGCTGTCGGGGATGCGGATGCCGGCGATCGTGGTAGTCATGTTCGGTGCTCCTTGGTGTGAGGTTTGCCGCGGACGTCTTGTTAAACTGCGTGGGTTCGCCGGGCAAGCTGAAGAGGTTGGACGACCAGATCAGTGTCGCCCCGGCGGGTTGCTGCGGCAATCGATGTCATCCGTCGAAGCCTGCCAACCGCACGGCGTCTGCTGCCAAGCACCGAAAAACCCCCGCAAATTCTTGAGGAGCACGACTTCATGCGCAGCGTCGCCATCGCGATCTTTCCGCAAGTGCAGGCGCTCGATGTAGCCGGTCCACTCGATGTTTTCGCCGAAGCGAACGGGTTTGTCGCGCCGGACGACGGATACGCAATCACGCTGGTCGGTGTCGACGACACGCCGGTGCGCGCGTCGAACGGCACGCGCATGCTTGCGGATCTCACGTGCGATGCAGCGCAGGGCGGCTTCGATATCGCGCTGGTCGCGGGCGGCCCGGCGCTTCCCGTCGATCAACCCGACCCGCGCCTGACATCCTGGTTGCGCGATGTCGCGTCCCGCTGCGATCGCTACGGGTCGATCTGCACGGGCGCATTCGCCTTGGGTCATGCGGGTTTGATCGATGGCCGTCATGTGACGACGCACTGGCAGAACGCGCCGCAACTCGCACGGATGTTTCCCAAGGCTAACGTGGAGCTCGACCGCATTCATATTCGCGACGGAAACCTCGTCACGTCGGCGGGGGTGACGGCGGGTATCGATGTCGCGCTTGCACTCGTCGCAGAGGATCATGGCTCGACGGTCGCGCTGGCGGTGGCGAAACGGCTTGTGGTGTTTGCTCAGCGACGTGGCGGCCAGTCGCAATTCAGTCCTTACCTGAGTGCACCCGCCGACGAAACCTCACCCGCCGCCCGGGTCCAGGCTTACGTGATGGAGCATATCGGCGAGCGGCTCACGGTCGAGAAGCTCGCGCAGATCGCTGGCATGAGCGAACGCAATTTCGCCCGCGCTTTCGTGGAGGCGACCGAACTGACGCCGCATGATTTCGTGGAACGCGCGCGTATCGATGCCGCGCGCAACGCGCTCGAAAGCACGGTCACGCCGCTGAAGACCATCGCGTACGAGTGCGGCTTTGGGACAGCGGACCGGATGCGGATCGTGTTCCGGCAGCGGCTGGGCGTGTCGCCGAATGATTATCGGGTGAGTTTCCAGAAGCGCGAAAGCTGATCCTTGCATGGACGAACGCTGGACCGGTTCGTGCTCCGGTTTGTGCTCGCATCCACTCGCGCAATCACACGAACATTCCGGAGACGTTGATGAAAGATGATGCTTACGAACGACGTGCGCTGCTCCTGCATCTGGGCGATGTCCTCGAAGCGCTCTCGTGCCTGTCACGCAGCGGCGCACGGCACGCGACGCTTGGCGAGGCGCTGGTCGCGGAAGATTCGCTGGTGAGTTTTACATGGCTGGGTTTCATCGATTCCGCAATGTCGCCGCGAACCGTATCGGATCGCGCAGCCAGCGCGTTCTTTCTCTGGCCGAAGTCGTTGCTCGACGAAAATCTGAACCGGCCTTTGTTGGCATCGACAGTGCAGCACGACCTTTTTGCCGGCAATCCGCAAGGGTGGTCCAGATACGTGGCCGAGCGCAGGAAAGACGTCGCGTGGTTCGCGGAAGGCCTGAAAGCACCTCCCGCCGAAGGCGAACCTGAACCGGAAGCCTCAGAGGCCTTGGGCCTCACCCGCTGGCCCTGGCCCGAAAAAACCTGAAAGCATTCAGGGCTTCTTGCTCATGCTGCTTGCGCCAGCATCGAGCCCCATTCCGTTCTTGCGGCCGCTGGGCGGTTCCTTTCCCGCCGACACCTTGCCCGGCGCGGGCTTGAGGGCGTTGTCCCGCGCCACGGACGAACTCGTGGCGCTAGCGGGCGACGTGGTGTTGTGCTCGTCGTAGGCTGGCGTGCTGTCGGACTCGAGCTTGTTGGGCTTTTGCTGCTGGCCATCGGCGTAAAGTGGGACAGCCGATGCCGCGATCAAACTGCCGATCATCAAAAGAACGCGTGGGGAGAATGTCATTGTTATTCGGCTGGAGTCGCCGCCCGGTTTTATCGATGAATTGAGTCGAGCAAGTAACGCTCCCGGCAAAAACGTCCTGGGTGCTTGGAACACGGCTTGCTGTGGACTTGTGACCTCAACCAGGACGCGATCATGAGCAATCAACCGAATCAGCCAGCCGATGAAAACCCCAAGAGCCATCCCACTTCAAACGCCGAAAAAGATCCTGCCGACTGGGTCACGGGCGACGAAGCAATGACCGGCGCGCAGGCATCGTATTTGAAGACGTTGTCGGAAGAAGCGAAAGAACCATTCGATGCATCGCTGAATAAAGCGGAGGCGTCGCGAAGAATTGAAGAGCTTCAGGCGAAGACCGGCCGGGGCACCTGAATCCATTTCAACCGAGGACTGAACCATGGCGACAGAATCATCACGCGACACACCGCCCAAACAACGTGACGACGATGCCACTGCAGCAGACCGGCAACTGAGCGACGCGGAGAAGGACTCGCCCAAGGGCGAGCCCGCACCGCCCAAACCCGGTAGCGGCACCGACCTGCCCGACCCGAAAGACGTTGGCGAGGCCGGCTGAAATCATTGAAACCGAGGACTGAACCATGGCATCCAAACCCAAGCAGACCGACGACTCCGCTCCGCCGAGTCTGGCGGCAAGTCTTGCTTACACCTTCAAGTTGTTCGCAACCGACCATCGCGTTCTGGCGCAAAACGGCGATGGCAAACTGATCGATATCGGCGCAATCGAGCATCGTGAAAAGAAGGGGTTTGTCGTGTCGCTGGACGTCGACGAACTGGAATCGGAGCCGGAAGCGAGCGAGAAAAAAGCGCTGCAGAACATTGCGTCGCAGATCACGTTTGATTACCTCGATGGTCTTTTCACCAGCGAGGATGTCACTGAATTCCACGGCAAGCTGGCCGACCTGCCGCATATTGAACTGACGCTCGATGAAACCCTTCCACGCAGCCTGACCGACCGCACGCCACCCCATCTTTTCTAAGTCACAGGCAAGCCAGTCTTGCCATTCCAGTCCAGATCCTGGATTTGCCGCACAATCCCGACGACGCCCGCGCCCGACATCAAGATTGAAACGCGCGGCTTTCTCAAGGATCGAGCGATGGACTATCTGACAAGCCTGAAAGTGTTCCGGGCGGTCGTGGAGGCGAAAAGCTTCACGCGCGCCGCCGATCTGCTTGGCGTCTCGCCGCCGGTTGTATCGCGTGCCATCTCCACGCTCGAGCAGCGGCTCGGTAACCGGCTTTTTCATCGCACGACCCGACATATATCGCTGACGGAAACCGCCGAGAAGTTTTTCGAGGGTTGCTCGCGCGTGCTCGATGAACTCGATGCGCTGGAAACGCAGGCGTCGAACCGTGCCAGCGATCCAAGCGGCAACCTGCGCGTGGTTTCTCATACCACGGCCACATTGAGCCGCCTCGTGCCGCTGCTCGCCACCTTTCGACGCCGCTATCCGCTGGTCGGCGTGGATGTCACCTTGACGGAGCGTCCCGTCGATCTGGTCGCCGACGGTTACGATCTCGGCATCGTGCTGCCTTTCATGCTGACCAGCGACACCACCGTCACACGCCTGCTTGAACGCATCCCGCTTGTGATCGTGGCCACGCCCGAATACCTGGCGGACAAGCCGCGGCCCATTCATCCCGCGGACCTGGCGGAACATGAGTTCGTCGCAATGCATCCGTCCATCCGCAAGCATATGCTGACGTTCCGCTTGGGCGACGGCGACGAATTGACGGTGCAGACCAAGGCCGACATGACATCGAATAATGCGCTGCTTAACCGCGGCCTCGTGTTGCAGGGACTTGGCGTGGGCGTGCTGCCTTCCGCGCTGGTGCGTGACGAGCTTGCGGCCGGCACGCTGGTTTCGCTGATGGACGACTTCGAGATAATCGATGGCGCCATCGAGATCCGTCTCGCCTACAGCAGCCGGACCTTGTTGCCGGCCAAGGTGCGGGCGTTTATCGAGCATGCATCCGAGTTCTTCGAAGTCTGAAGCGTCGGTTTTCATCCTCCTTTTGCATCGATTCCATTCCATTGTTGACTGATTCAACATCAATTTGATGTGCGCGATGACGGTTGACTAGGTGCATATACACACTTAGTCTGTGCACATGCACACCCGTCCACCCCGACATGATGACTGTTTTGCCCTCCGGCAGGCCGCACGCCATATCTCGCAGCTTTACGAGCGGCATCTCTCGGCGGCCGGCATGACGCCGACGCAATTCAGCATCGTGTCGGCGCTGGAACGCGCGCCCGACATGACGATGGCAGAGCTTGCGCAAGCGATGGTGATGGAACGCACGACGGTCGTTCGCGTGCTGCAGCCGTTGTTGCGCAACGGTCTGGTATCGGCGGAACTGGGCGGTCCGTGCCAGAGGAGGCTGCAACTCACGCTCACACAGATTGGCCAGGCCAGGCTCGCCGATGCACTGCGCCACTGGCATGCGGCGCAGGAAGAATTCGAAGCGAAGTTCGGGCGGCGTCAGGCCGCGCGCCTGCGGCGCGAACTGTTCCGGCTGACGAGCGAATGACCACGCGCTTAAAAGATATCCGATGCAACCAACAGGAAACGACATGACCACGCCTTCCACGCCGCTTGCGTCCACCGCATCTCCCGCCGTTGAAGGAGGCGCCCGGCGCTCGTTCCGGATCGGCTGGATGCCGGCGGCGATCATCGTCGTGCTGGTCGTGGTGGCCGCTGCCACCACTTACTGGTACACCGTGCTGCGTTTTGTCCAGAGCACCGATGACGCCTATGTAGGCGGAAACGTGACCGTCATGGCGCCGAAGGTGAACGGTTTCGTGACCGAGTTGCTGGTCGCCGACAATCAGCGCGTAAAGGCCGGACAAGTGCTGGTCCGCCTCGATTCCCGCGACTACGATGCCCGTCTCGCCCAGGCCGACGCCGACCTGAAGAGCGCACGTGCATCGGTTGATGAACTGGTTGCGCGGCAGCAACTGCAGGCTGCCGTGATCAACCAGAGTCAGGCGCAGGCGCGGGCGTCGTCGGCGGAAGTCACGCGCAGCGCGTCGGATCAGGTGCGTTATCGGCAACTGGTGAAGGACGAGGCGGTATCGAATCAGGTAGTCGAACGTGCCGATGCCGACTTTCTCAAGGCCCGCGCGACGCTTGACAACAGCAACGCCGCAACGCTTGCCGCCACCCGTCAGCTCGCCGTGCTCGCCGCACAGGTCGAAGACGCGAAAGCAAAGGTGGCGACCGCCGTCGCGTTGCGTCGCGTTGCCGAGTTGAATGTGGAATACACGACCATTCGCGCGCCGGTCGATGGCTACGTAGGCAATCGCACGGCGCGCGTCGGCATGCTGGCAAACACAGGCGCGGCGCTCCTGACCGTCGTCCCGGCGGACGGCCTTTGGGTCGATGCAAACTTCAAGGAGGATCAACTCAAGAAGATGCGCGTGGGTGATCGGGTCGACGTGGCGCTCGATGCCGCGAGCGACGTGATCCAGGGTCACATAGAAAGCCTGGCGCCCGCGACCGGCGCGACGTTCAGCGTGCTTCCGCCCGAGAATGCCACGGGCAACTTCACGAAGATCGTGCAGCGCGTACCCGTGCGAATTCGCCTGGACGTGCCGCCCGGCAAGGAGAACGTGCTGCGCGCCGGACTCTCGGCAACGGTCACGGTGCACCTCGGCGGCGTGAGCCATTCATGAACGCCGCGCCCCTCACTCCCGCCGACCAGCCGGTCAAGCAACGCATCTTCGCCTTCGCGCTGATGTGCCTGGGCTTCTTCATGGCGACGCTCGATATCCAGATCGTGGCGTCGTCGTTGAAGGACATCGGCGGAGGCTTGTCTGCAAGCCAGGACGAACTCTCGTGGGTGCAGACGTCCTACCTGATCGCGGAAATCCTGGTGATCCCGATGTCGGGCTGGCTCTCGAAAGTCTTCTCCACACGATGGTTGTTCGTAGCCTCGGCGGTCGGCTTCACTATCACGAGCATGCTCTGCGGCCTCGCATGGGATATCAACTCGATGATCCTCTTTCGCGGTCTGCAAGGCGCGCTCGGCGCCGCGATGATTCCCACGGTTTTCACCACGGCGTTCGTGTTGTTCCCGGGCAAGCAGCGCGTGATTGCATCGACGACGATCGGCGCGCTTGCATCGCTCGCGCCGGCCATTGGCCCGGTGATCGGCGGCTGGATCACATCGCAATGGTCGTGGCACTGGCTGTTTTATCTGAACCTCGTGCCGGGCCTTGTCGTTGCCATTCTGGTGCCGAAGTTCGTTCATATCGATGAACCGAATCTGGCCTTGCTCAAAAAAGGCGACTACCTGGGCATTGCGCTGATGTCGGGCTTTCTCGGCTGCCTGGAATACGTGCTCGAAGAAGGTCCGCGCAAGAACTGGTTCGGCGATGACGTGATCGTCACCTGTACATGGATCTCCGCCATCTGCGCCTTTCTGTTCCTCGTCCGCGCGTTTACTGCAAAGGATCCTGTCGTCGACCTGCGTGCGCTCGCGGTCCGGAACTTCGCGATCGGCTGCCTGCTGTCGTTCGTGACGGGCATCGGCATCTTCGTTTCGGTGTTTCTCACGCCGTTGTTCCTGAGCCGTGTGCGTGAATTCGACTCGCTGCAGATCGGCATTGCGTTGCTTTCGGTCGGTGTGTTCCAGTTGATGTCGCTGTGCGCATACGCCTACATTTCCCGTCTCGTCGACATGCGCTGGTGCCTTATCTTCGGGATCGTGTGTTTTGGTGTCGGCTGTTATTTCTATGTGCCGCTGACCAACGACTGGGGCTGGCAGCAGTTGTTATTGCCTCAAGCGCTGCGCGGAATCGGACAGCAGTTCCTCGTGCCGCCCGTGGTCACCATGGCGCTTGGTTCGTTGCCGCAATCACGCCTGAAGTCGGCAAGCGGTTTGTTCAACCTGATGCGCAATCTCGGCGGGGCGATCGGCATTGCAGTGAGCGCGACCATGCTCAACGACCGCCTGAATTTCCACTACGAGCGCCTGAGCGAAAGCGTCACGACCGGCAACCCGCAAACCGAGGCATTCCTCACGCGCCAGTTCGCGCATTGGGGGTCGGCGGCCGGCGACGCGTTGAATGCGACCAGCGCCAGCCTTGCGAACCTGCATGCGCTCGTGATGCGCGAGGCGCTCGTCCTCACGTTCTCCGACACGTTCTTCGTACTCTCGATGTGCTTTGCCATCGGCGCAATCAGCGTGATTTTCGCGCGGCCAATCGGCGCTGCTCCGCCTTCTCCTGACGCTCATTAAGGTCGATCATGCATAAAAGATTGCTGGCGCTGATGGCGCTGATACCGGGGCTGATGCTCGCGGCATGCGCCGTTCAACCCGCGCAGCACGCGGACCTGCCATCGACGGTAAAGACGGTTGCGCCGGAAAACTGGAGCGTCGATGCACCCCAGGACAACGCCGATACCGCCGCATGGTGGCTGCAATTCGGCGACCCGGTGCTGCACGAACTGGTGGCGTCGGTGCTGAGCCAGAACCTCGATGTGCAAGCGGCGATCGAGCGCGTGAAACAGGCGCAGGCCGTCACCACGCAACGTCGTGCGGTGCTCTTGCCCGAGCTCGACGCCACTGCGACGGCCGCGAACACCCGCCAGAACGCGCCGCCGCCTTTGGGTTACGTACGTGATGCAGGGTTTGGCGTCGCGCTTGGCTGGGCGCCCGATGTCTTCGGCGGAGAACGCCTCGAATTACTGGCGGCAGAAGCGCAACTGACCGGCCGTCAACACGCCGTCGATGAACTTCGTCTCGCGCTCGCGGCAAATACGGCGTCGGCGTATGTCGATCTTCGATGGGCGCAGAGCGAGCAGAAGATCCTGCAAGACAACGTCGCCATCCGCGAACGCGCGCTCAAACTCACGCAAGAACGCATGCAGTACGGACTCTCCACGCGGCTCGACGTAGCCCGTGCGCAGAATCAGTTGAGCGAACTGCAATCGCGCTTGCCGCGGGCGGCATCGACGATTCAGCATCAGTTGAGCCTGATCGCGGTGTACTCGGGGCGCACGCCCGAATCGGTCGATACCCTCGTGCTCGCCACGCCCGCCGCAATCCCGACGCCGACCGATGCCGTGCCGCAAATGCTGCCGTCAGAAGCGCTGTTGCGTCGTCCCGATGTCCGCAGCGCCTACGCCGAACTCACGCAGCGCGCGGCGGAAGTCGGCGCGGCGAACGCGAATCGCTATCCGAAGTTTTCGCTGCAGCTGACCGATGGCTTGCTGGCAGCGTCGTACGTCGGCTTGCCTACGCTCACCGACAACCTTTTCAGCGCCGCGCTCAACGCAACGAGCCCGATCTTCAACGCGGGGCGCATCACCGCGGGTATCGAACAGAGCGAAAGCCGCATGCGGGAATCCGATCTGCGCCTTCGGCAGACCATGCTGCAGGCGTTGAAAGACGTGGAAGACACGCGCAGCGATCTCGTCAGCACGTCGGAGCAGGCAGATCGTTTGAAAGACGCGTTGCAGTCATCCGACCAGTCGCTGCGGCTTTCCACGCAACTGTATAAGGGCGGCGCGAGCGGTTTCCTCGATGTCCTCGCGGCGCAGGACGCTTACCTGAAAGACTCGGACGCGTTGAATCAGGCGAAGCGCGAGCACGCGCTTGCGGCGGTTGCGCTCTACCGTTCGCTTGGCGGCGGATGGAGCGAGACACGGCAGGACTGATGCTCTCAGGACGCCTCGGGTAACATCGGGCATCTTCCGCCCCACGATGCTCGACCCGCGCATGGCACTCAAAAACCTCCTGAGACGGCTTGACCTCACCACGCTGCAACTATTCCTAGCTGTCTACGAAGAAGGCACGCTCACACGCGCTGCCGAGCGCGAGGCGATCGCCGTTTCGGCTGCAAGCAAACGTCTGCTGGAACTCGAACAGGCCGTGGGCGCAGCGCTGTTCGTTCGCCGTGCGCGCGGCATGGAACTCACGCCGGCCGGAGAAACGCTGCTGCACCACGCACGCCGCGTGCTGCGCGATGTCGAGAATATCGGCATCGAACTTGCCGAGCATGCAACCGGCGTGCGCGGTTATGTGCGGATGATGGCGAACCTCTCGGCCATCGTCGAATTCTTGCCGGAAGACCTGCGCGCTTTCTTTTCGATGAACGAACGCATCAAGCTCGACCTGGAAGAACGGCCTAGCAGCGGCGTGGTGGAGGGCATAGCCGACAGCCTCGCCGATGTCGGCATCTGCTCGGGCGAAGCGGATACCCGTGGGCTGCACGTGTCGCATTATCGGCACGATTCGCTCGTCGTCGTGATGCGCGAGGATCACGCGCTCGCGAGTCGCGAAAAGGTCGCGTTCGTCGAGACACTCGACGGCGATCATGTCGGGCTGCACGCGGCAAGCTCCATCAACCTGCGCACGCACATGGCGGCACGGCAGGCGGGCAAGCCCCTGCGCTTGCGCATCCAGGTACCGGGTTTCGATGCAGTGTGCCGCATGGTCCAGACCGGTCTTGGCATCAGCGTGCTGCCGCTCAAGGTGTTCAACACGGTCGGCCGCCCGCTGGGACTAACGGCCGTCACGCTCGATGAGCCCTGGAGCCAGCGAGATCTGATCGTCGTCGTGCGCGACGTCGGCGCGTTGTCTCCCGTCAGCAAAATGCTCTTCGATCACCTGCTTTCGGTCGAGCAACGCGAACAGAATCCGGCTTGAGCGTTCGCCGTTCGCGAACGGTCGTTGGTGAATTGAGGTTGGACGCGGGGCGCGGCGCGCTCCTAAGCTGTCTTCAGACTGGACATTTCTGGAGACATGCATCATGGCCGGACCGCTTGCAGGCATTCGCGTAATCGAGATCGGCACGCTCATCGCAGCGCCGTTCGCCGCCCGGCTGATGGGAGAGTTCGGCGCCGACGTGATCAAGATCGAAGCGCCCGACAATGGCGACCCGCTTCGCAAATGGCGAAAGCTGCACGAGGGCACGTCACTCTGGTGGTATCTGCAATCGCGCAACAAGAAGTCGGTGTGCGTGAATCTCAAGTCGCCGGACGGTGTGGATGTCGTCAAGCGCCTTGTTGCGGACGCCGATGTCATCATCGAGAACCTGCGTCCCGGCGCGCTCGAAAAACTCGGCCTCGGCTGGGACGTCCTGCACGAAATCAACCCCAGGCTCACGATGGTGCGCATCTCTGGCTACGGCCAGTCCGGACCGTATCGCGACCGTCCGGGCTTTGGCGCGATCGGCGAGGCGATGGGCGGCATCCGCTACACGACCGGCGAAGCCAATGGTGCGCCGGCGCGCGTGGGCGTGAGTCTCGGCGATTCGCTCGCGTCGCTGCATGGCGTGATCGGCGCGCTGATGTCCATCCTGCGCGTGAAGACGGGGCAGGGCGACGGGCAAGTGGTGGATGTTTCGCTGGTCGAAAGCGTGTTCAACCTGATGGAAAGCCTGATCCCCGAATACGATCTGCTCGGCCATGTGCGTGAGCGCAGCGGCGGCGCGTTGCCGGGCATTGCGCCATCGAATACCTATCCGACCGAAGACAACGGTTATGTCGTCATTGCGGGCAACAGCGATCCGATTTTCAAGCGCCTGATGCACGTAATAGGCCGCGCCGATCTCGCCGATGACCCCGCGCTCGCCCGCAACGACGGTCGCGCCGCGCAGAGCGAAACGCTGGATGCCGCCATCACCGCGTGGACCTCGCACCATTGCACGCAAGACGTGATCGCCGCGCTCGAAGCAGCGGAAGTACCTGCGGGCAGGATCTATTCCGTGGCGGACATCGTTGCGGACCCGCATTACCAGGCGCGTGACATGTTGCTCGATGCAGCGCTGCCCGGTGGGATATCGGTGAAGATGCCAGGCATCGTACCCAAGCTCTCGGACACTCCAGGCGAAGTTCGCTGGCAGGGGCCTTCGCTTGGAGAACATACGGATTCCGTATTAAAAGATCTCGGCTTCGATTCGCAGGACGTTGCCCGCCTGCGCCGCGAAGGTGCGGTTCAATAGTCGCCGTCATCACCTTCATTACCTTCAATAACGATGACCGGACATAACAACCAGTCCGGCAGGAGACGATCATGAGCGTTCCAGGCGCCACGGCGACCGCAGTACACGAGCAAGACGAAACCGATTTCAAGGCGATCATCCGGAAGGTCGCGTGGCGGGTGATGCCGCTGATCATGATCTGCTATCTGTTCGCCTTTTTCGACCGCATCAACATCAGCTTCGCGAAATTCCAGTTGCAAAGCGACCTGGGTTTCTCGGACACCGCCTACGGCCTCGGCGCAAGCCTTTTCGTGATCGGCTATGTTTTGTTCGAAGTCCCAAGTAACCTGATGTTGTACAAAGTCGGCGCCCGCCGATGGATTGCGCGCATCATGATTTCCTGGGGTATTGCCACGAGCTTGATGGTGTTCGTGGGCAATGAATGGCAGTTCTATGGGCTGCGCTTCATCATCGGCGCGATGGAAGCGGGGTTTGCGCCCGGTGTGCTGTATTACCTCACGCTGTGGTTCCCGGCGAGTCATCGCGGACGCATCACTTCCTTGCTGTTCCTGGCCTCCGCGTTTTCGGGGCTGGTCGGCGCACCGCTCTCGGGCCTTGTGCTCGGCCACATGGATGGCGTGCTCGGGATTCGCGGCTGGCACTGGCTGTTCCTGCTCGGCGGCTTGCCGTGCATAGCACTCGGTGTGCTCGTGCTCAAGGTTTTGAAGGACCGCATTGAAGACGCGGGTTGGCTCGACCCCACAGAAAAGTCGATGCTCGCAAGCCGTATCGTGCGTCAGGACCCGCACTCGGGCGCCGGGAAATCGCTCTGGGGCGCAATCACGACGCCGGGGTTCCTGACGCTCGGACTGGTCTACTTCCTGATCCAGGTGGCGTCCTACGGACTCAACTTCTGGGCGCCGCAACTGATTCGCAGCGCAGGCACACACAACCCGACGACGATAGGTCTGTTGACCGCCGTGCCTTACATCTGCGGCGCGATCTGCATGGTCGTCGTCGGCCGTCTTTCCGATGCGTCCGGCGAGCGCCGCAAGTTCGTCTCCGGATTGTTGCTGATGGCGGCGATCGGGTTTTTCGCCGCAGGCATCTTCGACAAACAGACCGGCTTGCTCATCATTTCACTGGGCGTGATGGGCGGCGGCGTGGTCGCATCGATCCCCGCATTCTGGGCCTTGCCGCCCAAACTGCTGACGGGTGCCGGAGCGGCAGGGGGCATCGCGCTGATCAACACACTCGGGCAGATCGGCGGCATCGTGAGCCCGGTCATGGTCGGGCGGGTCCGCGACCTGACGGGCAGCACGACGCCAGCGTTGTATGCAATCGGGGCAATGAGCCTGGTTTGCGCCGCGATTCTGCTTTTCGGCCTGCCGGCAACGCTGCGGGAGAAAGATCAGCCGGAGGCGCGGGTTTCTACCTGATTGCAGTCCAGCTTAAAAGCGCTGTTTCAAGAATATTTGAAACGGCGCTTTATGCTTGTGGATTAACAATTCGGCCACTTATACCGCTTTGAATACCGCTTTGAACTCCGGACTCATGAAAACGGGAAAATCGTCCGGAAAGTTCATCCATCGCTTTAAATACTGTCGGGACAAATCCGCGCGGCAAGCATCCGCGGAACGGCGCTTACTCCGATTTGCCTTGCCCAAAACACCAATTCGGCGCATTCTTAATCGTTCCGATGCCGATGACCGCCTGTTTTCTCTATCGGTTCATCAGGTGTTTTCCACGGCGGTCAGCGCAGTGTGTTCAGCGAGTGCGTCATGACCATCCATATCAGCGAATATCGCGGCTTTGCACTGCGTGCTTATTCGCAGCAGATTTTCCCGCCCCACGGCGATCCATTCGCAAAAGGCCCGAAGCGATTTTCCGCAATCGTCCAGATCGACTCGGTTCCCACCGACACTGCGACCTCGAAGCGATATTCGCCGGGCCTCAAGGGCACGGAGCCGGCGAGCGCGGACGCGGCGATTGAACTGGCGATGCAGTACGGCCGGGACATCATCGACGGAAAGGTGCAGGCAGGCGCGCTCTACAACGCGCGCAGCGGGCGCTTTTCGCATTCGGTAAGGCGCTTCAGGCCGGCTACGCCGGCTGTTGCGGCAGCGCCTGTGCCGCTGAAGACAGGCAATGACGGCGCAATGAACGACGGCACATGAACTGGGCTGAGAGCCAGGCAGCAATACCGCGTGACGGAATCTCGGGACCTCGCGCACAACCGAAAGAGCATGATCATGAATGACACAGTACGAAGCTACCGCGGCCTTGAAATCTACCCGCTGATCTACCCCCACAAGCCGCGTGGCGCGGACGGTTCGCGGCATTACGACTCAGGATTCGACGCCGCCGTGAAAATCTCGCGGCGCGGTATCGATGACAGCACCACGACCAGCCGGGTCTATCGCGTGCCGGGCGAAAGCCCTTTCACCGGTTCGGGCGAAGCGCGCCTCGCGTCGATGCGCTACGCCGAGCAACTGATCGACGGCAGCGTAGCCGGCGAATCCATCTCCGATCTATGAGTTACTCATCCTCACTCGACCTTCCTCGCGCCGTGTCCTCACTCGACAAACCTGCCGTGCGGAGCAATTACAATGTGGCGGTATCGTCCCGGCGCGCGACGGGCGGCACCATGCCCACGTTGCGCGTGACGCGCCTCTCCGACAAGCGTGTGATCTATCCGTTCGTGGGCTGTGCGGACATGCCGCTTTTCCCCGATGCACAGACCGCCCGCGACTACGCCGAGCAGTACGGCGCAAGCCTCGTTGCAGGCGATATTGCCGTGCCGGAGTGACGTGTGCAGGTGCTGCGGGGCTGATATGGGGCGAATAGTCACATTGCGTGACTAAGCTCAGTCCGAAATAGCTTGACACGGCTCCTCAGCGGACGTAATCTGAGGGTCGAAGTATTTCAAGAAGTTCGATTGCTGTTCATCATTCTCCGTTGTCATCTCCGCGGTATTTGTTGTCCTCTCACTTCCTTGAAACTTCTCTCGCCTCATTCAGAGGTTGCATCATCTTTATATTTTCAAGGATTTAATATGGATACCGGTATCGTCAAGTGGTTCAACGACAGCAAGGGCTTCGGCTTCATTACGCCTGACGCAGGCGGCGACGACCTCTTCGCCCACTTTTCGGAAATTCGCAGCGAAGGCTTCAAGACCCTCGCCGAAAACCAGAAGGTTAGCTTCGAAACGAAGCAAGGCCCGAAGGGTCTGCAAGCTTCGAACATTACCCCGCTGTAATTGACGGTGTAATTGGTTTTAACGTGTGAATTGGTTCGTACCGGTTCACACGTGCATCAAGCGTTTCGCGGAGCTTTGGCTCCCGGTTGCGGCAGCCGTATCAACCAGGTAATCTTTGAGTTATCAGGTTCCACGGCGCCGCTGCCATCAGCATTGCACCTGTCTGCCTCTGCTTGCATGTGTTGCATCTCCACTTTAGTCCGCTGTCGCATTAGTCCTCTGCCGCTTTAGTCCCCTGCAATCTCCTGCAACACTCCGCTGCTACATCGCGATTAAGCTGCGAACGTTTTGAGTTCGTCGCCGCGCTGTACCTCGGGCTGCTTTCTGCTGTATTTCTGCTGCTCCTCTGCGAATTCATGGCCTCGTGCCAGCAACAACGCGTCCTTGCACAAGCTTTTGTGGGACGGCGTTCATTCGTGTGTATCACCCATGCATAACTCAAACGATAACTCTAAAATTTCGCAGTATCACGGCTACAAAGTCATAGCTTTCGCACATCGTCTGCCGGACGGATTGTTCGCGTCCAATTTGCTGCTTGAACGTAACAGCGGCACGGGCAAAGGCAATCGTTATCAGTTTCACGCCCTTGACTACTTCAAGGACGAAGCGCAGGCAATTGGTCACTCCCGCAAATGGGCTCGCAACTGGGTCGACGATCGCGGCTGATTCCAGCCGGTCGTGAAAATCCCTGACTGACGCGCGCAATAGCGCGGTCAACATCAACAAGGCGCACCTCGGGTGCGCCTTTGTCGTATGCGTCGGCAAAAAATCCCTCAGGAACACGGGCGCTGCGAAATTCAGTAAAAGATCTGCATCTTTTTCCTCAAGCAATTTTTCTGGCGGTCGATAAACACATTGCCTGGATCGACAAATGTGCGACGGAGCATCACGAAAAAAGTTTATCGCGTTCGAGGGGTGAGAGCCTCGCCGTCTTAAAGCACTTTGCGACAGGCATGGGCCGCGGGCAGGACCATCGATAAAACCGGTCCGCCCGCGCCGCACTCGATCCGCTGACGGTTCTTTGGGGGCAAAGGCCGCAGCGGCAACTCAGCCGTTATGCCCGTGAGGGCAGGAGTCGCCACATGAATCTCAAAGACGTGTCCATCAAGAGCAAGCTCATCGGAGGATTCGGTGTGCTCGCCGTCATCGTGCTAGGCGTTTCGGTGATGTCGCTGCACGCTTTAAGCGCGTCGACCGACGGCTTCTCCAGCTATGTGCATGGCCCGAATGCCCGCGCCGATGTCGCCACGCAAGTGCGCACGGCCGTGGATCGCCGGGCAATCGCCGCGCGCAATCTCGTGCTCGTCACGAAACCATCGGACCTCGAGATCGAAAAAGCCGAAGTGATTCAGGCCTCGGAAGATGTGCAGACGAAGCTCAAGCTCCTGAAGACCATGGTCGCAACCGGGCCTGACAGCAGCGACACCGCCCGCAGCCTCGTGAGCGAGGTGGATCGTGTGGAATCGCTCTACGGGCCGGTCGCGAATGACATCGTGGCGTTGGCGCTGAGCGGCAAGCACGACGAGGCCATCGTGAAGATGGACAACGAATGCCGGCCCTTGCTGGCCGCGCTCGTCAGGGCCACGAACGCTTACGCGGAATACACGCGTGGGCGTCAGGAGCAAATGGTGCGCGAGTCAGACGAGCAATACCAGACGCAGCGCAACTGGATGGTCGCGCTTTGCGTCGCCGCGCTTGCGTTGGCAGCCGCCGCGGGCGTGTTCATTACGCGCTCGATCACCGTCCCGATCCGCCGTGCAGTCGATGTCGCCAGCACGGTCGCGCGTGGTGACTTGCGCAGCCGCATCGTGGTGATGCAGAAGGACGAAACCGGCCAGTTGCTCGGCGCGCTCGCCGATATGAACGCGCGCCTGATCGAAACCGTGAGCCGCGTGCGTGAAAGCAGCGGAAGCATTGCCAACGCTTCCACCGAGATTGCCACCGGCAATACCGACCTCAGTCAACGGACGGAGGAACAGGCGGCGTCGCTGGAGGAAACGGCGGCGAGCATGGAAGAGCTGACATCGACGGTGAAGCAGAACACGGAGAACGCGCAGCAGGCAAGCGCTCTGGCATCGAGTGCATCGAATGTCGCAGAGCGCGGCAGCAAGGTCGTGAGCCAGGTGGTCGACACCATGCACGGCATCAGCGCGAGCTCGGCGAAGATTGCGGAAATCACCGGGATGATCGAAGGTATCGCGTTCCAGACGAACATTTTGGCACTGAATGCGGCCGTGGAAGCGGCGCGGGCGGGCGAGCAGGGACGCGGTTTTGCCGTTGTGGCGAGCGAGGTGCGCAGCCTGGCGCAACGGTCATCGAGCGCGGCCAAGGAGATCAAGGAGCTGATCGCAAACTCGGTGCAGCAGGTCCAGAGCGGATCGGTGCTTGCCGGGCAGGCCGGCGAGACGATGGCCGAAGTCACGCAGGCGGTGGCGCGCGTGACGGACATCATGGAGGAGATCGCGGCGGCATCGATCGAGCAGGGGCGCGGTATCGAACAGGTGAATCAGGCGATCACACAGATGGACGAGGTCACGCAGCAAAACGCGGCGCTGGTGGAGGAAGCCGCGGCGGCATCGCATTCGCTGCAGGAACAAGGGCGCCAGTTGATGGATGCGGTTGCGTTTTTCCAGATGGAGGGTTCTGCGGCGGCGAGCGCGGCGCCGCAAGCTCGTGCGATTGCGAGGGGTGCACAGGGCGTGCAGAAACGAGCGCCGGCCGTTCGCGTCGCGCAACTGAAAGCTGCCGGCGATGACGGCTGGAGCACGTTTTAAATTGCTTTGAGCTCTATAGGAAAACGGCGCGGACGTCTTTGGACTCCGCGCCGTTTTTCATGGCCCTTCCTTGATCGATTGAGTTCGGATATTGCTCGGGAACGCGAACTGCGTTTGGCTCACTGAGTCCCGATCTTCCTTCTTCGAACCACCGGAGCTTTTGATGTCCCTCTATCTTTTGGCATTGCTCATCGGCGTGATTGCCGGTCTCCGGGCGATGACCGCGCCCGCCGCCGTAAGCTGGGCCGCGCACCTTGGCCTCCTGCCGCTGCAGCACACGCCGCTGGCTTTTCTCGGCGCGACGATCACGCCGTACATCCTGACGGTGCTCGCCCTCATCGAACTCGTGACAGACCAGTTGCCCAAGACGCCCAGCCGCAAAGTGCCGATGCAGTTCGGCGCCCGGCTTGTGACTGGTGCCTTGAGCGGCGCCGCGATAGGGGCGGCGGCCGGATCGATGATCGCTGGTGCGGTGGCCGGCTTGATCGGTGCAGTCATCGGCACGTTTGGCGGGGCGAGCGCCCGAGGCGCGCTGGCGCGTGCGTTTGGCCGTGATCTGCCTGCCGCGCTGGTAGAGGATGCAGTAGCCGTGGTGGGCGCGGTGCTGATCGTCATGGCGATCGGCTGAAGCCAAGACCGGGCACGTGCTAATAGCTGCGGCGTTGCGGTATCGAAAAGTAGGTGGTCAGCATTTCCGCCAGGCGCCAGGTGGCGCAGGGGCGGCGGCAATGGGCATCGAATCCGGCATGCTTCAACGTTTCGATGGGGTCCGCCGGCCAGATATTGCTGATTGCGACCAGCAGGCGGCCGGTCATGTCGGCGTCTGGCCGTAGCGCGCTGATGAAGGCGTAACCGGAATCGCTGTCGAGCCGCGTATCCAGTATCAATGCCTGGGGTTTCCAGTTCTGCAGCAATGAACGCGCTGACTTCAGGTTCTGCGTTTGCATCACCTGTAATCCGGTAAGCCGCAGCAATGCTGCCAGCGACTCGCCAATCAGCTTGTCCTGATGCGCGATCAACACGCGGGGCGAACCGACAGGCATACGTGCCTGCTTGCCGCTCCATAGCGCAAAGTGTCTCTCGTCATCGGTGCCTGAACGACTGCTCATGATGTCCTCCTCGTGGTTTTTATGTGAGTGGAACGCCGGACCGTGTCTCCTCTCGCTAGCTGCAGCTTCGAGTTCGGTGATGGCGGTGTTGCAGAGTCGATGACGCAGTGTCGCGTTTAAGCGTTCGCCGCAAAACCCGGTCGAGGAGGGGCATGGCGCGCGATTTTCGGGGGGATCGAATACCCTCCCACTGATCCCTGCGAAAGGAGGGGTTGCGGGAGGTCACCTTACCGGTACCATCGAATCGTGATTTTTGGGAATGGCAATGGAAAACGGTAACTTCAAGACGGTGCTGCTGGTCGAGGATGAGGGGCTCACGCGAAGCGCCATGAAGAGCCTGATCCTTGCCAATGAACCGTTACTCGATATCGATGAGGCTGACGGCATCGAACAGGCCAAGGAGAAACTCTCCGGCGGCTCGTACGATCTGGTCTTTCTCGACTATCAATTGCGGGGGAACTCCACGGGCCTCGATCTGCTGAACTGGATCGGGGAACAGGAGCGCGAGGTGCAGACCATCATGCTGTCCGCACAAGATGACCGCGATACGGTGCTGGAATGCATCAGGAGCGGCGCATGCGGATTTATATCGAAGGCGAGTGAGCAAGGCGCGGGCGTGTTTCGCGAGGCGCTCAAGACTATCCTGAGCGGCCGGGTATATTTGCCCAATAGCGTGCTTGGAAAGGGCGGCCACAGCCCCAAGCCGGTATCGACGCATTCAGGCGTGACGGTCGAGTCGCTGAACCTGCCGCCACGGCTGACGGAAACGCTGCGTTATTTGCTGCAGGGTTTATCGAACAAGGCGATCGCCAGGAAGATGAATATCAGCGAGAACACCGCGAAGGAGTATTCGAGCGATCTCCTCGCGCGGTTTCATGTGACACGGCGAACCTTCCTGATTGTAGAGATGGCGCGCCGAGGAATTGAGATGCCGATGGGTAGTGCCGCGGTGCCGGCAAGGTAAGCGGGGGTTGGGCAGGATCTGAGAGACCAAAAATAAGAAACGCAAGGGCAGGCGAGTCGCCTGCCCATTGCAACCAAGTACATTCGAATCACCGCGTCAGCACTGGCTCGATCTTCTCCTTCAGCACCGCCAGGCCGCTTCAGCAAACGACCTCCCCGATATCAGCGATGCAATCTGCCTGCGCAGTTCCGCAGGACTCACCGGCTTGCTCAGCACGTCGTGATCGCAGGCAAGCGGCACGATCGTCGCGGCGGGCTCGCCCGTCACGACCAGACATGGGCAACGCCGGCCCAACTTGGCGGCGCCGAGCATCGCGACTTCGCGGGCGGTCTTTTCATCGCGCAAACGGAAGTCGGTGATGATCAGGTCCGGGTATCGCTCGATCGAACCCAGTATCTGTTCGAACTCCTCGAAGCTGCTGGCCGAATCGAACAGCACGCCCCATTGCACGAGCAGCGCTTCCGTCGATGCCCGCACGAGGCTGTCATCCTCGACCAACAGTACATACAGCCCTTCGAGCGGCACTTCATGATAGTCAGCGGTGTCGCCCTTTGCGCGCGGCGCGGCGTCTCCAAGCGGCGAGCCGCAAATCGGCATTTCCAGCGAGAAACGCGAACCACGGCCTTCTGCCGATTTCAGTTCGATCCGATGCTCCTCCAGCATCGAGACCACCGCGTTCACGATCGATAATCCCAGCCCGAGCCCGCGATCGTTGTCCTGCTCCGCATTGCCGACCTGGAAGAACGGCTGGAAGATTGCGTCCCAGTGCTCGGACGCAATGCCGATGCCGTTATCGACCACATCGATGCGCGTACGCGTCGCCGAGCGCACCACGCCCACGATCACAACGGGCTTGGGATTCTTGACGGCATCGGCGTAACGAATTCCGTTGGATACCAGGTTCGCAATAGCCCGTTGAAGCCAGTGCGAGTCGCTGCGCACGTAGACGGGCGCGGCAGGCATGCGCAGGCGCAGATCGACGCCATGCATGGCGGCAAGCGGGCGCAATTGCTCGGCGACTTCGAACACCGCAAGCTTCAGGTCGAACACGTGATATCGCGGCATCACGCGACCCGATTCGAGCCTCGAGAGATCCAGCACGGCGTTCAGGAATCGCGCGAGGATCACGGAGGAACGGCCGGATTCATCGATAAGCCTCGCCGCTTCGGTCACGTCGTCGTGGCGCACGGCTTCGGCGGCCGCTTGCAGGAAGAGGTTGAGCGCGTGCATGGGTTGCCGCAGATCGTGCGTGGCGGCGGCGAGGAAATTGGACTTCTCCTTGCTGGCCGTTTCCGCGGCCAACGTTTGCTGCTCTTTGAGCGATATCAGCGCGCGGGTTTTTGTGTCCTGATCCTTCTTCGATGCCAGCAAGTCGAGGTTTTTGCGCTCCAGTTGTACGTTCGCCGTGAGCAATTCGTTGTTGAGCACGCCGAGGGCGCGCTCGGCCGAAAAGCGTTCGCGCGATACCCGTTCCGCGTGAACACACACACCATGTCCGATCACGACCACGTTGAACAGATAGAACATGCCCATGTAGAAATCTTCGGGCGAAAGAATCCGGATGGTGAGCTGCAGCAGGATGATGCTGGAAAACGTGACCACGGCGGCTGTCAACGCGACCTTCGACTTCAGATAGAAGAAACCGAACTGAAAGAAAAAGACTAAATACAGGCCGACGAAATACCACGTGTAGTTGAACGGCCGTGGCGTGATGGAAACCAGCAGGAGCAGCAACAGGTTGCAGCCGTAGACGCCCATGAGCGTCACCCGCTGGGACGCGGCATGGGTGGCGAACGAACCCCGCAGAGCCAGGCTCAGCACGAACATCAGCCAGACGATGCCCGCAAACCGCAGCGCCATGATGTCCATGAACACGGGTTCGAGCACCGTGCTCACGCGCCCAAAATTGAAGTCGTACCAAAGGAAGCAGACCCACACGCTCAACGCGAGCAGCGCGGACGCGCGCCGGAAGGCGCAGAAGCGCCGGCTATGGTCTTCGAGGAACTGCGCTTCCAGCGCAACGTGGGGAAATGCCTTGGGAACCGACAGGTTACGGATGAGGCTCAGGCCTGCGTCGCGTGCGGATGCCGAAACGAGCTGTGACGGCGTTGGCGTGGCGATCTCTGCGGTGTGCTCCGGTACGTCCATGTTTCGCTCACTCGAAAAGAACGTGACCGGCTACTGTAGCGGAGCACGCGTCTTATGAAAACCTCGTAATTGCAGGGCTTTTAAGCGTTCGGCTGGCGATGACCTCGTGTCATTGATTCGATGACGCGCACGCTATCGTCATTCAAACTCCGCCGCATTACGATTTATTCCCTGTTTGCCGCATCGCCGAGATCTTTTACGAAGTCGGATGCGGCGCTTATTGATCAGATCTAAGCAGATCCATATAGGACGAAAAACATGTCACGCGTTTTCATAACGGGTTCCGCCGATGGCCTCGGGCAGATGGCTGCAGAGTTGCTGGTGGCGCAGGGTCATCGCGTGGTTCTGCATGCACGTAACGAAAAGCGCGCCGGCGATGCAATGCGTGCTGTGCCATGTGCGGAAGCGGTGGTATCGGGCGATCTGTCCAGTATGGACGCAACACGTGACGTTGCCGAGCAAGTGAACCGGCTTGGCCGCTTCGATGCCGTGATCCATAACGCGGGCGTCGGTTATCGCGAGTCGCGGCGTATCGAGACCATCGATGGCTTGCCTCATGTCTTCACGATCAACACGATTGCGCCTTACATCCTCACAGCTTTGATCGAAAAGCCTGAGCGGCTCGTGTATCTCGGTTCGGGCATGCATGAAGGCGGCGATCCGGGTCTCGATGACCTGCTGTGGAAACAGCGCAGGTGGCAAGGCGCAAGCGCCTATTCGGATTCGAAGCTGCACGATCTCTGGCTCGCATTCGGCGTTGCACGGCGCTGGCCGGGCGTTTTATCGAACGCGGTCCATCCCGGATGGGTGCCGACCAGGATGGGCGGCGCGGGTGCGCCCGACGACATGAAGGCCGCGCCCCGCACGCAAGCATGGCTTGCGGTCAGCGACGATCCTGCAGCAAGCGTGACGGGCGAATATTTCTTCCATATGAAACCGCGCAAGCCGAGTGCGGCCGCAAGCGATGAGCGTTTGCAGGACGGCCTGATCGCAGCATGCGAGCGACTGACCGGTATTCGTCTGCCGAATTGAACACCTTGGATCAGACCAGTTCGGAAATCTCGATCAAATTCAGATCAGGGTCGCGGACATACACCGAGCGGATTTTTTGCGTTGCACCGGTCCGTTCGACCGGCCCCTCGATGATCGGCCAGTCGCACTGGTTCAGGTGTGCAATGACGTCGTCCAGGGGAACGGCTGCGATAAAACACAGGTCGAGCGCGCCCGAAACCGGCAGATGCGCCTTCGGCTCGAATTCCTTGCCGCGAACATGCAGGTTGATTTTCTGCTTGCCGAAGCGAAACGCGCTGCGCCCCTCGCCGAAAGTTTCGAGCTGCATGCCAAGGACTTTCGTGTAGAAGTGGCGAGTCGCCGTTTCGTCGATGCAAGTCAACACCAGATGATCCAGATGATCGATGAGGGCCATATCAAGCTCCTTCGTGTGCGGCTGTTCTTTGCTGATCGGGCGGGGTGTCGTGAAGATCGAGCCGGCGGCCGGCCTTGAGAATCTGGCTGGGTACATCGTGGCCGATCAACCCGGGCAACAACGCCGATGCCTTAAGCACGGCAGCGAGATCGACACGGGTATCGTAGCCGTCGAGCGCCAGCATGTGCACAAGTTCTTCGGTACAGACGTTGCCGCTCGCGCCTGGCGCATACGGACAGCCGCCAATGCCTCCCAGCGACGCATCGAAACGATCGATACCCGCCTCCAGCGCCGCGAGGGTGTTGGCAAGCGCCATGCCGCGCGTATTGTGAAAGTGCAGCGTCAGTTCGAGCGCAGGAAACACTTTGCGCACGCGCTCGCACAAGGCTTTCACTTGCGACGGATAAGCCATGCCGGTGGTATCGCAAAGGGTCACGCCGTGTATGCCGAGCGTGGCGAATTCTTCCGTCCAGCGCAGCACTTCTTCAACGGGAATGTCGCCTTCCATCGGGCATCCCATCGATGTCGACAGCGACACATTGATGGCAACCGGCGTCGACTTCACCACGCCAATCACCTCGCGCAACTGGGCGAACGACTGCTCGCGGCCCATGCGCAGGTTCGCGCGGTTGTGAGTTTCGCTGACCGACATCACGAGGTTGACTTCATCCAAGCCGCACGACAACGCGCGCTCCGCCCCGCGCACATTCGGCACGAGCGCGGTGTAGACCACGCCTTCGCGTCGCGTAATGCCGTGCATCACGGCTTCGGCGTCGCGCAATGCGGGAATCGCCTTGGGCGACGTGAACGACGTTACTTCGATCTTCGCGAAGCCGCACGCGCTCAGGGCATCGACGAGGGCGATCTTTGCGTCGGTATCGACGAACTGCTTTTCGTTCTGAAAGCCGTCGCGGGTCGCGACTTCCTGGATATACAGGCGTTTCATGGGTCTCCTCAAGCTCGGATGATGACGGCGAGACTGACATCATGAACGCGTCAGCACGGCGTGAGAATCAGTGATTTTTCGACGACCGTTTCCAAATTGGAAAGGCTCGGGGCCGCGTGCACGGCGGAAATCGGTTCATGGCAAAGTCGTGTCCTGATGCTGCAAACGCCCACGCCTTTCATCAGGAGCTCCACCGATGTCCAATCTCGTCCTCGACAATCCTTTCCTCGAATACCTCGATGCCCGGCATGTAGGCTGGAAGGAAGGTTACGCCGAATTTCGCATGCCGATCCAGCCGAAGCACCTGAACCGGCGCGGTGTGTTGCAGGGCGGCGTGGTGGCGACGCTGCTCGATGCCGCCTGCGGTTATGCCGGCTTGTATGCACCCGAGGACGAACCTGCCAGGCACGGCTTCACGTTGTCGCTGACGGTCAATTACCTGGATACGGGGCTGGGTGAAAGCGTTACGGCGAAGGGCTTCATCGAAAGACAGGGCCGCAGCATTTTCTTCTCACGCGGCGAGGCGTGGGTGGACGACAAGATCCTGATCGCGAGCGCGCAAGGGACGTTCAAATCGGCAGGACTCAAAAAAGGCTGAGGGAGCGCGGTCAGACGGCGCTCCCGATGCTTATGCAGCCGTTGCCGCGTGCGTCGAAGTGCTTGTACGCTTCGGGCGCCTCGTCGAGCGCAATTCGTGCGAGATGATCGGGACTTCGTGGCCCTTGCAACTGCATTGATAACCCACGCATTCGCAGCCCCGGTCAGCGCCTTCACCACCGGTCAGTTCCAGCGCCTGGTCAACGGCGGAACCATCGCTGTCATCGATACCAATGACTGGCGTACATCGAACTCCTGCAGATTGCGAGGAGACGGCAAAGGGCGGCATGGTGTTCGTGTCGCCTGGGTCCTACCACTATGACGCGATCGTTCTAGGAGTCCGGTTTATGGTCGCATCTACTCAAAGGGAACCCATCAATCCAACAAACAGCCAAGGCCAGTCCTTTATCCGGGAGTCATCGAATGTCGAGAACGTTGGAAGCCGCGCCTCCTGAAGTCGATCTGAAAACGCTGCGCAAAGTGATTCTCGCGGCTTCGATCGGCAACTTCGTCGAATGGTTCGATTTCGCCGCGTACGGCTTTCTCGCGACCATCCTCACGCGCGAGTTTTTTCCGAGCGGAGACCCCGCTGTCGGACTGCTCAAGACCTTTGCCGTGTTCGCCGTGGCGTTTGCGTTCAGGCCGCTCGGCGGAATTGTGTTCGGCGTGATCGGCGACCGGATCGGCCGCAAGCGCACGCTGGCGCTGACTATTTTGCTGATGGCAGGCGCGACGACATTGATCGGTTTATTGCCGACTTACGCCGCCGTCGGCGCATTCGCGCCGCTGCTCTTGACGGTGATCCGCTGCGTGCAGGGCTTCTCGGCCGGCGGGGAATATGCCGGTGCCTGCGCCTACGTGATGGAACACGCGCCGCAGCACAAGCGTGCGCGGTATGGCAGTTTCGTGCCGGTCTCGACGTTTTCTTCTTTCGCGGTCGCCGCGGTCGTGGCCTACGCGCTCGATGCCTCCCTGTCCGCCGATGCCATGAGCTCGTGGGGCTGGCGCGTGCCATTCCTGGCGGCCGCGCCGATCGGCTTGATCGGGCTTTATCTGCGGATGAATCTCAACGAAACGCCGGCGTTCCGTGCGCTCGAAGGCGAGCACGCCGTGGCGCACGCGCCACTACGCGATACGCTGCGCACGCAGGCGGCAGGCATCCTGAAGCTGGGCGCGTTCATCTCCGTGACGGCGTTGTCGTTTTATATGTTCACGACATACTTCGCGACTTACCTGCAGGTCGCCGGCCATCTGAATCGCGCGACATCCTTGCTGATTACCGTGATTGCGCTGTTTTTCGCGGCTGCGCTGTGCCCGCTCGCAGGTTTGTATTCAGACTTCGTTGGACGCAGGAAAACCGTGCTGACGACGTGCGTGATTTTGATCGCGACCGTATATCCATCGTTTTCGCTTGGCAGTTCAGGGCAGTTCCTGCCGTCGGTGCTGGGGGTAGGACTGCTGGCGATCGGCGCAGTGTTGTCCGGCGTAGTGACCGCACCTTTGTTGTCCGAAATATTCCCGACGCGCACACGCTACACCGCTTCAGCCATCACCTATAACCTCGCTTACACGATCTTCGGCGGCACCGCGCCGCTCGTCGCCACGTGGCTGATCACGACGACCGGCAACAACATGTCGCCGGCGCTGTACCTGATCGTTATTTCGGTGATGGGCCTGATTGGCGGGATGATGTTGCCGGAGACGTCGAAGGTATCGTTGCACGGCGGGCAACCGGCTTCGTCCAGTGCGAGCCCGGCAGCCCTCAAAGCCGTGGCGTAAGAAGTTTATTGCTGGACTTGCCCCGCGGCCGCGATCACGCGATGCACGAAGCGCAGCTTTTCGACCACCGGCGGCGCGAGCGCGAACGGGTACGCGTCGGGCATGCCGAGGCTGCGGTTGAGGCTGTTCAGCGCATAGGTGAGCGGAAACCACTGGTGCATCAGGTGGTCGAACGTCGCCTCGCCGGTGGGTGCTTGCGCCACGAGCGTGGGATCGAGCGTGTTCAATGGCGCGAGGGCCACGCCGCAGGCACGGGCGGTATCGATGGTGTCGAAGATGTGCAGGTAATGCGCCCATGTCTCCGCCCAGTCCTCCCACGCGTGCGTGGTCGCGTAGCCGCTCACGAACGACTTGTTCCAGTCCGGCGGCGGGCCTTCCTTGTAGTGGCGCGCGAGCGCTCCGCTGTAACTCGCGCGTTCGTCGCCGAACAGCATCCGGAAACTGTCGATCCACGGCGTATCCGCGATCAGCCGGTCGAAATAGTAGTGGCCGATCTCATGCCGGAAATGCCCCAGCAAGGTACGGTAGGGCTCGCCCATCGCGAGGCGGACGCGTTCGCGCTGGGCGTCGTCGGCCTCGGCAATGTTCATCGTGATCAGGCCGTTGTCGTGGCCCGTGAGCACGCGTTTGCCCCGGCCATCCTCCATGAATTCGAACTGCAGCCCCGTCTTCGGATTGTCTTGGCGGGAGTCCACGCGAAGTCCGAGCGCGCCGAGGGTGTAGAGCAGGCGCCGCTTTGCCGCTTCCAGCCGGAACCAGTAGTAGCGACGGTTCGGCACGCCGAGGTTCGGAATGGTGTGGGTCAGGCGGCACGCGTGGCAGAGGGGATCGCGTGAATCGGCCGGCACCATCCAGTTGCAGACCTTTTCGACGGCGTAGTTATGACACGGCTTGTACAGGCCCGCGTCGCCGCGTTCGGGGTGGCGGCTGCGCCAGAGGCCGTCGCCCGCGTCTTCGAACGCGCTGATTTCGGCGAGTTCGGGAATGAAGCCCAGCAGGGACTCGCAGCGTTCGCAGCGGAAGTTCTCGAAGAACACCAACTGATTGCAGTGGTTGCAATGGAAAGTTTTCATGAGCCCGGAGGTCGGAGTGCGCGCGATGTGCGTGACACAAGTCCCGGTCAAGCCTGGAACATGCGCAAAATGTGGCGGTTCGGCGAGCGTACACCTTATTGCGCAGCAACCTGCATGCCGCTAGTTCAGGCGCGCGGTGAGATACGCCGTCACGGCGGTCTTGTATTCATCGATGAGAAGACGCCGTTCCTTCGGTTTCGCGGCCATGTAGAGCGGCGGGAGACCCTTCACGATCTGCAGAAGCACCTCGGCGATGCGCAGTGCGTCGGCTGGCGCCAGGTCTGTGCGTCGGTGCGCGAACAGTTCCGCGAAGCGTTGCCGCAGGCGGCTGCGGTCGTCGTCGCTGCGATTGGTGGGTGTGGACGCCGCCGATAACGCCAGATAAGCCGGATGGTCGCCGATAAACCCTGTCATCAGGTCGATCAGCCGCCCGGCGAGCTCGGGCGTGCTGGCGGTGCGTGCATGCTCGGCGAGCGCGCTCCAGCGTTCGTCCATGAGCGCGCCATACTCGGTGCGCAGCGCGATGGCGAGCGCGTCCTTGTTCAGGAAATACTGGTAGACCGCACCAATCGATACCCCCGCGCGTGCGGCGATCTCGGTCATGGTGGCGGCTTCGAGGCCGCGTTCGGCGATGACGATGCCGGCGGCCGCGAGCATGTCCTGCATGCGCTTCTCGGCGCGTTCTTGCTGGGGAATGCGTCGCATGGTTGAACGTCGGGGTCAGGGAGCGCTCAAGGTTACACGGAAAGCGCGCCGGGATCAGGTTTGGGGAAGCGTCGATCGATCACGTTGATGACAGAACCTTTCCGAGCTGTGCCACGAGGGCTGCTCGTTTGTCCGTATCGATACTATTCAGATTGCGTTGGCGCCATCGCACTGCGGGCAACTCCGCGGCGGCTTGCAAATCGAGGGAATCCCAGGCGGGGTTGCCGCGCTCGAAAGCCAGAAGGAATTCCCGATGGATCTCTGGCATCGATCCAATCATCTCGCGAACCAATGTTTCCCGCGCCGCCAGGAGTTCCTCGAGCTGGACCGAATCGCGAGTCATTCCGACAAAACCTCGCTCAAACTCAGCCGCGATGTCTTTGCGTCGAACGGTCAGGATCTCGGCCATCGGTCGATCATGGCTGACCAGGTAGATCAGGAACGCTCGCCGCAGTGACTCGTCGATACCCTCGTTAGCCAGCAGATCGCGCACATCAAACAAGTCACGCGGATGCTGTCGGTCCAGCGCCGCAACGATCTTGCCCGCGTAAAGGTCCGGGAAGGAAAGTACACGCATCTCGGCAAATCCGAATTCCTCCTCGACGCTCGGTGTGACCGAGCGCATCTTCGGTTCAAACACGCACCCCCTGAGAACCGGCGTCACTTCTATCTTGATTTGTACACCGTCATGACGAACGACGAGTTTGGTGACCACGTCCTCCCTGGAACGCGCGAATAGAACGCGTGTTCCAGGGAGAGCCCCGGCGACACGTTCGGCCATCCGTTTCATGGCCGTATCGATCGCCGCAAGCGAAGCCGGACGGTCCTGAATGGGCAAATAGGTCAAGTCGATATCGACTGAAAGACGTGGCAGATCGCGTACGAAAAGGTTGATGGCGGTGCCGCCTTTGATCGCGAAATGGTCTTCTGCGGAGACGGAAGGCAAGGTCCGGATCAGTAATTCGACCTGACGTCGATAAACATCGGCAAAGGCCATTCAATGTACCTCGTCGAGATCTTTGGGAACGGTGATCTGGTATGTGAAATCCAGACGTCCGTCCTTTACCAGCACCCGCTTGCCCGAACCAAGCCCGATTTTCGATCGATCGATATGCTTGAGCCATGCATGACCGTGCCGGTCCGCAAAGAAGAAGAAGAGACGCTTGACCTTCACGCTTTGGCATCGATCAAGTAGCGCTTGCAGGCGTCGTGGAGCAAGATTGCTTAATCCTTCCATCAGCATGTCTGTCTGATGAAAACTTTCGTGGCCAGGCAGTTCATCGAGAAGTTCGAGCACGGCGCGTTCGGGCGTCGAGGCTGTCAGTGGCCAGTTCCATTGACCCCATGGAAGCGAGCGCAATCCGGCATCTTGGAATAAGGCGGGATCTCGCGCGGGAAGCTCGTCATTCCGGACAAGAGGGGGAAATTCGACAACGCTCAGGTCGTTCCCGAAAAGTGGCGCGCTGTTGTGATAGACAAATCGTTCCTTAAGCGGGAGCGAATAAAGCCATCCCGGCGGTCTGGCGGGACCGTGAAGATGGATCTCGGGAGAACTTTGCGAAAGATAGTGCGCATAGCCTTGCAGCTCGAGGGCCGTGCGGCCGCCAACAATCAGGCGGCGCTCAAGCAGCGTTTGCAAAGAGATAATGACCTGTTGCCAGCCGAGTTGACCACGGGGACGCTGATAAACCCTGCGCGCGGGTTGTTCAAGCCAACCAGCGGCGACGTACTTGGAGCGAAGAGACGTGGAATAGTGGTTCGTGGACAGCCATTCGGCGTCCACAAGCAAACCTTCCGGAAGCAAGATCCCGAGTTGGTTTAGTTTTCGCTGGTTTGGCTCACTCATGGTTGGCGTACGTAGATTTTTTCGAACTCAGCATGGTTTGAAAATATACCAATTTACGTAGCCATGGTAATCGAAACGGACAAACTGTAACCGATGGGTGCAAATACCAACTGCACAAACTGATCGCTGATTTTCAAAACAGGCTTCTCCCGAATCGATTCAGGAGACCAAGGCCGGTCATAGCAGACTAATCGGCGCTGTCGTACTTTATGAAATGAGGTGTTCCCGATCCGCTCGTGGGAGCAGAGACCGGGCGGGGCGCCACAGCAACGCTGGGATCAGGGGACGAACCCATCTCCCACCCCCCGCCCAGCGCAAGGAACAAATTCACCTGATCGATCGCCACTTGCCCCTCGGCCGCCGACAACTGCGCGTTCGTCGATGTCAGCACGCGAGTCGCATCCAGATCGGCGATAAACGATTCGCGCCCGGCGAGGAAAAACCGGTGCGTCTGGTCAGCGGATTCAGCCGCCGATTTCTGCGCGGCCCGCAGCGCGTCGGCGCGGGTGTAATCGGCGGAATACGTCGCGAGACTCGACTGCGTCTCGCGCAACGCCTTGAGCACGACACCATCGAACTGGGCGAGCGCAGCGTCGGCGCCATATTGCGCTTCGTGAATCCGGCCGCGTGCGCCATTCACCGGGAACGTCCAGCTGATCAGCGGACCAAAGCCCCAGCGCGCGGTCGGTTGCGTGCCGAGGTCTTCCAGCACGCCGGTCAAACCGGCAGACGCGCCGATGCTCACCGTCGGATACAACGCGCCCGTCGCGACACCAATGCGCGCGGTCGATGCCGCCAGCCTTCGCTCCGCTTGCCGTACATCGGGGCGGCGGCGCAGCAGGGCGGCGCCATCGCCGACGGGCAGGGGTTGTGCGATCGTCGGCGTCTTGTTGCAGGCGTACACGGCCTTGGGCAGGTCTTCCGGCGAACGCGCCAGCAGCGCCGCCAGTTGATATTGCGCGATCTTGCGGCGCGCGGTGTACACCGGGATATTCGCGCTGAGCGTGGCGACCTGCGTCTGGCCGGCGGTCACATCGGGCGCGTTGCCGCGTCCAGCCTGCTGCAACCTGCGCGATACCGATACCCGCTGGCGCTGCAACGCCAGCGACCTTTGCGCAATCACGAGTTCTTCGGCCGCCGAGCAATTCTGTACATAAGCGCGCACGACGTCGGCCACGACCGAGATCCGCGCGAGATCGGCGGCGGCCTGCGTTGCATCGCTGTCTGCTTGCGCCGCTTCAACGCCGCGGCGCAGCGTGCCGAAAAGATCGAGTTCGTACGAAATGTTGATGCCGACATCGCCTTCGTTCGCGACCGGGATCTTTTCGAAGATGAGGTACTGTTCGGCCGATTCCTGCGCGCGCTTGAACGCCGCCGACGCCCCGCCCGAAAACCCGCCCTGCGATTGCGCGACGCTCAGCGCGGCGCGCGAGCGGCCGAGGTTCGCCGCCGCCACGCGCAGGTCCGTATTCGATGCCATCGCCTGCTGCACGAGGTCGTCGAGTACGGGATCGTCGTAGAGACGCCACCAGTGCGTGGGCACGGCGCCCGCCGATACCGTCGACTGGCCTTGTGCACCGTCGAGCGGCGCGTTCGCGTACGGCGCGTTGACGGCAGCGTCTTTCGGCAGGGAATAATCAGGGCCGACGGTGAAGCACGCGGCGAGCGCGAGCACGAACGGCGTCAGGGCAAGGGCGCGCGGCATCTTCATTTGCTTGCCGCCGGTGCGGATGCGGCGACGCCGGTGGCCACGGGAACCACGCCGCTGGCCGTGGCCGGCGCAGACGCGGACGCGGACGCAGACGCAGACGCTGCCGAAGCCGATGAAGCGCCGTCGGCGCGGGTGTTTCCGGTCGGCGTCAAATCACGCACCGACACCGTCGCCGTGCGCCCCGCGATCATCCGGAAATCCGCCGGCACTTCGTCGAGTGCAATGCGCACCGGAATCCGTTGCGCAAGCCGCACCCAACTGAACGCCGGATTCACGTTCGGCAGCAGGTTCGATCCCTGCACGCGGTCACGATCCTCGATACCCGCCACGATGCTCTGCACATGCCCGCGCAGGATCGCGGGTTCGCCCATCACCTTGATGTCGACTGCCTGGCCGATATCGATACCCCGCAGCTTCGTTTCCTCGAAGTATCCATCGACACGGAACGAATGCAGGTCCACCACCGACAACACCGAGCGTCCCGCCGTCACGAACTCGCCCGTGCGCGGCGCACGGTCGTTGAGGTAACCATCGACGGGACTCACGATCGTCGTGCGTTGCAGGTTGAGGCGGGCGGTATCGATGGCGACTTCGGCATCGGCAAGCGCCGCTTCGGCCTGCTGCACGCGCGAACGGCTTTCTTCCGTGATCTCGCGTGCGACGAGGTCGCCGAGCGTCCGGTTACGCGCGTCTTCGCGGCGCGCCTGGTCGAGCGTCGCGCGGCGCTGCAGTGCGGTCGCCTGGGCCTGGCGCAAGCTCAGCGCGTAACGCGCCTGATCGATGACGAAGAGCACCTGGCCGGCCTTCACCGGCTGGTTATCGACCACTTTTACATCGACGATCAGGCCGCCGACATCAGGCGCCACCTGCACGACGTCGGCGCGCACATGGCCGTCGCGCGTCCACGGCGCAAACATGTAATAGCCCACGAGCCGCCACAGCACGAACGCGGCGATCGCCACGACGACGAGCGTAAAGAGGATCTGTCCAATCGAGAACCAGGTTTTTTTCACGGTAATAGCCGATGCGAAACAATGACCACGATGCCAAGCACGATCACGTAGATCGCGAGGTCGAAAATGGAACGATGCCAGACGAAACGGTACAGCCCCACGCGCGCGAACACGCGCGTGAGCACGAGGCAGAGCAGGTACGAGACCAGCATCAGGATCAGCACGGCCGGCAGGAACACGCCGTAGATATCGATTTCGCCGATCATCGCGGGATGCTTTGTAAAGGGATGAGCAAACGGCGCGTCATGCTGCGGCCTCGGGTTCTGGCGGCAGCGCGGACGCGACGGTTTCCGGAAACAGCGACAAACGCATGCCGACGAGCGCATGCAGCGCATCGCGTACCTGACGGCCCGGCGGGGGCGCCTGGGTCTGCGAGGCTGCAGCTTCGGCATTGGCTTCGGCATGGACCGCGCCGCCGCGGCGCGTGATGCGCGTGAGGGCGGTATCGATGGCCGTTTCCAGGCTTTGCGGTACCGGTTGCCGAGATCCACGCTCGACGTTGTACTGGAAGTAAGCGCGCACGCCTTCGAGCACGCTGTCCACCGACGCCAGTTCCGCTTCGCCGAGCCTGCGCCGCAGGCGCCGCAGATCGAGCGCGTTGAACGCAATGCGCAGGTCCCGAAAACTTTCGATGGACGGATGGCGGCGTTCGTCGGTGGCGGCCAGGCGCGGAATGATCTGCATCAAACGGTCGATCATGCGGGCCGTCAGGTTTTTCTGGTCATCGACGGGACGGGTCGATGCGCTTAGCACCACGTCGCGCCAGCTCGACCGGATCAGTCGCGAAGCCGCCAGTTCCGCGCCGAAGGGCCGCGTCACACGCGTCCACACGAACGCGAACAGCAGCCCGGCCGGACCCGCGAGGTTGCTGTTCATGAAGGTCAGGAAATTGGCGTCGTAGGTGCCCTGGATGCTGATGAACGTCGCCGTGTTCACGGCCGTCAGCATGGTCGCGAGGTTGAACTGCGGACGCGGGATCAGCGTGCCGATCAAGATGAACGGCACTGCGAACATGATCACGAGCATCGGGAAGTCGTGCACGGTCGGCAAAATCACGAAGAGATACAACCCGGCCAGCACCACGGCAAGACATGTGTAGATGAAAAACGAGAACACTTGCGGCGCGGGTTCGTCGAGCGCGGCGAAAAAGCAGCACGCGACCGCCGCCAGCGTCACGGCGCCCGCGCCGTCGTTCCAGCCGGACGCAATCCAGATGCTCATGGAAACGAAGATGGCGAGCATGGCCGAGCCCGCCGAAAACATCAGCATGCCGCGATCGAAATATTGCTGCGTGCCGCCGAGCCGCCAGTGTCGATAACGCGGCCGCCACGATCCTTGCTCGTTGGTGATGATCACGCGCAGCGAGCGGCAGTCCTGCCAGACATCCACGAGCTGTTTCAGCCGCCAGAGCGTGCTCGAGAGCAGCGCGCCGTCCCACGTGCGCAGGCCGTCGGCATCGGGTTGCAGGCTTGCGATACGGGCACGCAATGCGTCGGCGTTGGCATCGGCATCAGCGGACCCCGATTTTGCATCGACGGGTTCGTCGAACCACTTGACGATATCGTCGAGAAGCGGCTTGAGACCGTCCGGCGGTGGCTGCTGGCCGCTGAACAACGCCGCGAGCGGATCGCCGATAGCCGACATGATCGGCAGCAGCAATTGCATCCGTCCGCGCAGCGCTTGCGCGCGAGCAAGGACGTCGGGCCGGCTATGGTCGTAGGCGAGCTGGCTCAGCAGGAACTCAAGCTGATTGACTGTCAAGGCCATCCGCTGGCGGCATGCCGCAATGGTTTGACCGGAGAGCCGGCCGGAAAGCGTTTCCTTCGTGTAGAACGCGGCGTCGCGGAACCAGGCGTCGGTACGTTCGATCAGCGTGGGCGCAAGACGGCTCGGGAACAACGCGCCGCCGACCACGCTCGCGCACACGATGCCGAGCACGATTTCCTCGGTCCGTGAAACGGCGAGATCGAAGATGCCGGCCGGGTTCATGACGGAGGGCAGGGCGATCAGCGGCATGGTGTACCCCGCCAGCATGAAGACGTAGCTGCGCGCGGTGCGGTCGGATATGGCGAGAAACAGCAGCGTGCCCGTCCAGATTGCAACGACGGCGCTGAAAATGTACGGCGACTCCACGAACGGCGGCACGAACAGCACCGCCGCCGCCGCGCCGATCATGGTTCCCAGCGCGCGATACAAAGCCTTCGAGCGGGTTGCGCCCACAAACGGATTCGAGACGATATACACGGTCGCCATCGCCCAGTACGGACGCGGCAATTCCAGCTTGAGGCCGATGTAAAGCGCCAGCATGGAAGCAATGAAGGTCTTGACCGAAAACAGCCATTCGCGCGAAGTGGGGTACGTCATGGTGCGCTAGACGCCTTCTTCCGTATCGGTGCCGGCCGGATGGGATTTCGACGATGCCTGGGACGCGGGCGTCGCCGCACCCAGTTTAAACGCGGCGAATACGCGCAGGGTGGCTTCCAGGTCTTCTTGGGTGACGTTTTGCAACACATCGGCGCGCAGGCCGATCAGTTCTTTCTCGATCTTGGCGGTGACGCTGCGGCCTTCGTCGGTGAGGGAAATGATCTTGGCGCGCCGGTCGTCTGGATCTTCTTCGCGGCGCACGAGACTGGCGGCGCACAGTTGATCGAGCAGACGCACGAGCGACGGGCCTTCGATTCCCGTCATTTCCGCCAGCGCCACCTGCCGAACGGGCGCGTCGAGCCGCCCCGCGATAAGCAGCGGGGTAGCGCAGGCTTCGGAGACGTTGTAGGCGGCGATCACGCTGTGACTGGTTCGCCGCCACTGGCGGGAGGCGATCACAAGCGCGCTGCTTACGGATTGTCGGAGGACATCGATTGTCGGCATGGCGGGCATTGTATTTCGCCGACAATTCGTTAGCAAGCTATTGAATTAAATTCCGGGGTCAGAGTTGTTTTTTTGCCGCGGGTATTCGTCAACCGCGCTTTGCGAGCAGCAGCTCGCTGAGGATCGCGAACGCCATGGTTGGAAGCTCGACGAGTTTCTCCACGACGATGTTATGCGCATAAAACTTTTCTACGGCGTCATCGAGCAAGCCGATGCCAACGAGTTCGATTCCCGATGCCGTGATTTCACCGATCCGCGCCCGCAAATCAGTTCGCAAGATGACCGGATGACCGTCGCCAGTGGCGGGATAACCATCGGACAGCACCATCAGGATGCGGCGTCCTGCGCGCTGCGCCAAAAGCCGGCCGGCCGCCCAGACCAGCGCTTCGCCGTCGGGATTCTCGTGGCTGCAGTCGATTGTGCTCAGGCCGGTGGGATTGCTCGATCCAAACCGCTTGTAGATCCTCAGGTCCAGGCGTTCGAGCTTGCGGTTGTATCGGGTTAGATCTTCGCCTTCTCCGAGCATCTGTTGGTAATACGCTCGCATCTCCGCGGACTCTACGGAGCTATATCCTAGCACTTCGCATTTGAACGACAACTGCATCAGCGCATCGCACAGCGCCGCTGCACACAGGCGCGCCAGATCCATCTTTTTTCCAGCCATGGACCCGCTGAGGTCGATGAGCAGAGTCACTGCTGCGTCGCGGCCTTCGGTCGTGCGTTTTACACGGAACGGCGTGCGATAACCAGGCGACACCACGAGCTTCGCCAGCGCCGGCCGGTCGATTTCGCCGCGTTCCTGCTCGCGTTTCCAATGCGTCTGTTCGTCGGCTTTGAGCGCCCGCTCAAGGCGCGCGGTCAGCGGAGCGGTTTCCGCGCGGGCGAGTGCGCGGAGGTTTCGCCATGCCGCAGGGTCGCCTCGGCCCGTCAGGTCGGTGATGATGTCGTATGCGGTGGTGAGCGGGATTGAGAGGCGCGGGCGGCCATCGATCAGATCTATATCGTCCGCCGACATGGGTGCCGCGGGCGATTGTGCTTCGGAAACCTGCGCAGCGGCGTCCGACGGCGATGTTGCGCTGGTCGTGGCATCGGCTGAAGCTGCGTCCGGCGCTTCGTTTTCCGATGCGACGTCCGGATCGCTCGCGGCTTGCTCGGCGTCGAGCGTGTCATCGGCGTCGGCGGTGAACATCATCGTATTGACGTCGCCCGCGCCGAGCGATCTGATCCGCGCCACGAGCGCGTGCGCATTCGCGATGCTTTCGCGCGTCGACCGGCTCTTGCGCGCAGTTTCCAGCGCATCGGTCACAGCGCCGAGCGTGGCCAGAAGCGCGGGCGTGCGTTCCGTGACGGCGGGCGTTTCGCCCCACAGCGCGCCTTCGACAAGCCAGATCAGCTTGTCGCGCCATGAAAGCGTGGACCATTTCTGGTGCGTGGCATGCGCCTTCTGCGCGCGCAGCCTTTCGACATATCCACGGGCACCCGGATAGTCGGCGAACAAACGCTCGCACACACGCCGGTCTTCTATGACCTCGGCAAGTTGCCGCGCCGGACCTGAAGGCAGCGCGTCGATCTCATCGATGACGGAAAACTTCCAGCGCGCCGCGAGCAGATCGAGCTGGCCGGTGAGGGCGTCCGCGTCCGGTGAATCCGGCGCGGGTTCCGCAAGCACGATGCGCTCGCGTTCGACACGTGGGCCGCGTGCATCGAAGGAGACGGTCACGCCATAGCGGCCCGTCAGGACCCGCGCGAGCCGGCTTAGCGTGTCAGACGTGAGTTGGGCGCGGCTCACGAACGCGGCTCAATCGTCAAACGCGATGTGATGCCGGATGATGCTGCGGATCAGCGCAGCGTCCTCCGCGCTCACTTTTGCGTAGATCGCAGGGCCGGCGGCGCGCTCCGGATCGCCCGAACGAAGCATGAGGTCGGCCCAGTCGAGCAAACGGCGCGTCGAAAACGCGCTCGCCAGATCTTCCCGGGCGAAGGCCGCGCGGCAATCGGCAGCAATCGCGGCGAGCGTGTTTGCCATCGGAGGCGTGATGCGCGCGCCGAGCGTGCGCATCAGCACCTCGGCTTCCTCTTCCGGCGACAAATAATCCATCAGGTACACGCGCCATCGGTCGAGAAAGGCTTCGTTCATCAGGTTTGCACCCTGGTACAGATGACGATAAATGCTCATTGCACCGACAGCGTTCGCGGTCGCGAACAACCGGAACGACGCATGCGGCGCGACCAGCTCGTTGCCTTTTTCCTTCAGCAGCAAGCGTCCGTGCGGTTCGAGCACGGCGGTCAGCACGGCGAGGATCGATGGCTCGGCAAAGTCGATTTCATCGACCACGAGCCAGAGGCCTTCGCGCATCGCGGTCGGCAACACGCCGTCCACCCACAGCGTCTCGCCGCCTTTCACGGTCCAGAACCCCACGAAATCGCCGATGGTCGTCTGCCCGTTCATATTCGCCCGCAGCACGCCGTGTTGCGAGCGCGCCGCGACCTGTTCGATCAGACTGGTTTTGCCTGCGCCGGTGTGTCCGATCAGCATCACACGCCGGTTTTCGACGATGTCCTGAAGGATGTCGGCGAAGCGCCCGGGGAAGAGGTAGGCGGGATTCAGGCGCGGCACGAGCGGACCGGCGTGGCCGAGCGGCATTTCGACTGTGCCGATCAAAGTAGTGGCATGGTCCGGCTGAGAAAGCGTGGCGAACATTGCTTTGCCCGGTGCTGCGCGCTTGAGGTCCTTGAGAAAGCCGTTGCGTCCTTCGCCGGCAACTGGCGCTTCTTTGTCGCCGGGACGCAGAAAACCTTCGCGATGCCACTTTTGCAGCTTCGATTTCAGGTTTTCAAGATCGACGACGGTATCGATATTCGCCGGCGCCTCGTCGCGCCCATGTTCGATCCGGTACATCTGGGGCCTGTCGGAGAGCGTCACGCGCCACCATTCGGCGCCATGTCCGGCGGAGCGTTCATAGCGGCCGATGTAGGGATCGTCTTGCAATTGCGGGTCGGGCGCGTTCATGGGAGTCGAGGCTTGGTGGCAGTGGATTGCGGAAGTTTATACGTTCGGAGCTTCGCGGCGCGCTTCGCTTGCGTGGGCAGCGGCGAAACTTGATAATTTGCATTAGATATACGTGTTATCTATATGATATAAAAGAGAATTATAACAAACCTAATAATTTTTTTAAAATACTTCTTAAACTCTTGATTTGCTTGAAAAATATTGTGTAGTACGGGAACCTAACTTCAAGTGCTTTATAAGGTCGTGCATGAAGTTAATTCTCATATGTAGGTTTCGCCTGCAAGATATTGATTTAATTGATTAACTGTGGGGAATTGCGAAGTCGCTAAACCCACCGGCCTTTATGACGCAACTCACGATCGCGCATCCACAATGGCAAAATAAGCGCTCCACAAACCAGGAGCCGAAATGCGTACCCCGATCAAGCACGACTTCCGCAGCGACACCGTTACGCGACCCGGCCCGGCGATGCGCGCCGCGATGGCATCGGCGGAAGTGGGCGACGACGTTTTTCGCGATGACCCTACCGTCACCCGTCTGGAAGAAACGCTCGCAGAACGCTTTGGCAAGGACGCCGGGGTGTTCCTGACATCGGGTACGCAATCGAATCTGGTCGCGCTGATGGCGCATTGCGGACGGGGCGATGAGTTCATCGTGGGCCAGCAGGCCCATGCGTACAAATGGGAAGGCGGCGGCGCGGCCGTGCTCGGCAGCATTCAGCCGCAGCCCTTGAACAATCAGCCCGATGGTTCGCTCGCGCTGCAGGATATCGAAGAAGCGATCAAGCCCGACGATTCGCATTTCGCGCGCACGCGGCTTCTCGCGCTGGAAAACACGATCGGCGGCAAGGTCCTCTCGCATGAATACATGGAGGCGGCGACAGCGCTTGCGCGCCGCCACGGGCTGGCTACCCATCTCGATGGCGCGCGCATTTTCAACGCGGCCACGGCGCTGAAGACACCTGTCGCGACCCTCGCGCGTCCATTTGATACGGTGTCCGTGTGTTTGTCGAAGGGATTGGGCACGCCGGTCGGCTCTGTGCTGGTCGGCAGTGCGCCGCTGATTGCGAAGGCGCGGCGTACGCGCAAGATGCTGGGCGGCGGTTTGCGGCAAGTCGGGATTCTCGCGGCGGCGGGCCTCTACGCGCTCGAACACAACGTGGAGCGTCTAGCCGACGACCACGCGAACGCGAAGGCACTGGCCGAAGGCCTTGCATCGTTCAGCCAGCTCAAGGTCACGATGCCGGATACCAACATCGTCTTTGTCGAGGTGGACGGCGCGATTGCCGAGGGATTCTCGGCGCATCTCGCGTCGCACGGAATTGGCATCACGTCGGCCTATGGCGCGACCAAACAGCGCTGGGTCACGCATCTGGATGTGGACCGGGCGGCAGTCGAAGACGCATTGAGCGCTGCGAAGTCGTTCTTCGCGAACCGATAGCCAACGGACGGGAAGCCGGTCACTCTTCCTTCACGAAATCGATGAACGCACGTAACGGCGCGGGCATGTGCGTGCGGCTCGGGTAGTACAGGAACGGCCCTGAAAAGTGCTCCCACCACTCGTGGAGCACCGGCACGAGCGCGCCGCTGTCGATTTGCGGACGCAGGAATTCGTCGAAGGTATAGATCATTCCCAGGCCGGCGGTCGCTGCGGCCACTTCCAGTGCCAGCGTCGTTGCCACCAGCGGCCCTCGTGGCGTGAATCGAACCTGTTCGTCGCCGCGCACAAAATTCCACGCTGCCAGCACGCCGCTCGCAAACCTGTGGCCAATGCACGCATGGTCCAGCAAGTCACGCGGGTGCACGGGCAGGCCATGTCTCTCGAAATACGCAGGCGAACCCGCCGCCACGAAATGCTGCGTGCGCGGGCCGATCGGCACGGCGATCATGTCGCGCTCCAGACGTTCGTCGTAGCGAATGCCGGCATCAAAACCGGCTGCAAGCACATCGATAAACGTATCGTTCGATACCACCTCCAGCCTGATACCTGGATGCGCGGCCAGAAAGCGCGTGACGATCGGCGGCAAGACATGCATCGCAACGATGGTCGGGACATTCAGGCGCAATGTCCCGGTCGGGCTGTCCCGAAAACTATTGACCGCGTCCAGCGCGCCGGCAATCTCGCCGAGCGCCGGCCCAAGGCGTTCCAGCAACCGCTGGCCCGCTTCCGTCACGGTGACGCTGCGCGTGGTCCGGTTCAGCAAACGGACCCCGAGACGCGCTTCAAGACGCCGGATCGCCTCGCTCAATGCCGATGCGGACACGCCGCGCACACGCGCCGCCGCGCGGAAGCTGCGTACTTGAGTGACGGCCATGAAAGCGTTGAGATCGGAGAGATCGGGATCGTCCATTGTGCGTTTTTCCGTACAGCCCGTGCTGTAACGGCCGGATTGTCGCACGCTTGGGCGGCTCACATACTCCTGTTATCGCATCCGCATCGGCACGAACAGGAGAAAGAGCATGGAACAGCGTCAACTCGGAAAAACAGGACCGCAAGTGTCCGCCCTCGGGCTCGGCTGCATGGGCATGTCCGGCATGTACGGGCCGTCGGAGCGTGGCGAAAGCATCGCCACGATCCACGCGGCGCTCGACGCGGGCATCAACCTGATCGATACCGGCGATTTCTATGGCAGCGGCCATAACGAAGCGCTGATCGGCGAAGCGTTAAAGGGTATGAAACGCGACGCCGCCGTCGTCAGCGTCAAGTTCGGCGCGTTGCGCGACCCGGCGGGAGGCTGGGCAGGTTACGACGCACGGCCTGCAGCCATCAAGAATTTCCTTGCGTATTCGCTGCAGCGACTGGGGCTTGATTACATCGATATCTATCGTCCTGCGCGGCTCGACCCGAACGTGCCTATCGAGGAAAGCATCGGCGGGATTGCGGATCTGGTAAAGGCGGGGTATGTGCGGCACATCGGGCTGTCGGAAGTCGGCTCGGACACCATCCGCCGCGCCGCAGCCGTGCATCCGATCGCCGATTTGCAGATCGAGTATTCGCTGCTTTCGCGCGGTATCGAAGACAATATTCTCGATACTTGCCGCGCGCTTGGCATCGGTGTGACGGCTTATGGCGTGCTGTCACGCGGGCTGATCAGCGGGCACTGGATGCCCGCGCAGAATCTGGCGGGCAGCGATTTCCGCGCGCATAGTCCGCGCTTCCAGGGCGAAAACGCTGAACGCAATCTGAAGCTCGTCGATGCCCTGCGGCGAATCGCGCAAGCGAAGGGCGTGTCCGTGGCGCAGATCGCGATTGCATGGGTCGCGGCACAGGGCAAGGACATCGTGCCGCTGATCGGCGCGCGTCGGCGCGAGCGCCTGACCGAAGCACTGGGCGCGCTCGACGTCACGCTTTCGGCCGATGACCTCGCCGCAATCGAACAGGCCGTTCCGAAGGGTGCGGCAGCGGGCGACCGGTATGCCGCGGCGCAAATGGCGCATCTGGACAGCGAGAAGCGCCACGGCTGACTGTTCCAACGGCCTGGCGCAATCCGATTGCACGTTGGCGCGATCGGATTAGTGCCGCCGAGGTCTCGCTCCTAGAATCGGTGAACGCATTTACCTCGTTCATCGTTAAAAGGAAGCACCTCATGTCGTCAGTCTGGCTTATCACCGGCAGTTCCCGTGGCATCGGCCACAAGTTGGCAAAAGCAGTTCTCGCGGCGGGGCATCGTCTGGTCGCGACCGCGCGTCGCCCTGAGGACCTTCACGCGCTTGTCGAGCAATACGGCGAGCGCGTGCGCGCCGTCGCACTCGATGTCACCGATCCCGCGTCGGCACGCGCCGCCGTGCAGGAAGCCGTCAGCGCGTTCGGCCGTCTCGATGTCGTCGTGAACAACGCGGGCTACGGCAACATTGCATCGATCGAAGAAGGTGACGACGCCGATTTCCGCGCGCAAATGGAAACCAATTTCTACGGCGTCGCGAACGTCACGCGTGCGGCGCTGCCGGTCCTTCGCGGACAGCGCAGCGGGCACATCATCCAGGTTTCATCGATAGGCGGACGTGTCGGTTCGCCCGGCCTGGCCGCCTATCAATCGGCTAAATGGGCGGTCGAGGGCTTTTCCGAAGTGCTCGCGAAGGAAGTCGCGCCGCTCGGGATCAAGGTGACGATTGTCGAGCCGGGCGGTTTCCGCACGGACTGGGCGGGTTCCTCGATGACCATCCACGCTCCCGGTCCCGACTATGCACAGAGCATCGCGCCTTTGCTGGAGTACCGGAATTCGCACAAGCCCGTCGGCGATCCGGCGAAAGCCGCGCAGGCGATCCTGAGCATCGCGGAAGTGGACGAACCGCCGCTGCGTCTGCTTTTGGGCAGCGACGCCGTGCATATCGCGGGACAATTGCACGAGGCGCGCGGCGCGATGGACGCACAATGGCGCGACTTGAGCATGTCCACCGATGCCGACGATGCCACCGGCTGGCGCGGTCTTATCGATAAACTCGATATCGTTAAGCAGAAAGCGACCGACTAAATCGAGGCCCATGAAAACAGACGGCGTTCCCATCAGTCCCGCGCTGATCGCCCGGCTCAGCACGCTGGGCGTGGACGTCGCGCGCACTTTCCGTGCGGCCGGCATTGCGTGGCCGCCGGCGGCCAACGCCGAGCCGCTGCGGCTGCGCGTCACGACGCAGAAGTACTTCGCGTTATGGGAAGCCATTGCGCAGGTGAGCGGCGATCCGGCGATCGGCTTGCGCATCGGCGAGCAAACTTCGCACGGCCAGCTCGACATCATGTCGCTCGCCGCGTTGCATTCCGCGAATTTCCGCGATGCCCTCGCCAAGCTCGGCCGCTACAAGCGGCTAAGCTGTCCGGAAGAGGTCATCGTCGATATCAACGGCGCCGAAGCGTCGGTTGCATTTCGCTGGCTTCTCGCCGATGGCAACCTCCCCGATCTTCTCGCCGACGCAATGTTCGCATCGGCGTTGGCGATGGCCCGGCGCGGTTCGGGCATCGAGATCAAGCCGCGCCGCGTGGAACTGACGCGCCGGGCGTCGAACCGGACGATGTTCGCGCGCCATTACGGTTGCGAGATCGTTTTCGACGCGCCACAAGACGTGATCGTCTTCGATACCGCCGCGCTCGCGCTGCCCTTCGTCACGCATAACGCGGATTTGCTGGCGGCCGTTTTACCTCAGCTCGATGCCGGTATCGCCGAACTGAGCCGTACGCAGACCTTCTCAGATCAGGTCGAGGCGGTAATTGCGCGGAGCATGCGCGGGCAACGGCCAAGCGTCGATGCACTCGCGCATGAAATGGGCATCAGTTCGAGGACGCTGCAAAGAAAACTCGCCGTCGATGGCACGACTTACCAGCAATTGCTGGATCGGGTGCGCAACCGGATTGCGCGCAGGCTGCTTGGGAGCACCGATCTAGGCGCCGGTGAAATCGCTTGGTTCCTCGGTTTCGAGGAGGTCAACTCGTTTTCGCGTGCGTTCAACCAATGGGAAGGCGTGACGCCGCAAAGGTGGCGGGTCGGATCGGATAGCCGACCGACCACTGCTTAGGGTTCTCCCGCCGTGCCGTCGTTCGCTCGCTGCGGACGACGATCTCACCAGTCTCCCTTTTTCCTCTCTTTTGCACTGCAACAGGCTAACGCTGTGGCGCCGGCGTTAACGGCGTTATTGCGCCTGCTGCATTGCGTCACGTCCGGTTCGATGAATAAATATCCTTGACTAATACTGTGTTCGGAATATTGTATATCACAAGAAACGACGGTTGCCCGTAGGCACCGCGCCAATAGACGCCTCGAAGAGGAGACAACACATCCCAGCACGCTTGACGCGCCTCTCTCTTCCCCTTGCGCTTTATCCAACACACCAACTAATCCAGTCAGTCAGGAGACAAAAGCCATGACCAGGCCCCTCGAAGGCATCAAGATCATCGACTTCACGCACGTCCAGGCCGGGCCGGCTTGCACGCAGTTGCTCGCGTGGTTCGGTGCGGACGTGATCAAGGTCGAACGTCCCGGTTCCGGCGACGTGACGCGCACGCAATTGCGCGATATCCCGAACGTGGATGCGCTGTACTTCACCATGTTGAACAGCAACAAGAAGTCGCTCACGCTCGACACCAAGAAGCCGGAAGGCAAGGAAGTGCTCGAAAAGCTCATCAAGGAATCGGACGTGATGGTCGAGAATTTCGGCCCGGGCGCGCTCGACCGGATGGGTTTCCCGTGGGAGCACATCAAGGAACTGAACCCGAAGATGATTTTGGCGTCCGTCAAGGGCTTCAGCGACGGCCATCATTACGATGACCTCAAGGTCTACGAAAACGTGGCGCAGTGCGCGGGCGGATCGGCATCGACGACCGGTTTCTGGGACGGTCCTCCGACCATCAGCGCAGCCGCGCTCGGCGACAGCAACACGGGCATGCATCTGGCCATCGGCATTTTGACGGCGTTGATTGGCCGGGATAAGACCGGCAAGGGTCAGAAGGTGGCGGTATCGATGCAGGACAGCGTGCTGAATCTGTGCCGCGTGAAGCTGCGCGATCAGCAG